>CXWK01002962.1_pt1 | contig 75312 bp, 56 predicted proteins | sample 590851 | NCBI WGS metagenome assembly CXWK01 (sample SAMEA3498364, study PRJEB10139) | wastewater metagenome | biome: wastewater treatment plant; material: activated sludge | place: Denmark | collected 2014-08-01 | reverse complement strand
AGAAAAGTCGAACGGTCAAGCCGCCCATCGACGCGTCCCTGGCGAAAATGCAGCTGAAAAGCGCGCAGAACCTTGCTCGTCCTGTGATCCAGTTCGCCCGTCTGGGGAACGCCGTAACCGTAGGCGGCGAGCAGCTTCTGCGCCTCTCGAACGAGCCCATCCCGCGACCCCGGCCCAAGACCGGCATCATCCTGCTTGACCGGAGAGGGCTTGACCCACACGCCCAATCCCTCGTGCGCCAGCCATGCCCAGTCGAATTTCTCACCCGGATCGATCTTGCGCTCGGGCGCCACGTCGGAATGGGCGAGCACGCCTTCAGGCGTGATCTTGTTGCGGCGCACGATGTCTTTGCTCAGCGCCAGCACGGCCTGCATCTGCGGCTTGGGAAAATCCGGATAGCCGTGGTCGTGACCGGGATTGTGGATCTCGATTCCGATCGACCGTGAATTGATGTCGTCGGCGCCTTGCCACTCGGAAACACCGGCATGCCAGGCCCTGAGCCGCTCCGGCACGAGCTGGGTGATGCGTCCGGCTTCGTCGATGACGTAGTGGCACGAGACGCGGCTTTCCTGTCGCGCCAGCCAATCGACCGCGCGGGCCGAACTCGACATGCCGGTGTAGTGCAGGACGAGAAGCGTCGGTTTCAACCGCTTGCGGCGCGGCTCGACATTGACCGCCGGGACGATGGCATCGACCAGCCGGCTATCGGCTTTGAACGTCACGGGGAGGGCTCCAGGGCGCGCGGCGCCTTCTGCCCGCGTTCAGCAAGAATCTGATCATAGGCCGCATTGATGGCGGCGAGCCGCTTTTCAGCAGCGATCAAGAATTCGTGCGGCACGCCGCGGGCGGCGAGAAGGTCGGAATGATGCTCCTTGGCAAGGGCACGATAGTGCGCCTTGATTTCATCGTCGCCGGCGCGTGGATCGACACCCAGGATTTCGTAGGGACTGTCGGGATCATGCACGAAGGCCCGCCGCACCGCGCGGTAGTCGGTCTTCGAATAGCCGAACAGCTCGGCAACGCGATCCAGGAACTTGTCCTCGCCGGGGTGAAGAACGCCATCGGCGGCGGCAATGCAGAACAGGCACTCGAGGATCGCGGTTTTGAGTTGCGGATCGTCTTCGAGCAGATTTGAGATCTGCGCCGCGTAGCTCTCGAAACCGGCGACGTCCTGACTCGCGAGCTTGAAGACGTGCCGCACATTCTCGAGTTCATCGTGCGGAATATGAAAGATGCTCTCGAACGTTTCGGCCTCGATGGACGTCGCCACGCCGTCGGCCTTGCTCATCTTGGCGGCCAATGTCACCACGGCGATTGTGAAAGCGACGCGGCATTTGGCCGGTGAGCGGATCGTCAGCTTATCGACGCCGAGCGATCCCCAGATCCCGTCGAGCGCCGAGCGCAAGCGGCCGCCTTCATGCAGGCCAATGGCATTCTTGATGATGTTCCAGGGCATGGCTTTACGTGCGTTCCATGAGCAGCCGCGAGGCCGGCACTTCAGTCAACGAACCGGTTAGCACCATTTCGCTTGCAGCATAGCGCCATCGCCCCGCAATATCCCCTAAATTCCCGGAAAGATTGGAGATCGGCAGCCGATGTCCCGCGGACGCTGGCACTTCTTTATCGACCGCGGCGGCACATTCACCGACGTCGTCGCCCGCCGTCCGGGCGGGTCGCTGACGATGGCCAAATTGCTGTCGGACAACCCGGGCGCCTATGCGGATGCCGCCACCGCCGGCATCCTCCGCTGCCTTGGCATTAAGCAGACGGCGGAGTTGGCGCCGGATATGGTCGAAGCGGTGCGCATGGGCACGACGGTTGCCACCAACGCGCTGCTCGAGCGCAAGGGCGATGCGACCGTCCTCGTCATTACCAAGGGGCTCGAAGATCAGCTCGAAATCGGCACCCAGGCCCGGCCCGACATTTTCGCTCGCAGGGTCGACAAGCCACGTCCTCTCTATGGCGCCATCGTCGGCGCCGATGAGCGCGTGCGCGCCGATGGCACGGTCGAGCGACCGCTCGATTTTGAAAAGCTTGCCGCCGATCTCGCCGCAGTCCGCGCCCGCGGCTTCACATCCGCCGCCATCGTACTGATGCACGCCTACGCCCATCCTGAGCATGAACGCCGGGCGGCGCAAATCGCGCAGGACGCGGGCTTCACGCAAATTTCCGTCAGCCACGAGGTGTCGCCACTCATCCGCATCGTGCCGCGTGGCGATACGGCGGTCCTCGACGCCTACCTTTCGCCGGTGCTGCGCCGCTATGTCGAGCGCGTATCGGCCGATCTGGAACACACCGAATTGGCCTTCATGGCCTCCTCTGGCGGCTTGAAGGCGGCCGCGAATTTCCAGGGCCGCGATGCGATCCTCTCAGGTCCCGCAGGCGGCGTCATCGCCATGGTCGAGACGGCAAAGGCCGCAGGCTTCGGCAAGGTCATCGGATTCGACATGGGCGGCACGTCGACCGACGTGTCCCACTATGCCGGTGACCTCGAACGCAGCTTCGAGACCACGATTGCCGGCGTGCGGCTCGCTCAGCCGATGCTCAAGATCCATACGGTGGCGGCGGGTGGCGGTTCGATCCTCGCGTTTGACGGGACGCGGTTTCGGGCCGGGCCTCAGAGCGCGGGCTCCAACCCAGGCCCGCGCTGCTATCGCCGCGGCGGGCCGCTCACCGTCACCGACGCCAACGTGATGACCGGCAAACTCGCCGCCGAATTCTTCCCGAAAATCTTCGGGCCAACGGGCTGCGAACCGCTCGATGCCGATGCGGTACGCGCCGGCTTTGCTGAGATCGCGGAGAGGATCGGAGACGGACGTTCCCCTGAAGATGTCGCCGACGGCTTTATCCGCATCGCAGTCGAGAACATGGCCAATGCCATTCGACGCATTTCCGTCGAGCGCGGCTACGATGTGACCGAATACGCTTTGAACAGCTTTGGATCGGCTGGCGGACAGCATGCCTGCCTCATTGCCGACACGCTCGGCATGACCACGGTGCTGATCCACCCGTTGTCCGGTCTGCTGTCGGCCTATGGCATGGGGCTGGCCGAGCCGCGCGCGCTGCGGGAGGCGACGATCGAACGTCCGCTTGACGAGGCAGCGCTATCTATCACGCGATCCAAAGCGGGCGGCCTTGCGGCCGATGCGGCGCGAGAACTGAGGTCCGGCCAAAACTCAGCACCCGTAGAAACGATCATGCGCGTGCATATCCGTTACGAGGGGACGGATACGGCGCTACCAGTGCCGATCGGCGGTCTTTTGGATGTTCGCGCGTCCTTCGAAGCAGCGCACAAACGGCTGTTCGGCTTCACCTCGCCGGAGAAGGCTCTGATCATCTCCGCCGTCGAGGTCGAAACGGCCCTGGCGGCGCCCGCGCCCGCGCATGAAACACTGTCTAACGTTGCCGAGCGCACCATTGAAGCGCCGCGCAGTGCACGCTTCTATTCGCGCGGGGAGTGGCATGAGGCGGCGCGGCTGATGCGTGACGCTCTTGAGCCGGGCTATGTCCTCCATGGCCCCGCGCTCGTGATCGAGCCACATCAGACCGTCGTCGTCGAACCCGGCTGGCGGCTGGCCGTCAGCGCCCGCAACGACCTCGTGTTGACGCGAACTCAAGACCAACGCCGCGAACGTTTGAGCACCACGCGCGATCCGGTCCTGCTGGAAGTGTTCAACAACCTGTTCATGGCCATTGCCGAACAGATGGGCGAGGCGCTGCGCGCGACCGCGCAATCGGTCAATATCAAGGAGCGGCTGGATTTCAGCTGCGCTCTGTTCGACGCCACAGGCGAGCTTGTCGCCAACGCCCCGCATCTGCCGGTGCACATGGGCTCCATGGACCGCTCGGTCGAAAGCGTCATCGCGGCCGCGGGCACCACGATGCGGCCGGGCGACGTCTATATGATCAACGCGCCCTACAACGGCGGCACGCACCTGCCCGACATCACCGTCGTAACGCCAGTATTCGACGACGCGGGATGCGAGGTTCAATTTTATGTGGCGAGCCGCGGTCATCACGAAGACGTGGGCGGCCTGGCACCCGGTTCGATGACGCCGCTTGCCACCACAATCGAAGAAGAAGGCGTCGTCATCGATACCTTCAAGCTGGTCGAGGACGGCGTATTCCGCGAGACCGCCGTGCGGCAACTCCTAACGAGCGCGAAGTATCCGGCGCGCAAGCCGGACAAGAACATCGCCGACCTCAAGGCCCAGGTGGCGGCCAACGCGCGCGGCGCGGCGGAAATCCGCCAGATGATTGCCCACTTCGGCCTCGATGTCGTTCAGGCCTACATGGGGCACGTCAAAGACAACGGCGAGGAGACGGTGCGCCGCCTCATCAGCCGGTTGACGGATGGGCAATTCCGCATCGCCACCGACCAGGGCACTGAGGTGTGCGTGACCATCACGGTCGATCACGCAACGCGCAGCGCCCGCATCGATTTCACCGGCACGAGCGCGGCCCAGCCCAACAACTTCAACGCGCCCGAACCCGTGACCCGCGCCGCCGTGCTCTATGTCTTTCGTGTGATGGCGGGCGAAACGATGCCGCTCAATGCTGGATGCTTAAGGCCGCTCGACATCGTCATTCCCAGAGGCTCGATGCTGTCGCCCGCCTATCCCGCCGCCGTGGTCGCAGGAAACACCGAGACCAGCCAGATCGTGACCAACGCGCTATTCGCGGCGTTGGGCGCGCTTGGGACCGCGCAAGGGACGATGAACAATCTCACCTTCGGCAACGATCAGCTGCAGTACTATGAGACGATCTGTTCGGGCGCGCCCGCAGGCATCGATGCGAATGGGGAGGGCTTTGACGGCGCGGCCGCCGTGCACGTGCACATGACCAACACGCGGTTGACCGATCCGGAAATTCTGGAATTGCGCTATCCCGTCGTGGTGGAAGAGTTTTCGATCCGCCGCGGCTCGGGCGGCAAGGGAAAAAGGTGCAGCGGCGACGGCATCCGCCGCGTCATCCGATTTCTCGAACCTGTGGAGGTGTCGATATTGTCGGGGTTTCGCAAGCTGGCGCCGCCGGGCGTGCTGGGCGGCGAGGATGGACAGCGCGGACGAAATCTGCGCCGTCACGCCGATGGCACGCTGACGGATCTTGGCAGCAGTGCCACATCGCGATTTTCGTCCGGCGACGCCATCATCATCGAAACGCCGACGGGCGGGGGTTTCGGAAAGGTTTGATCGCTGAAAATCAAATTTCAAGCATTTTGCTATCGTATGGAGCTGGTGACAACTTGGGTTCCGGCTTGAACAGTACAACCTTTTTCCATGGCCGCCCGATAAACGGCCTCGTGTTCGCCTTTCAATCTTGCGACTTCAGGAGCCACGTTACCGCCAGTCATCGAAGAAACCGGCAGTCCGACGAGTAACACTCCAACCGCATCACCAGTCCTGGCATTTTCCTGCCTCATTGAGGTCTGTGACAAGGCGCTTATCAGCCTGTATCCTTCGCTCGATAACTGTTGGCACGACCAATTCTGATAGATGACAGGGCTAACGTACGCTGGTGGAATGTCGTTGGGAGCAGCCGCGCAACCCACTATCAAAAATCCTAAAACAAGCGATCCAGCTATTCTTGATATTGGCATGCCCACCCCCGTGATTTGCCGGTTGTAAGCATAACAGATTCGCAATCGCACTATCGGGGTATTACTGACGAAGGCCAGTAATTCTTTGTGCTAGTTAAGCCTCGACTTGTGAAATTACAAAATCAGACTTTACGACGCCGCCCGGCCATGAAGCGGTCGAACTCTTCGCGGTCGGCGGTGCCGCGCAGGCCGTCGATATAGGCGCGGAATTCCGCCGCTTCCTTTTCGAGCCGCGCGACCGTTTCGTCACGATAGGCATCGAACGCGCGGTTGCCCGTGTGTGCCGGCCGGCGCGCCCGGCGGCAGAACGCGTGACCGGAATCGCCGCGCTTGGAGCGCCAATCGTCAGCCCGCTGGCGCAAGTTTGAGCCGAGCCGGGAGACATACGCCGGAACGCCATTGCGGGCGACGTAATAGGCGCCGGCCGCAAACGCGAGCCCCGCGGTCAGCACGACCGGCAGCAGATGCAGATGCGGCGGCGGTCCGAACAGATGGAACGGCATGGGAAGTCATCCTGTTGAAAAAGGGGTGGGAACAACGAAGGGCAGCGGTCCAGCCGCCGCCCTTGGAGATCCCGTGTCAGGAACCATCAGCTTTTGTAACGTAACGTCAGCTCTGCGGCTGATCCGTCGCGCCGCTGCCTGTGTCAGCCGCCGGCGTGGTGCGGCGGTCGGCCATGAACTGATCGAACTCGGCCTTGTCTTTGGCCTGCCGAAGCTTGTCGAGGAAGGTGCGGAACTCGCGTTCCTCTTCCTCAAGCCGCTTCAGCGTTTCGGCGCGGTATTCGTCGAACGCCTTGTTGCCGCTCGAGTAGCTCGCCGCGCCAAAGCCGCGGAATTCGCGCTCGGCCCGCTCCTTCGCCCTCTCAAAGCGCGAGGAAAACCGGCTCTGCCATTGGCTGCGATCGCCGTGATGCCCACATCCCATTCGTCCGCTCCATATCAGGTAGGCGAGGATGGCGAGCCCGACCGGCCAGAACAGCACGAAGCCGAGCACCATGACCGCGATCCAGGCGCCTTTGCCGTAATCGTCCAGCTTTGCGACCATTTCGTTCATCGGGAACCCTCTCACCGTGGTTGATGTAAATGTTTATTACATTCACATAGGTGGGAGGGCAAGGGTGGGTTTCAAGGGGGTGGGTAGCGAAAAAAACGGCATCCTGACGAGGTCCCGCCATTCCGCGGATCCGCGAGATTGCGAACCATCCCAGTTGGCACTATATTTGTCCCAAATAAAACTTGAGGATTGATGATGCCCGCGATTGCCAAAATCCGCCCGCTGTCCGATGCGCGCCGGCTGGCCGACTTCATCGGCCTCGACCGCGCAGGTTCAATTGATGATCTGGGTCTCGTCGACCGTGTCGCCAAAGGCTTTCCGGTCCGCACCGTGTCAAACGTTGTCAAGAAGATCGATCCCGAAGGGCGCTTCATGCGCGAAACCGACATCATCCCGAAATCGACGCTGCACAGGCGGGAGCGCGACCGCAAGCCGCTGTCCAAAGACGAGAGCGAACGCATCCTGGCGTTGTCGAAGGTGTTTGCCGAGACGCTGCGGCTCTATCACGACGACAGCGCCAAGGCGGCGCAATACTTGAGAACGCCGCATCCGATGTTGGGCGGCAAAACTCCCATGGACCTTGCCGTGCCGTCCATCGCCGGGGCCGAACTTGTGCTGAAGCTTCTGGCCCAGGCAGACGCCGGCGTGGCCGCTTGAGATGAGCCCGCGCACGCTGCACGAGCCCACGCGCGCCTACCGCATCGGCGATCCCAAGGGAGTCTACCCGATCTACAGCGGCGAAGGCGCGGCGCGCCAAGAGGGCCGCTGGCACACCAAAGGCCAGGAGGTCATCTACGCTTCGTCAACTTACAGCACGGCCATGCTGGAGAAGCTCGCGCACTTCAACGGCATCCTGCCGGACGGGCAGCATTTCATCGAAATCACGTGCCCAACTGGTACGAGCTATGAGGTGGTGACGGCCGATGTGTTGCCCAAATGGATCGACGCCGCCGAAGCACGGGCGTTCGGCTCGCGCTGGATCGCAGACAAGCGCTCGGCGATCCTGATCGTACCGAGTTACGTCGCCCGCATCGAAACCAATGTGCTCATCAACCCGGCGCACGTGGATGCCAAAGCGATCAAGCGCGGTCTCGAAACGCCGGTGTGGTGGGACAAGCGGCTATTGCGATGAAGATATTGCGTAAGGCTGCGCGTCACCCCCGTTTCGGCGTGACACCCAGGCCCTCGAAATAGACGAGCACGGCGGCGTCGAGCAGGTCTTCGGCACTCATCGGGATCGGCCGGCGGGCCTCGTCACCACGGGCGAACAGCGAGGCGATGCCGTGCGCCAGCGACCAGATGTGCAGCGCCACCATCATCACCGGCGGCCGCTTTGATTGCGGCATGGTTTCGATGATCGCCGCGCACGACGACCGCAGAATCTCGAATGCCCGTTCGCCCGAGAGTTTCAGTTCCGGAAACGCCGTGAACGACAGGCCCGACTCAAACATCGCCGAATAGTAGGCCGGTTCGGAATGCGCGAACGCCAGATAGGCACGGCCGACCCGCTCGAACGCCGTCATCGGCGTGGGCTTGCCCTCGCCCCATGCGGCGCGAAGTTTCTGCTCGAACAGGTCGAAGCCACGTTGGGCGACGTCCGCCATCAGCGCGTCGCGGTCGCGATAGTGCCGGTAGGGCGCGGCGGGGCTGACGCCTGCGGCGCGCGCGGCCTCGGCAAAGGTGAAACCGGCCGGACCCTTTTGCGCAATAAGGTCGAGCGCGGCGGCGATCAACGCCTCGCGCAGGTTGCCATGATGATAGCCGCGGCGGCTGCCGGGCCCCTGCCGTTCCCAACTCATGGGCTGCTTCTAGCGCACTTGCGCCTGTCCTGCACGCCTGCGGCGTTTGTCGAGGCCGGGGAGAGACGGTTTACTTGCAGATGCGCATCAAGCCGTCGCGGCCGTGACGGGCGAGGTCCATATGGAAATGATCGCGGTGGTTGGCGTCGTACTGCGGTCCGAGCACGGTCGTGAAATTGCGGCAGGCGCCACGGTGGACGTCACGCAGAAAGGCGCGTTCGCGCGCGCTCCCGTACCATCCGCCTTTGACCGTGATCTTTTCCCCGCTCGCCAGGGTAAAGGCCGAGATGTCGAGAGCGTTGGCGTAACCGTGCTCCGACAGCCGCGCGCCCGACACGTGATTCATGGACCGGCAGGCATAGGACGCCGCCACCTGCAATTCGGCGATCGGCTGGCCGAAATGGAAGCGCGCGGCCGGCTCCACGACTTCGGCGACCCAGCGATCGACCTGGGGGATCATCGGACAGCGCAGCATCGCTGAGGGGCGCATGGAGACCCGTCCGCCCGCCGCCGCCGCCATTTCAAAGGGGTGTTCGGTGCCGCACACACTGGGGCCGCCCAGCGCCGAGCGCGTTTGGATGAACGAGGTGGGCCTGACGGCGCCTGCGGAAAGGCAGGCGTTTTCTTCCTGCTTACGCCAGGGCTCGTTCTTGGCCACGAAGTTCAGATTGGATTTATTGGCGCCACAGCCCCAAAGCAAAAGCGCGCCCGATAGGATCAGGGCGGCGGACGAAGCAAGGACACGGACGCGACGCAGATACATGGCCGATAGGTAGCGCCAATATGGTTAACAAAGTCTGATCCGTGACGTCCCCCGCTGCGATATGCGCTGAGTTTTCAGGCTGATTTGCGACTGGGGCGGGGCATTGCGGAGGCGGCCCGCGCCGCGCGTCACCGGCAAATTGTCAGGGAACGTCTTAAGTTATCCACAGACAAATCAATTCTTCCGCGTTCTGATGTTCCCTTGTCACGGAGGAGGGCTAAGCTCGCCATGTCCTGAGATTCCAGCGATTTCAGGCAGCTCCGGTCTTAGTTCCGCGTATCCGGCAGCGATGTCGTGTTTTGAGTGGCACGTCGAAACGAGTCCCGCGTGCGGCGCGCAAGAGTTTGCCTGAGTGTTCTGCGTCAGGCGGAAGCACGGCCCACGGCACAAGGTCCTGGCGTCTCGCAGGCGCGGTGTTGAACGGCAACTCCCGTTGGCCCCTCTCAGCACTGCACATCCTGCGCGCCAGGGCCGGTGCCGCCAATCGCGGCTAGCGCTGACGGCTGCGGCTTGTACCTCATCATCTTTCGACATCGACAGCGGCGAGGAACGCCAGCACCTCGGCTTTGAACGCCTTGTCGCCTACCGCTTTCATGTGCTCTCGGCCGGGGATGACGAAGGCACGCGCGCCGGGAATGAGCGCGGCAAGCTCCCCGGCTGAACCACCGATCACGTCCTTTTCGCCCACGGCGACCAGCACCGGCACTGAAATGCTGCCGACCATCTCTTTTGTGAGAGGCGCACGCGACGAGCGGATGCAGGCCGCAAGCGCTTTCAGATCGCTTCTGGTCTGCTCGGCGAAGGTGCGGAACGTGCGCGCGGTCGGATTGGTGACGTCGTCGATGCTGGGCGCTTCGAGGGCGTTGGCGATGGGGCCCGTGCCGGCCATGCCGCGCACCATGTTGTAGCCGAGCCCGCCGAAGACGAGGCTGACCACCGAGGCGGGATGGGCAAGCGCTAGAAAGGCCGCGATCCGCGCGCCCATGGAGTAGCCGATGACGTGCGCCTTGGCGATGCCGAGATGCTCAAGAAGGCGGAAGGCATCTTCGGCCATGACCGGACCGCCGTAGTCCGAGAGCCCATAAAGCTTGGCGCTGTGGCCATGGCCGCGATTGTCGATCGCAATCACGCGAAAGCCCGCTCTCGACAGCACCGAGATCCAGCCCGTCGCCCCCCAGTTGGTTTCGGCGTTCGAGGCGAAGCCGTGGATCAGCAGAACGGGCGGCCGGCCCTCGCCCCCACCCGTATCCGTGTAGGCAATGGAAACGCCCGCGCTGTCGAAGTGACGTACATCAGTCATGTGTCTGTCTTGGCATCCTTTGACCCACTCCGGCCGAACCCGCCGGGGCGACAATTGTCCACTACCATCTGGGCGTTGGGGAGGATAGGTTTCGCGCCATATCGCCAACGCGTGAGAGGCAGCAGCATGGCCGGCGGGCTCATCCCACACTTCGCCAACGATTCCGGCGCCGAGCGGATTTTCATCGGCGTCAAGGAGTTCAATTGCATGGGCGCGCGGGCGCCGTATGACCACCCCCACGTCTTTCTCGACATGGGCCAGGACGGGCAGATCCTTTGCCCGTATTGCTCGACGCTCTACATTCACGATCCGCGATTGAGCGAAACCGAAAGCGACCCGAAAGGAAGCCGCGTCACCGAAGTGGCGTAAGACAGCGGCGCAGACCGCGCTCCCGGCAGGAGTTTCTTCCAGAATGCGTGCGACGGACGAGCCTGTTGTCATCGCCGGTGGCGGCATCGGCGGGCTGTCCGCCGCGTTGGCATTGGCAAAGCAGGGCATACCCACTCACGTGCTGGAACGCCGGCCGCAATTTTCCGAGGCAGGCGCCGGCATCCAGCTTGGCCCCAACGCGACGCGGTTGCTGCGGGCGATCGGTGTTGCTGAGGCGCTGGAGCCGTCCGTGGCTCGGCCTGATGCACTGAGCGTGCATGATGGCGTCAGCGGAAGCGATCTGGCCCGTTTTCCGCTCGGAGCATGGATCGCGCACCGGCACGGCGCCCCCTATTGGACCGTGCATCGCCAGGATTTGCACGCGGCCCTGCTCGACACCGCGCGAAACGATCCTTTGATCAAAATCGAGACCGGCGCGGCAGTCACCGGGTTTGTGGACGACGAAAGCGGTATCGCAGTTGCGGCCGCCGGTGGCAGGACGCTGCACGGCCGCGCCCTCATTGCCGCCGACGGCTTGTGGTCGAACCTGCGCACGCAGATCACCGCGACCGGCCCGCTGGAGCCGGCAGGAAAGTGCGCCTATCGCGGCGTCATCGAACGTGCACAGATGCCCGCCGGCCTTTCGGCCGATGACGTGCATATCTGGCTGAGCCCCGGTGCCCACGTCGTCCACTATCCGGTACGCGCTGGCCGCGAAGTGGCGCTCGTCGCCGTTCTCGACGATCCCACCACCGGCAACAGCTGGAGCCTGGAAGCCCCGCAGTCATGGGTGAGAGACAGGGCCGGGCATTATCCGGCACAGCTCAAAGCGGTGCTGAGCGCTGTTGGCGAATGGCGCATGTGGTCGCTACAAAAACCGTCGCCCGTCACGCCGTGGGTCAAAGGCAAGGCCGCCGTGCTCGGCGATGCTGCCCACCCCATCTTTCCGTTTCTGGCTCAGGGTGGCGTTCTGGCCATCGAGGATGCCTGCACACTGGCGAAGTGCCTCGCGAGGGGCGAAGGTGATGCTGCCCGGCAGCTGCAGAGTTACGCTCACCTGCGCATGCCGCGCGCCGCCCGTGTGGTGGAGGCTTCTGCGCGCAACGGACGAATTTATCATTTGCGCGGGCCGATGGCGTTTGCCCGCAACGCCGTGCTGCGCGGCGCGCCAGGCACCCAACTTATGAAGACTTACGACTGGCTGTACGGCTTTCGCGTCTGATCGCCCACGCCTCAAATCGCTCACATCTGCCTAGACCGATCGATCCGCGCGCCAAGCCAGACCGCCGTCGCAACGGGTTCAGCTTTGCTTTGGAGGCAATGAAGGATCGATAGGCGGATCATCATCAGGCTTGCCCGCCCCACCGGCCAGCCGCGCCAGCGACGCCGCAACACCCGGCGGCAATGACGAGAAGTCCGGCGTGAACGCCGCAGGCTTGGAAGTCGGCGGCAAGGGTGGTGGCGCGCCGTTGCCGGCTGCTGAAGGCACCGCTGCCGGGTCAAGTGTCCTGACCGGCGGAGGCTGCGCCGCCGGTGGCACGACGACGCGCGCCAGCGCCTCCGCCAACGGCTTTACAAGATTGGCCTGCGACGGCACCCCTGTTGCTGGCGGCACCGGCTGTAGAGGCGGCTGGGGCGGTTGCGTCCGCATCTGTGGGGGCGCGCCGAAAGCAGCCGGTGACGGTGGCGGCGCCGTCCTCGGCCCCGCGCCATTGATGCCGTTCACGGCTTTGGCCGCAACGCCGGCCGCTGGCTTCACCGCCGGCGCGGTGAACGAAGCCGGCATGGGCGGCATGGGCATCGGAACGTCGGCGGCGGAAGGCGGAGCCAATTGCGCTGATTTTGCCGGGTCCGCGGGCGCCTGCGGCTTCGGACGCTGCCGTACAACGGCGCGCGAGGGCAAGGCTTGCGTTTTGCTGTCCGCGGCTGATGGAGACTTCTTGGCCGGGCCGCCACTCGTCACCGCGTCCTTCAGCGCCGACTGCTGCGCTGCCTGATGGGGCGGTGTCTGCGCCGCGCCAATTCCTTCGGACTTTTCCGCAACTGCAGTTTCCGACTTCGCCACCTTGGCTTTGGGGCGGAAGAAGCCGCGCGGCTGCATCGTGCGTTCCGACTTGCGCAACAGCTTCAAGAGCTGGAGGACGTCTCGCTCCGTCATCGGCTCGCCGAAGTGATAGCCCTGACCGTATTCACATCCGATGGAGCGCAGAAACGCGGCTTCTTCGGCCTGTTCAACGCCTTCGGCCACCACCTTCTTCGACAGTTCGTGCGCGAGCGCCACGATGGACCGCATGATCGCCGCGCCGTCGGCGGTGCTCGAGCCGCGGACCAGTTCGCGATCGATCTTGATGGTATCGAAGGGGAAGCGCCGCAGATAGGCGAGCGACGAATAGCCGGTGCCGAAATCGTCGAGGGCAAGTTCGGCGCCCGAACCGCGCAAGACTTCGAGCACTTCGGCGGCCTGCTCGGGATTTTCCATCACCAGCGTTTCGGTGATCTCCAGCTTGAGTCCGCCGCGCGGCACGATGTTGCGGCCGAGAACGTGGCGTATTTCCTGAACCGATTCCGGCTTGAAGAGCTGACGTGTCGAGACATTGACGCTGACGAACAACGGCCGTTCCGACCGCGGCAATTCCGTCTGCCAGCGTGCGGCCTCGTGCGCGGCCTTGATGAGGACGTGCGAACCCAGTTTGACAATCAGATCGGATTCTTCCGCCACAGGCAGGAACGAGATCGGATTGAGAAGCCCGAGCTTCGGGTGCTCCCAGCGCACCAGCGCCTCGAATCCAGCCAACTCCTTCATCGGCAGATAGATGATCGGCTGATACAGAACCTTCAACTGATTGCGCTCGAGCGCCTTGCGCAGATCGCTCTCGATCTGAATGCGATCGTCCTTGTCGCGCCGCATGCCGGGCTCGAACACTTCGATGCGGTCGGCGCCGCCACGCTTGGCGCGATACATGGCGAGTTCAGCGTCGCGCAGCAGTTCGTCGTCGCTCGTCAGCGTGTCGTCCCAGATGGCGACGCCGATAGAGCCGGTCAGCACGATTTCCTGGTTGGCGAGAGGGATCGGCGCGCGCAGCGAACGGCGCACACGCTCGGCCAGTGCCGCAAGATTGCGGGCATCCTGCTCGGAGATGAACAGCATGGCAAACTGGTCGCCGCCGACGCGGGCAACGGTGTCGTGGGGACCTAGGTGCCGCTGAAGCCGGCGGGCGACGGTGAGCAGCAGGCTATCGCCGCGCACGAGGCCAAACGAGGCGTTGACGCTCTTGAACTTGTCGAGATCGATGAAGATGACCGACGGCCGGATCGTCGCCTCGGTCTTGGCGCGCGCCACCGCGGTCTTCAAGCGATCGATGAACAGCTCGCGGTTCGGCAGGCCCGTCAGACTGCAATGAACCGCGTCGTGCAACAGCCGTTCGTGCGCCCGCTTGCTGTCGGACACGTCGCGAACGAGACCGACGCAGCGTAGCGTGCGGCCATCGGCGTTCGGAATGCTTGCCGCCTCGAGTTCGAACCAGCGCCAGCTGTTGTCGGCGTGGCGCATGCGGAAATCGGTTTTGATGCGCACACCGGCCCGCTCCTGCGCCGAAACCAGCATGACGCGGAACCGCTCTTTGTCGGTCGGGTGCACATGTTTGAGGAAATCGTCGACCTTGGCCGAAAGCTCGCCCGGCATCAGCGCCAGTGCCATCTCGATTTCGGGGCCGACTTTGATCTCGTCACGACGGATGTTCCATTCCCAAACCGTAGAGCCGGACCCTGCAAGCGCCAGAGAGCGGGCCTGCAATTCCGTCGGCGCGCCGGCATAGACCGGGTCGAGCGAGCGGAATGCGAACTGCGTGACGGTGAAGCCAAGCAGAATGACGACGAGAACCAGTCCAGCGACGAGGCCCGAGACGATGACGTCGCCGGACAGGCGGCCCGAAAGCGTCATGCCGGCGGCGAATATCCAGACCAGGAACAGGATCCACGTCGGAATGATCGACAAGGCGCGATCCTGACCGCGAGCGGCAAGATAGAGCGTGAACATGCCGCCGATGACGCCGATGCCGAGGAACGACAGCCGGGCAAAGGTAGCAGCCAGCCGCGGATCGATGACGGCAACGGCGACGAGCGCCAGTTGCGCCACCATCCACACCGCGATCAACATCCGGACCAACCCGTGCCAGAGGCCGAGCCTCAGGAAGGCGTAAAGGAACATGACGATCGAAGCGGCCATGGCCGCTTCGCCCGCCGCGCGATAAACCGCGTTGTCCTCAGGCCGCAGGTTGAACAGCTTGTGGAAGAAGCCGAAGTCGACGCACAGATAGTTCAGCACCGTCCATGAGACGAGTGCGGCAGCCGGAAAGATGATCTTGTGATTGGCGGCGAAAACGGCGGTGAGGAACGTCGCCAGCAGCAGAGTGAGCCCCAGCATCATGCCGTTGAACAGCTGCCGGTCGCGGGTCGCCACTTCATAGTCGATCGGCTTCCACAAATAGATGCGGGCGAACCGCTCCGACGACAATTCAGCGACGTAGGTGATCGTCTGCCCCGGCTCGAGCGTGATGCGAAACAGGTCGGCCCGGTCGTTCTTGATGCGCTCGGGGATAAAACCGATCGACGGTGTCACGCTTTCGACACGCCGGGCGTCGAGATCGGGCCAGATCGTGCCGGAGCCGATCACAGTGTAGCGGTCCGCCGCGAGCCAGCGCTCCAGCGGCCGGTCGGTCTTGTTTGTCAGCGCGAACACCATCCAATTCGGATTGGCACCTGGCGTCGATGCGCGCACCGTCATACGGCCGGCGACGCCATCGGCGCCCGCCGCCGCCTCGACCTGCAGGCTGTCGCCGCGGCCTTCGTAGGCTTCACCGAGCGTGGTGATTTCGAGCTTTGAGACCTCCGGCTCGACGACAATCGGCGTCAAGGCATGAGCTGGCGCGAAATAACCGCCCGAGGCAAACGAGACGACAAGCGCGGCCATGGCCGCACATACGAGTGCAACCGTCCGGTCAATCGCGTAGCGGGTTAGGGAGCGTCGCGTCATGCCCGCACCTCACCGGGTACGGAGTCTTGACCACACGTCATGCCGACGCACGCGAACAGGATGTGATCCTCCCAGCGGCCGTTGATCTTCAGATATGACCTCGCCACGCCCTCACGCACGAAACCCGACTTCTCAAGGACCCGGATCGAGGCGAGGTTGGCCAGCATCGCCGCAGCCTCGATACGGTGCAGCCGCAAAGTACCGAACGCATAGGGGAGTAGCGTCAACACGGCTTCCGTCATCGAACCCCGGCCGGTGTAGGGCCGGCCCATCCAATAGCCAAGCGAAGCCATCTGCGCCGTTCCGCGCCGCACGTTCGATAGCGTGATACCGCCCATGACCGCGTCGCCCGAAAGATCGGATATGAAATAGGAGTATCCCAAATCGTCACGCACGTCTCCGGCGTAGGCGCGTAGGCGGCGGCGGAACATCGCCCTGGAGAGATCATCGCGCGACCAGGCGGGCTCCCACGGCACGAGCGATTCACGGCTCAGCGCCCTGACCTCCGCCCAGGCGCCGTAGTCGGCCATGGTCGGCGGACGCAGAACAAGCGTGCGGCCCCGGATCGGCTCCATATAGTCTTCAGGCAATGGGGCGCGCAGAAATGCCATGCCGGTGTCTCAAGGCCTCGCTGTGAGGACGGAACGATCCTTTCGTGTCAGCGTCTGGGCGACCTCCTTCGCCTGCTTCAAAGATGATTTTCCAGATCCGACGACTGCGACGGTCGGAACGGCTGCCGATAGCTTGCCTGCAAATGCCTTGATCGCGCCGCCGTCGATTGCCGTCACCCTGCGGGCCAGTTCCTCCGGCCCGATGACACGTCCGTAATTGAGCAGGTGACGACCCATTTGTTCGGCCCTGACAGATGAGCTTTCGAGCGCCATCAGGAGGCCGGACTTGATTTGCGCCTTCGCCCGCTGCAGCTCTCTTTCAGTCGGCCCGTGCGCGGCGACACTTTCCAGTTCTCTGGCAATGAGGGTGCTTAATTCGCCGATCATCTTCGACCCTGTGGCGGCGTGCACGGCGAACATTCCAACGTCCCTCAGTCCCCAGACTGTCGAATAGATCGAATAGCAAAGGCCGCGGTTTTCCCGGATCTCCTGAAACAGGCGGGATGACATCCCGCCGCCGAACAGCCCCGAGAACACCTGTGCGGTGTAGAATTCATCATCGAGGTAGGATGGCGATTCGAAACCGATGAGCACATGCGATTGCTCAAACGGCTTATCGCTCGCCAATGCGCCGCCCCGGTACCGGGCCGGCCGCTCTTCCCCCGCATCTCCCGGAGTGAGCCCACCGAATAGGGCCTCAACGTGGCGGACCAGATTTTCGTGGTGCACAGCGCCGGCGGCGGCGACGACCATCGCTTCCGGCCGATACCATAGTTGTAGAAACGCCTTTAAATCAGCAGCTTGCATGGCCGCCACGCTTTCGGGCGTGCCGAGGATGTTGAGCCCAAGAGGCTGATCCGGAAAAGCAGCGGCGTGCAAGAGGTCGAAAGCGACGTCGTCGGGACTATCGTTGGCCGAGGCGATCTCCTGGATGATCACCTCGCGCTCGCGCTCCAGATCAGACGGATCAAAGGTTGAGTTGAGAAGAATGTCCGCCAGAATCTCGAGCGCGACCGCCTCGTCGCCCTTCAAGACGCGGGCGTAGTACGCGGTCGAATCCAGCCCGGTGGCGGCGTTGAGTTCTCCGCCCACCTCTTCGATCTCTTCGGCGATCTGCCGGGCCGTGCGCCGGGCCGTGCCTTTGAAGGCCATGTGCTCCAGGAGGTGAGACAGACCGTGCTGACCATCGGCCTCATGCCGCGCGCCGGCCTGGACCCAGAGCCCGAGCGACACCGTTTCCAGGTGTTCCATGGCGCAGGTGGCGACACGAAGCCCATTCGAAAGGGTCGTGATCCTGGTTGTCATTTTATGCGCTTCTCTTCACCGCGCGGGCCGCGCCTTCGACGAAACGCTCAACCGCCTGGAGGTCGTTGGGCAGCGTTTCAAAACGCTCCTTTTCGGTCAAGAGGTGCGCCAGCCGATCGGGCAGGGGCGGACGCTCGCGGGTGAACTTTTCAAGCGCGTCGGGGAATTTGGCGGGATGGGCCGTGGCGAGCACGACGACTTCAGCGCCCGCGCGCAACCGCTCGGCGGCAACAACACCACAAGCCGTGTGCGGATCGAGCAGATAGCCGTAGCGCTTATCGGTATCGCGGATGCAATCTGCCACGTCCTTTTCGGAGGCCGCCGAGGCCGCGAAGTCGGCCTTCAGCACGTCCCATAGTGGGCCAAGCTCAAAGCGTTTGTTGTTGCCAAGCGCCGCCATCATCGACCGGATGAGCCCTGCGTCACGTCCCGAGGCCTCGAACAGATAACGCTCGAAATTCGAGGAAATCTGAATGTCCATCGAAGGTGAGGACGTCGCCACCACGCCGCGCATTTCATAGACGCCGGTCGCAACGGTTCGCGGCAGAATATCGTTCTCGTTCGACGCGATGATGAGTTGCTTGATCGGCAACCCCATTTTCTTCGCGACGTAACCGGCGAAGATGTCGCCGAAATTCCCGGTCGGCACGGCGAAGGACACGGCCTTTTGCGGCGCGCCGAGCTTGGCGGCAGCGGCAAAATAGTAAGTCACCTGAGCGACGATGCGGGCCCAATTGATCGAATTGACGCCCGAGAGCTGCACGCGGTCGCGGAAGGCGTGGTCGTTGAACATACCTTTGACGAGAGCCTGGCAGTCGTCGAACGTGCCCTTGATGGCGACCGCGTGAACGTTCTTTTCCTTCGGCGTCGTCATCATGCGCCGCTGCACGTCGGAGACACGCCCGTCAGGGAATAGGATCACCACGTCGACGCGCTTCGAAGATCGGAATGCTTCGATTGCCGCGCCGCCGGTGTCGCCCGACGTCGCCCCGACAATGGTTGCGCGCTGGCCGCGCTTTTCCAGAACGTGATCCATCAGCCGGGCGAGCAGCTGCATGGCGACGTCCTTGAACGCCAGCGTCGGCCCGTGAAAGAGTTCCAGCACATAGAGGCCGGGACGAGGATGGACGAGCGGCACGACGGCAGGATGACCAAAGCTCGCATAGGCTTCATCAGCCATGCGTTGGAGTTCATCCCGTGACAGCGCCCCACCGGTGTAGGGGTGGATGACCTCGACCGCGATCTCTGCAAAGCTCATTTTGGCAAAGGCGGCGACCGTCTCGGGCGCGAGCTTCGGCCACGTCTCGGGCAAATAGAGGCCGCCATCGCGCGCCAGCCCCGCGAGCAGAACATCCTCGAAGCCGAGCTTCGGGGCTTCGCCTCGTGTTGAAATGTAGTTCACGTCGGAAGGTTCTCGTTCTTCATAAGGCGCCAGCCGTTCAGGGCCGGCTCAAGACCGGGCAAACCTAGTGTCCGGGGGGAAGCTGGGCAAGCTGGCGCTTCGCTGGGGTTGGACGGTATCCCGGCTATCCCCGGGTTGTAGCGGGGGTGGTGCGGCCCAAAGCCGCCAGCCGCTGCCGGGAATAGAGGCCAAAGACCACGATCAGCGTCGCAGCAAGTCCCCACCACGTCAGCACGTATTCCAGATGGCGGTTGGAGAGGCGGATCTCGGTCGGCGTGGCCTTGGGCCAGCCGCCCGGGTTGGCCGGCTCGACCTCGGCGTCGATGGAAAAAGGCACCAGATTGCTGGCGGAGCCGCCGGCGAATGCAACGGGATCACGGAGATACCAGCGGTTAGCGGCGGGTTCGCCGGCGGGCGTGAACATGCCCCGTTCTTCAGGCAGCCGGGCGAGCCCGGTGACGGTTACGGGTCCGCTCAACTGCCCTAGGGGCCGCGATGCCGGGTCCTTCAGCTTCTCTGGCACCCAGCCGCGCAAAACGTAAACTCTTCCATCGCTCGATGTGAGTGGTGTGTAGACGTCGAAACCTTGCGAAGCCTCGCGCGGGGCGTAGACGAAGCGTTCTCCCGCGTGATCGAACGTGCCGGTGACACGCACACGCTGATACTCGATCATCTCACCGTTGCGATGGCGATCCTGAACCACCTTCAATGACACGGGCTCAGCCGTGCGGCCGGACGCGAGCCGCGCGATCAGATCTTCCTTCCACACTTTGCGCTCGAGCTGCCATGCGCCGAGCGCGATCAGGACCGGCAGCATGACGAGCGTCATGATGGCTGGGACCAGAAGTCCGGCGGCGCGAATACGAGCGAACATCAAGTGCTCCGATCAGTCCTTCACCAGCCGGCCTTCCTCAGCCTTGTTCTTGTATTGGAGGGCGATCAGCGTCGCTTTCAAGAACCGGAGCAGGAAGATCGCGATGAGCGGCGTCAGAATGCCCCACAGTAGAACGTGCATCCACCACGGCGCGCCGAATTTGAATTCGGCAATGAGCGCGCCACCGACGCACAGGAAACCGAGGATGAAGATGGCGAAGACCGCGGGACCATCTCCCGTATCGACGAATTTGTAATCGAGCCCGCAGGCCTCGCAGCGCTCGCGCATATTGAGCACCTGTTTGAACAGAGGCCCCTTGCCGCAGCGCGGGCATTTGCACATCAGGCCGGCCGCAATAGGCGACGGTGCGGAAGACTGCGTCACGGCGAAAAACCCTTCATCGGCCAGGGCTGAAACAGATAAGGCGGCCCGAAAGCCGCCTTACCACATTATCGGATCAACGCGTCTGCGCTTTAGTGGCCCGCTGCCGGAGCCGCGGCACCGGCCGCACCGGCGGCCGCGTGTTCGGCCCCCGAGCCAGCGCCCCAAACGTAGATGCAGGCGAACAGAAACAGCCAGACCACGTCAACGAAGTGCCAGTACCAGGCAGCCGCTTCGAAGCCGAAGTGCTGCTTGGGCGTGAAGGCGCCGCGCATGGCGCGCACGAGGCAGACGAGCAGGAAGATGGTGCCGATGATGACATGGGCACCATGGAACCCGGTCGCCATGAAGAACGTCGAACCGTAGCTGTGGCCGGCGTAGCTGAAGCCAGCGTGGCCATACTCGACGGCCTGCAGAATCGTGAAGCAGACGCCGAGCAACACGGTGAGCGCCAGACCGAGAACGAGGCCGCGGCGATCGTTCTTGAGCAGCGCGTGGTGCGCCCAGGTGACCGTGCAACCCGAGGTCAGCAGGATCAGCGTGTTGATGAGCGGCAGACCCCATGGGTCGAACGTGTGCTTGAAGTAGCCGGGCGTGGTTGCAGCCGTGGCATCGACAGGCACCGGCGGCCAGACGCCGCCGTAGACCTCGTTGCGGGTCGTCAAACCGATCATCTTGCCGGGGTTGTTGGTCAATTCATGCACGCCCGAGGGGAACAGGGCGCTATCGAAATAGCCCCAGAACCAAGCGACGAAGAACATCACTTCGGAGGCGATGAACAGGATCATGCCGTAGCGCAGGTGGAGCTGCACGACCGGGGTATGATCGCCCTTGTTGGCCTCGCGAATCACGTCCAGCCACCACATCCAGGCGCTGAAAATGACGGCCGCAGTGCCGACGGCGAACATCCACGGACCGGTGATGCCGAAGACGCCGGCTCCGTCGACGTGCGTGCGCATCCAGGCGATGGCGCCGATCGCCATGATGAATGTCGAAAGCGCCGTCACCAGTGGCCATGGGCTCGGGTCAACCAGATGATAGTCGTGATGCTTGGCGTGCGTGCTTGCCATTTCCGTCTCCGTTGTCCCCGTTTCGTCTCCCTGTCCGGCTCTTGGTTTTCTGCCTCGGGCCGGAGGTGGTTTCTCGTTTTTGGTCTTACAAACGCGTGCGGCTATCCGCGGTTTCCATTTGGTTTCGGCTTATCAGTCTCAACGTCCGCCGTTTTGTTGGCGGGATAGAACACGTAGCTGAGCGTCAGGTTCGACAGTCCTGCGGTGTCGCGATCTTCGACCATCTTGGGGTCGATGAAGAACGACACAGGCATATCGACGGTCTGCCCCGGCTGCAGCGTCTGTTCAGTGAAGCAGAAACACTCGATCTTCGAGAAATAGAGGCCCATCGTATCGGGAGCGACGTTGAAGGCCGCCGTTCCCGTCAGCGGCTTGTCGGAAGTGTTTGTCGCCCGGAAAAAGGCGAGAGAGTTTTCGCCCACCTTGACGTCCATGGTGTGCTGCACCGGTTCGAACTTCCAGCCGGCGAGCTTTGGCGCAACGTTGGCGTCGAACCGCACTGTCATGATGCGATCGAGAACTCGGTCCGATGGCGCGTTGGCGCGCTGCGTGGTGCCGCCGTAGCCGGTGACCTGGCAGAAGATGCGATAAAGCGTGGGAGAGGCGGCTGTGAGCGCGCCCATGACGGCCAGGGCGACGAGGCAATAGCTGACGACACGGCGGTTCTTGCGCGCCGCCGCGCTCTCTTGTTTCAGCTGTATGTCCATCTCGCCGGTCATCGTCGCCTAATGTCTCCCCTCGATCACATGCCGCCGGCGCCTGGCGTATTGCCGAAACGGACGATGGTCGCCGCATAGAACAGCACCACCATGACGCCCAAAGTCAACGCGATGGCAATGGAGCGGCGGCGCGCGACCCGCTGCGCGATCGCTTCGTTCGACTTTTCGCTTTCAATGCTCATGACCGCCTCACGACATCAGCCGGTGCACGGCCGCTTCCGCCAGAAGCACCGTGAACAGCATGTAGAGATAAAGAATGGAAAACCAGAACAGCCGGCGCGCCGCCGCGTCCGCCGCGCGGACCTCGCTGCGCGTGCGGTAGACGTCCACGGCGAACCACAGGAACGCAGCGCCGAGCACGGCCGAAGTTACCAGATAGGCGATGCCTCCAAGGCCGACGAAATACGGCACGACGGCAAGCGGTACGAGAAGGACAGAATAGATCAGGATCTGCTTGCGAGTTTTGTCGGGTCCGGCCACGACAGGCAGCATCGGCACGCCGACGCGTTCGTAGTCGCGGCAGCGATAGAGCGCCAAGGCCCAGAAGTGCGGCGGCGTCCACATGAAGATGATGAGAAACAGAAGCAGGCTCTCGACGCCGACCGAACCGGTCACCGCCGCCCAGCCGATCATGGGCGGGAAGGCGCCGGCCGCTCCGCCGATGACGATGTTGTGCGGCGTCTTGCGCTTCAACCACATCGTATAGACGAACATGTAGAAGGCGATGGTGAGCGCCAGCAGCGCGCCGGCAACCCAGTTGACGATGACGCCAAGCGTCATGACCGAGCCGGCCGCGAGCACGATGCCAAAGGTCAAGGCTTCATCGCCGGTAACGCGGCCGCGCGGCAGAGGACGCGCCGCCGTGCGCGCCATGCGTGCATCGATATCGGCGTCGTACCACATGTTGAGCGCGCCGGAAGCGCCTGCGCCAACGGCAATCGCGAGAATTGCGATGAAGCCGATGACCGGATGGATCGGGCCGGGCGCGGCGATCATGGCCGCCAGCGCCGTCAGCACCACGAGTTGCATGACGCGCGGCTTCATCAGCTGGATGAAGTCGCTGACGCTCGGTTCCATCGTCAGTTCCGCGTCGCGGATGTCGCTCTGCACCGTCATGGTCGTTCGACTGCCTTTACGTTGCAAACTGTGATCCGGCGGCCCGGATCAGGGGCCGCCGGATGTGCGAGGCGAGTGTCAGTGGTGGTCCGTCGCGGCGATGCGCGGCAGCTTTTCATAGGAGTGGAACGCCGGCGGCGACGGCAGCGTCCATTCGAGCGTGGTAGCGCCGACGCCCCAAGGATTGCCGGCTGCCTTCTCCTTACGCATGAAGGCCAGGATCACGCTGACCAGGAACACAAGCGTGCCAAGCGCGGTGATGTAGCCGCCGTAGGACGAGATCTTGTTCCAATACGCATAGGCTTCCGGATAGTCGGCGTAGTGGCGCGGCATGCCGGCCAGACCCAGGAAGTGCTGCGGGAAGAACAGGATGTTGGCGCCGATGAAAGTCAGCCAGAAGTGAATCTTTGCCAGCGTCTCGTTGTACATGTAGCCCGACATCTTCGGGAACCAGTAGTACCAGCCCGCGAAGATCGAGAACACGGCGCCGAGCGACAGCACGTAGTGGAAGTGCGCCACGACGTAGTAGGTGTTGTGCAGCGAGCGGTCGACGCCCGCGTTCGAGCACATCACGCCGGTGACGCCGCCGATGGTGAACAGGAAGATGAAGCCCAGCGCCCAGATCATGGGGGCGCGGAACGACAGCGAGCCGCCCCACATCGTCGCGATCCAGGAGAAGATCTTGACCCCCGTCGGCACGGCAATGACCATTGTCGCGAACATGAAGTAGGCCTGCGTATCGACCGAGAGGCCGGCCGTATACATGTGGTGGGCCCACACGATGAAGCCGACGAGTCCGATCGCGACCATGGCGTAGGCCATGCCAAGATAGCCGAACACCGGCTTTTTCGAGAAGGTCGAGATGATGTGGCTGATCATGCCGAAGCCGGGAAGGATGAGAATGTAAACTTCCGGGTGGCCGAAGAACCAGAACAGGTGCGCGTAGAGCAGCGGATCGCCACCACCGGCTGGATCGTAGAAAGTCGTGCCGAAGTTACGATCGGTCAGCAGCATGGTGATCGCGCCGGCGAGAACCGGAAGCGACAACAGCAGCAGGAATGCCGTGACGAGCACCGACCAGACGAACAGCGGCATCTTGTGGAGCGTCATGCCCGGCGCGCGCATGTTGAAGATGGTGGTGATGAAGTTGATGGCACCGAGGATCGACGACGCACCGGCAAGATGCAGAGCCAGAATGCCGAAATCGACCGCAGGACCGGGATGACCGATCTTGCTCGACAAAGGCGCAACGACGATCCAGCCCGTGCCGACGCCGTTGGCGTCCGCCGTGCCCGGCACGAACAGCGACAGCAGCAGCAGCCCGAACGCTGCCGGCAGCAGCCAGAACGAGATGTTGTTCATACGCGGGAAGGCCATGTCCGGAGCGCCGATCATCAGCGGCACCAGCCAGTTGCCGAAGCCTCCGATCATCGCCGGCATGACCATGAAGAACACCATGATCAGGCCATGCGCGGTGACGAAGACGTTGTAGGCGCCTTCGTCGGCAAAATACTGCATGCCGGGATTTTCGAGTTCCAGACGCATCATGACAGAGAGGAAGCCACCGATCACGCCGGCGAAGATGGCGAAGATCAGGTACAGCGTGCCGATGTCTTTATGGTTGGTGGAGAACAGCCAGCGCTGGACGAAAGGCGGGTGGTGGTCGTGATGCTCACCCGCTGCGTATGCCGAAGTACCCATGATGCGGAGCCCTTGTCAGAGAATTTTTGTTTGAATGCGTTCTGCCGTCGAGCGGCGGCCCCAGCGACGAGCGGGGCCGCGCGGCTTGATCTTTCGGAGCCTACTGAAGCTGCGCCAGCGACTGAGCGATGCCTGAGCTGGCCACGTCGGCCTTCAGAATCTCATTCGCCTTCTTGCGGTCCTTGGCCTGCAATGCCGCCATCCAGGCGTCATAGACGGGCTGTTCGACGACGCGCACGGCAATCGGCATGGCCGAATGCAGCTTGCCGCAGAGGACCGAGCACTGACCATAGTAGCTGCCGATCTTGGTCGGCTGGAACCAGGTCGCGGCGGTCCGTCCGGGAACAGCCTGCATTTTCGCGCCAAACGAAGGGATGGTCCAGGAATGAATCACATCGTTCGAGGTAACGAGCAGATGCACGACTTTGTTGACCGGGACGGCGATCTGAGCGTCGACCGCCAGTTTGCGCGGTTCCTTGCGCTCAGCCCAAACGGCAGCGGAATCTGCGTAAAGAGCCATCGACCGCGCCGTGCCTTCAAGAGACGAATATTTCTGTGCGAAGGCTTCGTCGCCGAGCTTGGCCTTGAGCACGTCCTCGTCGCTGACGACGTTCGACGTCACGGTGACCTTCTGGTCGAGATATTCATGCTCCCAGAACCAGGCGTTGGCCGTGGCTTTGATGGTCAAGTCCGGCTTCGGGAACGAATACTGGTCGTAGAGCAGGCGGAATGAGGGAACTGCGATGCCGACCAGGATCATGATCGGGATGATGGTCCAGGCGACCTCGAGCATGGTGTTGTGCGTGGTTCGCGAGGGAACCGGATTGCTCGATTCCTTGAAGCGGAACATCACGTAGAGCATCAAGATCAGAACGAAGACCGTAATGGCGATGATGATGCCGTTGACGGTGTTGTAGAGGGTGTGAATGCTTTCCATGATTGGCGTTGCGGGCTGTTGCAGCCCCAATTCGCCATCGGTGGGCTGACCGAGACCCGCCCAGGCCGTGTCACCGGCCATGCCGAAGGCGAGCAAAGCGCAGGCAAGAAAGGCTGCCGCGCCCAAATACCGTCTCAACATTCTTTCGCTCCCAGTTCGCCGGACGCCCCATTCGAAGCCTCCGCAGTCTCCCGATCCCCAGTCCCGCCGTTGTCCGGCGGTGACGACGTTCAGTGCCTGCGCCTAGCGCGCCCATGAGAGGTGGGACGGCGCACAAGCACGGTTGGAGCGCGCGGCAAACGAAATGCGGCTCCGAAATCACCACAACAGACCTATTTGATGTAAGTCAAGTTTTCTGCGTCGCTTGTTCGCGAAAATTCGACGGCCGCTGACCGCGGTCACGCCGTGCGCCGCCGTCCGCTGCCAACAGAAATTCGCCCCATTGATGCAGGACGAAGCTGGCCCAGCCGCTCGAACCAAAGTATTCCTCCGGCCAATGCCGACCCACGAAGCCAAGGACCACCCCGTGCCCTTCAAGCCGATGCATGCCCAAATACCTGCAATCGCGCGGCTTTTTCTGGCAGGCCGTGCCCCGCTGGCGGTGTTCGCTCTTGCAGGAGCGCTATTGGCGTTGGCGCTCAAGATTGCCCCACCGGCTGGCGCCGTCGACGCCCCTGAGGGCACGGTCAAAGCCCAGCATGGCGACTGGCAGGTGGTCTGCAAGGATCCCCCGCCCGGAGCTAAGAATGGCGTGTGCGCGCTGGTTCAAAGCGTCACAGCCGAGGACCGCAACAACATCGGGCTCACCGTCTATTTCCAGAAGTTTTCGAATGGAACGCGTGTGCTGCGCGTGTTCGCACCCTTGGGCGTGCTGCTGCCGCCGGGGCTCGGCCTCAAGATCGACGACAAGGACGTCGGCCATGCGCCGTTTCTGCGCTGTCATAACTTCGCCTGTTATGCGCAGGTCGTGGTCGAGGATCAGCTGATCGAACAATTGAAGACCGGCAAGACCGCGATCTTCATCATTTTCCAGACCGAGGAAGCCGGCATCGGCATTCCGATTTCGCTCGCTGGCTTCGGCGACGCGCTCGCCGCGCTCCAGTAGGCCACAACTCCTCAGTCGCAAGCGCTTTCAAAAACGAGAAGCCCGGCGAGATGGGCTCTGCCGGGCTTCCTCTACTGCAAGCGCTACACATAGAGCGCGCTGCGTGACGTGACGCGGCTTATGCGACTTTGCGGTGTCCTTGCTGGCTTGTCTCATGCTCATCGACAGGCAACAGCAGGATGTCATGTGTCGAGCGCGGCGCCGGCATCTGCAGGACGTTGAAGACCGGCGGCGGCTCTGCCGCCTTGGCCATCGCCGCCGTGAGCTTGTCGACCGAGTCGCGATGATGTGCGGTCAGCGTCTCGAAATATTTGAGATTGGCACTCATCACGTCGGCCGGTGACCGGCACGCTGAGAGATGCGTCATATACTGCAGTGTCGATTGGCCCGACTTGGCGGCGAGCTGCGCGAACTCGAGCTGCGCGCGGCCGATTCCCTTCAGCATCGGCTGCCAGAACGACATGTAGAGGTCGGCGCCCTCGAACATCGCCTGATAGAAATCAAAGCTCTTGAATGCACCGGCCGTGTCAGGCTTGCCCATAAACGTCTTCCTCCAAAGTCACACCGCAGAACAGCCGCGGCGCATCGTCAGTATTTTCATGGTTAACAAAGCAGAATTGTGAGTTTTCTTAGCCTATCATTTGTTAACGGATCATGCATCTCACACAAGCGTGCATCAAGTGTGACGCAACGCGTGATTTTTATTTCAAGAATTGATGATGTAAATTTCGGTCAACAATCTTAGGTTGTTGTATCTATCAATAATATCCTAAGAGTAGAAAGTGGTTAATGCTGTCGATTCCAGTATTTCTGGGCTTCTTACTCACGCGCCTACTCGTTATGGTTAATCCGAGTACACGGATGTCTTGTCGAGTATTACCGTGCTGGGATGTGTGGGTACCAGGCATGCGGAGAGTCGGGCGGATTTTGCCTACGGGCAAATATTGCGCCTTTTTATTCTGGCGACCTCGCTGACCCTCACCGCTTCAACGCTAACGCCCAACGCGCGAGCGGAACCGGCTCCTCAGCCGCAATTCGGCTGGCGAGAAGTTTGGGCTGGCTCCGACGTCACCAAAGACGTCTGGCTGCTCTATACTGGGGTGACGCTCGCCCCATGGAGCAAGGATATCTACACGAACGGTTGGCGGATTCGCTCGGCCAGCGGATATGGCGAATACACGTTTCCCGCCTGCGCCATTGATGACCCCGATTGCGATACGCTCGACGAGGGAACGCACAAGCACCGCACGAAATTCAAAGCCCAGGTCACGTATGGCGAGGTACTTCTCGGCTATCATCACCAGTTCGGCGATCTAACGGCCAAGGCCTTTGCGGGCGTATCGATCGTCCAGCAGAACGTCCGTCCGTCGCGCAAGAGTTCGCTGGCGCATGGCGTCGAATACGGTGCCAAGGGCGCGCTCGAATTCTGGCTCAACATCGGACCTGACGCGTGGTCGTCGCTCGATGTCTCCTACAGCACGGCGTTCGAAACCGGCGCGGCGCGCTGGCGCCTTGGCTGGCGGGCATTGCCGACCGTGTCGATCGGGCCTGAATTGCGGTTTGATTCAAATGTCGACGGGCGATCAGGCCGCGCGGGTTTGTTTGCCCGCTACGAATGGATGGGTGGCGAAATCTCCGTCGCCGCCGGCGCCGCGGGCCGCTGGGCCGACGACTTCGCCGACGATCTTGAGCCGTACGCCACACTCAACGTGCTATTCCAATTTTGAGGTTGAGATCCTCGCACCCTAGTCTTGCCAGGCCGCGCGACATTGGCGACCATGCGCCACCATGATCCGATCTGCCGGTTTCGAGGTGTTCATGCTTGCCCGCTCCCCGCTCTTCGTTGCCGCCCTGGCGTTGGCCGCTCTGGCAGCCGGGTCGGCTGGCGCCGCGGCCAAGATCTGCTCCGACATCATGATCGAAGGACGCGGCGAGCAATCGCGCTACGTCTGGCTCGCAAAGACGAAGGCGCGCGCCAACTGGCGCTACAGGGTCCGTGGCAATCCGAAGTTGGGCGCCGCCTATGCCAACTGGGCGCGCGCGGACAACACCGAAGAACGGTGCCTCACCGGTCCACTCGGAACGATCTGCATTTTCACCGGCACCCCTTGCTTGCCGTGAGCTGAGTTGACCGGCTGATCGTTGTATCTGCTGCCGGAATTGGCCTTAGCCGCACCCGTCTGCCAAGCCTCACTGCCGTCTACATCAGAAAATCTACTGATCCCCATCAGTTTTCCAAGCAAACCGAATGACCATTCTCCTTGACCGCGCCGCAATTGTGAACCAAACAAAACGAATATTCGTTTTAGTTCAGTGTGGGCCAAGGTCGCGGCATCGCGGTCCGGGCACCACGAGCAAGCGATGGCGAGGCAGGCATGCCCAAACTCAAACCAGAGACCGAAAAAGCGCGGCGTGATCACATTCTCGATGCGGCGCGCGCGTGCTTTGCCCGTGGCGGCTTCCACGCCACGACCATGCAAGATATCTGCAAGGCGGCGTCCGTGAGCCCCGGTGCGGTTTACGTCTACTTCGACAGCAAGGAAGCCCTGATCGCCGGATTGTGCGAGCGCGACCGGGCAGAATTTGCCGAGCGCTTTGCCAAGCTCTCCGATGCTCCAGACTTCCTTCGCGCCCTCCAGTCGCTCGGCGAGCACTATTTCGTAGAGGATAGCGCCGACAAGCAGCGCCTCATGGTCGAGATGGGTGTGGAAGCGACCCGCAATGCGCGGATCGCCGAAATCTATTTTGGCGTCGACAAATATTGCTCTGAGAGCTTCGAGGCGCTGTTTCAGCGCTTGAAGGACGACGGGCGCATCACACCCACAATCGACATTGCCACGCTCGCCCAGGTGTTCAACGTGATTGGCGACGGCATGTTCTGGCGCCGCGCGGTGCAGCCGGATTTCGACATGCAGCGCATACTGCCTGTCATGACCGCGCTTCTTGCCACCCTTTTGAACCCACTCCATGACGGGCCCGGCACCGGCCAAACGGTATCGAGCGCCGACAGCTCGCTTCCGGCCAAGGAGGCGTGCTGATGTTGCGCAAGTTTCTTATCACCATACTGGTCCTCGCCGGCATTGGTGGCGCCGCCTATTTGAGCCTTCAGGCTTTGAAAGCGCGCCACGAGGCTTCCAAACATACCGAGCCTGTCGCGGTCGCGGCTCCGGCCGTGACGGTCACGAAAGTGACAGCGGCTGATTTCGTCGAGACCGCGATTGTCTCCGGCTCGCTCATCCCGCGCGAGGAAATTCTGGTTTCGCCGGAAATTGAAGGCTTCCGCGTGCTCGAGCTCTTTGCCGACGAAGGGTCGCGCGTCACCAAGGGCCAAGTGTTGGCACGCCTCGTCGCTAGTCAGCTTGAGGCGCAGCGGGCGCAGAACGACGCCAATCTGGCGCGCACTATCGCCTCGATCGCGCAAGCGAATGCACAGATCACCGAGGCCGAAGCGCGCGCGAAAGAAGCGGCCGCGCAGTTGCAGCGGGCGGAGCCTCTGAAAAGATCGGGCTATCTGTCCGGCGCGGTCTACGATCAGCGTGAAAGCGCGGCCCGCACGTCCCAGGCACAGCTTGCCGCAGCGAAAGATGCGCTCAGAGCCGCAGAAGCCGAGAAGGCGCAGGTTGAAGCCCAGCGCCGCGAACTGGACTGGAAATTCGGCAACACCGAAGTCAAATCGCCGGCCGACGGCATCGTCAGCCGCCGCAACGCCCGTATCGGCGCCCTCGCCACGGCCGCCGGCGAACCCATGTTCCGCATCATCCAGAACGGCGAGATCGAACTCGATGCCGAAGTCGTCGAGACCGAACTGCCGCGCGTGAAAGTCGGCCAAAAGGCAACGGTGACCGTCCCGGGCACAGGTCAAGCCAACGGCACGGTCCGTCTCGTTGCAACCGAGGTGGACAAGACCACGCGGCTTGGAAAGGTCCGCATCTTCCTTGGCGAAAAGCCGCAATTCCGCATCGGCTCGTTTGCCCGCGGCACCATCGAGACCGCGCGCAGCCATGGTCTGGCGGTTGAGACCGCCTCCGTCACCTTCGATCCCGCAGGCGCATTCGTTCAGCGCGTTACAGGCGACAAAATCGAAAAGCGCATCATCAAAACCGGTCTTGTCTCCGGCGACCGCGTGGAAGTCATTGAAGGCTTGAACGAAGGCGACATCGTCGTCGCCCGCGCCGGCACGTTCCTGCGCGATGGCGACGCCGTGCGGCCCATCACACCCGACGCAAAGGTGAGCGAGGTGAAGTGATGCGCATCAACGTTTCCGCCTGGTCGATCCGCCGCCCCGTTCCTTCGATCGTGCTGTTTGCGGTGCTGCTGCTGCTCGGCGTCATGAGCTTCATGCAGCTGCCGGTGACGCGCTTTCCCAACATCGACGTGCCGGTCGTATCTGTCACCGTCACGCAATCGGGCGCGGCACCAGCCGAGCTTGAAACGCAAATCACCAAGCAGGTCGAAGATGCGGTGATGAACCTCACTGGCGTCAAGCACGTGCAATCGACGTTGACCGACGGCTCGTCGGTAACGGCCATCGAGTTCCGGCTTGAGACCGATACTGACCGCGCGCTCGACGACGTCAAGGACGCGATCACCAAAATCCGCGCCAGCCTGCCGCGCAACATCGACGAGCCGATCATCCAGCGCATCGACGTCGAAGGTCAGGCCATCCTCGCCTACGCCGCGTCGTCGCCCGGCATGACACTCGAGCAGCTGTCATGGCACGTTGACGACGTGGTGAAGCGCAAGCTGCAGGCGCTGAAGGGCGTTGGCCGCGTCGAGCGCTACGGCGGCGTCGACCGCGAGATCCGCGTCAACCTCGATCCCGACCGGCTGCTGGCGTACGGCGTCACGGCGGCCGATGTAAACCGCCAGCTCCGCGCCACCAACGTCGACTTGGGCGGCGGGCGCGGCGAAGTCGGCAATCAGGAACAGGCGATCCGCACCTTAGCCGGCGCCCGCAGCGTTGCCGCGCTTGCCGACAGCAAGATCATCATCCCCGGCGGGCGCGAAGTGCGCCTCAAGGATCTTGGCTCAGTCGTCGATGATGCCAGCGAGCAGCGCTCGTTCGGCCGCCTCGACGGCCAGCCGGTGGTGTCGTTCTCCGTCTTCCGTTCGAAGGGTTCGAGCGAACTCTCCGTCGCCGATGTCGTCGAGAAGGCGCTCAGCGAGCTTGCGGCTGAAAATACCGACGTCAGCTTCACCAAGATCGACGACGCCGTCGCATACACGCGCGGCAACTACGTGGCCGCCATGGAAGCGCTGATCGAAGGCGCGGTGCTGGCCGTGCTCGTGGTATTCGTGTTCCTGCGCAACGTCCGCGCCACGCTCATTTCGGCCATCGCCCTGCCTCTCGCCGCCATTCCGGCATTCTGGGCCATGTCGGCGATGGGATTTTCGCTGAATCTCGTCAGCCTGCTCGCCATCACGCTCGTCACCGGCATTCTCGTCGACGACGCGATCGTCGAAATCGAGAACATCGTGCGCCACATGGGTATGGGCAAATCGCCCTACCGCGCCGCGCTCGAAGCCGCCGACGAAATCGGCCTCGCCGTTATCGCCATCACTTTGACGATCGTCGCGATCTTTGCGCCCGTCTCGTTCATGGGCGGCGTCGCCGGTATGTATTTCAAGCAGTTCGGCCTGACGGTCGCCGTGGCGGTCTTGATATCACTTTTGGTGGCGCGGTTGATAACACCCATGATGGCCGCGTACCTGATGCGGCCGATCCCGCACAGAACGCACGGCGACGGGCTGTTGATGCGCGGTTACACGCGCTTTCTGGCGGCGACGCTGCGCTGGCGCTACGTGACGCTGATCGCGGGCGTCGCCATTTTTTCCGCTGCGGTTTATGCCACGGCGCTGCTGCCGACGGGGTTCATTCCAGACGAGGATACGTCCCGAGTCGTGGTCAATGTCGAACTGCCGCCGGGCACCCGGCTCGATCAGACCCGCGACACGACGGACGCCATAGTCAAATCCTTGAAGACCATGCCGGAGATCAAGCACGTCTTCGTACTCGGCGGTACGTCGCCGACCGGTCTGCTTGAGGTCCGCAACGCAGCGCTGTTCATCACGCTGGTTCCGAAATCGGAACGCACGCTGTCGCAGAAGCAGCTGAAAGGCATCATCGCTACCAAGCTCGGCGAAATCCCCGATAGCCGCGCCTGGTATGTAAACGAGCGCGGCGAGCGCGAGCTTGCCTTCTCGATGCTGTCGCGCAACGGCGCCGAACTCGATGCCGCCATGGGCCGGCTTGAAGCGGCGCTGCGCCAGGTGCCCGGATTCCGCAATGTCGCCGCCACCGGCTCGACCGACAGGCCCGAAATCCGCGTCGTGCCCCGCCTCGATGAAGCCGCACGGCTGGGCGTCGCGCCGGAGCAGATCGCCGATACGATCCGCGTCGCCACGATCGGCGACGCGGATTTCAACCTCGCCAAGTATACGGTTGGCGACCGGCTGATCCCCATCCGCGTCATGCTGACGGAAGTGACGCGCGCCGACCTGCAGCGGCTCGAGCAGCTGCGAGTCTCCAGCAGCGAGGGCAAAGCCATTCCGCTGACCGCCGTCGCCGATATCCAGTTCGGCCGCGGACCCAGTTCGATCACGCGGTTCGATCGCGAACGCCGCGCGGTCATCGGCGTCGATCTGGAGCGCGGGCTTGCCTTGAGCGACGCGCGCGACCGCTTCATGAAGGTTGTCGAAGATTTGAAGCTGCCGGCCTCCGTGCGCCTGCAGCCGTCAGGCGATGCCGAAATCCAGGATGAAGTGGTCCAGGGTTTCGTGACCGCGATGGGCACCGGCATTTTGATCGTGCTCGGCGTGTTGATCCTGCTGTTCGGCAGCGTATTCCAGCCGATCACTATTCTGTTGTCGCTGCCGCTCAGTTTCGGCGGCGTGGCCTTGAGCCTGATCGCCACCAATAATCCGATCAGCATGCCGGTCTACATCGGCCTCTTGATGCTGATGGGCATTGTGACAAAGAACGCGATCATGCTGGTCGATTTCGCGATTGAGGAAGTCGCCAAGGGCGTACCGCGGTTCGATGCGATCATCGATGCCGGCCGCAAGCGCGCGCGCCCCATCATCATGACCACACTGGCCATGGCCGCTGGCATGCTGCCCAGCGCGTTTGCCTGGGGCGATGGCGGCGAGTTTCGCGCACCAATGGCCATTGCGGTGATCGGCGGCCTGCTGGTGTCGACCGTGCTGTCGCTCGTGTTCGTGCCATCGTTCTTCACGGTCATGGACGATGTCGGAAATCTGATGCAGCGCATCTTCGGCCGATTCATCGGCCCGACGGACGAGCCCGATGCCGCTCCTGCCGAGGCCGCGAAGGAGACGCCAGCCGCTGTTCCCGCGCGGCCGGTAAAGCCTGCCATCGCCGCAGAATAAAATAAATCCGCCGGCGGCGATTGTGATCGGCGTCCCGGGTCCCTACGTTGCGGCCACGTGCCCTCAACGGAACCTGGAGACAAAGCCTATGTTCGATGCAAAATCCATTCTCGAAGGCCTGGTGCGCGGCGCTCAGCCGAACCAGGCTCCGCAGCAGCAGGGCGGCGGCGGGCTCGGCGATCTGCTCGGCGAAATCCTGAAGGGCGGCCAGCAGAGCGGCGGCCAAGGCGGCGGACAGGGCGGCGGTGGTTTGGGCGACATCCTTGCGGAACTCGGCAAGAAGATCGCGCCGCAAGGCGGTTCCGGTCAGCAGGGCGGCGGTGGTGGCGGCCTTGGCGACATTCTGAAAGACATACAGTCGAAGATGGGGCAGGCGCAGCAGCCGGGCACCCGCAGCGCTGCACCGTCAGCGGGCGGCGATGCTGGTGGCGGCCTTGGCGACATTCTCGGTCAGCTAAAAGACAAGCTCGGACAGGCCGGCGGCTCGATTGGCGGTGGGGCCGGCAGCGCAGGTGGATCCGGCAGCATCATCGATGTGCTCGGCCAGATCCTCGGCCAGGCGACGCAAGGCGCCAAGGAAGGCGCAACCCGCATCGGCGAAGCGACCGGCGCGAAAGATGCGCTTGGCCGCGCGACCTCCGACCCTCAGGTTGCCGACGCGCTGAACCGGCTGAAAGAACTCGTGCAGAACAATCCGTTTGCCGCGGGCACGGCTGCGGGCGGTCTAGGCGGTCTCGTGCTCGGCACGCGTACCGGACGTTCGCTTGCCGGCACTGCCGCACGCGTCGGCGCGTTGGCGCTGATCGGCGGTCTCGCCTACAAGGCATTCCAGAACTATCAGGCGGGCAAGCCGCTCATCACCGGCGTCACCGATGCTCAGGCCGCGCCGCAAGGTTCGGGCTTCGAACCTGCGGCCGTGACGAATGAAGCGGCGACGCTCTACATCCGCGCCATGATCGCCGCGGCGGCCGCCGATGGCCGGATCGACGATGCCGAACAGGCGAAAGTCGTCGCCAGCTTGAAGCAGGCAGGCGTCGATGCCGAAGCCGAAGAGTTTCTGGCTCACGAACTCAACAATCCGGCGACGCCCGAAGATCTGGCGAACGGCGCGACCTCGCCCGAGGAAGCGATCCAGATCTATACCGCCGCGCGGATTGCCGTCGAGCCCGATTCACCGGCTGAAAAGCAGTTCCTCGGCCGTCTGGCCCAGGCGCTCGGCATCGATGCGAAACTCGCCGCGCACATCGAGGCAACGACGCGCAGCGCTTCCGCCTGAGGCAACCGCAAGACCGCAAAAAACGAGGGCGCCGGTTCATCGAACCGGCGCCCAATTTTATGCTGGCGATTGGCCGCGATCAGTTCGTCTTGCCCGGAGGCGCGGACGACGCGGTTGTTTCCAGCTTGAAGAACGTATCGACGCGCATGCCGGTGAACAGCGGCGGATTACCGTCAAGGCCGACCATCACTTCGACCACTTCCACGTCATTGGGACGGCGGGGGCCGCGCGTTGCAATGCGCGGCGCACCCAGCGATTGCGAAATCGAGGTGACCTGACCTTCGAATTCCTTGTCCGGGAACGCATCGGCCTTCACAACGACCTTCTGGCCGACGCGCACCTTGGCGGCGTCGCGCTCTTCGACCTCGGCGCGGACCCGCAGGCCCGACAGATCGCCGAACACCAGAACCGCGCTTTCGGGCGATGGCACTGCGGTCTCGCCCGGCTTGGCGATCATATTGAGCACCGTGCCCGAGGACGGCGCGCGAACGCGCGTGCGCTCAAGGGCGATTTCCGCACCCGTCAATTCGGCGCGCGCGGTTGCGAGCGACGATTCAAGACGCGTCGTCAGCGGCATTCCGCTCTTGGCGTTGACGGTATTGAGATTTGCCCGTTCGGCATCGAGCTTTGCCACGGCATCGACCACCTTGGCGCGTTCTGCCGAAAGCGCTTCCGCCGAGGCGCTGCCGGCGCGGAAAGCGCGCGCAACGGCATCGGCTGCTTCGTGCGCTGCAAAGACGGCGCGCTGAGCCTTGGCGACTGCGTCTTCGGCCTTCTGCCGTTCCAGAGCGAGGCCGGTCGCCGGTTCTTCCGTCAATTCGCGCTCGCGCACGCCGACTTCGGCAACAGAAGCAGCAATTCTGACATAAATGTCCTGGTCGTCGAGACGCAGCAGCAAATCGCCAGCCTCGACCTTGTCGTTCGTCTTCGCCAGCACTTCGACGATCTTGCCGGGGACCTGGGTGGCAATGCGGATCTCGCCGTCCTTGGGTTCGACCCGGCCGGTGGCGCTGGCCGCCCACTGCGGCGCGGCCGGGGGCGATGCCGTATCGGCATAGGCCGATGGCGCGAGCTGCACCACTTGGCCATCGCCGGTTGCCGAATAGCCGCTGACGCCCAACCCGGCGGCAATGGCGATAAGGCCCGCTACCGCGATGGTCGAAACGGTGGGGTCGATCTTCTTATGCATGGAGCTTACGCCTCTTGGTCAAATCGGTGATTTCGGGCGAATTCACACCCTCGGGCCGGCGCTCTTCGCCGACGATCCGCCCGTCTTCAATGCGCACGACTCGGTCGGCATAACCGAGCGTTCTGGGATCGTGCGTCACGGCCAGCACGCTGCGCTGCTGCTCCTTCGCAATCCGCGACAGGAGGGCCATGACGGCATGCCCGTTCTCGCTGTCGAGAGCCGCTGTCGGCTCGTCGGCGAGAACGATTGACGGCGAACTTGCAATAGCACGCGCGACCGCGACGCGTTGCTGTTCACCGCCCGACAGATTGCCGGGATAGTTGGTCAATCTGTGACCGAGGCCGACATCGCGCAGGACTTCCTCGGCCCGGCCCGTCGCGGCAAAGCCGGTGATACCGCGGACGTCGAGCGCGATACGCACATTCTCGATGGCATTGAGCGTCGGGAACAGATTGTAGGACTGGAAGATGAAGCCGATGTGGTCGCGGCGCACTTTGGCCAATTCTTCGGCCGAGAGGCCGATGACTGACTGGCCGGCAATCGTCAGTTTCCCCGACGTCGGCTGCATGATGCAGCCCAGAATGGAAAGCAACGTCGTCTTGCCTGAACCCGATGGCCCCATCAGCAAGGTCAGCTCGCCGGGCACAAGCTTCATGCTGACGCCCTTCAGCGCCAGCACGAGACCCGCGCCTTGGCCCAGCTCCTTGACGACGTCTTCGGCTTCAAGTGTTGGAGCAGCACTCATCTTGAAAACACCGTTGCTGGATCGATCTTGGTAACTTTGACAATGGCGGAAAGTGCTGAGATGGCGCACATGCCGACGGTCAGGGCAAACAGCCAGAATGCAAGTGTGGGCGTCATCACCAGTGGCAACGACGAGTTGCGGCTGGCGTAGAGGATGAGCAGAGCGATCATCATGCCGAGCCCGTAGCCGATCACGGCACTGAGGCCCGCCTGGGCCAGAATGACCTTGTGTATATAGCCCGAAGATGAGCCCAATGCCCGCAAGGTCGCGAATTCGTGAATGTGATCCTTGGTGCTCGAATAGAGCGTCTGAGCGACGATGACGGTGCCGACGAGACTGCCGAGCAACGCGCCGCCGATAAGGGCAAGACCGGCACCGGTGCGAAACAGCCACTGGGTCAAGGACCGCGACCGGAATTCTTCGGTCGTCAGCGCCTCGGCACTTTCCAGCCGGCTCTGCAGATCGGCCTTGACGCGGGCAACGTCGGCGCCCGGCGCGAGCTTCACGAGCAGAAAGGTCGAGCGGTCGCCATCAGCGCCCAGGAGCTGGCGGGCGCGATTGAGCGTCGTATAGGCATAGGGCGACTGGGTGAACGAGCGAACGCCTTCGGTCAAAGCGCGGACCTTGACCCGGCCGGTTGCGACCTGCGCCGTATCGCCGATGCCGCCGATACCAAGTTCGGTCAGATAGCTCTTATCGACCGCGATCGCTTCCGGCGCCTTGATGTCTTCGAGCGTGCCTTGGGCGAGCGACCAGGGAATAAGTCCCTTGTCTTCGGCATCCGATCCGATGACGACGACGCGGGACGAGCCGCCCGACGGCTTGCGCCACTCGGCAAATGACACGACGATCGGCACCACCGACTGCACGCCGGGCGTGGCGAGCGCCTGATGCCGCTCGCGATCCGTCAACAGCAGTCCGCCATCCTCGAAGCTCTTGGCGCCGAAGGTGGTGACCCACAGATCGGTATTGGCTTTATCGATGTTGGCCGTGATCATCCGGCTCGAACCCAAATAGAGACCGAGCTGAACCGCGACGAGTACGATCGAAAACAGAATACCGATCAGCGTCACCGCCAGACGAATACGGTCATGAAATAGATTTCGCAGTGCCAGCGTTAAAATCATCAGTCCTGCCAGATCGTTTGAGATGAGCGCCGTGCGGGGCCGCCGAAAGGTGGCATCATTAGCCCTACCATCGCGACAGCTGCGCTCCCGCGTTTCAAGGCTATATATACTCCAGATAGGTTCGAGACCAAACTGCGTAACCTCAGCACGCTAAAAGCCGCCATCCCAGAGATGGCCGGCGGTAGACTAAATGAAGTATCGTCGAGTGACTTAATACCTGGGATTTTCTTAGTTAAATCCACCCTTTCGCCGTTTTCAGGGCATACGAGCACTTATGAGCAACTGTCACATGCGATCTTTTGTCATGCAGTTACATCGGTCGAACTTGCGCGCGCGCACGCCGCGTCTCACGGTTCTGGCGGCTGGCGCCGCCGTGCTCTGCTTGCCGGTGCATGCCACTTGGGCCGCGCCCAAAGAGGTCGGCGTGTGGATCGACAACAGCGGCGACGGCGCCGTCAAAATCGAACCCTGCGGCGACAAGCTGTGCGGCCGTATCGTCTGGCTGAAGGATCCGCTCAACGACAAGGGGCAGCCCAAGCGCGATCGCTATAACCCGGATGAATCCCGCCGGAACCGGACGATCTGTGGATTGCCCATCCTGGGTGAACTGGCTCAGATGCCTGAAGGTGGTTTCGATAACGGCTGGGTTTACGATCCCAAGGAAGGCAAATCCTATAGCGTCGCCATCGTTGCCAATGGCACGAACCAATTGAGCGTGACGGGATACAAAGGCGTCAAGTTCCTCGGCAAGACGTTCACTTGGACGCGGGCGACAACGACACTTCCATCCTGCGAGGTGCAACCGGCTTCCGCCAAACCCGCGGATGGCGTTGGTGGGATGGCAGGCGCAGCGGGCATGCTACCGATGAAAGCCAAGAAAGCCCCGGCCGCTGTGGACGAGGCGCAGCAAGACGCCGCGGCGACACCGAACCCGGTGCCCCGCAAACAACAGCCTTCGGCGAAAGAAACCGACAGCGAATCGAAGCCGGTCAGATCTGCACCCGCCGATGATGAGCGGTCTGGTGACAAGCCGGCCAAAAAGAAGGCCGCAGCATCGGCCACCGCAACCGCCAAGCCGAAAAAGCCGGCCCCCGCCAAGGCTGATACGACCGAAGTTCTGCCCTGGGCGACCGGCCAGTAAGCCTCTGGGCCAGCGATAATTCCACTCAACCGCCAGACCAATCGGACGCAACAAAAAAAGGGAAGAGCCTGGGCTCTTCCCTTTTCAGTGATGCAATGAGCGGGCCGAGATTTATTCGGCTGCGCCGTGCAGATGCGGCTTCGACTTCGCAGCGGGACGAACCTCGGCTTCAGCCGGTGCCACCCGGGCAAGGACCCGGTCGACGAAATCGACGGTGCGGTCGGCGACGTAGCCGCGCTGACGGTCGAGCGTCACCAGATGGTAGCTGTCTTCCAAAATCGAGACTTCAACCAGACCCTGGAGCTTGCGCTGCAGGATCATCGTATTGTGCATATCGCTCTGATCATCCTCGCGCGGATGGAAGATCAGCGTGTGCTGGCGGATCTTCGACAGCATCGGCTTGACGTTGCGGACGAGCTTCAAAAACTCGTAGACCGTTCCGCCACCGCGAACGGTGATGTCGGCCGGCATAGCGCCTTCGCCCTTCATGGCCTCCAGCGCGAAATTGCGTACGCGCTCGTCCTTGATGCCGTGCGGAGCCGGCGTGCGGAACGAGAACAGACGCGCCGTCCACTTGTCGCTGACGAGATGGAATAGGTTGATGGTCTTGGGGATCGCCCAGCCGTTGACGGCGAGAGTGGGCGCATAGAGCATATTGCCCGAAACCTCGTCTGGCCGGTGAGCCGCAAGGCGAAGAGCCAGGATCGCGCCGGCAGACGCACCGCCGACCATGACCGCGCGCTTGCAGATGCTCTTCAGGTCCTCGAACGCCGCTTCGATGCTCTTGTACCAGTCGCGCCACGTCGACATGCCCGAAACGTCGGTGCCGAACGTCAGGCCCGGCACGACCGGGCAATAAACCGTATGCCCCTGACGCGCGAGCGACTGAGCGAGGAACTTAAGTTCGAGAGGTGAGCCGCCTAGAGAGTGGATCAGCAACACGCCAGTCGGGCCACCGGGGATGAAAAGGCTTCCACGAGGCGCCTGAAATTTCTCAATTTTTTTCATGTCTTACGTTGCACTCGCTCTTACACCACGCGAACAGCCATACCTTCACACGACAAACAATGCTAACGCAACTTTGTCGCGCTGCCGTACTCGCGGGCAGACGGTACTCCCCTCGATGTTAATTTCGTTGTTAGAAGACTATGACGAAGCTGCTGAAAAGGCCAGAGCTTTGGCCTTTAAGAATGCCGTTCTTGGTTACCACAGGCTTTATGCCGCACTGCACACAAGAGTTGCAAAACACGCCAAATCATGGGGTTATGGTTGTTGCACTGCGGCAAAAACTTGTCCGGACCGCGGCGATTCCCAGGTCGGCCAGAGCCCGCCTTAGGAGGCGGTTAATCAGCGCGTAGGGTTGTGGGGGCCATTTGCTCCTTCCAGGGAAACACGCCCAGCCGATCAGATTGGTTCCGCAAGCTGTCCCGGCGCGCCCCGTTTCCCGCGCCCGACCCCAGCAGGTCCGACTTGCTGGAGCGAGATCAGATATGCCGCCCGGCGCGCAGTCAGACTTTGTTGCCCGCTCGAAGCTGTTATCCGCGCTGGCGGGCGCGCGGCCCTGTTGCCGCACGAATTGAACGCTATAGTCTCTCATCGTTAATTGCGGCGCCGCCCCGCCGTGCTTTCCAGCGAGGACAACCGGACTTTGGCCTCCCATCTGCGTTCGTTAGTCGGCCGGTGCCTCATCGCGGTGCTGATTTCGATCCCAGCGGTACCAGTGCCCGCGCATGCGGAGCTGTCGCGCGCCGACTATGAGGACTGCCAGGCCCGCGATGAGGACGGCCTGCGTGCGGCCGTCGCCACGGTTGCGACGGAGGCTTTGAAGGCCGGCGTCTCCAAGATCGACTATCCAGCCCTCGTCGCCGATCAGTGGCGCCGCAAAGGCCTCGACGAGATCATCGCCGCGCGCGTCGACATCGCCATCGGCGAGGTCCGCAGTGAAACGTCGTGGTCCGAGCGGATCAAGTCGCTCGCCGACACCGAGACCTCGCAGAAACTCGCAACCAACGTCGCTGAGCGGGTCTACAGGGCGGATGCGACCAAGCTTGCTTTGGAAGAGCTGGCAACCGGCGTTGCCGACGAGGTCGGCAAGACAATCGAATTCGCCAGCGCCGATGCCGCCGGGCCGCTGCTGCAATGTTTGAGGGCGTTTGTCGGCCCGCGCTATGGTTCCGCGGTCGCCCAGGCGGTGGCGGGTGACGCCGGAAAGGATCTGGCGCTCGATCCCACCAAGGGTTCGGGCGAAGTCTCCGCGTCGGCGGTGTTGAAACAGACGGGCGGGGGTATTGCCGGCGTGACCGTGCTGGTGGTCCGGCGCCAGCTGGCCAATCTGGCGACCCGTGTCGGCCAGAGGATCGCGGGCAGCGTGCTGTCCCGCCTCGTTTCGGTCACCGCGGGCGGTGTCGGCCTCGTCCTGATTGCCAAGGACCTTTGGGAATTGCGCCACGGCGTGCTGCCGATCATCGCAACCGAAATGAAATCGGCCGGAACGCGAGACAAGGTTCAGGCCGAGATCGCGACGACGATTGCCGAGCAGATCAACGGCCACGTCAAAGATATCGGCCAGGCAACCGCCGACCACGTCATCGAAGTCTGGCAGGGTTTCAAGCGTGCCCATGCCTTGGCACTGCGGATTGCCGAGAACAACGGCGGCTTCCGGACCTTTCTCGATGGCGTGAAGCCTAGCGACCTGCCGCGCCTCGACGAAGTGGTGTCGCTGGTTGTCGCCGGTGAGGGCGAAGATGGGGTGTTGAAGCGACTTGCCGATGGCTCGCTTAATGCCGCCGTGAACCTTATGCCGGTTCGCGCCCTCGACATCGCGCGCGAGACCAAGTCGGTCGCCACGGCGCTGTCCTGGACCGATATTGCCGGCGATAAGCTCGACCGGGTCGTCGACTACGAGATTCACCGGCGGGCGGACCCGGGCAGTTTCACCCGCGCCTCACTTGAGCGGGTCCTGGCGCTGGACGACCGGACCGCCGTCACGCGCATGGCTGCGGTAGCGCCGGCGGCGCGCGAAGTGCTGTTCGGCCTTGATACCGCCGATCTCAAGTCCCTGGCCAAGAGCCTGTCCGAGGCCGAACTGGCGACGCTTGCTGGTTATCTGTCAGGACTTGAGCGTGCCCCCAAAGAGACCGTCCTGCGTACGATTGCCGCGGCGCCTGCCAAGATGCGGCTGCTCGCACCGGCTCGGGTTCGTGACGCGATCATCCGCAGCGCCGACCAATCCGCCGCCGTGACCATGATGCTCAGTGCCGGGGACGGCTTCAGCCCGCGGCAGCTTGCTTCAGACCTTGAACTTGTCTGGTCGAGCCGGGTCGATCCATGGTTGCTGTGGGACCGCCATCCGGTGGGTGTAAGCCTGATGCTGGCGCTGAGCCTGCTGATTCTCCTGTGGCTGCGCCGCCTGTTCCGCCGCACGCCGCCGCGGGGGCCTGAACCCACGGCTCACCCCAACGCCTGACATTGCGTGTCAGCAGCGCCGAGCACCTAATAAAAACAGCCGTTTCCGCTGTGGCCTTGCAGTGCTGTCCACACCCTTGGTCCCCCCGGCCTTGCGCCGCCACCTGTCTCGCCTGTTATAAGGCGGCAGGGGAAGCAAGCCGGAGGGCTTTAGATATGGGCGTGCGTCTCAAGTCGATCGAGGGAGGACACCACGTGGGTCTCAAATCGCCGAGCATTTTGACATTCATGTTTTCCGTCATTTTGGCGGTGGTTGTCATCGTTACGAAATACTTTGGCGCCGAGATTCCGGGCCTTCAGGGTAGCAACGCAGAGTTCTGGGGCCTTTTGCTGGCCTACCTGCTGCTGCTGTTCGGCTGCCTGACCAACTGGCTCTGACCCCCGAATCGCTCACGATCCCACACACGGCGGCGGTCGCGCCGCCGTGCTGCGGTGCAGTGCGCCCGACGTCTGCTCAGCATGTGCTTTCGTGTCGCGCGGCATCCGGATTTCTTCACGGGTAACCTGGAAATCCTTATTCTTGAAACATGATGCAGTCATTGCCACAAAATCTGACGCGCCGCGCCAAACTTTCCACTGGCGCCATCCTCGCCGCCATCGTCTTGACGATCGCTGCGCTCATTGCGCTGTCGGCTGCCATCGGCCGGCATGAAATCGGCGGCTACGAAATCCAGAACCCGGTCTCGCCCGTCAGCGATTGGAAGGCCGCGCCTTCCCAAGCCGGCTTAGCGCTGGCCCGCAACTAGGTTCGGCACCAGGGGTTTGGCCCTGACCAGCCCGCGAACCGAATTTCCCAGATAGATTGCATCGGCTTTGGCGAGATCGTCGAGCTTCAAGACCTCCTCTGTCGCGCGGCCATCATCGATCAAGGCCTGCCGCAGCGTGCCCGGCAGCAGACCCGATGTCAGCTTGGGTGTCAGCAGCTTGCCGTCGCGCTCGATGAAAATGGTGGTGCGGCTGCCTTCCGCGAGCTCGCCCGCCTCGTTCAGATAGATCACCTCATCCGAACCGAGGGTGTCGTGATAGTGGGCCCACTCGTTGTCATAAAGCTGGCGGCGCGTGGTCTTGTGATAAAGAAACAGATCGCCGCTCTTCAACCGCGTGTCGGACACGACGTAGCTCATAACGGCATCCTCGGCCTGTGGCGGCTGCGGTGCGGTGGTGACAGTGATGCCGCCATCCTCATCGAGCAGAAGCCTCACGCGCAGCCGCTCTTGCGACTTGCCGCGAAGCGCCTCGTCGATCGCCGCGGTGAAGCTCTTCTTGTCGAACTTGAAGCCGAAATAGGCGGCCGACGTTTCCAGCCGCTTCACGTGCTGATCGACAAGCCAGATGCCTTTGCCCGGCTCGTGCAGCATGGTCTCGATCAGCTCGAAGCGGCGGACCGGATCGGTCAGAAACTTCATCTTGAGCAGGCACTCGGCGTATTCCTTCGCCCCTTGAGAGTCGGCGACGACGCCTGATCCGATGCCCATTTCGCCGGCGCCGTTGCGATCGATGACGGCGGTGCGAATGGCAACGTTGAAGAGCGCTTCGCCATTCGGCGAGATGCGGCCGATGGCGCCACAGTAGACCCCGCGCGGCTCGGTCTCGAGTGCGCTGATGAGTTCCATCGCCCGGATTTTCGGAGCGCCGGTCACTGATCCCGGCGGGAAGATGGCGCGCAGCAGATCGGCAATACCCACGTCCGTCTTCAACGTCGCCTTCACCCCCGATGTCATCTGATGCAGCGTCTTGAAGGTTTCGACCGTGAACAGGTCGGTGACGCTGACCGATCCCAAATCGGCAATGCGGCCCAGATCGTTGCGCATCAGATCGACGATCATCAGGTTTTCGGCGCGGCTCTTGATATCGGTCGACAGCTCGTGCCGGACGTCCTTGTCGCCAGCGAGCGTGCCGGCCCGCGGCGCCGTGCCCTTCATCGGCCGGGTCGAGATCACGCGACCATGCTGTTCGATGAACAATTCCGGCGACGCCGATAGGATCGTGACGTCGCCGGTATCGACGAGGCCGCCGTAGAGTACCCGCTGCTTCAAGCGCAGATCGCGGTAGAGCGCCAACGGCGATCCCTGCAGGTTGAACTTGGCCTTGAACGTCAGGTTCAACTGATAGATGTCGCCGGAACGGATCTTGTTTTGAACTTCCTCGAACCGTTCCAGATAGGCGTCGCGGTTCCACGTGTGGGCCAGAGCACCCAGTATCGGGTCGCCGATGGCCTCCGCGGTCAGCCACGCCTGAACCTCCGGACCGGGCATGGTCCGCGGCTCGCTGTAGAGCCCGAACCAGAGCAGAGGAACCTTGCGCACCTTCGGCATCAAGTCGGCAAGCTTGGGTTCCAGCACGTAGCCCAGTTCATAGGAGAAAAAGCCGGCGGCATGCAGCCCCCGGCCGACGCCCGCCGCGAGGGCATCGAGTGCAGCCTCGACCTCGCTTACGTGATCGGCGCGGATGATCTCCTGCGGGTGCTCAAACAGCAGCGACACGGCTCCGGGGCCGGTGGAATCGTCGAGCAGAACGAATCCTTCAGCCAGCGTCGGCGGCTTCGGGCCTTGCGACGCGGTAAGAGGTGCTTTTGAGGCTGGGTTGGCGGAACGGTGCGAGGAATGCGAAGTCATCATACGCTTCTAGCGCGGCCTCCTGCCAAAGGCTATCTCACGGGCAGGAGATTTTTCCTTTCCTGGAAAAGCCGCGCCAGCGGACGCGGTTCAGCCCACCCACTCCTGCCTGCGCACACCTGCCGGATGTGGCGGTGTGCCGGGCCCGGCGATATAGTGAATTCCTACTCAGCTGAATTTCTGCCGTTTGATTTTCAATTGTCATCCCGATGCATTTTGGGGGACGTGTATGAAAAGGCACATCGTCTGCCTGGACGGGACGTGGAACGACGACCGGGCCGGCGTCAATCCGACCAACGTCGCCAAGCTGCACCGGGTGATCGCCGCAAGCGACGCCGGCGGCACTGTTCAGATTTCCACCTACGTATCCGGGATTGCCTCCACCGAGGGGGAACGGCTTTCATTCCTAAAGGGTGCCGTGGGCTATGGCGTCGGGTCCAACATCCGCAAGGCCTACGCGATGTTGGCACAGGCCTATGCCGCCGGCGACGAAATATACCTGTTTGGATTTTCACGCGGCGCGTTCGAGGCGCGCAGCCTCGCAAGCCTCATCGATTTGGTGGGGCTCCCCAAGCCGTCGGGGTTATCGGACGCTGACGCGTGGGACGTCTATGCGTGCAGCGAGCGCAAGCGCGATCCGCAAAGGCTTTCCGCCCTTCGTGCCGCCGCCCACTATCCCGTTCGCATCCGCTGCCTGGGCGTCTGGGATACGGTCGGCAACATCGGCAATCCGTTCTTATCTTCCACGCCGCTCAGCCGGAGAGCGAGCTTCCATGACTTGAGGTTGCACGACACGGTCGACGTGGCACTTCACGCGCTTTCGATTGACGAGCAGCGCGGCACCTTCAGGCCGACGCTGTGGACGCGGCCGGCGGACCAAACGCCTCCCGCCGGGCAGGTGGTCGAACAGGCTTGGTTTTCCGGCACCCATGCCGATGTGGGCGGAGGATGGCGCGAGACCGGGCTTTCCGATATCGCGCTCATCTGGATGGCGAGGCGCGCTTCGGAAGCGACGGGTCTTGCTGTCGATTGGCAGCAGCTGACGGCGTCGACACGCCCCGATCCGCTCGGACCCCAGCACGATTCATCGACGGGCAAGATCTTCCGGCTTGGCCGCCTCATTGCGTTCATCCGGCCAATCGGTCAGTCGGAGAAGGCCATTCCACCGTGGCGCCGCAGCCTCTTGGGCACATGGCGAACGGGCCTGCTGGCGCGTCCGGACGTGCCTATAAACGAGACCATCCACGAGAGCGCGACGGCTCGGTTCGGTCAGAAAGTCATCGTGCTCGCGGACGGCCGCTCGCGCATGATCACCTACCGGCCCGGCAATCTTGCCGCTGTCACCGGTGAGGAAACGCCGGAAAAGGCCGATCAAGACCCAACCAAACCGCGCCGGGTAAAAGTTTTTACCGTGCACGGCACGTTTGCCTATGAAACCGATTGGGACAACTGGGTGCCGCCATCCGCTGCGGCGGAGAAAGCCGCAGAGCAGCCGTTCATCAACCGGCTGTCCGATGAACTCGCGACCCGCGGCATCTCGCTCGATCAAGCTGATCACAGCCAATTCAACTGGTCCGGCGGCAACAGCCACGACGAGCGCCGCACGGCGGCCATCGGCCTCAAGAAGCACATCGAAGCCGTGCTGGCCGAAGACAGGGCGAAACACGGTGACGGCCACTACGATGGCGTCTACATCGTCGGCCACAGTCACGGCGGCACCATATCGCGCCTGGCCATGAACCTGTGGGACAAGGATTATGACTACTACGATCCCAGCGTCAGCGACAGCCACGACGAGTTCAAGCACGACGACACTTGCGACACGTGCAAGCGCGCCCGCAACGGCAAGGTCGGTCCCAGCAACGAACGCCGGCCTGACGGCATCATCACTTTCGGAAGTCCGTTCGTCACGTTCGCCAAGCGTCCACGCGGGCTCGTCTCGGCGAGGCTCGCCGCTTGGTCGTTCCGTGCGCTGGTCGCCGTGCCGCTCACCGCCATCTTGATGCTGGCATACATGCTCGGCCCCTATTCGATCGTTACGGGGGCGTGGCAGTTCCTGCCGGGCGTGCTGCAGACCGCGTTGATGCTGCTTGCGCCGCTCTTGCTCTATTGGCTGATCGGCGGAGCGGCTCAGGTGGTCGTATCGGCATTGGAACGGTGGGCCGGAAAGACGACGATCGTCTATGCCGTGAATGCGGTTCTCCAGGCCCTCAGGTATGCCACACTCATCGGTGCCGCGCTCTATTACTATCTGTACGCGACGGACCGGCTTGGCATGCTCAACTCATGGGTACCGCTCACCAGCGAGCGCTCGCAAACATGGTTAGGATGGATCGTGCTGTCGTCGCTGGCGGTTGCACTGCTGGTCACCATCCCGGGCGCGTTTCTCTCGTGGCTGCGCCGCGAAGTTGCCCCGCTCACCGACAGGCTACCCAAGAAGTACGACCCGCCCGAGGACCGCGCGGTGCAATACGTGAACTATCACGCACCCGGTGACGAAGCCGGTCTCGGATTGCGCTTTTTCATGGGTCTGACGTGGATCACCCAAACCATGACCGTTGCGGCGGTCGCGGTGCTCGTATTCGGCTTCGTCCTGATGGTTTTGAGTGCCATCGAAGCCGGGCTTGGTTACGCGGAGGCCGGTAGCCTGCTGTCCAGCGCCGACCTTTCACCTGCCAGCAATTTCCCTGAAGACCGCGACCGCATCATCGCGCTCATCGATCGGCTGACCGCATTGCCGAGGGCCGTTTGGTCCGATCTGTTCGGCGCATCGTGGCTGCCGGCGTTGAGTGACCTTGAGAACCGGCGCGAAGTCGTGTGGTACGTGCCGTTCGCAATCGTCTTCGCGACGCTGGTCATCTTCGTCGTGTTGATGCCGCTGGTCGCGCTTGCTGTGACCGCCGTCTACCTCGCCAGCGTGTGGTTGCGCGGCTCCGGTCTCGTGTTCGGCAGCGAAAAACTGTCTTGGACCATCGCCAACGCCATCAACGTGAACCGTCTCGCCAACGCCAACTCGTCTCTGCGGCTCGTGAACCTGGCACCCACGGCCTGGTGGCGCCGCGAAGTCGCCCATTGCTATTACTATCGCAGCCCCCAGGTGATCGGCGATGTCGCCGCGGCGATCGCCGGATGGCAGGGCATAGAGCCGACGAAAGCTCTCGGCACGGGCCACTACGTTAGCGCGGCGGGCCGCGCCGTGGTTGTGGCTCTGTTTGCGCTGAGCATCTTTGCGGTCTCAATTCCCGTCGCGCAGGCGCTCGTTTCCGGCATGTCGGCATTTGGCGCCTTCACCGGCGCGCCCGACTGGGCCAAGAGCGGGCCTGGTTCTTTGCCCGATCCCAAGACGGCTTCCGAATTCGGTCAGCGCGGGCTGATGTTTTCGGCGATCGATCAGCATGATCGTGCCCTGACCGATCTCGATAGGGCCATCGCGCTCGAACCCGGAACGGCGGAGCACTATCAGCACCGCGCCCGGGCCTACCGGCGGATGAACAAGAACGACCTTGCATTTGCCGATTATTCGAAGGCGATTGAGCTGGAGCCGAAGGCCGCCATATACCGTTACGGCCGCGCCGCAATCCTGCGGGCAGACGGCGCTTTCGATGCGGCGATCGACGAATATGATCAGGCCATCGCCCTCGACCCTGCCAATGCCGCCGCCTATACGAGCCGCGGCACAACCCTCATCGCCAAAGGCGATATCGCACGTGCCCTCGCCGACTACAGCAAGGCTTTGGAATTGGCGCCCGGCAGTTCTCGCGTCCTGATGGTGTTCGCAGGCGCGCGTTACGGCTCGGGCGATTTTGCCGGAGCGGCATCGCTGCTTTCAGGAAAAATCGACGACCGAGATCCAATGTCCGCCTACATCGCCATCTATCGCTACCTGGCGCAGAGGCGCCTCGGCGAGCGCACCGGCACTCTTCCTGTTTCCGAAGTCGGCGAGTCTATACCCAAGACATGGCCCTATCCGGTGATCGAATTTCTGAGCGGCAGAAAATCCGGGAAGGAGCTCCGCGCCGCCGCCAAGTCACCGGATCAGGCATGCGAGGCGGCCTACTACATCGGTCAGTGGCAGATGCTGCAAGGTGACATCGCCGAAGGGGTGACATTGCTCCAGTCGGCCGCTTCTAGCTGCCCAATCGATTTTGTCGAACGCACGGCGGCGGTCGCGGAATTGACGCGGATCGGACAGCGCTGACGCACGCTAAGAGACGGTTTCAGGCATCGGTGTTTTTTTGCCCAGAGCGCTTGCGCGGTGCGGTCTTGCAGCTCTCAGAAACCCCGGGCGACGCGAAAACCCCGGTAGATGAAGCGCGTGTTGGCGGGGACGCGTCCGCGCGCCGCGAACCTGAGAACACGGGGACTGTCGATCCAAGACCCTCCGCGCATGACCCGCTGGCATCCCGGCACCTCTGGCGCCGCCGACCCATCTGACCGCAAACCTTCATAGCTTTTGGCGTGACAGTCCTGCACCCATTCCCAGACGTTGCCGTGCATATCGTGCAGGCCGAACGGGTTGGCCGGAAATGATCCCGCGGCGAGCGTGCGTTTGCGATACTCACCCTTCGGACTGCCCGCGTAGGTCGATGTCCCGTCAAAGTTGGCGCTCTGGGTCGTAATCGTCGAACCGGTCGAAAACGGCCCGGATGATCCCGCCCGGGCCGCATATTCCCATTCGGTTTCGGTCAGCAGGCGATAGCTCTGACCGGTTCGGCGAGACAACCACGGAAGATATTGTGAAGTGATGTCGTCCCACGAAACGTTGATCACTGGCTGGCTGCCGCGTCCCCAGCCGGAGTCACGCGGCTGGTGCTTGCAACCGCCATCGGCCACACAGGCGTCCCACTCGGCAAAAGTTGCCTCGAATTTCGCAACGGCAAGCGTGTAGCCGATGCGAGCCACGTGGCGGGGAGCTTCCTCGCTCGTGCGACCGGCCTCGTCATCGGGCGAGCCCATCTGAAATTCGCCGGGCGGCAGCACGACCATTTCCGGGCAGACGTCGCAGTCCTTAAACGTGTCGGCAGGCTTGACGCAGATCGATTTGCCGTTTGCGTTGAGCCAGGTGGTTGCGCAAGCGTCTGCGGCCGCCGGCTGGTTCGTTGCAGCCATAAGGGCTGCCGCGCCCAGAACCGCGACATGCACTTTCTTCGAACGTCGCCCTACGCCGGATGGGATGTGCTCACTCCTTATACATTCGAACACGTCGCCCCCCTCGCTCCCCGCAGGAAAATCTGCACGAGCACTGCGATGGACTCCAACGGCGGCCGGTCGAACTCCGCAGCAATAGCCTCCCGGGAGTCTGCGACCAAAGTGCCTTCAAACACCGGCGGATCACTTAACCGTTGTTAAGTGCCAGCTCGCCAACCTCTGTATTCTACCGGCTGTTTATGCCAGTCTCAAATCTGAGCCCGGCGACATCCACGTTTTGGAGTTCCCCTTGCACCGGCGCGCAGCATATCGAAGCCGCAATTGCAGATTTGTGCTCAACGCGTTCATTGCGTGGCTGGCTGCTGTTGTGCTCGCCTCGACTTCAATGGCAGCCGGGTTCGGCGCATACACGGCCGATGTGAAGCCTGCCGACGTGTTCCAAGGCGCCGACAAATTCGGGCCTGTGGAAGGCACGCCACCCGCCATCGCGGCTTACCGTAATGGCTCGGTCATCGGCTATGTCTTCGAGACGTCCGACATCGGCTATTCGGGCAAGCCCATCCGTATCCTCGCCGGGATCGACAAGGATGGAACCTTCACCGGCGCCAAGGTCATCGAACATCACGAGCCAATTCTGCTCGTCGGCATTTCGCCCGACAAGCTGTTCGACTTCGTCACGCGCCACGCCGGACGCAACGTCGTCGAGATGTCGAAAGTCAGCGCCGCCAAGGTGGTGGATGTCATCTCGGGCGCCACCGTGACGGCAGTCGTCATCACCGATGGCCTGACCCGCACAGCGCTGTCGGTCGCAAAGTCCCGAGGGATCGCGGGATTTCCTCCTCCGCAGCAACGCATTGCCGCAGCCGCAGCGCGCGAGGAGAAGGCCGTTCTTGCCGAAATCCCGTTTGCGAAGACGACTTGGACGACGTTGCTGGGTGACGGCAGCGTGCGCAGGCTGCATCTGCTTAACGGCGAAGTCGACGAAGCCTTCGCCAAGATGGGCGTCGGCAGCCCCGAGCCGTACGGCCGGGCCGGCGTTCCGGATGAAGACTTCATCGACTTCTATGTCGGGCTTGCGAACGTCGAGACCATTGGCCGCTCGCTGCTGACGCCCGAAGATCACAAGTCCATCTCGACGTGGCTCGGCCCAGGTCAGAATGCTCTCATCCTCGCTGCCAATGGCGATTACAGCTTCCGCGGCTCCGGCTTCGTCCGTGGCGGAATTTTCGACCGCATCCAGCTGGTGCAGGACGATCAGACGATCCTGTTCAAGGACAAGGATCACAAGAGGATCGATCACCTCGATGCCGGCAATCCGGCATTCAAGGAGATCGGGGTCTTCAGAATTCCCGCGAAGGCCAAATTCGATCCGGCAAAAGGTTTTCGCATCGAGCTCCTGGCGCAACGGCCAACGGGGCCGATCGAAAAGGCCTTCACCAGTTTTTCGCTATCCTATCAGGTGCCGGCGGGGTTCGTGAAAACGGTGACCGCTCCTGCGCCGGTCGCGGCTGCGGATTCACAGCCTGCAGCGGCCGCCCCTGCGGGAGAGGTGCCGGCAACGCAGCTTGAGGCGCCGGCGGACGCGCTGTGGGTCAAAATCTGGCGCTCGAAAGTTGTCGACATTGCCATCCTCGCAATTGCACTGACGATCTTGACGTTGATCTTCTTCTTCCAGGACTGGCTGGTCCAGAATCGCGTCCTGTTCGGGCGGCTTCGCGCCGGATTTCTGCTGTTCAGCGTTCTCTGGCTCGGGCTTTACGCCAAGGCACAGCTCTCGGTCGTGAACGTGTTGACGTTCTCCAATGCCGTTCTGTCCGGGTTCCGCTGGGACTACTTCCTGCTCGAGCCGCTCATTTTCATTCTATGGTGCGCGACCGCCGCATCGCTGCTGTTCTGGGGGCGTGGGGCCTATTGCGGATGGCTTTGCCCGTTCGGTGCGCTTCAAGAACTGCTGAACCACGGCGCCCGCCGTCTCGGCATCCAGCAATACACCGTCCCCTTTTATGTGCACGAACGGCTTTGGGCACTGAAGTATATTCTGTTCCTCGGATTGCTGGGCGTCTCGCTCGGCAACATGGCCTTTGCCGAACAGTTGGCCGAGATTGAGCCGTTCAAGACCGTCGTCCTGCTCCGTTTCATGCGCGAGTGGTGGTTTGTCTTGTTCGCGGCCGCATTGCTCACCGCCGGTCTTTTCGTCGAGCGCTTCTATTGCCGCTATCTCTGCGTCCTGGGCGCGGCGCTCGCCATTCCCGGCCGCGGCCGCATGTTCGACTGGCTGAAGCGCCGCAAGCAGTGCGGCGTCGAATGCCAGCTGTGTGCCAAGCAGTGCACCGTCGCGGCGATCCATCCTCTCGGCCAGATCAATCCCAACGAGTGCATTTACTGCATGCATTGCCAGGTCGTTTACTGGGACGACCACGAATGCCCGCCGCTCGTGATGAAGCGCGAGGGGCGAGGCAAGAAGTCTGCTGCTGCTGTCAGGCAACCGGCAGGTGCAGCCGAGGTTGCGGGAAAAAGGCCGCCGGCCCCCGTGAAAGTGACTGTCAACTCCAAGGAGATCGAACATGTCAAAGAATGAGAAGGAAGGCGTCAGCCGACGCGAGTTGCTCGGAGCTGGCGCAACGGCCATGACGGTTGCAGGTGCGTCGGGCCTGGTAGCGGGTGGTGCTGTGGTGGTCGCGACGCGGCCGGAGCCGGCGCTCGCTGAAAGTGACACAGACCATCACATGAAGGCCATGGTGCCACCCGGCAAACTCGACGAGTATTACGGATTCTGGTCCGGCGGCCATTCAGGCGAATTGCGCGTTCTCGGCATGCCGTCGATGCGCGAGCTGCTGCGCATCCCCGTCTTCAACCGCTGCAGTGCTACCGGATGGGGCAATACCAACGAGAGCCTGCAAATCATGACCGAGAATCTGACACCCGAAGGAAAGGCGTTTCTCGAAGCCACGGGGCAGAAAATCTATTCCAACGGCGACCTGCACCATCCGCGGCCATCCTACACCGATGGTGCCTACGACGGCCGTTACGTGTTCGTGAACGACAAGGCCAATTCGCGTGTCGCCCGCATCCGGCTCGACGTGATGAAGTGCGACAAGATGATTCAAGTTCCCAACGCACACTCGATTCATGGCCTGCGACTGCAACGCTATCCTAAAACCGGATATGTATTCTGCAACGGTGAGAACCGCGCGCCGATCCCCAATGTCGGCAAGCTGCTGGATGACCCGAAGAAGTGGAACTCCGTCTTCTCCGCCATCGACGGCGACACCATGCAGGTCGCGTGGCAGGTGAAGGTGTCGGGCAACCTCGACAACAATGATGCCGACTACCAGGGCAAATATGTCGCTTCGACCTGCTACAATGCGGAAGAAGGCATTACCGTCGCCGACATGACAGCCTCCGACAAGGATCACATCGTGGTCTTCAGCTTGAAGGCGATCGAGCAGGCCATCGCCGACGGCAAGTTCGAGACCGTCAACGGCGTGAAGCTGCTTGACGGAACCAAGTCGTCCAAGCTTGGCATCACGATCTACATTCCGGTCGCCAACAGCCCGCACGGCTGCAACGCGGCACCTGACGGCAAGCATCTCATCATCAACGGCAAGTTGTCGCCGACGTGCACCGTATTTGCTTGGGACAAGATCGACGAGGTCTTCGCCGGTAAGATCAAGGGCGAAGAAGCGATCGTCGCCAATCCCGAGATCGGCCTGGGGCCGTTGCACACCACGTTCGACGGCAAGGGCAACTGCTACACCTCGCTGTTCCTTGACAGCCAGGTGGTGAAGTGGAACCTCGACGACGCCATCCGCGCCTACAAGGGCGAGAAGGTCAATCCGATCCGCCAGAAGCTCGACGTGCATTATCAAATCGGCCATATCAACGCGACGCACGGCGAGACAAAGGAGGCCGACGGCAAGTGGGCCGTCGCGCTGTGCAAGTTCTCCAAGGACAGGTTCCTCAACGTCGGTCCCATGAAGCCGGAGAACGATCAGTTGATCGACATCTCGGGCGACAAGATGGTTCTGGTGCACGACGGCCCGACCTACGCGGAACCGCACGATGCGACCATCGTTCACAAATCGAAGCTCAATCCGCTCGAGGTTTGGAAGAGGGACGATCCTTATTTCAAGTTCGCGCTCGATTGGGCGAAGAAGGACGGCGTGGACCTTGGAAACGACAACAAGGTGGTTCGTGACGGCGATAAGGTTCGCGTCTATATGACGGCTGCGGCCCCGGCGTTTGGTTTGCCGCAATTCAAGGTCAAGAAGGGTGACGAGGTGACTGTGTTCGTCACCAACACCGACGACGTCGTCGACCTTACTCACGGCTTCACCATCGTGGACTACGGGGTCGCCATCGAGATCGCTCCGCAGGCCACGGCATCCGTGACCTTTAAGGCGGCCAAGGCCGGCGTCCACTACTACTACTGCCAGTGGTTCTGCCACGCACTCCACATGGAGATGAGCGGCCAGATGCTGGTCGAGGAAGCGGGAGCGTAGACCCCATGATGCGAACGCTGCGAGCGTTGGCTTGCCTGACTGTCGCTCTACACCTGACAGCAGGCGCCGCCGCGCTCGCAGCCGAAGTCCGCGTGCCCGCGGGCAGCACGCATCTTGCCGACGCGGTCGCCGGGGCCAATCCTGGCGACCGCCTCATCCTTTCGCCGGGCGTTCACCGCGCGCCGGTGGTCATTGACAAGGCCATTTCGCTCGAGGGTGAACCGGGCGCCATCGTCGATGCGCAGGGCGAAGGTACGGTCATCAAAGTCACCGCGTCCGGGGCCAGCGTCCGCCGGCTTACCGTGCGCGGATCAGGCAAGCGCGGCGAGACGTTCGACAGCGGAATCTTCATCGTCCGGGACACGGAAAATGTCGTCGTCGAGGAGAACACGCTTGAGGGCAACCTGTTCGGCATCGTGCTGCACGGAAGCAAGAAGGCGGTGGCGCGCAACAATCGTATCGCCAATAGAAACGATCTCTGGCTCAACGATCGCGGAAACGGCATTCACATCTGGAACAATGCAGGCTCGCTGATCGAGGGCAACACGGTGACGAGCGGCCGAGATGGCATTTATATCGAGATCAGCCACGACAACGTCATCCGGGCCAACCGCTTCGAAGGAATGAGATTCGCGATCCACTACATGTATGCCAACAACAACGAGGTTTCCGGCAACATCTCGATCCGCAACCACGTCGGCTTCGCGCTGATGTATTCCAAGAACCTCAAGGTCTTCGGTAACGTCTCTGTATCCGATCTGCAGCACGGACTGATGCTGCACACCACGCACAGGTCGCAGGTCCGCGATAATTTCATTTTCGGCACGGGTGAGAAGTGCCTGTTCGTTTATACCTCGGCCAACAACGACATTCACGATAACCGCTTCGAGCAGTGCGGCGTCGGCGTCCACTTCACCGGCGGATCGGAGAACAACAAGTTCCACGGCAACCGTTTCATCGCCAACGAGTTCCAGGTCAAATACACGGGCCTCAAGGTCTACGAGTGGTCCGAGAATGGCCGCGGCAACTATTGGAGCGACAATCCCGCATTCGATACCGACGGTAACGGCCTGGCGGACGCTGCCTACAGGCCCAATACACTGATCGATTGGGTATTGTGGATGTACCCGCTGTCCAAGTTGCTGATCTCCAGTCCGGCGTTCCAATCGCTCCGCTTCATGCAGGCGCAGCTGCCGGCGCTCTATCCCGGCGGGGCCATAGATAGTTATCCGCTGATGACACCGGGCGAACCGCCGGTGCCGCTCCCGCGCAATGTCGACCTCACGCCCGCGCCTCGCGACCCCGCGCAAGCGGGGAGTGACCAGCGGCCCATCATGTGAGGGCACGATGAGCGCCATACAATTGAAGGGATGCGGAAAAGATTACGGCGGCAGAGCCGTCTTGTCGGACGTGACACTCACGATCCCCGCTGGCCGCTGTGTTGCTTTGATCGGCCACAACGGCGCCGGCAAGACGACGCTTATGAAGCTCGTCCTCGGGCTCATCCGGCCCTCGCATGGTGAGCTGCAAGTACTGGGCGAAACGCCCGCCAGCGCCGGCAAGAGTTTCCGCCAGCAACTGGGCTTTCTGCCGGAGAACGTCACGTTCCACGACCAATTGACGGGATCCGATACAATCGCGTTCTACAGCCGCCTGAAGGGGGTCGATCCAGCGCAAGGGCCGCGTCTGCTAGAGCGCGTCGGACTATCGCCGGCGGCGGACCGGCGCGTCAGGACCTACTCGAAGGGCATGCGCCAGCGCCTCGGGCTTGCTCAAGCGCTGCTCGGTACGCCGAAGCTGCTGCTGCTGGACGAGCCGACCACGGGCCTCGATCCGGTACTGCGGCAGGAGTTCTTCCAGATCATCCGCGAGCTCACGGCCGCCGGCACGACCGTCCTTCTCTCGTCCCATATCCTGACCGAACTCGAGGCGCGCACCGATCTGGCCGCCATCGTCCGCGAGGGCAGACTGGTTGCATTCGGCGATCTCGAGGCGCTTCGCCGGCAAGCCGACCTTCCCGTCATCGTGCGCGTCAAAGGCAATGCGCCTGCGATCTCAGGCAAGCTCAACGGAGCTTTTCACAAAACGGTCAGCCAGGATACGTCGTTCATCGACATCGATTGCCCACCAGCGCAAAAAATGGCGCTGTTGCGGGCGCTTGCTGGCTTCGGCGATCTGTGCGCCGATGTCGAGGTCCGGCTTCCGAGCCTGGACGACCTCTATTTGCATTATAGCGGCCGGCCGATTTCGGCGCCGGCGGGCGAGGAGTGAGCCATGAGCGCCATTCTCACATTCGCTCGCAAGGAATTCCGCGATGGCTTACGCAACAAATGGGTGGCGGGCGCCACCGTCATCCTTGCGGCACTGGCCTTTGCGTTGACCTTTGTCGGCTCCGCACCGACCGGCATGCTTGACGTCTCGCCGCTGGCTGTCAGTGTCGTCAGCATTTCCAGTCTCACGATCTTCCTCATCCCATTGATTGCGTTTTTGCTCGGCTATGACGCGATCGTCGGCGAAGCGGAGCGCGGCTGTCTGCTGTTGACGCTCACCTACCCGGTGACGCGGATGGAAATTCTTCTCGGCAAGTTTCTCGGTCATGCGGCGATCATCGCCGTCGCGACGCTCATCGGTTATGGCGCGGCGGGTGCGGCGTCCGCCTGGTCGAGCAATCCCGACGCCGAGAGCTGGCGGGCCTTCGCCGGTCTGCTCTTGAGTTCGATATTGCTTGGCCTAGCGTTCCTGGCGATAGCCTATTTCGTCAGCGTGGTCGTTTCGGAACGCAGCACCGCAGCCGGTATTTCTGTCGGGCTGTGGCTGTTGTTCGTAATCGTTTTCGACTTGGCGCTGATGGGCATGCTGGTGGCAAGCAAAGGCGGCGTCGGCGCCGATCTCTTTCCGAGCCTGCTGCTTCTCAATCCCGCTGACGCCTACCGTCTGTTCAACCTCTCGGCCTTCGAGAATGTGCGCAAGATCTCGGGCCTTGGCGGGCTTTCGGCGTCGGCGCAGTTCGCGCCTGTAACGCTCCTCGCCGCGCTCATCGCCTGGATTGGCATACCTCTTCTGGGCGCTATCGCCATTTTCAATCGGAGGGAAGCATGAAGATCATCGCCCCGATTGCCGCCCTCTTGACGCTGCTGCTTGCCGCATGCGGCCCAGGCAGCACCGAGGTCGCCGAGCCACGCGAGCCGGGCCCCGATGCGCTCGGTCATTTCTGCCGCATGACGCTCGCCGAACACAAAGGTCCCAAGGGCCAGATTCTACCGCGCGGCTGGAAGGAACCGGTGTGGTTTTCTTCGGTGCGCGATGCTCTGACGTATGTTGAGCAGGATATCGTCTCTGATCGTGAGATCTCGGGCTTCTGGGTCAACGATATGGGACAAGGGACGTGGGAGCAGCCGGCGCCAGGATCGTGGATCGATGCGCGCGCGGCTCTCTACGTCGTCGGCAGCTCGAAGTCTTCCGGCATGGGGCCGCCCGAAGCTGTGCCCTTCAAGGAACGCAAGGCCGCCGAAGTGTTCGCGGGACAATTTGGCGGCAATATCGTCGATTACCGGAGTGCCCGGCAGGCGATGATGCTCGAGCCTGATTCCGCCGGCGAAACGGTCAAGGAGGGCGGCACATGACAAGAAATCTCACCAGCGGCGCGCCGCTCACGCGGCGAAGATTCATTGCAGTTGCCGCGGCGGCAGCGGGTGTTGCGCCAATACACAATTTAGCGCGTGCGGGCGCGCCCGAAACCGTCACATGGCGGGGCGTGGCGCTCGGCGCCAACGCATCACTCACGCTGGTGCATCCCGACGCCGCCGCCGCGCGCGAAGCCATCGTTGCCTGCCTTGCCGAGGTGGCGCGCCTGGAAAACATCTTCAGCCTGCACAAACCCGACAGCGCGCTCGCCCGGCTGAACGCGATGGGCGAATTGACAGACGTGCCCGCCGATCTGCGCGTTCTGCTATCGCAGGCTCTGCTAATCTCGGAACGCACCGGCGGTGCCTTCGACCCGACGGTGCAACCGCTCTGGTCCCTCTACGCCGGTCATTTCCGCCAGATCGATGCCGCACGTGAAGGGCCGGGCGAAGCTGAGATAGAAAACGTGCTTCGCCGCGTCGGCTGGAAGCACGTCGATATCTCGTCAGAGGGCGTGCGATTCGCGAAACCCGGCATGGCGCTGACCCTCAATGGCATCGCCCAGGGTTACATAACGGACAAGGCCGGCGAACTGTTGAAGAGCCGCGGATTTGCGAATGTTCTGGTCAATATGGGGGAACAGCTCGCGTTGGGCCCGAAAGGTGATGAACGACCCTGGTCGGTTGGAATCGCCGCCCCATCCGTGCCTGACGCCATCGCCACGGAAATACCGCTCTCGAGCGGTGCGGTGGCGACCTCGGGCGGCTACGGAACTCAGTTCGATGCGGCAGGCCGCTTCCCGCACATCCTCGACCCGCGCACCGGACGCTCCGCCACAAGCTGGGCCAGCATCACCGTTGTTTCGGATCGTGCGACAGTGGCCGATGGCCTTTCGACAGCGCTCGCGGTTCTTCCGGAAGCGCAAGCCGGCACGATCCTTGGCCGCAATCGCGCATACGCCGTCACGAAGCACGGCGGCACTGGCCACTGGATTGGCGGAGCGTAAGTGATCAAGGACCATCGGTTATGTCGTGGGAACGAACATAGCGTGTCCGTTGCTAAAGGGCTCGCTGGAATGGCGCTGGCCCTGACGAGTTTGCGCCCTCACGATACGGAACCTGTCGGCGATGACACAGCTTGCAGGTCGTGGCTTTAGCCAAGGCACGCTGGCGTGCGCCTACCGTCGCCGGGCGCGATACGTGCCGCTACAAATGCGGTTGCCATTTCGGACCTCACCGATGCGGCAAATAGCAGTTGCGGCCCGGCCGGCAATCGAATCACGGGCCTTGCCTGCTTTCGCTGAAGGCCGAAGAATTGATGGAAGTGCTACCCGTACCTACGTATAATTGACGTTAGGGCGGTGCTCGAACAGGTTCCGCTCTGTCAGCAATGGCATGCGGAAGAGTTCGGCAGGGTCACTTCGATTCCATGCCGGCGCCGAAGGAGCAACCGCCCCGGAAACTCTCAGGCACACGGACCGCATGCCGATGACACTCTGGAAAGCGGCCGGGCAGAACGCGATCTGCCGGGCCCACCGAAGGATGTAAAGCGAACTTGCGGATTCGTCCGTGGTTCGCCCAATCTCTCAGGTTCCGTGACAGAGGGGGCTCTCGTAGGCGCACGTCACGCTTTACAACCGAGAGCCCGTCCATGTCGAACGCTAACGACCTTTCTCAATACCGCCGCACGCCCTTATATTCCGAGCACCTTCGATTGGGCGCGCGCATGGTGCCGTTCGCCGGTTATGAGATGCCCGTTCAATATCCAACAGGCATTATCGAAGAGCATCTCTGGACGCGCTCGCAGGCCGGTCTCTTCGACATCAGCCACATGGGGCAGGCGCTTCTGAGCGCCGCCGGCGGCAATCATGAGACCTCAGCCCGAGCGCTCGAAGCCCTCGTACCGGCCGACATCGCCGGACTTGCCGCCGGTCAGCAGCGCTATACGCAGCTCCTCAACGCTGAAGGCGGCATTATCGATGACCTGATGGTGGCGCGGCCGGCCAGTCCGAACGCAACAGGTATCTTGCGCCTCATCATCAATGCCTCGCGCAAGGAAATCGATTGCGCCCACATTGCCAGGCATCTGCCGTCTTCGGTCAGACTCGACGTTCTGCAGGACGCCGCGCTGGTCGCCCTGCAGGGGCCCAAGGCGGCCGGCGTGTTGTCGGCCTTGTGGCCTGGCGCGGCGGACATGGCCTTCATGCAAGTCGCGGAAGCTGACATCGCCGGGTGCCGGTGCTTTGTGAGCCGGTCTGGCTACACCGGCGAGGACGGCTACGAAATATCAGTCGTCGCCAGCGAAGTTGCGCGGCTTTGGGAGGTTCTGCTCAACGCCCCTTCCGTTCGCCCTTGTGGACTCGGCGCCCGAGACTCGCTCCGGCTCGAAGCCGGTTTGTGCCTCTATGGACATGAACTCGATGAAGCGACCTCACCCGTTGAAGCCGGTATTGCCTGGTCGATCCAGGGTCGCCGCCGGCAATCGGGCGGCTTTCCCGGCGCCCAACGCATCGAACGTGAATTGAGCGGCGGCCCGTCGCGCCGCCGAGCCGGCATCCTGCCATCGGGACGGGCGCCGGCGCGCGAGGGTACCGAGGTGCTTTCTGCCGAAGGAAAGCCGATCGGCGTCGTCACGTCGGGCGGCTACTCACCGACGCTCAAGCGGCCCATCGCCATGGGTTACGTGCAATCGGAGCACACCAAACCCGGCACGCCGGTCAAACTCGTCGTTCGTGGTGCGCCACTCGATGCCGAAATCGTTCAACTGCCGTTCGTTCCGCACGCCTATCACCGCCGCAAGTGACGCTGAAGACCCGTCCCAAAGCAGGAGATTTCCATGTTGAAATTCACCGAAGAGCACGAATGGCTGATGCTGGATGGCGATGTCGCCACGGTCGGCATCACGCCCCATGCGTCACAACAGCTTGGTGATCTCGTTTTCGTCGAGTTGCCCAAAGTCGGCGCGAAGCTGAAAAAAGGCGCCCCGGCTGCGGTCGTGGAATCAGTCAAGACCGCGTCCGACGTGTACGCCCCGCTCGACGGCGAGGTTGTCGAAGTCAATCAAGCGGCGGTGGATGATCCTGCAGTCGTAAGTGCCGATCCGGGCGCTCGCGGATGGCTTTACAAAATGCGTCTCGCCAATGCCGCAGACATCGATGGCCTGCTCGATGCCGATGCCTACGCCAAACTCACCGGTTAAAAGGAGAGCCGCGCCAATGGCCGCCGAGAAATACGATCCCTACGACTTCGCCAATCGCCGTCACATCGGTCCATCGGCGAAGGAGATTGCCGAGATGCTGGCGGTTCTGGGCGTGCCGGACCTTCATGCCCTCATCGACGCGACCGTTCCAGATTCGATCCGGCAATCCGATCGCATCGACTTCGGAAAATCGCTGTCGGAACGCCGCGCCCTCGACAAGCTGCGTCAGACGGCTGACAAGAACCGCCTTCTGACCTCCCTCATCGGACAGGGCTATCACGGCACCACCATGCCGCCCGCCATTCAACGCAACATCTTTGAGAACCCCGCCTGGTACACGGCCTACTCGCCATATCAGCCCGAGATCAGCCAGGGCCGCCTCGAGGCGCTGTTGAACTTCCAGACGATGGTGGCGGACCTGACGGGCCTCGAAATCGCCAATGCATCGTTGCTCGACGAAGCAACGGCGGCCGCCGAAGCCATGGCGATGGCACACCGGGTCGCCACATCGAAACAGACGATCTTCTTCGTCGACAAGGAATGCCTGCCGCAGTCCATCGCCGTGTTGCGCACGCGCGCGGAACCGCTCGGCTGGCAGATCAAGGTCGGCGATCCTGACCAAGACCTCGTGTGCGAGGAGGTCTTTGGCGCCATCTTCCAATATCCTGGCGTGTGCGGCGACTGCCGGGACTTCACGCCCGTCATCAAACGGCTCCATGATGCAGGGGCGATCGCCGTGGTCGCGGCCGACCCGCTGGCGCTGACGCTTCTGAAGCCGCCCGGAGAAATGGGCGCCGACATCGCCGTCGGCTCCATGCAGCGATACGGCGTTCCCATGGGCTATGGCGGGCCGCACGCGGCGTATATGGCGACGCGGGACGCGTTCAAGCGCAACTTGCCGGGCCGGCTCGTCGGCGTTTCCGTCGATTCCCGTGGCAATCGCGCCTACCGCCTCGCCCTGCAGACACGCGAGCAGCATATTCGCCGCGAGCGCGCCACCTCCAACATCTGCACCTCGCAGGTCCTCCTTGCCGTCATTGCGTCGATGTACGCCGTCTTCCATGGTCCGGCCGGACTGAAGGCCATCGCCCACCGCGTCCATCGCGACGCCTGCCGCTTGGCGGACGGGCTCGCCGGCCTCGGCTTCAGGATCGCGCCGGATGCGTTCTTCGACACCATCACGGTCGAGGTCGGACCCTATCAGGGACTGATCCTCAAGAACGCGGTCGACAATGGCGTGAACCTGCGCAAGGTCGGCACCGGCCGGATCGGCATCACGGTCGACGAGCGGACACGGCCCGAAACGCTCGAAGCGGTCTGGCGCGCATTCGGCGCCTACAATCTTCAATATGCCGAAGCGTACCCCCCGTCCCACCTGCCGCAACAGCTGTTGCGAACGTCGGAATTCCTGACCCATCCCGTATTCCACATGAACCGTGCCGAAAGCGAAATGACGCGCTACATACGCCGCCTCGCCGACAGGGACCTGGCCCTCGACCGCTCCATGATCCCGCTTGGCTCGTGCACCATGAAGCTCAACGCGACCGCAGAAATGCTGCCTATATCCTGGCCCGAATTCGGCGAATTGCATCCGTTCGTGCCCCAGGATCAGGCCCTGGGTTACAAGGAGCTGATTGACGATCTTTCGCGCAAGCTCTGCACCATCACCGGATACGATGCGATATCGATGCAGCCGAATTCCGGCGCGCAAGGCGAATATGCGGGCCTCCTGGCCATCCGCGCCTTTCATCACAGCAGAGGCGAGGGCCGGCGTCATATCTGCCTGATCCCATCCTCCGCCCACGGCACCAACCCGGCCTCGGCCCAGATGTGCGGCATGACCGTCGTCGTCGTCGCCACCGACAAGTCCGGCAATATCGATGTCGCAGACTTCCGCGCCAAGGCCGAAGCGCACAGCGACGTGCTGGCGGCGTGCATGATCACCTACCCTTCGACCCACGGCGTTTTCGAGGAGACGGTTCGGGACATCTGCGACATCACTCATGCCCATGGCGGACAGGTCTATATGGATGGCGCCAACCTCAACGCCCTCGTCGGTCTGGCGAAGCCGGGCGAAATCGGATCGGACGTCAGCCACATCAACCTGCACAAGACCTTCTGCATTCCGCACGGCGGCGGCGGCCCCGGAATGGGACCGATTGGCGTCAAGGCTCATCTGATCCCGTTCCTGCCGGGCCATCCCCACACCGATGACCGGGGGCACGCCGTTTCGGCTGCTCCTTACGGGTCGGCGTCGATCCTGCCGATTGCCTGGAGCTATATACTGCTGATGGGCGGACGGGGTCTGACACAGGCCACGCGCATAGCCATCCTCAACGCCAACTACATCGCCAAACGGCTGGAGCGTGCCTATCCCATTCTCTACCGCGGCAGGAATGGCTACGTGGCTCACGAGTGCATCATCGATACCCGGCCGTTGATGGAGACGGCGGGCGTCACAGTCGAGGACATCGCCAAGCGCCTGATCGATTCCGGTTTCCACGCGCCGACCATGAGCTGGCCGGTCGCCGGCACGCTGATGATCGAACCGACGGAATCGGAAACCAAAGCCGAACTCGATCGCTTCTGCGATGCGATGCTTTCGATCCGCGAGGAAGCCCGCGCCATCGAAGAGGGCCGTAGCCACAAGACCAACAACCCGCTGAAGAACGCGCCTCACACGGTGGAGGATCTGGTTGGCGACTGGGACCGGCCGTACTCGCGCGAGGTGGCCTGCTTTCCGCCGGGCGCCTTTCGCGTCGACAAGTACTGGGCACCGGTCAACCGCGTCGACAACACCTACGGCGACCGCAATCTTGTCTGCTCATGCCCGCCGATGGAGGCGTACCTCAAGGCCGCGGAGTAGCCCAACCCTGTGTCGCATCGATGCCGTCCGAACGCTGGCGCCACACGGACACCGCGCGCAGCATTGCCTCGAGGGGAAAGTGGCCTGCCACTTTCCCAAATCGAGAGAACATCCCGGCGACTTGTTCGCTTGAAGCGCGTCAAAGGCCGGTCTTGGTTGATCGCCGGGGGGCTCATGGCGCGCTTCACGCCGCAAGTCCGGAGCGCCGGCAGGCCGGGTGGCCGAATTCTAATCAGCCCCAGGTGCATTCCCGAAACTCAGGCGTCACATTGCTGCTGATAAAATTGGCCGCGCCGGCGCGCACGCGTTAAGGGCGGCTCGCCCCCGATCTCACCCGCGCACCACCGCTATGAGCGGCCGAACGCCAAGGATCCAGATCATCCTCTTGATGTTGTGGGCCAAACCGCAGAGGCACACCGAAGCTTTCACGCGCTCCAGTTCTTTTGTCAGGACGTGCGTATAGCCCATTCACGCCGACATCGTGCCGAAGGTGTGCCCGGCGGTACGGCGGCCTGGCTGGCTCACGGCGGCCCATTCGTTATGCCAATTGATGCCGGGCGGAGGCTCGGCTATAGGCGTTGTATGGGTAGAGAAATAGCGCCAGTCCGCATCCTGGTCGGCATCGACGATACCGACAATCACGAGAGCCGCGGCACCGGCTTTCGCGCCCGCGATTTCGGCTTACATCTGATGTCGAAGGGTTTAGCGCGCTTAAAAGGGGTCAGCCGTCACCAGCTCTACGTTCATCCCGACATACCTTATACCTCGCACAACAGCGCGCTGTGTCTCGATCTCGAATGGCGGGATGGGAACGATCTGACGTCGCTGATTGACGGCTGCCGGGCCTATTTGGCCGAGAACGCCGCCGCAGGCTCCGACGCGGGCTTTTGCGTCGCGCCCTTCGAGGCCATCGGCGATGACCTCGTGGCCTTCGGACGCGATGCAAAATCGACGGTGTTGACCAAGGCCGATGCGGCTGCGCTTGCGGTCAGGAGCGGTTTTCATCTGGAAGGCGTGACAGGCGATCACGGCGGCATCATCGGATCGCTTGCCTGTGTCGGCCTGCGCAAATCTGGCCACGATGGCCGTTTCGTTTGGGTCGAAGGCGTTCGTAATCTGGCCGGCATCACGACCATCGGGGCGCTGCTTGGCGCCACCGGCATAGACGTGCTGCAGGGCGTGCAACACCAGGCCTGTGACTATAAGGACAGCGACCGCATCGACGTGTCGCCTTGGCCGCGCCCCGTACTCCTCAATCACAAAGCCGTCCTTCTGATCGAAAAAGCGGAGAATGAACATGCCGGTTGCGAGTGGAAGATCGTCCCCCGCGAGGGCACTAAGCACTATTGAGCTGACAGGACCGCTGACTGCGGGCCGGCTTCTGTTTCTCATCGGGCTCGGCGTGCTGACCGTAGTGCTGCACAAGACGTTTCATTATCCCCTCAAGATGCCGGGCCATCATGGGCTTGAGGCGATGGCGCTGCTGGTGCTCGGCCGCTTGAGCTGCGCCAGCCCGGTTTCGGCATCGATCGTCGGCGGTTCGACGGTGGCGACCAGCATCCTGTCCGGCGCTGATCACGACCCGGCGACCGCGCTGTTCGCCCTCGCACCTGCCGTCGTGCTCGATCTCGCCGTTTATTTCTTCCCCGCGTGGCGCTCGTATCTGATCATCGCGCCCATTGCGGTGGCCATCGGCCATGCCTTGAAGCCGGTCATGCGGATGGGCCTGTTCGAAACATTCGGCATGCACTTCGGCTCGCTGCGCCACGGCCTGATGTATCCGCTGACCTCTCACCTCGTCTATGGCTTCGCCGGGGGGCTCATTGCCATGCTGTTGTGGCGGGCAGCGGAACGGCGGCGGGCGGAATTCGGCAGACGCTGAAGAGCGGCGCAGGCGCGCCAGATCCTTTTTCAATCACTCAGTCACATCATCCACTAACGAGAATGCAGCAGGGCCGCGGAGATCATCCGCGGCCCTCTATGTGTCTGCGTTTCCAACCCGGCGATCAGAACTTGGCTCTGACCCCACCGAAGAAGGTGCGTCCCGGGTCAGGGAAGCCGAAGGTTTCGTAGACGTTGGCATCGAGCACGTTATCGACGCGTCCGAAAATCTCTGCAGAGGTGCCGAGGATTTCCTGCGATGCGCCGACGTTGAACACGTGGAAGCTGTCAAGCGTCATGACCTGCGTCGGGCCTCCGCCGCCGCCTCCGCCGCCGCCGCCTCCGCCTCCGCCGCCACCACCGGACAGCGCCTTGCTGCCGGCCATGAACATCCAATCGGCATTGACGGAGAGGCCATAGTCGAACCGGTAGGCAGCCGCGAGCGTCGCCTTGTGCTCGGGACGATACTGTACCTCTCGGGTGTCGCTGCCGGGGCTCAGGTTCTCGGCCTGCATGTAGGTGTAACCGGCCTTGATATCGAGACCTTCGATACCGGTGTAATGCGCCGTGGTCTCGATGCCTTCGAAGCGATATTCGGCGATATTGGAAAACACGTTGTCGATGCGCTCGATGAAGTTTTCTGCATCGACGCGGAAGGCGGCGATGGAGAAGAACAGGTCGATCGAAGGCACGCGCTGTTCGAGCGCTACCTCGTAGTTCTGGGTTACTTCGGTTTCAAGTTCGGGATTGCCGCCGCTAACGTCGAAGAGGTCGCGCAAGGTCGGGAACTTGATCTTGCGGGCGACCGAGCCGCGCACGGCGGTGGTTTCGGTCACGTCGTATTTGAGCGCGGCGAGGTAGGTGTAGTCGCCGTTCAGCGTGCCGTTGCGGCGCTGATCGGCATAGCCGGCGCCGAGAACGCCCGACAGGGCGTCCGTCAATTTGAACTCCTGCTCAATGCCCGCTGAGAACACCTGAACGCTGGCATCGGTGTCGAAGTCCTGACGCGCGCCGCTGCGAGTGCACGCTCCCCCGTTGTTGCCGCCGCCGGACAGGCACGGCACCTGGAAACCGATGGCCGAATACGACTCGTTGCGGGCATCGAGGGCGACCGTGAGCTGGTTGCCGCCGCCCATCTGATAGGCGATCTGTGCGCCGGCGCCGCCGATGTTCGTTGAGGAATCCTGATGCAGGGCAAAGCCACGGTTCTGGGTCGAAAACGTGGCATCGTCGAAGTTGTTGGTCACCTCATCCAGCATATTGAAGTAGGCTGTCGGGCGGATCGACAGATTGCGCGTGAAACGGATCTGGCTCGCCGACTGGATCGAGAACGTATCGTAATGATCGACGCGCTCGAACCGCGTGCGCTGTGCGAAAGGCGACTCCTGCCGGCTGATAGTGCCCGGCGGCTTGCCGTATTCGCCTTCGCGATAGTTGAGGCTCAGGCCGAACGAGGCGTTGGCCGAAGGCGTCCACACGCTGTTGGCATAGAAGGCCTTGTCCTCGCGATCGCTATTCAGCCGCTTGCCGGGGCCCTGCAGGTTGGTGGACGCGAAATCGTCCGACAGCCGCCAGTAGTCCTGATCAAGCGCGGAGGCGGAAAGGAACACGCGAACGTTCTTGCCGCCATAGCTTGTGGTGGCGCGGCCCTGCAGGCTGCGGTCGGGATTGTATTCAATCTGGCCGGAGCCGTGCAGGCCGGCCGCCGCGCTCTTGGTGATGATGTCGATCACCGCCGCGTTGCCGCCAGGACCGTAGAGCACGGAGCTCCCGCCTTTGGTGACCTTGATCTTGGCGATATTCTCGACCGGGATCGAGCGCGGATCGAACTGGCCGTCATAGGCCGAATTAAGCGGCACGCCGTCGAGCAGCAGCAGGATGTTGCGGGTTCTGAGCCCACGGATATCGATGCGCGGCACGCCGTCGGGTGAATTGGGCCGGATGTGAAGTCCCGGCACGAGTTCGATCGCTTCATCGAGCGTGCGGGCGCCGCGTTGCTCGATTTCGCGCGCGGTGACCTCGCTGACGCTCGCCACCTGTTCGACGACGCGGCGGCCGCTCCGCGGTGCCGCGGCGATGAGAGACTCCTCGCCCCCTGTTCCAGCGAGGCCTTCGCCGCCGCTTCCGCCACCACCACCTGTACCGCCACCGGTTCCACCACCGCCGCCGGCCGAAGGAGCGGCCGCACCGCCGCCCGACGACGATCCGGCCGCCTTCTTCTTCGCTGACTTGGCGGCCTGAGGTGGAGGTGCCTGATCCTCCACAATCTGTGGCGCGGGCTTCTTGGCCTTCGGCGCTTTCGCGACCGGTTGGGGCTTCTTTGGGTTTTCGATGACGACCGTCGGCAAATTGTATTCCGGCGTTTCTGCGGGCGTTGCCGCGCCTTCGGCCGGTACACTTGTCGCGGGTGCGGCGCTCGGATCGACCGGTGTAGCGGTTGCCGCCTGCGCAACCTGGAACGGTTCGCCGCCAACATAAGAAGGCGCATCGAACGCGCGAGCGGCGAGTTCAATCGTCTCCTGCAGCGTCTCGATGGGGACATTGACCCACATCTCGCCGCCCCAGGCCGAATAGTCGCCGGAGCCGATACCGTCGTAGGTAGCGACCGCGCGCAGCGATGCGCCGGTTTCACCGCGCAGCACAACGCCCGCTTCACTCTTGACGCGAAACTCATCGCCACTCGTGACGATGCCGTTCGACGACATTTCGTTGTTCTTCGCAAAATCCCAGATGCCGGTTACCGCGACGTGCGGCTCGATCGACAGGCCTTCCGATGTCTGGAAGGTGTAGCCGATTTCCGGGCCGAAGGTCATGCGGCCGACGCTGGAAGTTTGCTCGGGAATCGTCACGCCCGGCGTATCGACGTAGCTCTCTTGCGTCTCGCTGGCGTAGACGACGCCGACGCTGGGCGAGATGCGCAATGCGCCGAAGCGCCAATCGCCCGTCAGGTTGGCTTTTGCGAGCCACCGCTCGGTATCGAACGTATCGGTATAGGTGCCGAACGGCGTCACCTGGTTCGACGACGTGCCCCAGGCGCCGCGGGCATCGAAGTAGAGATTGTCGGAAAGTTTCGCCGTCAAATACGGCCCAGCCATCCAGCCGCTGCCGGTGACGTTGGTCGAACGCGTATCGTCCTGATCCGACATCATGTCGAATTGGGCCATGGCGCCGATCAACAGGCCCGGCGCGATGCGATAGTCGGCGCCGACGAAGAAGATGCCGAAGTCGCCGGCGCGCTTGAGATCCAGTCCATCGTCGGACCAGCGCTGATAGTGGCCCTCCATCCAGATGTCGACGGCGGAGTAGCCCGGTGCGGCGAGTGCTTCGGTCTGCGGGTCGAGCCCGCCGAGGCTCATGCGCGTGTCATCGCGCTCGGTCTTGACCTTGGCGGCGTTGGCGCGCATCTGACTGAGGCTGGTCGAGAACGCGATGCGTTCGTTGCCGCCTTCACCGCTGCCGGTCACCGCGACCGGCAGATTTCCATCGCCGCTTTCGCCATCGACGCGTCGCAGGCGCCGGGCATTGTCGGCATCGTTTGAGGCGAGGATATCGACCCGGCGGCTGATGAAGTTCTTGACCGTTTCCCGGGTCTTTTGATTGGTGAGGCACGACTTGGCCGTGGCCGACGCGGAGACAGGAGACCCGTTGAGCGCGCCTGATGCGGTGACCGGGTTCTCAAGGCACGAAGCCGACATGTCAGCCGCTGCCGTCACACGGGTCGCGGTGCAGATGGTTGAAGCGCCGGGCTGGAGCGTGCCGCCAGCAGCCACCGGTGCGCAGCTGCCGAGTGTCGCGTTGGCCGAGGTCAGCTCCAGGCCGGTGAGCGGCACGTTGCCGGTATTCCTGGCGGCGATGGTAAATGTCAGCGTCTGACCGCTGTCGCTATAGGTTGCGGGCGTCACGGTTTCCGACAGCGTAATGCCGCCGGTCAGGGTGGCGTTGACCGTCGCCGACGCCTGAGCCACGGGCACGGCGGTTCCGCTCGGCGATTTGCCGGTGGCGGACGCGGTGTTCGTGTACGAGCCCGCCGTCAGGTCGGCCTGGGTTGCGGTGTGCGTTGCCGTGCAGGCAATGCTCTCCTGCGGCGCCAGTGCCGCCGCCGAGCACCCCGCCGAGAGCGCGGCCGTCGGGTCTGAGACGGCAACATTCGACAGCGTCACGGTGCCGGTATTGGTGACCGCGATGTCGAACGGCACGGCGTCGCCAACGGCATCATAGGTGGGGACCTTTGCCGTCTTGGTGATGGTGAGAGCGCCGGAGGTGATCGCCGGCGTCGTCATCACCGACGGGGTTGTTATCAGCACCGTGCTGGCAGGCGTCGTGCCGGTGGCCGAGGCGGTGTTAACGTACTGGCCGGCATCCAGATCGGCCTGAGTGACCGTGTGGGTCGCCTTGCAAACCGTCGTCGTGCCGGCGTTGAGCGCCCCCGGCAGAGCGGAGGGCGTGCAGTTGCCGAGCTGCGTCTGCGGATTTGTGAGGCTGAGCGTCACATTCGAGAGGGTGACTGTGCCGGTGTTGGCGACCGTGATGTCGTAGGTGATGACGTCGCCGGCCTTGCTGTAGCTCGATGGACTTGCGGTTTGCGCCAACGCGATGCCGTTGGTCGACTCGGCCGGAACTGTTTCGGTGTTCGAGGTTGCGGTGGCGTTAGCGAGGCCATTGCCCGCCGGCGGCACGCCGATCACCGAAGCGGTGTTGGAATAGCTGCCGTTGTCGATATCGGCTTGCGTGGCCGTGTGGGTCGCAAGGCATGTCAATGTCGCGTTTGGCGCGAGGGTGCCGCCCTGGATGCATCCGTTCAACGTCACGGTCGGGTCGGCATCGGTAATGGTGACGCCCGAGAGCGGAACGTTGCCCGTATTGGTCGCTATGACATCGAACGTAATGGCCTGACCGGGCAGCAGGAATTTGTCGATTTTGGCCGTCTTGGTTAGAGACAGGCTTGAGACCTGCTTGGTGTTGGTGAAGGTGCAGACGACGTTTTCTTTGTCACCCACAGCCACGTCGACAGAGCGGGAGGCGAGATTGATCGAGGCGGGCGTTGCGTTGCCGGAGCACGCGATGCCGGTCAGGTTCCAGCCCGGGGTGACGGCCTCGTTGATAGAATAGTTGCCTACCAGCAGACTTGCCGCGGCACTTGCACCGACGTTACTCGACGTGTGGATCGTGCCGTCCAGCACATCGGCACTGCTGTCGAATGTGAAACTACCATCGCCGCCATTGGCGGCCTTCTGGATCTGCAGCGTGCCGCGCTTAGGTGTGCAAGTCGCCGTAACGCGCGCGGCCGTGTACTGTGTCGCGCTCGATCCTCCGCCTCCACCACCGCCTCCGCCGCCCGAACCGGTGACGGACGTGATTTCAACGACGTGCGAGAGAGTGCTGCTGGACGTGTGCGAGACGGATAGCTGTGGTGATGCGGAACCTGTGCTCCAGCCCGGCGCGCCTGCGACTCCGGACGTGAAAGTTCCCGTCGCTGGCGCAGGCTTTGCTGTATATGTGGTCGTGCCGGCCACGACGCTGCCGACGTTGTGATAGACGAAACTGTAGGTGATATCTGCGCCACCCGCAGGTATGCCGGTATAGTTGAAGGAGAAGTTCGGTTTGCCGCTGAGCGCGGCGACATTGCAGGGCGCGTTGGGTTTGCACAGCGTCTGCGTCGACTGAACGGTATTTGAACAGTTCATCGGCACTGCGGTCTGCGCTTCAGCGTCCTGCACAGCCACGCACGTTAGTGTGATTGCCACAATATAGGCCACGCTGTTCGAGAGCCGCCTGAACAGCCGCTTACTCATCGAACGGGCCGCATCCCCCACGCCACGCATACTTACGTCCCCGTAAACGTCCACACGGGCCCACCAAATGGCCACCCGGTGTTTTTCATCGCATAGGGGCTTGTATCCCGACGGTCTCAACGCCCCCCCAGCCGCAGGCGCTGTTCCTATTAGAGAATAGCGCCAGGACTGGGGGGCACATCAATACTTTCGTTGGCAATGGTCCCCTGCCGAACAACACATGATGCCGATGCGCATCATCGCTATGTCCGCAAAGGCATAACGCTAGAACGCGCATGAGGCGGAGCGGCTCTAAGCGGCAGCTAGTTCTTGCAACGTGGCGCGCCGGTTGAGCCGCACTCTAGGTAGGCAAAATTGCAGCGATTGCGTATTGGAAAGTGGTTTCGCACGGCACATCCGTGCTTCCCGTCTCGTGACTGTCAGGACAACATGCCTCCATCATCGCGACTTCTATCCGTCGTCATCTCCATGCTCTGCGGTCTGCTCACTCCCATAGCAGCAATCGCCGATGCCGTTCCCAACACCAAGACGGTCCGCTTGGCTGTCGTCAACACACCGAAATTCAGCGGCCTAATCGATGCGCTGATCAAGGAATTCGAAGTGCAGAGTGGCTACAGCGTGACGGTCTACAGCGGTAGCGACGTCTACGATCGGGCTCGTGCCGGAGAGGCCGATATCGTGATTTCTCATTACGGCAAAGCGCCGGTCGAGCGGTTCGTACTCGAAGGATATGGGCTATGGCCGCGTACTGTCTTTTCTAATCAAGCGGCAATCATAGGGCCCAAGAGTGATCCGGCACAGATTCGAGGTATGACAAGTGCAGCGGAGGCCTTCGCCAAGATCGCCAAGGCTAGGGCCCCATTCGTTGCCAATGACCTGCCGGGCATCCGCTACCTCACCGATATACTGTGGGAGGAGGCAGGCCGCCCCGAAAAAGCCGGCTGGTTTCTGGAACTCGGCGTCGCCAAAGGACAGGCCGTTGCCGCCGCAGAACAGCGGCAAGGGTATGTGATTTTCGGCGCCTATCCTTTCCTTTTCCGATACAAGAAGCGGCACAACAGCGACATGGAACTCATGGTCATCTCCGATCCGCTGTTGCAGCGGGTGATGGCGTCCGTCGTCGTCAACGCCGCTAAGGTGCCCGGCGTGAACGCCGAAGGAGCGATTGCCCTTCAAGACTTTCTGATTGACGCTAAGACACAAGCACGGATTTCAGCGTTCCGCTCACCCGGAAGCAATGTTCAATTGTGGTGGCCGGCCGGCCGGCACAATTCCAACTCCAAAGACGAAACCGAGACGAGCGGCGAATAGTCTTGCAGTCCTATCGCAAGTTGCGGTGATCGTTCGGATTCATGAGACCCTTTAGGATCGGCCCTAAATCATGCTTCGCATCAAACAATTTCGTTCGAGCCGAGGTCTGCCATCGAGAACGCGGCGCACTTAATCTGCCCGTCGCGGTCGCTTGATCGTAGCAATGCAGTGGGCGAAAGGCTCTGACCTGAGACTCGTCTCTCATCCAAACAGAGTGTGGGTCATGGGCTCAAGTTCTGGACGCTATCGTTCGTCACAGCAAGGGCCCGATGGTGGTCGCGGAACTCTTCCCGCGTCCGGTTGGCGAGAGCGGAATGAGGCCGGACACGATCTTCCACACGATTGCCGCACTACGAAAATCATGGAGATCGCCGTTGAGCGGAAGATGGAATTCGCGCCACGAACAGCAGTGCCGACACCTAAGCTGCTCAAGGAAATCGTCTTAACCGGGCGGGACCTTTTACAGTAACGACGCGCAACATTCCGGCAGACGAAGGCGACACAAACTAGCGCTTCGTGACGGCATCCAGCCCACCACTCGCCAGAAATGGCGAAGAACTCGAATTGAAGCCCGAAGGCTTTGCGTTGATGCGCACCGGATTTGGTGTTCGCTATTATGTTCGGCGCGAAACGACGATCGGAGCGCCGTCGTAGGAATGCAAAAATATCATTATATTTCAGAGAAGAGGTGGTTGCGGGGGCCCGCAACATGCTATGCAGTACACCCGTATATGTCTCTGATAATGCTTAGCAAAATCTGGTGCTCGCTTTTTCGGAGAGACGAGAGGTGGTGCTAAAGACATTCGCCGGGATGGGAGGAAACGATAAGCCCGTAGCGGTACGCGTCGGGCGTATCTAGTCGGGCTCGTGGCAGGTGTTCGAGACGAAGGTACTCGGATAGAGT
>CXWK01098848.1_pt2 | contig 75794 bp, 67 predicted proteins | sample 590851 | NCBI WGS metagenome assembly CXWK01 (sample SAMEA3498364, study PRJEB10139) | wastewater metagenome | biome: wastewater treatment plant; material: activated sludge | place: Denmark | collected 2014-08-01 | reverse complement strand
GAAACCCCAGGTGGCCGTTACCGCAGAAATGGATATGTACCCGGTCAACAAAACCCAGGTCGGATGTCAGGCCGCCATCGCTGCGATGCGGCGACCCGACAAGCCAGCTCCCACAGGGGATCGTGCTCACCTGAAATCAGGCCCACGGCCACAAGGTTGAAGCCGGCAAAAGAACGGTGGCGTCTAGTCAGTTTCACTCAGGGATGCCCGGTTTTTTGCGCCGGTGCCGCATACCATTTGTCCCTGGGCACCCGCTTCTCATGCTCGGGATCGCCCAGATAGTGCGGCGACATGATCTGCACTTCGTACTCGTTGAACACATCCTGGATATTGGCGTGCAGCATGCTCAACAACACCGCGCGGGGGCGTGGCTGGCTGGGGATGGCCTGGGCCACGAGGCGATACTCGGGATAAAAATCCGACAGGGCTGTCTGGAATACCTGCGCTGGCGGTTCATCGAGCACGCCCGGGGTGCGCCTGGCGGCTTCCAGCAGCATGGCTTCGACCTGACGCCACGGCGTGTCGTAGCCGATGGTCACCACGGTGTCGACCACATAACCCGGGCCCTGCACGGTGCGCGAATAGTTCTTGGTGACGGTGGCGGTAATCATTGAGTTGGGCAGGGTCAGTACTTCCCCAAGGCCGGTGCGAATGCGCGTGGTAAACATGCCCAGCTCCGTCACCGTGCCTTCGTATTCGCCAATGCGCACGAACTCGCCGGGGCGTAAGGTGCGCGTGTAGGTCAGGATCAACCCGGACGCGGCCTGCCCGACCACGCTGGTGGCGCCCAGGGAAATCATCAGGCCGATCAGCACCGATAAACCCTTGAAGGCTTCAGTGCCAGCGCCCGGCAGGTAGGGATAGGCCATGGCCAGGGCGAACAGCCAGATGGCCAGCGACGTCAGGCGCTGGGTCGGTTGCAAGGTTTCCTGGTTCAACCAGCTGAAGGTGCCGGGGGTGGCCATGCGCCGCAGGATCCGACGGGCGAAGACCGTGGTGCCGCGGGCAATGAAAAAGATCGCCAAGGCCACGCCCAGTCCGGGTATCGCGCCGACGATGCCCTGGAATAGATAACCGGCGACTTCCAACAGGTAGTTGTTGAGGCTTTCGCCCCAAGGCCGGGTGTAGGGAAAGCGGGACAGGACAAAACCCAGCCATTCGTAGGTCAGCAGCAAGACGACCAGCCAGCGCACTATCCCCAGCAGGCGGCTGACCAGCGGATACAGGTAGTTGGCATCGATCACCTGCACCCGTCCGACTTTCAACGCCTGGGTGTGCCGGTGCATCAGGTCCGGCAGTTTTTTCAGCAAGCGACGGCGCAGGTACGCCATGCCCCAGAGCAACACAACATAGATACCGGTAGCCAGCGCTGCACCCGCCAACGATCTGAGAATCAAGTGCAGGCTACGGGCTTCCTGGGTTTCGGCCACCACTTGGCGCAGTTTGCCAGCAGCACTTTCAGCCGCCTGCCTGACTGATTCGAACTCGGTGGTATCGACATCCTTGGGGGAAACGATAAACGCGCGCTTGGCGCCCAGCAGCACCAGGTAACTACCCTGGATGCCATCAAGGGTGACACTCAGGTCGTCCGCATCATCCAGTGCTTCGTTGATCGCTGTCTTGGCCCGTTTGACCCGGATCTGCGGCGCTTCACCGAGTAATGCACCGCGAAACACAATGATGCTGCGATTGGCGATTTTCAGTTCCGCAGGCGCCGGTTGCGCCTCCAGCGGTGGGGGAGCGTCCTCGGCTCGCAGCAATACCGACCAGCACATCGCGACAATGACGATCAATGGGGCGAGCAACCAGCTGCGCATGCATCCGTTCCTCACGTCACTGGGTTCTGGACAGGGTACGTATCGCAGCGTAGTCCAGCGACGGACGGTTGTCAGATATCGTCAACCGGCGTTCAACATGCACACCGGTGATCGGCCACTGCCGCCGTTGCGCCTCAGTTGGGATCCAGCAACCCACCGCTCCAGTGCCGCGAAAGGCGACTGCCAGTGAACTTCGCCACCCCCATGCCCCGGGCGATCAAACGATCGCGATAGCGTGTGACCAGGCGCCCGGTCTGCTCGGCATACAGCACCACTTCGGAGGACGGGTCACCTGGGCGGCGCAGGATTCGTGCAAAGCGCTGCCCCTGCTCGACCTGATCGCCCAGTTCCTTCTCGAAGATCAGCACCCCGGGCTGCGGCGCGACAATGGTCTCCATGTGGCCCATCTCCACGGCCTCGACGGCCCAGTCGGCGGGCGCCAGCGCATCGTCGATGATGCCTTGGCCACAAAGCCAGGCGTAAAGCCCCTGTGCATCCTGCTCGGCAAAACGGTCGCTGACGTCACCCTGCCCTCGCAGCTCCAGGGTCGCGGCCAGGCGCTGCCCAGTCGTGCCGTCGCGCAGCCATGGCGCAATAATCGTTTCCTCGAACGAACCGTCGCCGCCGTCATCCCAGATGATCGCCAGGTCCATCCGCAGCGCCGCCGCCAGTTCACGGCCACGGGGCCAGAAACTGCGGTGCACATACAGGTAGGGCAGCGCTTCGTCGTCGGTGTGCAGGTCCAGCATCACATCCGCCGGTGCCGCCAGTTGCACCAGTTTCTGTTGCCACTCCTGGACATTGGTCGAAGGCCGCGGCATCGCGGCCGACCGATCGAAGCCACGGTTGAAGTTCTGTCCGCTGGCATCGTGAAAACGTCCCAGGATCCGCCCCTGGCGAAACTGACCGATACCCAGCGGGTTGGCCTGTGGTACCACGGTCACGCTGCCGTTGAGGCGGCCTTGGGACTCGGCCACCTCAAGGCGTTGCATCAACAGGTGCAGCACCAGCATGCCGGCGATTTCATCGGCATGTACCCCGGCCTGCAAGTGCACCTTGGGCCCACCGCGGCCGCCCTCGAAACGCCAGGCACCGACCTGTACCGGCTCACCATTGTTGTTGCGAACCTCGAACGAAACATCCTGCGCCATAAGCCAGTCCTCCTGTCATTGATCCACGACACTCGCTCGGCCGCCATCGGGCTTGCCCTCGGCCGCTTCGGGATAGAGAGGCTGCGACACCGAGCATTCGGCACCGACGACCTCCTGCGACGGGTGCCGGCCGAAAATCATCGCCAGGGTGCCGCTGACCGCAATCAACCCGGCGCCGATCATCAGCGACACATCCATCAGCGTGCCCCAGATCAGGCTCGACAGCAGGAACGCCCAGATCAGCCCGGTGTACTCGAACGGCGCCAGCACGGTCGCGGTGGCACGCTGGAAACTGGCGAACAGCAGGAACTGGCCGATGCCGCCCATCAGTCCCGCACCGAGCATGCCCAGCCAGGCGGGAACCGGTGCCGGGGTGTGGGTCCAAGGCAACGCCAGTGCCATGCAGATGACGAACACCACGTTGGTAATCAACATCTGTTCGAGCACCGAGGTCTGCTCATCCACCTGGCGCAACTGGATGTAGGTGAACGCCCAGCACATCGCCGCCAACAGGGTCAGGACAATCGGCAGCGGATCGCCCATGTCGCTGGGGCGACAAGCAATCACCACGCCGATGAATCCGATGATCAGGGTGAACCATTGCCAACCGTTGACGCGCTCCTTGAGAATCGCCGTCGCCAGCACCGTGACCATGATCGGTGCCGAGAAATACAGGGTGGTCATCTCCGCCAGGGTCAGGTCGCGGGCCGCCGTGTAATACAGCAGCCAGGCAGCGATCGACAGCAAGCCGCGCACCACCAGCAGCCGCCGGCTGGACGAACGCCAGGCACGCCGAACCAGTTGCAAACGGCCGAGCAGCAAACAGGCGAGCACCACCACCAGGGCGCGCCAGAACAGGATGGTGAACACCGAATAGTCGGCCACCAGCCACTTGATACCGGCATCCTGCAAGGACAGGAACGCGTAGCCCAATGTGCACAGGCCGATGCCTTGCAAGGAGCGGTCAACCAACGGCGTACTCTTCATCATGCAGACCTGCGAACCGGGGTGCCACGACGCTCGGCGAAGGCGAAAAGCGCCTCGATCAGGAACGTCAGGCACACGTAGACGCCGGCCACCAGCAGCAACGGCTCATACACCTGCAGGGTTTGCGCGCGCACCACGTTGGCCGCGCCCAACAGATCGATCACGGCGATGGTCGAGGCCAGGGCCGTGGATTTGAGCAGCATCACGGTTTCCCCAGCCAACGTCGGCAACAGCAAGCGCAGCGCCCGGGGCAAGCGCACCCGCAGCAGGGCCTGGCGCGGGGTCATGCCGAACGCCGAAGCCGCTTCCATTTCGCCTTTGGGCACCGCCAGCAAGCCACCACGGATCACTTCGCCGACATAGGCCCCCACCGACACCACCAGGGCGAACACGATGTACCAGTAACCATCACGCAAGTATGGCCAGAGGAAACTGCCGCGAATCAATGGAAACTGCGCAAACAGACTGCCCAGGCCGTAGTAGAAAATGTAGATCTGGATCAGCAAGGGGGTGCCGCGGGTCACGCTGGTATAAAACAGGCTGAGCTTGGCGATGACTTTGTTCCTGGAGATCCTGGCCAGCGCTACCAGCACCGCCAGGAAAAAACCGAACACGCTGGCAATCAACAGGATCAAAAGGGTCGTTTGCAGCCCGCGGGCCAACAGCGATGCGTATTCAACTATCCACGTTGGGATCATTTGATTCTCTCTGCCGGTTCAGTCGACAAGAGGCATCCAGCGACGAATGCGTCGCTCGAGCCGTCCCGACAGGTAGTTGGAAGCCAGCGTCACCGCGTAGTACAGCGCCGCGGCCGTGAGGTAGAACAACAGGTAATGACGCGTCGAACCCGCCGCTTGCCGGGCGGTGTACAACAGTTCGTTGGTGCCGACCACGCTGATCAGGGCGCTGTCCTTGATCAGGTTGATCCACAGGTTGGCCATCCCCGCCATCGCATAGGGCGCCATGATCGGCAGCGTGACGCGCCGGAACAAAGCGAAGCCGTGCAGTCCGAAGGCCTTTGCCGCTTCGATCTGGCCGAAAGGAATGGCCTGGATCGCCGCCCGGAAAATCTCCGAGGCGTAGGCGCCCTGCACCAGCCCCAGCACCACGATCGCCGCCAGCGGGCCGCTGACGTTTACCGCGTCGTAACCCAGCGTTGCCATCAGTGCGTTGAGCAGCATTGAGCCGACGTAGTACAGCAACAGGATCAGCAGCAACTCCGGCACCGCGCGAAACAAGGTGGTGTAACCGCGAGCTAACGCGGCAATCGGCCTTGGCCCGCCCAACTTGAGGCAGGCCACCAACAGGCCGATGGCCAGCCCGAGCACGAAGGCCCCGGCGGATATCTGCAGGGTCATCCATAAGCCCCTGAGCAGCGCCGCCCCCCATCCTTGCTCGCTGAAACCGATCAAATCGAACATAGCTGGCATGTTGTTCTCCAGTCAGTGACCTTGAAGGCGCCACTTGCCCCTGTGGGAGCGGGCTTGCTCGCGAAAGCGGTATGCCATTTAGCGATGATGTCGACCGCCACACCGCCTTCGNNGCCGCTCCCACATGGGATCCGTGTACAGATCTGGCTATCAGAACGCCGGCTTCACGCTCGTGCCGAAGTAGCTTTGGGACAGGTCGTCATAATCCTTGCTCGCCAGCAGTTCCTGGATGGCTTTGTCGAGTTTGGCCTTGAGCTCGGTGTCGTCCTTGCGCAGGCCTGCGCCCACGCCCTTGCCGAAGATCGGGTCGTACGGCACGGCGCCGAGGTAATCCAGGTTGCTCTTGCTGGCATCCGGGGTCTTGACGAAGGCCGCCATGGCGGTGCCGTCGGCCATCATCAGGTCGAGGCGACCGGCGATCAGGTCGGCGTTGACCGAATCCTGAGTGTCGTAATACTTCACGTCGGCGATTTTTTCGTAGTAGGTCTTCAGGTAGCTGGCGCTGACCGTGGAGTTCTGCACGCCGATGGTCTTGCCCTTGAGGTCGTCCGGGTATTTTTTGACGACAGCGTCCTTCGGTCCGACAACCGCCACCACGGAGTCGTAGTAGGCCTTGCTGAAAGCGATCTGTTTTTCCCGTTCTTCGGTCACCGACATCGAGGAAAAAATCACGTCGATTTTCTTTGCCAGCAACGACGGAATAATCCCGTCCCATGCCACTTCCTTGATCTCGCACTCGGCTTTCATTTCGCTGCACAGCTTGTGGATCAGGTCCACTTCAAAACCTTTCCATTCACCGTTGGCCTGTTTCTCGGTGTACGGCGGATAGGGTTCGGCGGCGACCGCGAACCTGATCGGTTGTGCCTGCGCCGCGCTCATGCCAGCCAGCATTACAGCGGCTGCGCCGGTCAACCAGTTTGCCAAACGTCGATTTCCCATGGTTTTTGCCCCGTCTTTTGTTGTTTTTAGCGAGTTTGATGAGCGTTGACGAATTGCCGGCAACGCTCGCTGCGTGGGTGTACGAACACGTCGTCCGGCGTACCGGTTTCCTCGATCAGCCCTTGATGCAAAAAGGCGACTTTGGAGGAGACATCGCGGGCGAAGGCCATTTCATGGGTCACCAGGATCATGGTCCGGCCTTCCTCGGCGAGAGAGCGGATCACCCGCAGCACTTCCCCGACCAGTTCCGGGTCGAGTGCAGAGGTGGGTTCGTCGAACAGCATGACCTTGGGCCGCATGGCCAGGGCCCGGGCGATGGCCACCCGTTGTTGCTGCCCTCCGGAGAGAAAAGCCGGGTACTCGTTGCGCTTGGCCGCCAGCCCCACCCGTTCAAGCAAGGCTTCGGCGCGCTCGGTCGCCTCGGCCCGGCTTTCGCGCAGGACCTGGGTCGGCGCTTCGATGAGGTTTTCCAGGACCGTGCGATGGGGCCAGAGGTTGAAGTTCTGGAACACCATGCCCAGGCTCGAACGGATGCGCACCAGTTGCTTGGCATCAGACACCAACGGTGCGCCGGGGCGGGTGTGGTTCAAGTGAATGCTTTCGCCATCTACCAGGATGCGTCCCTGGTCCGGGACTTCGAGCATGTTGATGCAGCGCAGCAAGGTGCTTTTGCCGGAGCCACTGGCGCCGATCAGCGAGATCACCTCGCCCTCGCGCGCCGTCAGGGACACGCCCTTGAGCACCTCGATGTTGCCGAAGCGTTTGTGCAGGCCTTCGACTGCGATCATGGTTCGCGCGGTGACCGGTTCGCTGACCGGCCTGCTCGTCACGCCGCTGACCACAGGCCGTGGTCCCTGGGTTTTCAACGCCAGGACAAAATCATGGATACGCTCGCAGGTCCTGGCCAACACCAGGGATTCGGCACGCGCCACCAGGGCGGGATCAGCGATGATCCAACCCATGTGCCAATCGGCCATTGGGTGGGATTTCGCTAGGCTACCCATCACCACACAACGCTCGGCCATGCCCGGCGCTACCGTGAGGCTCAGGTTCTGGTGCTGCAGTGTCAGGTCCTCATGGACTTCATCGATGACCACCCACAGGTCATGGGCAATGGCGAGTCTGGCGATGGCTTGCATTGGTTCGTGCTTGAGCATCGCACTGGCCAGGAAAATTGCCCGGGTACGCGGGGTAATCGCCTTGGCCAGCAGCGCTGCATCAATGGACGCCACCCGCACCAGCGTGGCGCCGCAGGCCTTGAGCGGCGCGTCGCCGGTCGGGTGCATCGGATCGACGACAATCACCTCGTCCCCGGCGGCGAGCAGGCATTTCGACGTGATGAGCAAGGCGTCCTGCGCCCCTGTCAGCGTGATCACGTTTGTGGCGTTGAGTTCACGCCCAAACAGCTTGCCGTAGTGCCCGGCGAGCGCTTCACGTAAAACCGGCCGATCGGTAAGTTCGCTGCCGTGGGGGTCATCAATAGCGGCTACGCCTTGTTCCGGGATCCGCTCAACAAAGGGTGAAAACCGCATGCCAGTGCCTCGTTCAAGATGAAGAAACGCAAGCCCGCAACCAGCCGGGAAAGAAGGTGAAACGAACATAGTTCAAGCTGAACACTCGTTCAACAGAAAACTGATGGTGGTTCGCGTTCAGCGCAAACAGGTCGTTTTTACGACAGTCGCGACGTTTTTACCTATTGCTTGGTAACGTCATGCAGAAGGCAAGCTGACGACTATGCTGCTGTGATGTCCTTTGGTTGGAAAACGCCCAATGCAATCAGCTACATCCACGCGGATGCGACGCCACCAGCTACTGCTGTTAGGCGTAGTGGTCCTCGGCGGTTGCGTACGACTGGGGCCGGACTTCCAGCCACCCGGCGAAGACTGGGTCGATCACTGGAACACCCCGGCCCTTGAGCATGCCAGCCAACGCGGGGTGTACCCGGACACCCGCCAGTGGTGGCAAATTTTCGCCGACCCGGTGCTCGACCGGTTGATCGCCGAGTCGGATGCGCGCAATACCAGCCTGAAGATCGCTGGTTTGCGCGTGATGGAGGCCCGCGCGCAATTGGGCATCGCGCAAAGCGGGCGATACCCGCAACTGCAGCAGATCAGCGCTGACAGCGTCTACATCAACCGCCATCAGTCCGGCGGAACCAACCCGGTAGACAGCCATTTCTGGCAACACAGCGCCGGATTCGATGTGGGCTGGGAACTGGATTTCTGGGGACGCTTCAGCCGTGCCATCGAAGCCGCCGATGCCAGCTACTTCGCGGCTGAGGCCAACTATGACGACGTGCTGGTCCTGGTGCGGGCGCAGGTCGCCGACTCTTATTTCTTCCTGCGCACCACTGAGGCACGCTTGCGCGTCGCCAACGAAAACGCCCGCCAACAGCAGCGTAATTACGAGATCACCGAAAGACTGTTCAACAGCGGCCAGACCGCCGAACTTGACCTGCAACAAGCCAAGACCCAATACCTGGGCACGTTGAGCACCATCCCCGTACTGGAAGATCAGCTGTCTCGCACCCGCAATGCCTTGGCCGTGTTGATCGGCCAACCACCCGGTGCGCTGCCGCTGGTAGTCGACAACAGCCAATTGATCCCGCTGGTCGATCGCGCCGTTTTGCAGGATGTCCCGGCCAATCTGCTGCTGCGCCGGCCCGATGTGCGTGCGGCCGAGCTGAACGTTGCGGCACAGTCGGCGCTGATCGGCGTCGCCGAAACCGATTTCTACCCGGCCCTGACGTTGCTCGGCAGCATCGTCTGGTCGACCGACACCTTGAGCGGAACGTCGCGCAGTCTCGACCTGATCGGCGGCCCGAGCCTGCGCTGGAACGTGTTCGACTACGGCCGCATCAGCAACAACGTGCGCGTGCAGGATGCGCGCTTGCAGCAATTGATCGAAGCCTATCGCGACAAGGTGCGCCAGGCCGCACGCGAGGCGGATGACGCCGCCAACGGCCTGACCCGCGCCCTGCAACGTGAGCGCATCCTGCGCGATGCGGAAAAAGCCGCGCAACGCTCGCTCGCCCTGGCCAACACGCTCTACCGCGAAGGTTACTCGGACTTCCAGCGGGTGCTGGATGCCCAAAGGGCGCTGCTCGAACTGCAGGACAGCTACCTGCTCAGCCGAGGCGATGCGGTGAGCAATGTGATTGCCCTGTACAAGGCCCTGGGCGGCGGTTGGTACAGCGCCCAGCCCAAGGTCGATCGCGCCACGCGCCAGCAGATGGAACAACGCACCGACTGGGGCGACTTGCTCGCCGAGCCCCCGGCGCAGCAGCCCGCCTTCCCTTTGCCCAATCAGGTGAAAGAACCATGACTGAAGCCGCGCCTTCCCCCCAGCCCGCGCCGGCCGCCGCCGACCCGACGAAAAAAGGCATCAAGTGGGTCTTGCTGCTGATCGTCCTGAGCCTGGCCTGGTACCTGCTGGCTGACCGCTTCACCCCCTATACCCAGCAGGCTCGGGTGGGTGCGTTTGTGATTCCGGTGGCGGCGGAAGTCGCCGGCCGGGTGACACGTGTCAACGTGCGAAATAACCAGGATGTGAAAGCCGGCGAGGTGATTTTCGAGATTGACCCGCAGCCCTACCAGATCGCCGTGGATCGCGCGCGCGCCGACCTTGAATCCACCCGCCGGCAGATCGGCGCCAGCACCGCCGGTATCGCATCGGCGCAAGCCAGTCTGCGCGCGGCGCAGGCCAACGAACTCAAGGCGCGGCAGGACAATCAGCGTCTTGAGGGCTTGTACCGCGAAGACCCCGGAACCATTTCCGTGCGCCTGCTGGAGGTGTCCCGCGCCAACTGCGAGGCAGCTGTCAGCCAGGTCGCCGCGGCCCGCGCCGAAGTGCAGCGCGCCCGTGAGCAGGAAGTCGGCAGCGAGGAAGACAACGCCCTGTTGCGCAGTGCCGCGACCGCCCTGTCGAAAGCCGAGCTGGACCTTTCCAACACACAGATTCGCGCCCGTTCGGCTGGCTTGATCACCGACCTGCGCACCGATGTCGGCCAATTCGCCGCAGCCGGCAACCCGGTGATGACCCTGATCGCGATCCACGATGTGTGGATCAGCGCCGACATGACCGAGAACAACCTGGCGCTGGTCCGGCCCGAAACCCCGGTGTCGATCGCCCTCGACGCACTGCCCGGCGAAGTGTTCCAGGGTCGCGTGCGCAGTATCGGCTACGGCGTCAGTGTGGGTCAGCCGACCGCGCCCGGCAGCCTGCCCACGGTGCAGAACAGCCGTGACTGGCTACGCCCGGCCCAGCGTTTTCCGGTGGTCATCGAGTTTTCCCCCGAGTCACTGACCCTGCTCAAGGACAACCGCGCCATCCGTTCCGGCGGCCAGGCCGAAGTCATGGCCTTCCCTGCCGAAGGCAACGTGCTCAACCCGCTGGGCCGCTTGTTCCTGTGGCTGATGAGCTGGCTGTCGTATGCCTACTGAGCGCTCGCCCAGGGTGCAGCGCGCGCTGCGCCTGGCCTGTGGCACAGCGCTGTGCCTGGCCGCGAGTTTTGGCCTGGGCATGCCGATCCCCTTCCTGGCGCCGGTGCTGGGGGCATTGTTGCTGGTCAGCCTCAATCGCCCGTTGCCGTTCAAGGCCACCCTGGTGCTGGCGCTGACCGCGATGCTGACCACCGGCATCGGCCTGCTGTTGATCCCGCTCCTGCGTTACTACGCCTTCAGCGGCGTGCTGTTGATCGGCCTCGGCCTGCTGATGGTGTTTCGCTTTGGCCAGCGGGGTGGCAATAACCTGGTGGTGACCTTCCTGGTGATCGGCCTGACCATGATCCCGGCGGCCGGGGTCGCCGACTTCGGCCTGGCGGCAACGGTGATCAAGGCGTTGACCAGCGGCTTGCTCCTGGCGGTCCTGGTCGGCAGGGTCAGTCACTGGCTGTTCCCGGAACCCGCCAACGCCCCGACGCCCCCGCCCGCCCCGGCATTGTCTGAGACAGACGTCGACCGCGTCGCATTGCGCGCAACCCTGATCGTGATCCCAACCTTCCTGCTGGCACTGATCGACCCCGCCAGCTACCTGCCCATCGTCCTCAAGGCGGTGAGCCTGGGACAACAGAGTTCCAGCACCAACGCCCGCGACGCGGCCCGCGAGCTGATTGGCTCAACCCTGCTGGGCGGCCTGCTGGCGATTGCGTTCTGGAGCGCACTGACGGTCTTCGTTCACCTGTGGATGTTCTTCCTGTGGATGCTGCTGTTCGCCCTGATCCTGGCCCGCAAGCTTTATGGCTTGAGTGCGGGCCGGTTCAGTCCTGGCTTCTGGCTCAACACCTTGATCACCCTGATTATCCTGCTGGGGCAATCGGTCCAGGACAGCCTGGCGGGCAAGGACGTCTACACCGCCTTTGCGGTGCGCATGGGGTTGTTCATTGCGGTGACGTTGTATGCCTGCCTGATGGTGTATTTGCTGGACCAGCGACAAAAGACCAGTCTTCGGATTTAAACATCCCCTGTAGGAGCGAGCATGCTCGCGATGGAGGCTCAGGCACCGCGGGGTGTCAGGTGGCCAGCGTTTTCGTTCACGACCATCGTCGGAACGCCGCCCGGAGCATGCTCGCTCCTACACGGGACGGGTTCACGGATTGACCTGGTAACCCTTCCCCTGCAAGCAACTGGTATACGCCGTCGAGGTGGTCGCCGCGTTGGTTTTCTCCTGCGCCCGACGCTCCTGGCGCTGGCGCGAGCCGCCGACCACGGCGCCCGCCGCCGCCGTTTCCTTGGCGCGGTTCTGCCGGTAGTCCTGCTTGGTATCGTCGTCGACACGATCATAGAACTCGTCATGCTGGCGGCCGCGTACCTGGGCCCCAGCCGCACCGGCTGCTGCGCCTACTGCGGCGCCCTTGAGCCGTCCGCCAGAGGGCGTGGACGTGGTTGAGGTACTACTGGCGGCGATGCTGTTGCATTCGTTGATGTCCAGTTGAGTCTGTTGCGAAGTCTGGCCCTTCAGCGGTACTACCGTCTGGGCCCATCCCTGGGCACTGCAAAATGACAGTGCGACGCACAGGCCGATGGGTGACAACCTTTTCATGATGATCTCCTGATGGGCGTGATTCACCCTGAAACAGTGTAGTTCACCCCTCCTCGCCCACCTCCATGACCAGACGATTATCCACCCAGCGCACCGGCACGGATTCCAGCGTCGCGCCTTGGCACGGCCCATCGATACAGTGCCCGTCTTCAAACCGAAACATCGCACTGTGATGCGCGCACATCAGCACCTGGCCGCGATAGGTGCAGAATTCCTGCGGGCGATAGTCCAGTGGCACGGAAAAATGCGGGCAGCGGTTGATGTACACCCACACCTGCTCGCCCTGGCGCACCGCGACGAGGCCGGCGGGATGCAGTTGCTGATGCTGCGGCAGCCCCAGGGCGCCGCCGTCGGTGATGTCTTCCCGTTGGCACAAGATGATGAGGGTCATGCTCAGCCCCGCCGTTCCGGATTGCCGAGACTCCAGTGCCAGGGACGAATCTGGATGCTCGAAAACAGCCCGGCCTGGACGTAGGGATCGTCCTGGATGAACGATTCCACCTCGGACAGGCTGCCGGCTTCGATCACCAGCAGCGTGCCATTCATCGCCAGGCCCGCGTCATCAAGGGTCGGGCCTCCCAGGCGCACGACCACGCGGTGTGCATCGGTCCCACGCAAATGCGCCTGGTGGCTGGGCCGTAAGCGTTGGCGCAGGGCCAGGGAATCCGGGTGATCGGTGGCGAATACGGCAAAAAACTGGCCCATGATTCACGCCGCCTCCATGACGAATTCGTAACAGGCACGCTTGAACGGCAATGGCATGCCCAACCGTGCGGACAGGTCATCGTGGCTCGTTCGATCTTCGTAGATCACCTGCAACGACTGTTTCACACCGAACACTGCATCGGACGCCAGGTACGGATCATCGTGATTGAACAGGTGGGTCACCAGTTTGCGATATCCCGGCGCCTCGATCATGAAATGCAGGTGCGCCGGCCGCCAAGGGTGCCGATTGGCGGCCTTGAGCATCCGCCCCACCGGGCCATCGGTCGGAATCGGATAACACACCGGGACAATCGTGCGGATCGCAAAGCAGCCGTCGGCGTCGGTGCGATAGCGCCCGCGCAGGTTACCGAACGGCTGTTCTGTGTCCTGGCCCGAATACTTGCCGTTTTCGGCAGTCTGCCAGACGTCCAGCACCGCGCCGTCCAGGGCATTGCCCTGGGTATCGACCACCCGCCCGCGCACCAGCGCCGCCTCGCCCGGGGTGAAGGCCATGTTCTCGCCGAACGCGCGCTCGGGCATGCCTTCGATGTAGAACGGCCCGAACACCGTGGTCTCTGTGGCCGTGGCGCTGTGGCGATGATTGATCGCGTCGACCAACATCGATACGCCGAGGGTGTCCGACAGCAGGATGAATTCCTGGCGCACCTGGCCGTCGCACTTGTGGCCGGTCTCGGTCAGGAAACGTATCCCTTCAAACCACTCTTGCTCGGTCAGTTCAACCTCGCTGACAAACGCATGCAGGTGCCGCACCAGGCTCTGCATGATCTGTTTGTAGCGCGCATCGGTTGCATCAGCGAAGCTGTTCACGGCCTGCTCGCAGATCAGTTTTTCCATGGAGTTATCGTGATCGGTCATTGTTTTTATTCCGACATGTGCTGATAGCACGGTTGATCAGGCTGGCGCCTGGCCCAGCATGGCGCGGGTCAGCAGCGCTTCGATCGGGCCTTGTTCGAACGGCCGTGGATTGTAATACGGGCTGGCACAGGCGATTTGCGCCGCTTCGGCCGGACCGCTGGGCGGCAGGCCAATATCAGCCAGTGCCAATGGAATGCCCAGTTTCTGGTTGAGCGCATACAACAAGGCGCCTACCTCACTGGCGTCGCGACCACCCAGGGCTCGGGCGGCACGTTGCAAGGGTTCGGCGGCGGCCTCGCGGTTGTAATGCGCGGCATGGGGCAGGACGATGGCGTGGGCTTGGGCGTGGGGCAGATTGAATGTGCCGCCCAGGGTGTGGCAGAGCTTGTGGTGCAAGGCCATACCGACCGAGCCCAGGCAGATGCCCGCCAGCCAGGCACCATACAACGCCTGGCTGCGAGCATCGGGATCGTTCGGGTCCTTGACCACCCCCGGCAATGCCTGTGCCAGCGAGCGGATCGATTCCTCGGCCATGAAACCGATGATCGGGTTGGCGTCCTCGGCGTACAGCGCTTCCACTGCGTGGGCCATGGCGTTCATGCCCGAACAGGCGGAGATCTGCGCCGGCAGGGTCAGGGTCAATTGCGGATCATAGATCACGGTTTTCGGCAGCACCCGTGGGTCGCGTCCGGTTTTCTTCAGGCGGTTTTCGGTCAGGCCGTAGATCGGCGTCATCTCCGAACCGGCGTAGGTGGTCGGCACCGCCACAATCGGCAGCCCCGAATCCATGGCGATCGCCTTGCCCAGGCCAATGGTCGAGCCACCGCCGATGGCCACGCAGCAATCGGCATCCAGGCGCGCCGCCTCGATGCGCGCCGCTTGCGCCACTTCCAGCGGCACATGCATCACCGCGTGCGGGTACACACCCGCGGCACGTTCACCGAGCAACGCCGCAACGCGTTCGCCGAGCCCGTGCTGTTCCGGCGTGGTGAGGATCAGCGCCCGTCGGGCGCCCAGGCGCTCGATTTCTTCAGCCAGTGCCGAGAGCTTGCCCCAGCCGAACACCACGCGGGTCGGCAGGCTTTGGTAGACAAAAGGATTCATGGCCGACCTCAGCGTTTGAAGTGTGGGGGGATTTTCGCGTCGACGTTGACCCACACCGAGCGCGCTTCGGTGTAGTCGTGGATCGCTTCAAAGCCCATTTCCCGGCCATAACCGGACTGCCCTACGCCGCCGAACGGACTGCCGGGGCTGACGCGCTTGTAGCAGTTGATCCAGCACATGCCCGCGTGGATCGCGTCGGCCATTTTATGCGCGCGGCTGAGGTTTTGCGTCCACAGGCCACTGCCCAGCCCGTACTCGGTGCTGTTGGCAATGGCCAGCGCTTCTTCGTCGGTGCTGAAACGCACCACCGTGACGAAGGGACCGAAGACCTCTTCCTGGCAGACACGGTCACCCGGCTTGGCTTCGACCACTGTGGGTTCGACATAGAAACCCTTGGCCAAGGCCTGGTCGTCCGGCGCCTTGCCACCGGCGAGGATCTTGCCGCCCTGCTCGATGGCGATATCGATGTAGGCCAGAACCCGGTCGCGGTGCAGGGCCGAGGTCAGCGGGCCCATCTCGGTGTCGGGGTTCATCGGGTCACCGAGGCGAATCGACTTGGCCAGGGCGATGAAGCGCTCCAGGAATGCATCAGCGATGTCTTCATGCAGAATCAACCGCGAACCGGCGATACAGGCCTGGCCCTGGTTATGGAAGATCGCCCAGGCAGCGCCGTTGACCGCCGCTTCCAGATTGGCGTCTTCAAATACAATGTTCGCACCCTTGCCACCCAGTTCCAGTTGAATGCGCTTGAGGTTGCCCTGCGACGCTTCGACAATCCGCCGACCGGTCGCGGTTGAGCCGGTAAAGGCAATCTTGCCGACGTCGAGGTGCTCGGCCAGCGCCTGGCCCGCGGTATGGCCGTAACCCGGCACCACGTTGACCACGCCTTTGGGAAATCCGACTTCGGTCATCAGCTCGACAATGCGCAAGGTCGACAGCGGCGTGATTTCCGAGGGCTTGATGACGATGGTGTTGCCCGCCGCCAGTGCCGGGCCCATCTTCCAGCTGGTGAACATCAGCGGAAAGTTCCAGGGCACGATCTGCCCGACCACGCCGATTGGCTTGCGCTGCACGTAATTGAGGAACCCGGCTTCCACCGGAATCACCGCGCCTTCGATCTTGTCGGCCATGCCGCCGAAGTAACGGAAGCACGCCGCGGTGCGCGGCACGTCGAGGCCACGGGAATCGCGGATCGGGTGCCCGGTGTTAAGGGATTCCAGCTGTGCCAGTTCTTCGCTGCAGGCCTCGATCCGGTCCGCCAATTTGAGTAACAGGCGCCCACGCTCGGCGGCACCCAGGGCCGACCAGGCCGGGAAAGCACGTTTGGCGGCGGCCACCGCGAGGTCGATGTCGGCGGCCTCGGCGGCGGCGATGCGGGTGATCAACGAGCCGTCATGGGGCGACACCACGTCGATGGTGCCGCCGGCGACCGCATCGACGAAGCGGCCATCGATATAGAGCTGATTTTGCATAATGGTTTCCTCGCACCGCGCCTTGGGCGCAGTGTCTGACTGGATGGCTGAGTGCATGGCCCGGCGCAAGGCCGGGCAAGACATGTGGTCTTAGAACTCGATCGGATACGGCTTGAGCTCACCGCTTTCGTAGCGTTGCGGCAGGTTCGGCGTGGCGTTTTCCCAGACCAGCAGCATCGAGCGCTTGGTCGAATAGCCCTGGTGGCGAATGTCGGCGGGCATGGCGCAGATATCGCCGGCCCGCATGGTGATGCGCGCACGGGGGTTGCCATCGTCCTTGTCGCCGACGTCCCAGATGATCTCGTCCGATAGCTGCAGGAACCACTCGATCCGGTCATTGCCATGGAACACCGGCAGGATGAATTCCTCGGTGGTCGGGCAGAACAGGCTGGCCTTGCACACCGAAGTCACCGAGGGGTTCCAGGTCACGTCGGAGCGCGACAGGTACTTGTGCAGGTTGAAGGCATGCATCTGGCCTTCGAAACCTTCTGCGGCGTGAATTTCCGGCTCGTCCTGCGGCACATCGATGAACTGGCGGTTGACCGGCAGATCGTTGCGCAGCGGCGAATCATCCGGCAGGCCGGGCATGCGCCGGGTGGCGATACGGAAGCGCTCGATGGCCTCGATGTTGTTGCCGTTCTTGCGACCGAAGGCGCTGCCGGTTTCTTCCGGTGCGGCGAAGGGGTCGAAGGTGGCGTTGGTCCAGTCGCGCAGGATCGCCTTGAATGTCGCCATGATCAGCGGCGTTTCGAAGTTTTCGGTGTAGTTGACCCCGGCCGCCTTCAGCGTGCCGTTGAAGGTGCCGGCGTACAGGTCGACCTTGCCGTAGTAGTTGCGGGTGCCGATGACGTGGTCGAAGTTGACCCAGCCGTAGAAAAAGCCCCAGGCCACGTCGCGCATCAAGGCACGCAGAAAGGCATCGGCCGGGATCAAGTGCGAACGGGTCTGGCCTTTGGCGGGCCAGGTAATGCGGGCGAAATACTCGTCGCGCGACAGTTCGAACGCGCCGAGTTTGAAAGAGCGATAACCGGTGACGGGATGGGCGGCGCTGACCTGGACATCTTCATCGGTGAACAGTGGCGTTTGGGCTGCGGTTTCAAGCATGGCCATGGCGGGATTCCTTTTGTTCTTGTGGGCGGGGACGGCTGGGCAGATCACTTGAAGCAGATGTCGGCCCACTTCTCGACCGACAACGGGCCTTTGATCGTCTGCTGCAGGATCACGCCCGGGCGACTGGCTTCGAAGCGATACGCCGTGCCCACCGGCAGCAGGCACTGGTGGCCGCGCTTGAGCAGGACGTAGCCCATGGGTTTGCCCTTTGGCACATCCCCGGCCAGTTGCGTGCCCTCGCCTGCTGTCAATGGCGTATCGAGCTTGAGGAAGTCCACCCGCACTTCGCCGTCCATGACGATGGCGAATTCGTCGTGCGCGGCCGTGTACCAGGGCGACTGGCCTTCGGCGCGCAGGGTTTCAATGACGTAGCCGAGGTTGAGGCCGACCACGACCTTTTCATACGGAAGGGATTTTTCCGCCACCTCGAAAACGTTGGAAAAGGCGTAGTGACTGGCCTGGCCGCTGATGATTTCAACCGAGCCCTTGGTGTATTTTTCCAGCGAGCCGAAGACCGTTTCGATTGCCGCGCTACTCATGGGTTTTCACCGTTTTGTTGTTGTAGTAACAGTGAGCCAACAGTACGTCGCGCCTGGTCCCGGAACAATTAGAGGACCGGCGACAACAGTGTTCGCGAAACGCAAACACTGTAAGAGTTGTGTAGGAGCTGTGTAGGAGCTGTGTAGGAGCTGTCGAGTGCAACGAGGCTGCGATCTTTTGATCTTAAAAAACAAGATCAAAAGATCGCAGCCTGCGGCAGCTCCTACAGGGTGCGAGGTTCATTAGCGCACCCAGCCACGCTCCAGCAACGGTTTATCCCAGCAGGGCTCATCGCCGAAGTTCTCCACCAGAAAGTCGATCAACGTACGTACCTTCAAGGCCCGACGCTGGGTCGCGGGGTACACTGCTGAAAAATTGAAGGAGGACAACGCGTACTCAGGCAACACTGGAATCAACCGCCCGCTGAGCAGGTCGTCACTGGCCACCAGTGTCGGCAGGCAGACAATGCAGACTCCGGTCTGTGCGTAATCACGCAACAGGTGCACCGAGTTCGAGCGCACCTGGCCAGGCAGGCTCAGCTCGACTTGTTCGTCTTCGCGGTTGAACAGCCAGCGGTTGCGCGACGGATAACCCTCGTACAGGGCGATCTTGTGTTGCAGCAATTGCTGGGGATGGGTGGGCACGCCGAACTCGCTGGCGTAATCGGGAGACATGCAAAACAGCCGGCGAACGCTGAACAACTTGCGCTCGATCAGGGTTTCGGCCATTGGCGGAAACATCTGGAACGCCACATCGAAGCCTTCTTCGATCGGGTCCACCACCCGGTCGTTGACGATGACGTCCACTTCAATGTCCGGATACAGCCGGGTGAACTCGGCCAACAGACGACCGAAGTGCCCGATGGCAAATCCGGGCAGCATCTGCACCCGCAGTTTTCCGGTAGGTTTGGCGCGCAGTTCGCGCATGTGTTCGGTCAGCGAGTTGAAGCTCGCGACCATGTCCGCGCATTCCTTGTAGTACGTCTCCCCGACCTCGGAGAGGCGTACATGGCGTGTGCTGCGGTGGAACAGCGGCGCATTGATGAACTGCTCCAGCTGCTGGATGCGGTGGGTAATGACCGAGCGGGTCACGCCCAGTTGCTGGGCCGCCCTGGCGAAGTTGCCGGTTTCGGCAACACGCACGAAGGCTTCGACACTGAGTAAACGATCCATGGGGGCAGGTTCTCTGGATGTTTTTGTTCTTATAGGAATACGAAGCGAGAACCTGCGAGATTACGATGAACTCGAATGGCAAGCCACTGTAGGAGCGAGCATGCTCGCGATGAACTCAAGAACGCCGATGGGTGTCAGGTTCCCCGCGTTTTCGTTAACGACCATCGCGAGCAGGCTCGCTCCTACAGGGGGGGCTGCGGTTAGCGGTTGAGCCAGGGATAGCGCGCCGTGTCCTGGCTGCCGTAGTCAGGGTCCAGGTAGATGAAGCAGCGCTGGATCTTGAAATCCCGGATCTCGAACACGTCGGCCCAGTAGCCGGCACCGGCCGCTGACGGGACGCCCGCACGCCAGTGGCCGTCGACGTGTTCACCAAAACTGGTGCCTTCGCAGACCAGCGTGTCGGTGCCCGTAAGAATCCAGTTGAAATGCGCATAGTCGTGGGTAATCGATTTCAAGCGGCTGCCAAGGTCGCTGAACATCTGGCCGATCTGCTCACGGCCAGTGGCCAGTCCCCACTTGGGAAACAGGACCTGTGCATCCTCGGCGAACAGGTCGAGAATGCTGCCGCCAGTGGAGGTGATACCGCCGTTGTCGAAGGCCTTGAGGTATTCCAGGGCGACCGATTTGCGTTGCTCGTCGGTCATTGTAAGGGTGCTGATCATGGCTGTCTCCGTCGTTTCGATATTGGAGTGATAAGGCTGTTGGCCGTCAGTGCAGCGACTTGATGTAGCTGATGATCTTCTGCCGCTTGGCCGGGTCGTCCTGCGAATAGACCATGGCGCTGCCCGGCGCCACGCTCTGGGCATCGGTGAGCCAGGCGTCGAGCATCGGCTCGTCCCAGACCTTGCCGGCCATGGCTTTGGTGAAGCCGTCGCTGTAGGTGAAGTTGGTTTCGCTGGCCGCCTTGCGACCCAGCAGCCCGAACAGGTTCGGGCCCTGCCCCGGCGGGCCGCCCTTGTCGAAGGTGTGGCAGACCGCGCAGTGGTTGGTCGCCAGTTTCTGCGCCAGCGCCAGGTCATCGGCCAAAGCGCTGCCGGTCAAAGCAAAACTGGCCGCCATCGCCAACAGCGCCGGGGCTCGCAGGAAAAATTTCAAGTGCGTCATATCGTTGATCTCATGCAGTCACGGGGCTTGATTCAGCTTCGGCTCGGTTCTTTGTGCGCCTGGTTCGCCGCGCGATAGGCAAAGGCGATGATCGGGCCAAGCGTCGAACCACCGGCCCAGTAGGCACGACCGGAGGCCGACGCAACGCAGTTGCCGACGCCGTACAGGCCCGGGATCGGTGCATTGGCGTTGTTCAATACCTGGCCGACGGAGTTGGTTTTCGGACCACCCTTGGTGTCGAGGTTGCCGCCGGTGATCAACGCCGCGTAGTACGGCCCTTTCGCGGCCAACGGGTACATGGTCAGGTTGCCGGTGCGGTCGGGCTTGACCGGGCCGGTAAACACGCCCTGGATCACCAGCTCGCCGCGATGGAAGTCCAGATCCTTGCCCGTCTTGGCCAACTCGTTGAAGCGCTTGAGGGTGGCTTTCAGGTTGAGAGTGAAATCGGCGCTGAGCTTCATCCCGCCGATATCGGCGGCGTGTTTATCCAGGCGCTCGGCGATGTTCTTCGCCAGCTCTTCCAGGGTTTCGCCCTTGACCACATGGCGGTCGTTGCCGCCCTTGGGCACGATCGGAGAGCCGTATTCGTCGCTGCTGCAGTAGTCCTGGGCGCGCTGGTCCCAGATCGAGAACATCACCAGGTTCGGGTATTCGGCCTTATCGCCGTCCCACTGGAAGAAGGTCGGGACCAGTTCGTTGTAGACGGTCTTTTCGTTGACGACGCGCTTGCCGTACTTGTTCACCATCAGCATCGAATCGCCGTTCATGGTGAAAATGCCGGACATCGAGCCGTCCTTGGCCAGGGCTTTTTCCAACAGGATCGGGCACGACCAGGCGTAGTTCATGTTGCGCAACTGCACCCCCAGCTCGCTGGAAATCCGGATGAAATCGCCTTCGTTGGTCAGGGCGGCGCAGCCGCCGTAAACGGGGGCGTTGAGGAAGTTGCGGCGCAGTTCCGGATCGTGGGTAAAACCACCCGTAGCGAAGATCACCGCTTTGCGCGCCTTGACCCGTTGCCGCGCACCCTCTTCGGTCTCGACTTCGACGCCGATCGCTTCGCCCGCGCCGTTGAGGATCACTTTCACCACGCGCTCGCCGGTACGAATCTGCACGCCGTCACGCTTGGCGGCGGCGGTCAGCGTACGAATCGCCACGCGACCGCCGTCGGACATGCTGGGCCGGGCTTCCTTGGGCACCAGTACGCGGCCTTTCTTGGCCTTGTCTTCGGACAGCTCTGCGAAATAGTCCGGTACGTCCGGGCAATGGCGATAAGGCAGTGCGTCGCGTTCGGCCAGCAGTTCGGCAGCGGGCGAGGCGCTCTCGTAGATCGCCTCGCACATCTCGTATTCCCAATCCGACAGGCCAAGTTTGGGCAACGAGGCGTCGTAGGATTGCGGACGTGTCAACCGGGCGACATAGCGCATGTAATCGGCTTTTTCATCGACGATGCCGGCGTCGCGCATCGGCTTGTTGTTCGGCACCCAGTACCAAAACGCCGCTTTCGCCGCGGTGCCCCCAGGGCTGCCGGCTTTTTCCAGGATAACCACGTCATTGCCCAGCCAGCGGGAAAACAACGCGGTAGGCAAACCGCTTCCACCACCGCCGACCACGACAATGTCGTGCTCTCGATCAAAGGGCAGCTCGTCGCTGGCCATCGCCCGTGCGGCCACCCCCGACAAGGCGGCGACAGCCGTACCAGCGGCGCCGGCCTTGATGAAGCTGCGGCGTGACAGGGCAAGTTTCTGGTTTTCTTCGTTCACTTTTTATTCTCCGGAATGAGTAGCGGCGACGCAGGCAGGCGTCGGTGATTCACCAGTAATGCCAGAGCTGCACAAACAGGCCGTCGGTGACGGTGGTGTTGCGCCCTTCCACGCCTTTGGAATAGTGGATGGACACCTGGTCCCACATTTTCTGGGCGAAGACCTTTTGCACGCCGGGCTTGAGCTGGAACAGCACGCCGGCGCCGAGCGCGGTTTCGTTGGATTCAGAGAATTCGATGGTGTTGTTGTTGCGATCATCGGAGCCGAAGGTTTTCTGGTAGTCGGCACTGAGGAAGGGCGTGACCTGGTAGGTCGGGCGGTCCACGATGTTGTAGCCCAGGCGCAGGTTGGCGTGGCCGGTATCGCCAGGTTCGGTGTGGTGCGGACCATCGCCGCGAAGGATCGCGCCGACCAGCAAATCGATGTTCACTTTGCCCAGCCATTCGTTGTAGAACAGCGACGGCCACAACGCGTAGGTGTCGCTGCTGACCGAGTCCGCGCCGGTCGGCAGTTGCACATAGGCTTGCGCACCGATAGTGCGCAGCGGCGTCGGGTTGTACCAGACCAGGCCGCCGACCAACGGATCGCCGAGCCCGCTGACCCGCGTGCCGTTGCCGCGCACGGCAATCTCCGGGAGGGTGATACTGGCGATGAAGCCGGTATTGGGCAGGCCGTCCATCTTCCAGTAGTGCAACAACGACGTCAGGCCAACGTAGGTCTCGGTGTTGCTGCCGGCGACCTTGTTGCCGTGATCGTCAAAGCGTTTGCGGTCGTCGTTGTATTCAAATTCCTGACCCACCGAGTTGTAGGGCTCGGTGAAGTCCGAACTGAACTGAAAGCTTTGGGGCCGGTTGCTGGCATAGGGGATGCCGGATGCTTGCGCCATCGCGGGAAACAATAGGCCAGCCCCCAGAACGGGAGCGAACAGGGTCGCAGCGCAACCCCATGCACGAATACTCATACCTGCCTTCCTTATTTTTATTAGGCGCCAAACCCCCGAAGGGGCGTAAGGCCGAAAGCAAGGTGTGACGTCTTGATGAGCCCTGGCTGGAGCTCCACCGGATCGTTGACCAATCCCGGTGTTCGGCGAGATGGAGGCTACAAGCCGGCCACTGCACCAACAATTCCATTCTCGGCGACATCAGTGTTTGCGTATTCAGAACAATGGGGCGGAGGATTTGAGTAGGAGATCATTAAAACTGTGGGAGCGAGCCTGCTCGCGAAAGCGTCGGGTCAGTCAACTTGATATTGAAGCTGATGGCCTCTTCGCGAGCAGGCTCGCTCCCACAGGGGTCAAGCACTCACAGTTTCGGATCGATGCAGTGGATAGAGCTGTTCGTCGAACTGCGACAGCTTGGGGAACACCAAGGGTTGATCATCACTCAGGTGTTGCAGGCGCTGATCGTAATCCAGCAAAAACGCCTGTCGCGCCTCATCGCTGATGTACGGCACATGCCAGGCCACGAACGGCTCCAGCACATCAAACCCGACATACGCCAACGTCCCGCGCAGAATCGGCCGCAGCATGTCCTGCAACGGCCCGTGGATCGCCTCCTCACCGAACATGTGCTCACGCCCACCCAAAGTCACGGTAACCAACGCCTTTTTCCCGGCCAAGCCGCCCTGATCGTAGAAGCGCTTGCCGCCGTAGCAGATGCCCGAGACCAGCACCCGGTCGATCCAGCCCTTGAGCATGGCCGGGGTGGAGAACCAGAAGATCGGGAAGTTGAGGATCAGCAGGTCGGCCCATAGCAATTTATCCAGTTCAGCCTGGATGTCCGCTGCCAGTGACTGGCTTTTCACACCGAGGCGTTGTTCCAGCGCATACACCAGGTACTCGGGATTTTCCCGCTTTGAGAAGTCATCGGCGCTGGCCACCGGGTTCCAGTTCATCTTATACAGGTCGCTGACCTGCACTTCATGGCCCTGGGCTTCAAGGGTCGCGACGGCCTGGTCGCGCAGGGCGGCGGTGAAGGATTGCGGCTCGGGGTGAGCATGGACGATCAGTACTTTCATGGGGATTCCTTAGACTTTTTCCAGCGTAGGGTTTGAATTCGCGGTAGCACGACTGGCCAGCAAGCGGTCGAGCCAGTCGGGGTCCATTTGGGGTTCGGAGGAAAACAGCAGCCCGGTATAGTCTTGATGCGGCGGGGTGAAAATAGCACTGCGCGAGCCATGATCCACCACCCTGCCCCGTTGCATCACCAGCACTTCGTCGGCAATCGCGCGCACGGTGGCAACGTCATGGGTAATGAACAGGTAGGCGACGCCGAGCTGTTGCTGAATGCGGTTGAGCAACTTGAGCACACCTTCGGCCACCAGTTGGTCGAGGGCCGAGGTGACTTCGTCGCAGATGATCAGTTGCGGGTCGGCGGCCAGGGCTCGGGCGATGCAGATCCGCTGTTTCTGTCCACCAGATAATTCCCGGGGCTGACGCTCCATGAACGTTGCCGGGTCCAGTTCGATCATCTCCAGCAGCTCGGCCACCCGCGCGCGCATGGCCTTGCCCTTGAGCCCCAGATAGAACGTCAGTGGCCGGCCGATGATGTCGACGATGCGCTGGCGCGGGTTCAGCGCCGTGTCGGGGATCTGGTAAATCATCTGCACGCGCCGCAGTTGCTCCTTGCTGCGCTGGCGAAAGTCCGCTGGCAGCAGTTCGCCGTCATACAGCACTTGACCTTGGGTCGGTGGCAACAAGCCGGTGATCAACCGCGCCGTGGAGCTTTTGCCGCTGCCCGATTCGCCGATGACCGCCAGGGTCTGGCCGCGATACAGCTTCAAGGAAACGTCATGCAGCACCGGTTGCCGCCCGTAGCTGGCGCAGCTGTTGCGCAGTTCCAGCAGCGGCTTTTCCTGTTGCGGGCAGGCTTTGGCTTCGGTGCGGAAACTGCGCACCGCCCACAGTGACTTGGTGTATTCCTCCTGCGGGTCACCGAGCATCTTGCGGGTCTCGGCCTCCTCCACCAGCTTGCCGTGGCGCAGCACCATGATGCGGTCGGCCATCTGCGCCACCACCGCGAGGTCGTGGCTGATGTAGATCGCCGCGCTGCCGTAGGTCTTCACCGCATCGCGAATCGCCGCCAGCACCTCGATCTGGGTGGTGACGTCCAGGGCGGTGGTCGGTTCGTCAAAGATGATCAAGTCCGGATGGCAGGCCATCGCCATGGCGGTCATGACCCGTTGCAGCTGGCCGCCGGAGACCTGGTGCGGGTAACGCTGGCCGATCTGTTCGGGGTTGGGCAAGCGCAGCACGCGATACAATTCCACCGCCTCGCGCATCGCCTGTTCACGGCTGATGCCACCGTTCTTCACCGCCGTTTCCACGTGTTGATCGATCAAGCGATGGGCGGGGTTGAACGAGGCTGCCGCACTTTGCGCGACGTAGGCGATGCGCAGGCCGCGCAATTTGCGCAAGGCTTCGGGTTTGGCCTTGAGCAGGTCGATGCCATCGAAATGCACCGTGCCGCCGGTAATTTTGCAGCCGTCACGGGTATAGCCCATGGCAGATAAGCCGAGGGTCGATTTGCCCGCCCCGGATTCACCGATCAGCCCCAGCACCTCACCACGTTGCAGGGTCAGGTCGATGCCCTTGATCAGCGGATGCCAGGCATCCTCGTAGTGACCTTCGATGTGCAGGTTGCGGATTTCCAGCAACGGTTTGGATGTCGTCATGTTCAGCACTCCTTGAGGCCGCTGGACTTGTGCAGCATCCAGTCGACGACGAAGTTGACGCTGACTGTGATCAAGGCCACGGCTAGGGCGGGCAGTAAAGGACTGATGTCGCCAAAGGTGATCAGCACCGCGTTGTCGCGCACCATGCTGCCCCAGTCCGCGGTGGGCGGCTGGATGCCCAGGCCGAGGAATGACAACGCACTGATGAACAGGAACACGAAACAGAACCGCAGGCCGAATTCGGCAATCAGCGGCGCTGCGGCGTTGGGCAGTACCTCGCGGGTGACCAGCCAGCACAGGCCTTCACCGCGCAAGCGCGCGGCTTCGACGAAGTCCTGCACCACCACGTTCATCGCCACGGCGCGGGACAGGCGAAACACCCGGGTCGCATCCAGCAGCGCGATCACCAGCACCAGTGACGTGGCCGTGGTGCCAACCACGCTGAGAATCAGCAAGGCAAAGATCAATTGCGGAATGGCCATCAGGATGTCAACGACCCGCGACAGGCCCTGATCGACCCAACCGCCCTTGATCGCCGCGATCAGGCCGCAGGTGCCACCGAGCAGGAACGCCAGCACCGTGGTCAGGAACGCGATGCCCAGTGTGTTGCGCGCACCAAAGACCAGGCGGCTGAACATGTCGCGCCCCAGGTTATCGGTGCCCAACAGGAACTGCCCGCCCCACGGCGCGAAGCCCTCGCCCACCACCTGGGTTTCGCCAAACGGCGCCAGCACCGGGGCGAACAGCGCCACCAGGATATACACGACGATCACCAGTAATCCGAACTTCGCACTCAGCGGCGCCCGGAGCGATTCTTTAAGCAGGCTCATGGTCTACCCCTTTGGATGCATCAGGCGTGGGTTGCTGGCAATCGACAGCACGTCGGCACTGGTATTGAGCAGGATGTAGGTGGCGGCAAAGATCAGGCTGCAAGCCTGGACCACCGGGATATCGCGCTTGGCCACCGAGTCCACCAGCAACTGGCCGAGGCCCGGATAGACGAACACCACCTCGACCACCACCACGCCAACCACCAGGTACGCCAGGTTCAGCGCCACCACGTTGACGATCGGCGCCAGCGCGTTGGGCAAGGCATGATGGAAGATGATGCGCGACTGGCTGATGCCCTTGAGCCGGGCCATTTCGATGTAGGGGCTGGCCAGCAGGTTGATCAAGGAGGCGCGGGTCATGCGCATCATCTGCGCGATCACCACCAGACTCAGGGTCGCCACTGGCAGCACCGAGCGCTCCAGTACCTCACCCAGACTGGCGTTTGGCGAGAGGTTGGAAATGCTCGGGAACCAATTGAGCTTCACCGCGAACACCAGGATCAGGATGTAGGCAACGAAGAACTCGGGGAACGACACCGCGCTCAGGGCCGAGGTGTTCAGCAGGCGGTCGAACCAGCTGTTGCGGTACAACGCCGCGAGCATGCCCAGCAACAATGCCAAAGGCACCGACACCAACGCGGCCAACAGCGCCAGGCTGAAGGTGTTGCCCAGGCGACTGCCGACCAGTTCGGCGATCGGCCGCTGGTTGGCCAGCGATACGCCGAGATCACCGTGCAGCAGTTGCCAGATCCACTGCCCGAAACGGGTCAGGGGTGGCAGGTCCAGGCCCAGTTGCGCGCGATAAGCCGCCACGGTTTCCGGGGTGGCGGACTGGCCGAGCATAGCCTGGGCGATATCGCCCGGGAGCAGGCCGACGGCGAGGAAGATGATGACGGATACCGCCAATAGCGAAAGCAGGCCTAAAGCCAGACGCTGCCCCAATAACTTGAAAATACTCTTCATCGTGCAGTCCTAGAAATGGGCACCTTTTTATGATCGTTCCCACACTGTGCGTGGGAACGATCACCGATTCACCGTGCGATTCCTTACGAAGATCACAATTTCCCCTGTAGGAGCGAGCATGCTCGCTCCTACAGGGGTTTTTCATTGGTTTGGCGAGCGCTTATGCCTGCCACCAGCGTTCGATCACGCGCAAGCCGTCGAGCTCTCCGTATGGCGCGGTCTGCCCGCCGTGGGCCACACGGTTGGAACGCGCCGCCACGGAGCTGGCGAACAGCGGCACGATCGCCCCGCCGTCGTCCCGGCACAGCGCCTGCATTTCGTTGTACATCTCACGGCGCAACGGCTCGTTCATCTCGCCCCGGGCCGCGTTAAGCAGCTGGTTGAAACGCGGGTTGTCCCAATGGGTTTCGTTCCACGCCGCGCCCTTGGCGTAGCCGATGCTGAACATGCGGTCGGCCGTCAGGCTGCTGTACCAGAAGGAGGTGGTGAAGGGTTGCTTCATCCAGACGTTGGAGAAGAAACCGTCGGCGGGCTCGCGCACCACGTCGATGTCGATCCCGGCCGCACGGGCCTGTTCCTTGAACAGCACCGAGGCATCGACGGCGCCGGTGTACGCCGCGTCGGAGGCCTGCAGGCGCACCTTCAGCGAATCGAGACCGGCCTTTTTCAGGTGGAAACGCGACTTGTCCGGGTCATAGGTGCGCTGTTCCAGCGCGGTGTTGATGAAGCGGCTACCGGGCTGGATCGGATGATCGTTGCCCACCAGGCCATAGCCGTACAGCACTGAAGCCAGCAGGGTTTCGCGGTTGATTGCGTGCTTCATCGCCAGGCGCACGTCGTTGTTCTGGAACACCTGGCTGTCGGTGAGCATCGGGAAGGTGTAGTGCTGGGCACCCTTGGTTTCTTCGATGACCAGGTTGGGGTTGCGCTTGAGCAACGCTACCGTCTTGAGGTCGACCTTGTTGATCACGTCCACTTGCCCCGTGACCAGCGCATTGACCCGCGCTGCGCCGTCGGCGATGGCGATCAACTCGGCACTGGCGAAGTGCGCACGCCCGGCTTTCCAGTAATCGGGGTTGCGTTCCAGGGTCATGCGCACGCCCGGTTCGAAGTCCTTGAGGCGATAGCCACCGGTGCCGGCGCCAGCCTGCCAGTCCGCCACGCCGTCCTTGCTCGGCAGGATCGCCAAGTGATAATCGGCGACCACATAGGAGAAATCGGCGTTGCCCGAATGCAGTTCGAACACCACGCTGTCGCTGCCATTGGCGCTGACCTTGGCCACGTCGCCCAGCACGGTCTTGGCCGCCGAGGTGGACTTCTCGCCGAGGTGATGCTGGATCGACGCGACCACGTCATCGGCGGTCAGGCTCTTGCCGTTGTGGAAGGTCACGCCCTGGCGCAGCTTGAAGGTCCAGACGCGGGCATCAGGGGTTGAGGTCCAACTCTCGGCCAGTTCCGGAATCGCGGTGCCGTCTACGGCGATTTCAGTCAGGGTGTTATAGACCGCCGAGAAACCGACGAAGGTAAAGGTGTCCGCCCAGGACCCCGGGTCTTTCGAGTCGGTGGTACTGCCGCCGGCAAGGCCCAGGCGCAATATGCCGCCCGGCTTCGGCGTGGCTTCTGCAGCGAAGGCGCCTGTCGGCAAGCCCATGGAGAACGCCCCGGCCACCGCCACGGCGGCGGCGCTGTACTTCAGGAAGTCCCTGCGCGGGAAACTGAATTCATTGTTCGCTTGAGTAATCTTGTTTTTGTTATCGCTCATTGCATTGCCCCTGATAAAAGCTAATGAAATACCCGTGCAAAACCACGCAAGACACCGGGCCTGGGCCCGGTGCATACAGTCTTTGAATCGTTGATGGTCACACCTGGATCGCCTTCACTTCGACGAATTCGCCCAGCCCCTCTTCCCCCCATTCACGCCCGTTACCGGATTGTTTGTAGCCGCCGAACGGCGCCTGATAGTTGAATGCCGCGCCATTGAGGAAGCATTGCCCTGCGCGCAACTGTCTGCCCAGTTGCAAGGCACGCTCGGCACTGCCGGCCCAGACCCCGCTGGACAGGCCAAACGGCGAGTCGTTGGCGATCTGGATCGCCTGCGCCTCATCCTCATAAGGGATCAGGCACAGCACCGGGCCGAAGATTTCTTCCTGGGCGATGCGCATGCGGTTGTTAACGTCGGCGAACAGCGTCGGGCTGACGTAGTAGCCACGCTCGAATTCCTGCGCCGCGTCACCACCGCACAACAGGCGTGCACCCTCTTCCTGGCCGATCCTGATGTAGTCGAGCACGGTGCGACGTTGCCCGGCGGAGCACATCGGGCCAAGGAAGCTCTGCGGATCCAGCGGATCGCCCATCTTCAGGCTCAGGGTTTCCTCCAGCGCAATTTCCAGCGCCTCGGCATAACGACTGGCCGGCAGCAGCATGCGGGTCAACGCGGTGCAGGTCTGGCCGGAGTTGATCATCACGTCCTGGACGCCATAGCGCACCGCTGCCTCCAGATCGGCATCCTCGGCAATCAGCAACGCCGACTTGCCGCCCAGCTCCAGGCACACGCGCTTCACCGAAGGCGCGGCGGCCTGTGAGACGCGAACGCCTGCGCCGGTGGAACCGGTGAACGACACCATGTCCACGTCCGGGTGTTTGGCCAAGGCTTCGCCGACCTTGGAGCCCGGTCCGCTGACCAGGTTGAACACCCCCGCCGGCAGGCCGATGTCCTCGATCATCTGGGCCAGCAAGAACGCGTGCAACGGGGTTTCCTGGCTTGGCTTGACCACCACCGTGCAACCCGCCGCGAGCGCCGGGGCGAGTTTGCCGATCAACTGGTGCAGCGGGTAGTTCCAGGGGTTGATGAACGCACAGACGCCCACCGCCTCGCGGTACACCCGCGAGTTGCCGACCTCGCGCACTTCGTCCATCAGGCCTGCGAGTTCTACGTATTGTTCAAGGCCAATGATCGGCCCGTCCACTTGCACCGAACGGCACCATTGCACCGGCATCCCCAGTTCAGTGGTGATCACCGAGGCCATTTCATCGGCGCGGGTCTTCAGTTGTTCCGCCAACGCACGGATGTAACCGGCACGCACGCTCGACGGAGTGCGCGACCATGGACCAAAGGCCCTGCGTGCAGCAGCCACGGCGTTGTCCACATCGCGTTCATCGCCCAACGGCACGCTGCCCGCCACTTCTTCGGTGGCCGGGTTGATCACTTGCGCGATGCCCTGGCCCGACGGGACTTGCCAGCGTCCATCGATAAACAGCGACTTGTGATTAAGCATGTAGCTGAGCCTCCATCAGTTCCTGGGCGCAACGGGCGATGCGCTGGCAGGCATCGCGCAAGGGTTCAGGGCCAACCACCAGGCCGAGGCGAATATGCCCGGCCGCGCTCGGGCCGAACGCTTCACCGGCGAGTACTGAAACCCCGTGGCGATCGAGCAGGCGATCAGCGAACGCCTGGGCGCTGAGCCCGGTTTCACGGATATCGAGCATCACGAACATCCCGCCATCGGGCTTCAGGGCACGCACGCCCGGGCAATCGGCCAGGTGCTCGCACACCAGGTCGCGACGCTGGCGATAGGCTTCGCGCATGGCGTCCAGTTCCGGCAGATCACTTTCCAATGCCACGACCGCCGCATCCTGAACGAAATCCGGCGAACCGTAGAGCATGCACAGCGCGAGGTTTTCCAGGTGCGCAGCCAGGGACGGCGGCGCCACCACCCAACCCACTCGCCAGCCGGTCATGGCGTGGGATTTCGACAGGCTGTTAAGGGTCGCGGTGCGCTCGGCCATGCCCGGCAGGCTCGCCGGGCTGACGTGTTCGCCGTCGAACAGCAGTTCGCTGTAGACCTCATCGGAAATCAGCCACAGGTCGTGGGCGATGCACAATTCGGCCAACGCTTGCCAGGTGCTGCGCGGCAGGCTTGCACCGGACGGGTTGTGCGGACTGTTCAGCGCCAGGGCACGGGTACGCGGGGTGATGCGCGCGGCGACGTCTTCGGGCAACACGCGAAAGCCGTTCTCCGAACGCACCGGCACCGGCACGACCTTGGCGCCGCAAGCGCCGAACACAGCTTCATAAGTGACGTACATCGGCTCGGCGACGATCACTTCATCGCCCGGATTGAGCACGCACTGGGCCACGCTGAACAGCGCGCACTGGGCGCCGGCCAGCACGGTGACTTCGTCCGCTGTCACCCGCTGCCCGCTGCGTTGATGGTGGCGCTTGGCGATGGCCTCCCGCAAGGCGCGCTTGCCGCGAACCTCGGCATAGTGGGTGTTACCGGCCAACAGACTGTCGATGGCGCCCTGCACGATGGGTTGCGGCGTGTCGAAATCCGGGTCGCCCACGGACAACAGCAGGATGTCCTTGCCCTGCTCCAGCATGGCCAGTGCACGGTAATGAATATCCCAGGCGGCAGCGCCGTCACCGGCGATACGTTGAGTCAGATCGGAAAAGCGCATGGCTTCATCCCCTTGAAATACAAATCAGTGTGCGCAGGCATGCTTGAGTTCGATCAGGGTCACGCCGTTGCGCTTGAAGCCGTGGCGCAGGTCCGTTTGCAACTCGGCCAGGCTTTGCGGTTGGTTCACCGTGCAACCGAACGCGCGCCCGAGGGCCGCGAAGTCGGGGTTGCGCGGCAGCACGCCGATGGGCTCGATATCCAGGCCAAGCATGTCGTCACGAATCTGCCCCAGCGCATCGTTGTTCCACAGCAACACCACCAGCGGGCTGTCCAGTTCCTCGACAGCGGTTGCCAGTTCCTGCGCGGTGTAGAGGAAACCGCCATCGCCGACCAGCACCAGGCCCGGGCGTTGCGGCGCACCGAACTTGGCGCCAATCCCGGCCGGCAGGCCGTAACCCAAGGTGCCGTAGCCGGTCGGGTGTAACCAGCTGCGGGTCGCGGCACTGTCGAACGCGTAGTTGCCGGTGTAGGCCAGTTGAGTCATGTCAGTACTGATGAAGGCGTTTTGCGGCAGCTCTGCGGCAATGCGCTCAAGAATCGACTGATGAATCGATTGCAACGGGCCATGGCTGGCCTTGACCGCTTCACGCAGTGCGCTGACCGAGGCAATCGCAGCGCTTGCATCACGTACCTCGGATGGCAGTCGCTCGAGCAGGCCACAGAGGGTTTGTTGCGCATCGCCATGCAAGGCCACGGCGCAAGGGTAGAAGTCGTTGAACTTGCGCGGGTCGATGTCCACTCGCAGCAGCTCAGCGTTGAGCGGCAGGCGCTCACGCCAGAAGTCGGTGTCGGCCATTTCGGTGCCGACCGCCAGCACCACGTCGGCCTCGGCGATCAGGTTCCAGCCCGGTTCCACACACAGTGAGGAACCGGCGTTGAGCGGCGCATCCGGTGGCAACAAGCCCTTGCCCGCGACACTGGTGAACAGCGGCGCAGCCAGTCGGGTGCTGATTTCCTGCAACTGCGAGGCGGCATCGAGTGCACCGCCACCGGCGATGATCATGGGTCGTTTCGCACCGTTGAGCTTGGCCACGGCTTGATCGAGTGCAGTGGCCGATGCCGGACCGCGCCCCGGACGGCGTACCACGTCATTGCTCCAGTCACGGGCGATCGGCGCCGACAACACGTCCAGCGGCACCGAAATGTGCACCGGGCGCGGACGCTCGCTGTCGAACACCGCATAGGCACGGGCGATCAACTGCGGCAAGTCTTCGGCAGTCAGGGCCACCGCTGAGAATGCAGTGATCGGCGCCGTCATTGCGCGCTGATCCTGGCACTCGTGCAGGATGCCCCAGCCCTTGCCGAGGCTGGCCGTGTGGTTGACGCTGGATATCACCAACATCGGAATCGAATCGGCGTAGGCCTGGCCGATGCCGGTGGCGGCATTGGTCACACCGGGACCGGTGATCACGAAGCACACGCCGGGTTTACCGCTGACCCGGGCATAGCCGTCGGCCATGAAACTGGCGCCTTGTTCGTGGCGGGTCAGCACGTGGCGAATGCCGCTGCCGGGCAGTCCGCGATACAGCTCAAGGGTGTGTACACCGGGAATGCCGAACACGGTATCGACGCCGTAGTTGGCCAGCAGGCGCACCAGCGCCTGGCCACCGGTCAAGGTTTTGTCTTGCATATTCAGGTCCTCACGCATGAGCGATGCGAATCAACGCATCGACCGCGGTCGTGCCATCGGCACCGACCAACAATGGGTTCACATCGAGCTCCAGCAGTTGCCCGGCGTTTTCGCAGGCGTAGTCGGCCACGGCGCGGATCGCCGCTACCAGCGCGTCGAGATCCGCCGCCTGGCGACCGCGGAAACCTTGCAGCAACGGGGCGCTGCGCAGGCTCAGCAAGGCCTGGCGGATCGCGCCGTCGGTGGTCGGCAGCAACAGGCTGCGACTGTCCTTGAGCAACTCCACCAGAATCCCGCCGGCGCCAATCACCAGCGCCAGGCCAAAATCGTTTTCGCGCTTGATGCCAACGATCAGCTCGGCCAATGGCGGCTTGGCCATGGGTTCCAGCAGCAGTTGATCGAAGGCCACCTGCGGCGCGTACGCGTTGATGCTGGCGCGCATCCTGTCCAACGCGGCGCTCAAAGCGGTGTCGTCCTTGAGATTCAGTGCCACTGCACCGGCTTCGGTCTTGTGCGGCAGTTGTGCGCTGACGACTTTGACCACCAACGGATAGCCCAGCGCCGCGGCGTCCTTCAGCGCATTGTCCGGTGTGCTCAACACGCCGTCGGGCGTCGGCAGGCCGAATGCACGCAAGGCCTGCTTGGAGTCCCATTCATTGAGCAGTTGCCCTTCGCCCGCCAGCGTTTGAGGGCACAGCGGCACCAGTGCCGACTCGCCCAGCGTCAACAATGCCTGGCGCTTGCGTGGGTATCCGGCGATACGCCCCCACGCCGCCAAGCCGTCTTCGACGCCCTGCAAGGCCGCCACACCCTGGGCATGCAAATGCTCACGGGCGTGAGGCGGCAGCAGTTCCGGGAAAGCCGAGGTGACGAAACCGGTCTTGCCGTGACGTTCCAGCGCCTTGCAGTAGAGGTCGAGCAACAGGTCGCATTCCTTGCGCTCGCCGGTAAATTGCGCCGGGTAGTCGAGCACCAGCATCGCTGCATCGGCTGGCGTGCGCAGGGCGCTGTCGAGCATGCGGTCCAGGGCTTCGCCGTCGCCCCAGATGGCGGTGGTGAAATCCAGTGGGTTGACCAGGTTGGCGTAGCTGGGCAGCACCTGCGCCAGTTCGCCGACTTGCCCGGCATCGAGCTTGGGCAAGCCCAAGTCGTTGCGTTCGGCGTAGTCGGCGATCAGGCCAGCATCGCCACCCGAGCAGGCTAGCGCGATCAGACTGTTGCCCGCCGGCAGGTTTCCGCAGGCCGCCGCTTTCAGGGTTTCGACGAAACTCACGGGGCCGCTGACGCGGATTACCCCGAGGCGATCGAACAGCGCGTCGTACAGTGCATCGGAACCAGATAGCGAACTGGTGTGACTGAGGGCCAGTTCGGCACCGATCTGCGACACGCCGGTTTTCAAGGCGATGATTGGAATGCCCTTCTCCAGCGCCTTGTGCGCGGCGCGGGCAAAACCCGGGACGTTCTTCAGGCCTTCCAGATGCAGGCCGATGGCGGTGACGCACGGCTCGTCGAGCAGCACGTCCATCAGTTCGGCCACCCCCAGTTGCGCCTGGTTGCCGACCGAGGCCATGTAGGCCACCGGCAGCGAGCGGTCGCTCATGGACAGGTTGTAGGCGAAATTGCCGCTTTGGGTCAGCACCGCCACGCCCTTCTCCACCGCTTTGCCCCCATGGGCCACCGGCCACAGCGCGCTGCTGTGCAGGTAGTCGAGCAGGCCGTAGCAGTTGGGGCCGAGCAAGGCCATGTCGCCCGCGGCTTCAAGCAGCTGCTGTTGCAAGGCCTGGCCTTCGGTGCCGGTTTCGGCGAAACCAGAGGCATAGCAGATAGCGCCGCCGGTGCCGATGGCGGCCAGTTGTGAGACGCAGGTCAGGGTCAGATCACGGTTGGTGGCGATGAACACTGCGTCCGGCCCGCACGGCAGGTCAGTAATGTTGCGCACGCAAGGCACGCCTTCGAGGCTGTCGTGCTGCGGGTTGACCAGCCACATTTGCCCTGGGTAGCCGCCCTCGGCGCAGCGCTTGAGGGCGCGGGCCATGCTGCGCCCGCCGACAAAGGCCACATGCCGTGGCGCGAGCATGCGCTTGAGGTTGTCACGAATAGTCTGGGACATGGCAATTCTCCGGGCGATCAGCGCAGCAGCGGCCGCAGCAGTTCGCGGGAAATGATGTGCCGCTGGATTTCCGAGGTGCCTTCCCAGATCCGTTCGATCCGCGCATTACGCCAGATACGTTCCACCGGACCTTCGTCCATCAGGCCCATGCCACCGAATATCTGCACCGCCTCGTCTGCCGCGCGACCGAGCACTTCACTGGCGAACAGCTTGGCCATGCCCGCCTCACCATCGGTCATGGTGCCCTGGTCCATTTTCCAGGCGGTGTGCAGGGTCAACAGTTCGGCGGCGCGGATTTGCGTGGCCATGTCGGCCAGCTTGAACGACACGCCTTGGTAGGTGCCGATGGCCTGGCCGAACTGTTTGCGATCGGCCGCCCATTGCAGCGACACGTCCAGCGCCCGTTGCGCCTGGCCTACGCAGTTGGCGGCGACCATCACCCGGCCGGCTGTGAGCCAGGCGTTGGCCACGTCCCACCCCTTGCCGACTTCGCCCAGGACCTTATTGGCCGGTACGCGGCAGTCGTCGAAGAACATTTCGAAGGTGTGGTAACCACGGTTGCTCACACACTTGGGCCCCCGGCGGATGGTCATGCCCGGGGTGTTGCGGTCGACCAGGAACGAGGTCACGGCGTTGCGCTTCTTGCCGTTGTGTTCGTAGGTGTCGGTGACGGCAAAGACGATGGCGAAATCGGCGTGCCCGGCGTGACTGATGAAGTGTTTGCTGCCGTTGAGGACAAAGTCGTCGCCCTCACGCACGGCGCGGGTCTTGATCGCGTTGGCGTCGGAGCCGGCACCTGGTTCGGTCAGGGCGAAGCAGTCGATTTTCTCGCCTTGGATGCACGGCAACAGGTAGTCGTTGATCTGCTCGCCGGTGCAGGCCATGAGGATCTTCGACGGCCGCGCGACAAACACGTGCAGCGCCCAGGAGACCTTGGACAGCTCACGTTCGATCAGTGCCTGGGACAAGTAATCGAGGCCACCACCGCCTACCTCCTCGGGCATGTTGAAGGCATAGAAACCGGCGGCGATCGCCTTGCCACGGATCTGCGCGGCCAATTGCGGGGAAACTTCGTCGGCGCGGTCGACCTCGGTTTCATAGGGCAGCAGTTCCTTCTCGACGAAGCTGCGTACCGAGTCCACCAACATTTCTTGTTCTTGGGTCAGTTGGAAATTCATGGGTGCTACCTGTTGTTCGAGTGCTGTTAAAGGTTTACCGAGGGTCAGCGACCGATAAAACGCGCCGGGCGTTTTTCCGTGGCGGCGCGCAACGCTTCGTTGCCGTCTTCGCTGCGACCGCACAACAGGCCGGCAGCCAGTTCCGCTTGCAGTTGCTCGGCAAGGCTGCGATCGGCGCCTTCGCGCATGAGCTTTTTGGTCTGGGCGAAGGCAAAGGTTGGCCCGGCGGCCAGGCGTGCGGCGAGCTCGCCAGCGACGCTCAATAGTTGATCGTCAGCGCAAACTTCGCCGACCAGGCCAGCGGCCAGGGCACGGTCGGCACCCCACAGTTCGTCGAGGAACAGCAGCCGTTTGGCTTGCTCGGTGCCGATCAACCGTGGCAGGTGCCAACTGGCGCCGGCGTCTGGCGAGTAGGCCATGCTGGTGTAGCCCGCCTTGAACCGGGCCGACTGCCCGGCGATGCGCAGGTCGCAGCACAGGGTCAAGTCCATCCCGGCCCCGACGGCGGTGCCGTTGATGGCGGCGATGGTCGGTTTATCCAGGCTGTGCAAACGGGTCATCAGGGCGTGGGCGGTTTCGGTCCAGCCGTAGGTTTCCAGTGCGCCACGCGCCTCGGCTTCGGCCCATTCAGCCAGGTCGGCGCCGGCGCAGAAACTGCGACCGCTACCCGTCAATACCACCACGCGCACCGCAGGATCAGCGTTGAAGGCGTCGAGCAAAGCGTGCAGGTTTTTTAGCGTCGGAATGTCCAGCGCATTGCGCTGGGCGGTGCGATTGAGGGTGATCCAGGCAACGCCGGCTTCGACCTGACTGAGCAGAGAATCGTGGGTAGTCATGCGAATCCTCGAATTATTGTGATTGGTCTGAGGTGATGCGACTTGAGGCCATACTAAACGAGTGTTCAGTAAGGCGGCAATTACTCGTGAGATTGGCTGTAACAAACCAAAATCCGCGTAAGCATCTGTTTTATCTGGATTATTTATCTAGATTCAGCACTGCGCGTTTGGCGCTGTTACAACTTCGAACAACTACCGACAGGCGGCTGTAGGAGCGAGCATGCTCCGGGCGGCGTTCCGACGATGGTCACCAACGATTACGCGGGAAACCTGACACCCCGCGGCGTTCTCGGGTTCACCGCGAGCATGCTCGCTCCTACAGAGAGGCCCGAAACAACTGTGGGAGCGAGCCTGCTCGCGAAGGCGGCACCACATTCAACATTTCTGTTGACTGGTGCACCGCTTTCGCGAGCAGGCTCGCTCCCACAGGGGGGGTGTTGAGACAGGGATCTATACGCTCGGCAGGCTCGGCGCCAACACCTCTTCACGCTTGCGATGGAACAGGAAATACGCGCCATAACACAGCGCAATAAATCCAAAGCCCCAATACAGTGATGGTCGCTGGGTTTCATCCAGTGCCAGGAACACGAAGAGCGAGCAGCACAGCGTGATGCACATCAGCGGCAACACCGGGAACCACGGCGCGCGGTACTTGAGGTCGCTGAGCTTGCCGCCGTCGCGCAGGTAGGCCTTGCGGAACTTGTACTGCGCCAGGGCGATGACAATCCAGGTCACGGTCCCGGACATCCCGCTCACCGCCATCAACACCATGAACAAGGTGTCGGCGGCAATAAAACTGGTCATCAGCGACACCAGGGCGAAACACAAGGTGATGCTCAACGCACGCAATGGCACGCCACGCTTGCTCAACGGCGCCAGGCTTTTTGGCGCCATGCCGGTTTTCGACATGGCCCACAGGATGCGCGTAGAGGCATACAGGCCGGAGTTGCCCACCGACAGGATCGCCGTGAGGATCACGAAATTCATCAGGTCGGCGGCGTAGGGGATGCCGACCATGTCGAACACTTGCACGAACGGACTTTCCATCAGCCCAGCCTGCTGCCACGGCACGATGGCCGACAGTACGACGATTGCCAGGACGTAGAAAATCAGCACGCGAAACACCACGTTGCGCACGGCGCGAGGAATGCTTTTTTCCGGCTGGTCGGTTTCGCCCGCTGCCACACCCATGATCTCGCAGCCCTGGAAGGCGTAGACCACAGTCATCATCACCGCGAATACCGCGGACATTCCGTTAGGGAACAACGAATCGCCGATCAGGTTGGTCATCATCGGTGCAGGCGCGCCACTGGTCAGCGGGATTGCGCCGAAGATCACCAGCACACCGACCACAATGAACCCGAGAATCGCCGCCACCTTGATCCCGGAGAACCAGTATTCCGCCTCACCGAAGGCACGGGTTGCCATCGCGTTGATGCCGAACAGCACTACCACGAACAACGCTGACCAATACCAGATCGGCACCTCCGGGAACCAGCGCGTCATCAACATGCCAGCTGCGGTGAACTCAAGGCCTACGGTGGTGGCCCAGCTCATCCAGTACACCCAGCCGATCATGAAGCCGGTGGCCGGGCCGATGAACTTGGTCGCGTGGGTCTGGAACGAACCGGACACCGGCATCTGCACCGACAGTTCGCCGAGGCAGACCATCACCAGGTACATCAGGAAACCGGCGACCAGATAAGCCAGGATCGCCCCCACCGGCCCGCCCTGGTTGATGGTCACGCCGGAGCCCATGAATAGCCCGGTGCCGATCACGCCGCCCAGGGACAACATGAAAATGTGCCGACTCTTCAGGGCCCGAGTCAGCTGGATGCCTTTACGATCAGTGTTTTCGCTCATGCCCGGCACCCCGACTCGCTGAGGCGGGCAGCGCATGACAGGAAGTCAGGCAAGGAGGAAGCAGCTTTACGGCAATTCATTATTATTATCTCCAATAAGCTTCGAAGACCGCGCTGCGGCGGTTGCGTCGATTATTGGAAAGCCATGTAAGGCCCTGTTGTACGTAAAGATCGAAGTTGTAGAAAGTCGTAACAAATTTGTACGTCAGCTCTGCAACAGGCCTTTGAGCGTGTGCAGCGAACCTTGCAGTTGCGCTTCGACCAAGGGCACCAACGATCGAATCGCGGTTTGGTCATTGCCCAGCGCCGCGATTTCCAGACTCCGTAATGCCTCGGCCAAGGCACGAAACCCCAAGGAATCGCCGCTGCCGGCCAGGCGGTGCGCCAGTTGTGCGACTTCGGTGCAATCATCGGCCTCAATGGCTTCGCCCAGTGCCTCACGGTGTTGCACGATTGAGTCGCGCAATACGGTCAGCAAGCCCTGTACTTTCTGCTCGCCAAGCAAACTGCGATGGGTCTGCAGCAACGGCCAGTCCATCGCTGCGTCGTCAACCTCGGACAGGCCGGTAGTTGCCCGCCCCGCCAGCACCTGTCGCAGGTTGTCCAGCTTCAGGGGTTTGGCCAGGATGCCATCCATGCCCGCATCCAGATAACCGCGTACCAACGCCGGTTGCACGCTGGCGGTCAAGGCAAAGATGCGCGTCTCACGGTTAGGTCCGTCGTTGTCACGGATCTGTTTGCACAACTGGACGCCGCTCATGCCCGGCAGGTGCACGTCCAGCAAGATCAGATCGAAGCTGCGCGCCGAGCATTGCGCCCATGCCTGTTCAGCGTCGTTGGCCAGCCACACTTGATGCCCGTCCCGTTGCAACAGGCCCTCGGCCACTTCGCGGTTGAGCGCCACGTCCTCGACCACCAGGATGTCCAGCGCCGGGCCCGCCGCATAAGTGGGCGTCGAGGCAATGGCCTCGATGGCCGGCTGCAACGTCAACTCGAACCAGAAACAACTGCCGCGCTCGACTTCGCTGCTGACGCCGATGCAGCCCCCCATCTTCTCCACCAGATGCTTACAGATGGCCAGCCCCAGTCCCGTGCCGCCATAACGCTGTGCGACTTCTTCGCTGGCCTGGGTGAATCGCTCGAAAATCTTCGCCTGCATCGCCGGGGCTATACCGATGCCGTTGTCGGTGACACTCACCCGCAGACGCTGTCCGCCCAGATCTGGCGGCAATGCGAGCAATGCCACTTCGACACAGACGTCACCGTTTTCTGTGAACTTGATCGCGTTGGCCAACAGGTTACTCAGCACCTGGCGCAGGTATTGCTCGGCACCGTGGTGATGCTCGGCCACCCGCTGATCGACCCGGCAATGCAGGATCGTGTCGTTGTCCAGCGCCTTGGGTTCCAGCAGTGTGAGGACTTCATCGAGCAATTGGCGCATCGAGAAATTCACCGGTTCCGGGAGGCTGGTGCCCTCCTCCAGCTTGGCGAAATACAGCACTTCATTGAGGATCGTCAGCAGCCCCTCGCCGGCCTTGTGCAGCGCATCCAGGCGTCTGCTGTCCTGCGGGTCGAGACGGGCACCGCTCAGCAGCTCGGCCATGCCAAGGATGCCATTGAGTGGCGTGCGCAGTTCGTGGCTCATGGTGGCCAGAAACCGTGATTTGGCGAGGTTGGCCGCTTCGGCGTCGTCCTTGGCGCGCATCAGACTGGCCGTGCGCCGCTCGACCATGCGCAGTAATTCGTCGCGGTTGTCCTGCAGGGCCAGGCGGTCGGTTTCCCGGCGGTCGATGTCGCTGAGGATCGCCCTGCGCATGTCATCGAGGGCATGGGCCACGGTGTCGATTTCGTCGTTTTGCGCGCCAGGACGCTTGTCCAGGCGCAGCGGCTCGTGCCATTGCCCTGCGGCAATGCGCCGGGCAAATTCGGCCATGACTTTCAGATGCCGGGTCACCAGGCGATAAAACAGCCCCGACAACGCCACCGCCAGGCCGCAGAAAAACACCGCCATCCACAACAGGTTGGTCAAGCCGGTGGCATACATGCGTTGATACACCGCCCCCAGGTCGGTGCTGACTTCCAGCTCGCCGAGATGGCGCAAGGGACCGGCAGGTGGTTGGTAATCCAGGGCAAAGCGCTCGATGCGCAACGGCCCTGCCGGCGCGGGATTGCCTTGCACCAGGTCGAAATCGGGACCGGTCAAATGCACCCTGGCGACGTCGGAGAAATCCACCAGGCCGCGCAGTTGCACATTCAATTGCTCTTGGTTCAGGTCCCAGAGACTGCGCTCCAGGCTGGCCAGGTAACCGGCGCGGATCAGCTCCATGCGCGAGTCGATCTCGCGCATTTCCCGGCGATACTCGATATACAACTGCACGCTGCTGGCCAGCACGGTAAAACACAGGCTGAACAGCAGGATGAACCACAGCAGGCGCCGCAGCAGTCCACCGGCACGTGCGTGGATCATTGTGCGTTCGCCGGCAGGTTGATCATGTCGCGGTAGATGACCTCGCTTTCATTGAGAAGGCGCTGGATATCACCGGCATCCACCATGCGCTGCAACTGCGCATCAATCTGCGGCATGTGGGCGGACAACGGCGAACGGCGGGAAACGGCGACCCGCAAATAGTCCACGCTCAGGGCCTTGGGCAAGGCCACGATGTCCTGGGCGCCAGGCAGGGTTTCCACGTACAGCTCACCGGTGCGGCGCTCCTGGGTGATGAAATCGATGCGCCCGCGAATCAGCTTGCCGAAATTCTGGCGGCTGCTGGCGACCCATTCGATGTTGTTGTGTTGCGCGACCATGCGATCGAATGCCAGGCCGTAGCTTTCACCGAACAGCAAGCCGCCACGGTAGTGGGCCAGATCCTGCAGTTGTTCGAACTTCACCGGATGCTGGCGATTGATGAACAGCGCCACCTCTTCGCGCAGTACCGGCACGCTGGAAAACAACATGCTCTGTTCCCGTTGCGCGGTGCTGTAGGCGAGCACCACATCGACCCGGCCTTCGGCGACGTCCAGCAGGCAGCGTTTCCAGTTACCCAGCACCACAATCTCGACCTCATAGCCGAGTTGGCCGAATAACTGCCTGACCACACTGGGCGCCAGGCCACGCACCTGTTTGCCGTCGCTCCAGGAAATCGGCGGGTACACCGGGTAATCGCAATAGCGGATCTTGTCCGCCGCCTGCACGTTGCTCGCCAATAACATCAGTAACGCCCAGAGCAACCGTCCCACCGTCGTCACGCCGCCAGGCTGGCAGTGAACAGGTAGCCGGCGCCATGGATGGTGATGATCAGTTGCGGTTCGGCGGGATCGTCATGCAGTTTGCGGCGCAAGCGCCCCACCAGCACGTCGATCGAGCGATCGTTGGGCACCCATTCGCGGTTGCGGATCTGGTCCATCAATTGATCGCGGCTAAGGGTGTGGCCGCTGTTGCGCAAAAATACACTGAGCAACTGGTACTCGCCGTGGGTCAGCAAGGTCTCGCTGCCGTCCGGATCGATCAAGCGCCGGCGGTCGGTGTCCAGCGCCCAGTCGGCGAATTGCTTGACCGGTTTGGCGACAGCGGCAACCGGCTGTGGCGCCTGCGCATGGCGTACCCGGCGAATGAGGTTTTTTGCCCGCGACACCAGTTCCCGTGGATTGAGAGGTTTGATCACGTAGTCATCGGCGCCGCATTCGAGGCCGACGATTCGGTCGATTTCGTCATTGCGCCCGGTGATCAGGATGATCCCGACTTCCGATCGCACGCGCAGTTCGCGGGTCAGGGTCAGGCCGTCCTTGCCTGGCAGGCGGATATCAAGCATGACCAGGTCGACAGCCTGGCTGGCCAGGAAGGTTTCGGCCAGTTCCGCCGTGGCGGCGCAGTGCACGTCGTAGCCTTCCTGTGACAGGTAGGCATGCAACAGTTCGCGAATCAGCGGATCGTCATCGACGATCAGTACCCGAGGAGTCATTGCTGGGTGTCCTGCTTGTTTCTTATTAGAGGGCTTGCATCAGCGGCAGAGAGTAGCCACTGCTGAACGGGCGATCAACAGCTACTCGTCTGCACGCAAAACCGCTGCCGGCCGCCGGCCTGCAAACCGTCGACCCAGGCTTCGCAAATCTGGATGCCCTGCTCGGGGGTAAAGGTCCCGGGATTGAGCCCGGACTCCAGCCACAGGCCATCGAGCAACGCGCTAAGGCTGATCGCGGCCAGGTCGGCGTCGAAGTGCTCTCCCCCTTCCTCCCACCCCTCCTCCTGCGCCAACTCCCTGAGCACCTTGCCCAGGATCGCGCGGTACTCGCCATAGGAATGCTCGTGGGCCTGATTGATCGCCTCGGCGGTTTTCACTGCGCCCCAGAAGGCGAGCCAGGCGTCGATCAGTTGCGGGTCGAGCAGTTCGGCGCAGAAGGACGCGCGAAAGAACGCCGACAAACGCTCCCGGCCAGTGGGGGCCGCTTGCTCCATGGCGTCGCGCAACAGCGTCATGACGCGCCCGGTGATCGCCATGTAGGCCTCGGCCACCAGTTCGTCCTTGCCCGAATAGTGATGGCTGATCAGCCCGACCGATACGCCCGCCTCAGCGGAAATCTTGCGGATCGACGCCCCCTGGAAACCATGGCGCTTGAGGCACACCAGTGTCGCCTCGATCAGATTGGCCTTGCGCAACTCCGGTTCCATGCGGGAAAAACGGGCTTCCTGATTCATGGGCGACTGCTCCTGGTTTGTCGATCGTTGGGGCTCGCGTTATGGCTTCCGAGTTGAACGAATGTACAGCAAGAGTATGCCCGCCTGAAAGATCGCCTTCGCGAGCAGGCACGCTCCCACAGGTTTCTTGTCGTGCACGATATTTCCCAACGCCTTGACCAATTGTGGGAGCGAGCCTGCTCGCGAAGGCGTCAGTCCATTCACACATGATCCCGATCAGTCCCGATACCCCGGCGCCACCCGCTCCAACAATCGCAGTAACGCCGCCCAAGCCAATTGCATGGCATCAGGGTCGCTCAACTCACCCTCTTCCAGCGGCCGCCCCGGGTCATTGAACTGGCGCTCGGTATGCGCGCACACCTGCGCCGGTGGCAGGACCAACTCCCCGGCCGCCTGCGCCGCCAGCTGGATTTCGCAGGCCTTTTCCAGGTAATACATGCGCAAAAATGCCTGGCTCACGGTTTCGCCGACGGTCAGCAGGCCGTGGTTGCGCAGCATCAGCACCGGCTTGTCGCCCATGTCGGCCACCAGTCGCTGTTGCTCACTCATGTCCAGGGCCACGCCTTCGTAGTCGTGATAGGCCACCCGGCCGTAGAACTCCATGGAAATCTGGTTCACCGGCAACAACCCGCACTTCAGACCCGCCACTGCACAACCGGATTTAGTGTGGGTGTGCAGCACGCACTGCGCATCTTCGCGGGCACCGTGGATGGCGCTGTGAATCACGAACCCGGCCGGATTGACCGGGTACGGCGACGGCTCCACCGCGTTGCCATCGAGGTCGATCTTCACCAGGTTGGACGCGGTGATCTCATCGAACATCAGCCCGTAGGGATTGATCAGGAAGTGATGCTCCGGCCCTGGAATACGCACCGAGATGTGAGTGAAGATCAGGTCGGTCATGCGAAAGTGTGCAATCAGGCGATAACAGGCCGCCAGCTCTTCTCGCAGGCGCTGTTCGGTCGCGCTGCGCTCAGGGGCGGTCAGGGCGGTTGCGATGTTATTCATCGTTCGGGGTCTCCAGGGTGTTCGGTTGGGCAGACAGTAAGGCTGGACGCTTCGACAGGTCCAGCCATCCCCTGTACTTATTTGCTGGCCCAGGCGTTGAAACGTTCTTCCAGTTCTTCGCCATGGTCGACCCAGAAGCCGACGTTCATCGACAACGCGCCCTTGAGGTTCTGCGGCGCCGTGGGCACCCATTGCGCCAGTTTGTCATCGAGCCGCGCGGCGGCCTGGGTATTGGTCGGACCGTAGGGGATTTGCTCGACGTATTTCACCTGTGCATCCGGCTGGTTGGCAAAGGCGATGAAGCGCTTGGCCTGGTCGACGTGCCTGGAGCCCTTGATGATTGCCCAGTAGTCCATGCCGTACAGGCTGCCGGGCCAGACCAGGCCCAGATGACTGCCTTTCTGCGCGGCGTCGGCGATGCGCCCACTGTAGGTCGAGGTCATCACCACGTCGCCAGCGGTCAGCCATTGCGGCGGTTGCGCCCCGGCCTCCCACCACTGGATGTAGGGCTTTAGCTCAGTGAGCTTGGCAAATGCACGGTCCACGCCTTGCGGGGTACCGAGTACCTTGTACACGTCTTCGGTTTTCACGCCGTCCGCCAGCAGGGCGAACTCCAGGTTGTACACCGCACGCTTGCGCAGCCCGCGCTTGCCGGGGATTTTCTGTACGTCCCAGAAATCTGCCCATGACGTCGGGGCCTGGGCCAGTTTGTCGCGATCGTAGGCAATCGCCACGCTCCACACCAATGCGGCGGACCCACACTCTTGCGCCGCCTCGGGGATCAACTCTTCGCTGCGACCCAGGCGATTCCAGTCCAGTCGCTCATACATGCCCTCTTCGCAGCCACGCATCAGGTCCGGACCTTCGATCTGCACCACGTCCCAGTCGACGTTGCCGGTGTCGACCATCACTTTGATCCTGGCCATTTCACCGTTGTATTCGCTCTGGATCACCTTGCTTTGATCCACGGCGGCAAAAGGCTGGAAGAACGCCACGTCCTGGGCTTTTTGTCCGGCGCCGCCATAACCGACCACCACCATGTCCGACGCTGCCTGTGCGCTGCCAAGGCCCATTGCCAGGGTCAGCGCCAAGGGATAAAAACCGTGCTTGAGCGTATTCGATTTCATCAGTGGTTCCTCGTGCAGGTGCCAGGCGACCCAAGGTCGGCATAGCCCTTTTTTATTGTTGGTGAGGTTCGCCCCAGGAGTGGGCTCGACACGAAACTAATCAAGACCAAGTAAAAAAACAAGTTGATTTTTTACTACAGGTAAATTTTTATAGACCAATAATAACAACGCCGAAAACCTGCTGCCTCTGTAGGAGCGAGCATGCTCGCGATGGTGGCTATCGATTACGCGAGCTGCCTGAATGCCCGCGTTATCGTTTACGTCCATCGCGAGCATGCTCGCTCCTACAGGTCAGCCCGCCTGGAGTTTCCGTAGCATGCCGACCCCTACACCTGCCTTTGCGCACCTGTTCGAACCCTTGCAGATCCGTGGCAAGCGCCTGAAAAACCGCATCATGTCCAGCGGTCACGACACCTCCATGCCCACTGATAACCTGGTCAACGAGCAGCTCATTGCCTATCACCGGGCACGTGCCGAAGGCGGCGTCGGGCTGATCGTGCTGCAGGTGGCCGGGGTGCATGACAGTGCGCGGTACACCTCCCACGTTCTGATGGCTACCGACGATGAATGCATCGAGGGCTACCGCAAGCTGGCGCAAACCTGCCACGCCCACGGCACGGTGGTGCTGTCGCAGGTGTTCCACCCGGGACGGGAAATCATGGAATCCAGCGATGGCCTGCTGGCCGTGGCTTACTCGGCATCGGCGGTGCCCAACGAGCGCTTCCGGGTTATGCCACGGGCGCTGGACCAGGCAATGATCGACGAGATTGTCGACGGTTACGCGGCGGCGGCCCGACGCCTGCATCAAGCCGGCATCGATGGCGTGGAAGTGGTTGCCAGTCACGGTTACCTGCCGGCGCAGTTCATCAACCCGCGCGTCAACCGGCGCACCGACGGCTACAACGGCGAGCTGGAGCAGCGCCTGCGTTTCCTGCGTGAAGTCATCGCTGCGATTCGCGCTGCGACCGACGAGCACTTCATCATCGGCCTGCGCATCTCTGCCGATGAACGCGACCCCGAGGGCCTGACCGAAGACGAGTCCCTGGCTGCCGTGCAATCGCTGCAGCCCCAGCTGGACTACGTTCACATCGTCGCCGGCACCTCGGCATCGCTCGGGGGGGCCGTGCACATCGTGCCGCCGATGGCGATCGAAGCGGCCTACCTGGCCAAGGAGGCTGGCACCTTCAAGGCTGGCTTGAGCATTCCGTTGTTCGTCACCGGGCGCATCAACCAGCCCCAGGAAGCCGAGCTGATTCTGGCGCGTGGCCAGGCCGATGTGTGCGGCATGACGCGGGCGTTAATCTGCGATCCGCAAATGCCCAACAAGACCGACGACGGCCGCGTGGAAGATGTGCGCGCGTGCATTGCCTGCAATCAGGCGTGCATCGGGCACTTCCACAAGGGCTTGCCGATTTCCTGCATCCAGCACCCGGAAACCGGTCGTGAATTGGTATTTGGCCAGCGCCAAGCGACTGTAAAACGTAAGCGCATCATGGTCGTCGGCGGTGGGCCGGCCGGGATGAAAGCCGCTGCGGTGGCCGCCCAGCGCGGGCATGAGGTGACCCTGTACGAAGCCAGCGCGCAACTGGGCGGCCAGGTGTTGCTCGCGCAACTGCTGCCACGGCGCAGTGAATTCGGGGGTGCCAGCACCAACCTGCAGCGGGAAATGCAATTGGCCGGGGTGCGTGTGGTGTGCAATACCCGGGTCGACCGCGCTCTGGTGGAGCAGGAAAAGCCGGACACGGTGATCGTCGCCACCGGTGCTGAACCCTATTGGCCGCCCTTCGAGCGCGGTGGCGAGCTGCACGTGGTGGATGCCTGGCAAGTGCTGCGTGAGGAGGTAAAAATCGGCCGCTCGGTGGTGGTGGTCGATTGGCGCTGCGACTGGATCGGCCCCGGTATCGCCGAGCGCCTGACCCGTGCCGGACATCAAGTGCAACTGGCGGTCAACGGCACCCATTGCGGGGAAAACCTGCCGCTGTACGTGCGCGATCAATTGGCTGGCGAGTTGCACAAGCTCGCCATTCCCGTCATCCCTTACGCCCGGTTGTACGGTTGTGACGACAACACGGTCTACCTGCAACACACCGCCAGCGGCGAGCCGATGCTGATGGAGAACGTCGATACGCTGGTGCTTTGCCAGGGCCATCAGCCAGTGGATACCCTGGGCGCGCAACTGCAAGGCCTGGTGGAATTTCGGCGTATCGGCGACTGCCTGGCGCCGCGTACCGCCGAAGAAGCGATTTATGAGGGACTTAAAGTCGCGTGGGAGCTTTAAGCCTGTTTATACTCCGGGGCTTTAGCGCCAACCTTTGTAGGAGCTGCCGCAGGCTGCGATCTTTTGACCTGCTTTCAAAATACAAGATCAAAAGATCGCAGCCTGCGGCAGCTCCTACAGTGGGCCGTAGCTTACCGGTTTGGAACTCAGTATGAGCAATGACAGCAAGACCCAGGCCGAACCGCATTTTCTCGGCACGCGGATTCGCGGCCTGCGTAAACGCCGGGGCATGACCCTGGCGGAACTGGCCCGACAGAGCGAGCTGACCGCTGGCTACATCAGCCAACTGGAACGCAATCTCGCCTATCCGTCGATCCCGGCGCTGTTCAACATTGCCCGCAGTCTCGGCGTGACCATCCAATGGTTTTTCGCCAGCGAGGCGGTCACCGACCCTGAAGACGACGGCATTGTCGTGCGCAAGCACAGCCGCCTGAACGTGCATTACGAAGACGGCATCGTCGACCAGTTGTTGACCCCGCAAGCCAACCGTCAGCTGGAAATGCTCCACTCGCGTTTCCCGCCCGGCACCTACAGCCAGCAAAGCTATAGCCACGACGGCGAAGAAGCCGGCTATCTGCTGTCAGGCAGCTTTGAGTTGTGGGTCGGCGAGCGCTACTTTCAACTCAATGAAGGTGACAGCTTCAGTTTCTCCAGCCAGGAACCGCATCGTTATGGCAATCCAGGCGACGTGGATGCCGTGGTGATCTGGGTGATTACCCCACCGACTTTCTAGCGCCGGCCACGCCCGGCTGCCTGGACCACGCTTGCACGCTTGAGGGTGTCGCTCGGGAGTTCCTTGAACAACGCGCGATAGCTGCTGGAAAACCGGCCCAGGTGCCAGAATGACCAGTGCATCGCCACTTCGGCCACGGTGGTTTGTGCCGGCGTGCGGCTGAGCAGTTCGCGACGGGCGCTGTTCAGGCGGCGCAGGCGCAGCCATTGGGTTGGCGCCATGCCGGTGAAGGTCTTGAAGGCATGCTGCAGCTGGCGCAATGAAACCCCGGCGACCTCGGACAACGCCAACAGGTTGAGCTGTTCCTCCGGGCTCTCCGCCGCCCATTCCCCTACCCGCTTCATGATCGCCCGCTCCCCTGCCCGGCGCTGCAATGCTCCCGGGTCGAGGCAGGTACAGGCGTTGTCGAGGATGAACAGGCAATCCTCCAGCAGTTGCTGGGTCAAGGCTTCGCGGCTTGGCGGGTCGTAGGTCTGCGACAGCTGGGTCAGGGTTGCGCTGAGCCAACGGCTGAACAATGCATTTTGCTGCGAATTGAGCGGCGCCATGAACAACCCCTCCAGCCGCGCGACATCCAGGGCGTGACGCTGGACAAACTCGGGCCCGAACACCACGGCGATTTCCTGGTAGTTCTCCGGGGTGATCCAGATATTGCGGCTTTCGCCGTTCAACACGTACAGCGCGTTGTCGCTACGGTCGAAACAGAACGCGAGCGCGCCTTGTGGCGCGCTGAAATTCTGCTCGACCCGGGTGTTCATGTGCTCCTCGTAAATCTCTACGCCCTGTAGATCCAGATAGCGCACCCTGCCGGCAAAATGCCCCGGCGACATCTGTTGGTAATGCTGGACCCAGCCCGGTGTGGCACGGATTTGCTCGGCGATATCACAGGTATTGAACGCTTGAACGTGTAGTGAATTGCAGACTGTCATTGGGTGACCTTACGCACTCTTTTGGTGCGCTTTGTCCTGCTTAAAGTGGATAGATGGAACCGCAAGGCTCGCCCAAGATAGACGTCAACGCGCTACAGGGGAAGTGTCCGGCGGATGAAACCGGCCTCTCCTGGCGTTAATAAAACCAATAACGAGGTCTTTATGAATGTCCCTTTCGATCAGCTGTTCACTTGGCTGAAAGATCACAAGATTACCGAAGTCGAGTGCGTCGTCAGCGACCTGACCGGCATTGCACGCGGCAAAATCGCACCCACCAACAAGTTCCTGCATGAGCGAGGCATGCGCCTGCCGGAAAGTGTGCTGTTGCAAACGGTAACCGGGGACTTTGTCGACGACGACATCTACTACGACCTGCTTGACCCGGCGGATATCGACATGGTCTGCAAGCCGGTATCCGATGCAGTGTACGTCGTGCCTTGGGCGATCGAGCCGACCGCCATCGTGATTCACGACACCTTCGACAAGTTCGGCAACCCGATTGAACTGTCGCCGCGCAACGTGCTCAAGAAAGTCCTGCAGCTGTACACCGATAAAGGCTGGCGGCCGATTGTCGCGCCGGAAATGGAGTTCTACCTGACCCAGCGTTGCGAAGACCGGGATTTGCCACTCAAGGCCCCGATGGGCCGCTCCGGGCGCGCCGAAAGCGGTCGCCAGTCGTTCTCCATCGACGCCGCCAACGAATTCGACCCACTGTTCGAAGACGTCTACGACTGGTGCGAACTCCAGGGCCTGGACCTCGACACACTGATCCACGAAGACGGCCCGGCGCAGATGGAAATCAACTTCCGCCACGGCGACGCCCTGGACCTGGCCGACCAGATCACCGTGTTCAAGCGCACCATGCGCGAGGCGGCGCTCAAGCACAATGTCGCGGCGACGTTCATGGCCAAGCCGGTCGGCGATGAGCCGGGCAGCGCCATGCATATCCACCAGAGCGTGGTGGACATTGCCACCGGCCAGCCGATCTTCGCCGACGCCGACGGCAACATGAGCGAGTTGTTCCTGCACCACATCGGTGGCTTGCAGAAGTACATCCCCAAAGTCCTGCCGATGTTCGCGCCGAACGTCAACTCGTTCCGCCGCTTCCTGCCGGACACTTCGGCACCGGTGAACGTCGAATGGGGCGAAGAAAACCGCACCGTCGGCCTGCGCGTACCGACCTCGAGCCCCGACGCCATGCGTGTGGAAAACCGCTTGCCCGGGGCCGATGCCAACCCTTACCTGGCCATCGCCGCCAGCCTGCTGTGCGGTTTCCTGGGCATGGTCGAGCGCATTGAACCGAGCGCCGCGGTGCAGGGCCGGGCCTATGAGCGGCGCAACCTGCGCCTGCCGATCACCATCGAAGACGCGCTGACGCAGATGGAGGAATGCGCCACCGTCAGCCGCTACCTGGGCGACAAGTTCGTGCGCGGCTACGTCGCGGTCAAGCGCGCCGAGCATGAGAACTTCAAGCGCGTGATCAGCTCGTGGGAGCGCGAGTTCCTGTTGCTGAGCGTCTGACTCGAAGACCTCTTCGCGAGCAGGCTCGCTCCCACATTTGAAATGCATTCCCCTGTGGGAGCGAGCCTGCTCGCGAAAGCGGCCGCCAGAACACCAAAAATCACCTGAAAAAACCAATAATTCCAAGAGGTGTCGAGATGCGTCTATTGAAACACGTGCTCCCGCTTGCGCTCACCGTTCTGTTCAGCGCCGTCGCCCAGGCTCAGCCTCAGGTCAGTGTCTACAACTGGACCGACTACATCGGCGAGACCACCCTCGCCGACTTCCAGGCAAAAACCTCGATCAAAGTGATCTACGACGTTTTCGACTCCAATGAAACCCTGGAAGGCAAGTTGCTCGCCGGGCGTACCGGGTACGACGTGGTCGTGCCCTCCAACCACTTCCTCGCCCGCCAGGTGAAGGCCGGCGCGTTCCTCAAGCTGGACCGCGAGCAACTGCCGAACTTCAAGAACCTGGACCCGAAACTGCTGGCCTTGCTGGAGAAAAACGATCCGGGCAATGCGCACTCGGTGCCGTACCTGTGGGGCACCAACGGCATCGGCTACAACGTCGACAAGGTCAAGCAGGTGCTGGGCATCGACCGCATCGATTCCTGGGCCGTACTGTTCGAGCCAGAAAACATCAAGAAACTCAGCCAGTGCGGCGTATCGGTGATGGACTCGGCCGATGAAGTGTTTCCCGCAGTCCTCAACTACATGGGCATGGACCCGCGCAGCGAGAACCCCGAAGACTTCAAGAAAGCCGAAGCCAAGCTGCTGGGCATCCGTCCGTACATTACCTATTTCCATTCGTCCAAGTACGTCTCGGACCTGGCCAATGGCGACATCTGCGTGGCATTCGGTTACTCCGGCGATGTGTTCCAGGCCGCCAACCGCGCCAAGGAAGCCAATAACGGCGTGAACATCGCCTACGCCATTCCCAAGGAAGGCAGCAACCTGTGGTTCGACCTGCTGGCCATTCCCGCCGACGCCAGCAACCCGAAAGAGGCACACGCGTTCATCAACTACCTCCTCGACCCGCAAGTGATCGCCAAGGTCAGCGCCTCGGTCGGCTATGCCAACCCCAATCCGGCGGCAAAGCAGTACATGGACCCTGAATTGGTGAACAACCCCGAGGTTTACCCGCCGCAGGAAGTGCTCGACAAGCTCTATATCTCCACCACCCCGCCGCAGTCGATCATGCGCCTGATGACCCGCTCGTGGAGCAAAGTGAAGTCCAACCAATGAACCAGTACACACAGGAACATGCTCGCTCGTATTACGCCGCGTCGGCCCATGGCATGGCGCAATTTCCCGGGCTGACAGCGGACCTTGAGGCCGATGTCTGCGTGATTGGCGGTGGTTTCACCGGCATCAACACGGCCATCGAACTGGCCCAGCGCGGGCTCTCGGTGATCCTGCTGGAAGGCCGGCGGATCGGCTGGGGTGCCAGCGGGCGCAACGGCGGACAACTGATACGCGGCATTGGTCATGACGTCAGTGGTTTCGCCAAACATATCGGTGCCGAAGGTGTGCGCTATCTGGAGCGCGCCGGTATCGAATCGGTCGAGCTGGTGGGCCGGCGAATCCGCGAACACGGCATCGATTGTGACTTGCGCTGGGGCTTTTGCGAATTGGCCAACACCCCGGCGCAGTTTGCCGGACTTGCGTCTGAATACGCAGCGCTCAAGGAATCGGGGTACGCCCACGAAACCCGCCTGGTCGAGCCCGGACAGATTCGCACGCACGTGGTCAATTCAGGCGTGTATGCCGGCGGTCTGGTCGACATGGGGTCCGGTCACCTGCACCCGTTTCACCTGGTCCTGGGCGAAGCGCGGCTTGCGTCGTCCCTTGGCGTGCAGATCTTCGAGCAGAGTCCGGTGCTGGAGTTGATCCATGGTGACACCGTGCAGGTTCGTTGTGCTGGCGGCACGGTTCGCGCGGGTAGCCTGGTGCTTGCCTGTAACGCCCACCTGGAAGAACTCGAACCGAAACTCAGCGGCAAGGTGCTCCCGGCCGGCAGCTACATCATTGCCACCGAACCCTTGTCGGCAGACGTTGCCGCGCAGCTGATCCCGCATAACCTGGCGCTGTGCGACCAGAAAGTCGGCCTGGACTACTACCGGCTCTCGGCAGACCGGCGCCTGTTGTTCGGCGGTGCCTGCCATTATTCCGGGCGCGATCCACGGGACATCACGGCCTACATGCGCCCGCAGATGCTCAAGGTCTTTCCGCAGCTGGCGAATGTGCGCATCGACTATCAATGGGGCGGCAAGATCGGCATCACAGCCAATCGATTCCCACAGGTCGGGCGCCTGCGCCAACACCCGAATGTGTTCTACGCCCAGGGTTACTCAGGCCATGGCCTCAACGTGACCCACTGGTGCGCAAAACTGCTGGGCGAAGCGATCCAGGCCGGACATAGCAAAGGCTTCGATGTGTTCAGCGCCGTTCCGCACATGACCTTCCCGGGCGGCCGCGCCCTGCGCTCGCCGCTGCTGGCGCTCGGCATGCTGTGGTACCGGATGCGCGAAGTGCTCGGTTAACCCCCGTGCCCCTCTTGCGGCACGCGGCGGTCTCTGTAGGAGCGAGCATGCTCGCGAAAAACCTGAGAGCACCGCGGGGTGCCAGGCTCCCCTCGTTATCGTTAACGACCATCGCGAGCATGCTCGCTCCTACAGTAAATCGGGTGCATCTGGTCGACTGCCAGGCCCATGCGCCAACCCCATAACCTTTATTTCGATTTGCTCAATCGCGAGTCACTTCTATATTGAGGGGGTGCTCTGAACTTCGTGCCTCTTGTTGAGCCTGGCCCATGGCAACTACTGATCAACTGATCATCTGCGAGCACTGCGACTGCGTGTATCAAAAAGTCACACTCGCCAAACATCAGAAAACCCTGTGTACACGCTGCGGCGGCGTGCTTCAGCGCTATAACGGCCTGACGGTGGAGCAACGCCTGGCGTTGACCTTCACCGCATTGATGCTGTGGATTTTCGCCAACTTCTATCCGGTCATGAGCATCAGCCTCAAAGGCCTGAAAAATAGCGCAACACTTTGGGATTCGGTGCTGGCGTTGAGCCTGGGCCCCATCACCTTCATCGCCATGGTGGCGGCGATCGCCATGATCATCGCGCCGATTTTCCAGTTGGTGCTCTTGATCTGGGTCCTGGGTTTCGCCCTCACCCACAGGCGTTCACCTGGTTTCAGATTCTGCATGCGCTGGCTGGAAACCCTCAGGCCGTGGAGCATGCTGGAAGTCTGCCTGCTGGGAGCAATGGTCGCCGTGATCAAGCTCGCCGGGTTACTGGATGTGCTGCCCGGCATCGGTCTGTTCGCCTTGGCCATCCTCAGCCTGATGATGATCCGCATTGCCGGCCGCGATATCCGTGAACTATGGGACATCGTATGACAACACCTCCTGTCGCCAGTGATCTCAACCTGTGCCTGTGCCACAGCTGCGGCCTGGCCTGTGACATGACCTTCGAACCCCATGAATGCGAGCGCTGTGGCGCTCCCCTGCATCGACGTAAACCCAACTCGTTGACCCGGACCTGGGCGTATATGTTCACCGCACTGGTGTTTTACATCCCGGCCAATTTGCTGCCTGTGATGAACACCAAGATGGTCGGCAATGGCGCCGACAGCACGATCATGAGCGGCGTGATTGAGTTCTGGCAGCACGGAGCCTGGGATATAGCCCTGATCATCTTCATCGCCAGCATCGCGGTGCCTGGCGTCAAGTTCGTCGCACTGACGCTGCTGCTGGTGACCGTTCAGCGCGATAGCCAGTGGGCACTGCGCGAGCGTTCGCAAATGTACCGTTTTGTCGAGCTCATCGGTTATTGGTCGATGCTTGACGTCATCGTAGTGGCCCTGGTGGCCTCCCTGGTCAAGTTCCAGGCCCTGGCCGATATCGAACCGCGCCCGGGCATTTTGTTCTTTGGCCTGGTGGTGGTGTTCACCATGCTCTCCGCGATGAGTTTCGATCCGCGACTGATCTGGGATAAAGAGCGGCAAAAACCATTAAATGAGGAGGTCACGGATGAAGTCACAAGCCACTGACGGGCCGTTGGTCCCGGGCCAAGCTCCGATCAAGACCCGCCGCTTCAGCTTTTCGCTCGTGTGGATCGTACCGATCGTTGCGGTGCTGGTGGGGATATCGCTGGTGGTCCACAGCATCTTGCAGGAAGGTCCCACCATCACCGTCACCTTCAAGACTGGTGACGGCCTGACCGCCAACAAGACCGAAGTCAAATACCGCAACGTGGTAATCGGTCATGTCTCGGACGTAGAACTGGCCAACGACCAGAAGAGCGTGAACGCCACCATCAAACTGGCCAAACAGGCCGAAAGCTTCACCCGCAAAGACTCGCAGTTTTGGGTGGTTAGGCCGCGGATCGGCGCTGGCGGGGTATCGGGTATCGATACGCTGTTGTCCGGGGACTACATCGGCGCCGATATCGGCCAGGACAATGCACGGGCGAAGACCTTCAAAGGCCTGGAAAACCCGCCAGCCATCACCTATGGCGAGCCGGGCAAGCGTTTCACCCTGCACACCCAGGACCTGGGGTCACTGGATATTGGCTCGCCGGTCTACTACCGCAAGATTCCGGTCGGCCAGGTCGTGGCCTACGCCCTGGACCCCGATGGCAAAGGGGTGAACATCGAACTGTTCATCCACGCCCCCAATGATCAGTACGTCACTGAGAACACCCGATTCTGGAACGCCAGCGGTGTGGACGTGAGCGTCGGTGCCAACGGTTTTGCGGTCAAGACCGAGTCCCTGTCTTCCTTGCTGGTGGGTGGGATTGCGTTCCGTGCGCCGGAATACAGCCCCGACGACAAACCGGCCCCGGAAGAATATGCCTACGAACTGTTCGAGGACCAGCAAACCGCCCTCGCCCCGCCCTACGGCAAGGCGCAATACCTGAGTTTACGTTTCGATCAGGCGCTGCGCGGGCTCAAGGTCGATGCACCGGTGGAATTCCTGGGTGTGGAATTCGGGCGAGTTGTCTCGATCAATCTGGATTTCGACGCGAAGAAACGCACGTTCCCGGTCAATGTCGGCATCGTGATTTATCCGCAACGACTCGGCCAGGCCCACGCAAAAATGCTCAAGGCCTTGAATCATGACCCCAATGACGAAGCCGCGGGCGTCCGCCTGATGGGCTCTTTCGTCGAAAACGGCCTGCGTGCGCAGGCCCGTAGCGGCAATCTGTTGACCGGTCAGCTATACATTGCACTCGATTTTTACCCCAAGGCCGAGAAAGTCGTTTTCGATCCCACCGCCCGCCCCGTTTCCATTCCAACGATTCCGGGCAGCCTCGAACAATTGCAGGAAAAGCTCGAGGCCATGGTCACCAAGATCAATCAACTGCCCATCGAACGGATCGCCGGCAATCTGGACAGCAACCTCGTCGAATTGCGCAAGGGTTTGTCGCAATTCAATGCCAAGACCTTGCCTAGCGTACAAAGCACCCTGGGGGACGTGAGCAAAACCCTGCAATCGGCCAGCACCACCTTGCAATCGGCCAATTCGACGCTTGCCGATGACTCGCCGCAACGGGAAAAACTCAGCCAGACGATGGATGAGCTCGGACGCACCTCGCGCGCCTTGCGTGATCTGGCCGATTATCTGGGCCGGCATCCGGAATCCTTGATTCGCGGCCGTCCAAACAATGCCGCGCCGATCGATATGCAAGGGCCGCCGAGCAAATGACCACAGGAGCAACATTCATGGCTTTTTCACTGAAAATCACCTTGTTCGCCGCGTTGTCGTTGCTCGCCGCCTGCCGCAGCGATCCGATTCAGTTTCACACCCTGACCCCAGCCCAACTGACGGGCACTTCACGCAATGGCGCGCAAATCGAGATTGAATTGCTCAGCGTCCCGCCGCAGGTCGATCGCCCGCAGATCGTCGTACGCCAGGGCAATACCGGCATGGCGATCCTGGAAACCGACTGGTGGGGTGCCAGCCTGGTGGATGAGTTGCGCAGCGCCTTGCTCGACCAGATGATCAACAATAATCCGCAACGCAGGCTGTTGGTGCGCCTGGAGGTACAGCGCTTCGATTCGATTCCCGGCCAGTATGGATTGCTCGACGTAAGATGGCGCCTGCGCAGCAGCAATGGCCATGAGGACGTCATCGGAAATTGCCGCAGCACCCTGCAGACCCCATCAGGACCCTCGATCGAGGAGCTGGTAGCTGCGCAGCAGAACAACGTCAGGCGCCTGGCCGCGCTGATCAGCCAGGCAGCGGCTGGCACGCAAAAAGGTTGTCCATCCGCCAATGCCAACCAATGATGCAATCCCCCTGTCCAAGCGAGGCTTTGTGGCGAGGGGATTTATCCCCGCTGGGTCGCGCAGCGGCCCCAAAACCTGCAAATCGGTGTATCTGATTCCGTGTGCATTAGCGTTGCGACTGCTTCGCAGCCGAACGGGGATAAATCCCCTCGCTACAAAGGTTCGCCCACAGGATTTGACGATTTTTTCTCATTCGAGGCTCTACATTAGCCGGCGTTGAATCTGCAAATGATTCGTATTGATCTAGAATAATTGACGTCGTTCTTTTTCTCGATTGAATCAGCTTGCATGACCCAAAATAACAGGAGCCGGCGCCGCATGAAGTCCCCAATCCCTTCGTTCCTCAAAAAGGCCCTGCTGGCCACCGCTTTGCTGAGCGCTGGTCACGCGTACGCCGCCGATACCGCTGGTATCGTGGTCTACAACGCACAGCATGAAAGCCTGACCAAATCCTGGGTCGAAGGTTTTACGCAGGAAACCGGTATTCCGGTGACCTTGCGCAACGGCGACGATACCGAAATGGGCAACCAGATCGTGCAGGAAGGCGCCGACTCGCCGGCCGATGTATTCCTCACCGAGAACTCCCCGGCGATGGTGTTGGTCGACAACGCCGGTTTGTTCGCGCCCGTGGACAAAACCACCCTGGAACAGGTCGATTCAGCCTACCGCCCGGCCCACGGCAAATGGCTGGGCATCGCTGCACGCTCCACGGTGTTCGTCTACAACCCGAGCAAATTGTCCGAAGCCCAGTTGCCCAAGTCGATCATGGACCTTGCCGCGCCGAACTGGAAAGGCCGCTGGGGCGCATCCCCGGGCGGCGCCGACTTCCAGGCGATCGTTGCCGCCATGATCGAACAAAAAGGCGAAGCCGCCACCCTGGAGTGGCTCAAGGCGATGAAAACCAACTTCAGCGCGTACCGGGGCAACAGTTCGGTGCTCAAGGCGGTGAATGCCGGGCAGATCGACAGCGGCGTGATATACCACTATTACAGCTTCGTCGATCAGGCAAAGACCGGCGAGAACAGCAAGAACACTGCCTTGCACTACTTCAAACACAAGGACCCGGGAGCGTTTGTCAGCATTTCCGGAGGTGGCGTCCTGGCCTCCAGCAAACACAAGGAACAAGCCCAGGCGTTCCTCAAGTGGATCACTGGCAAGGACGGCCAGGCCATCCTCAAGGACGGCAAGTCGTTTGAATACGCCGTGGGCAAGAACGCCGAATCCAACCCTAAACTGGTGCCTTTGCAGCAGCTCGACGCGCCGTCCGTGGACGCCTCGAAACTCGACAGTAGAAAAGCCGTGGAGCTGATGACTCAGGCGGGACTGCTCTAATTGATGCCTGAAATCCTGCCGGTGGATACCGCCCAAGCGCTACCCGCCAATTTACGTAGACGGTCACGCGGCATGTTCGCGAGCCGCGGTGGCGCGTGGGTGGTCGGGTTGTCGGTGCTGGTTTCGTTGCTGGCACTGCTGCCGATTGCCTACGTCATCGGCGTGTCCTTGCAAACCGGCTGGTCCACGGTGGTGACCTTGGTGTTCCGCCCACGGGTGGGCGAGTTGCTGACCAACACCGTGTTGCTGGTGGTACTGACCATTCCCCTTTGCGTGGCGCTGGGTGTGGCACTGGCCTGGCTGACCGAACGCACGGATCTGCCGGGGCGGCGCTGGTGGTCGTTACTGGCCACGGCCCCCCTGGCGGTGCCAGCCTTTGTCCACAGCTATGCCTGGGTCAGCCTGGTGCCGCCGATCCACGGCTTGTTTGCCGGGGTGCTGGTGTCGGTCATTGCCTACTTCCCGTTTCTCTACCTGCCGATTGCCGCAACGCTGCGGCGCCTCGACCCGGCCATTGAAGATGTCGGCGAATCCCTTGGGCTCAAGCCGTGGGCGGTATTTTTTCGCGTCGTGCTCCCGCAGTTGCGCCTGGCCATTTGCGGTGGCGCGTTGCTGGTCGGCCTGCATCTGCTGGCCGAGTACGGTCTGTACGCGATGATCCGCTTCGACACCTTCACCACCGCGATCTTCGATCAGTTCAAGTCCACCTTCAACGGGCCTGCCGCCCACATGCTGGCCAGCGTGCTTGCCTTGTGTTGCCTGGTGATGCTGACCGTGGAATCCGCCGCTCGGGGCCATGCGCGCTACGCCCGCGTGGGCACCGGTAGTGCCCGTGAGCAACGGGTGGTGCACCTGAAAACCCCGGCCAGGGTGCTCGCATTGACCTTGCAGGGCGTCACATGTGCCCTGGCGCTGGGTGTGCCCCTGATCACCCTTGGCGGATGGTTGATCGCCGGCGGCGTGCAAGCCTGGGACCTGGATGAGCTCCTGCCGGCCCTGCAACAGACCCTGCTGCTGGGTGTCGCGGGCGCGGCCCTGACCACCTGCGCGGCCATTCCCATCGCCTGGTTGTCAATCCGCTATCCGGGACGGATGCAACGGATACTGGAAAGCTGCAACTACATCACCAGCTCATTGCCGGGCATCGTCGTGGCGTTGGCCCTGGTGACCGTGACCATTCACTTTGCCCGACCGATCTACCAGACCACCATCACCGTGCTCTTGGCTTATCTGCTGATGTTCTTGCCCCGGGCCCTGGTGAGCTTGCGCGCCGGCATCGCCCAGGCACCCGTTGAACTGGAAAACATTGCCCGCAGCCTGGGCCGCTCCCCTGCCCGCGCGTTGTGGCTGATTACCCTGCGCCTGGCCGCTCCGGGGGCGGCTGCCGGCGCGGCGCTGGTGTTCCTGGCGATCACCAATGAACTGACCGCCACCCTGTTGCTCGCGCCGAACGGCACGCGGACCCTCGCTACCGGGTTCTGGGCCATGACCAGCGAAATCGACTATGTCGCTGCAGCGCCCTATGCCCTGCTGATGATCCTGTTGTCGCTGCCGCTGACCGGGCTCCTTTATCACCAATCGAAAAAAACGGCTGGCCGATGAACACTCTTGAACTGCATTCACTGAACAAGTCCTACGGCGCCCACAAAGCCCTGGATAACGTCAGCCTGTCGGTACCCAGCGGCAGCCGTACGGTCATCGTCGGCCCCTCGGGCTCGGGCAAGACCACCTTGCTGCGCATGATTGCCGGCTTCGAGTTCCCTGACTCCGGCCGCTTGTCGCTCAATGGTCAAACCCTGGTCGACAGCACCCATGAAGTACCGGCACACCAACGCCTGATTGGCTATGTCCCGCAGGACGGCGCTTTGTTTCCGCACATGACCGTGGCCGCCAACATCGGCTTCGGCTTGTCGATCAAAGGCCACGAAAAGCACGAGCGTGTCGCCCAGTTGATGGACAGCGTTGCCCTCGATTCGACCATGGCCGCGCGCTGGCCCCACGAGTTGTCCGGCGGACAGCAGCAGCGTGTAGCGCTGGCACGGGCACTGGCGCAGCGGCCGCGCCTGATGTTGCTGGACGAGCCGTTTTCGGCACTCGATACCGGTTTGCGCGCGGTCATGCGCAAGATGGTCGCCCGCCTGCTGGAAGACGCAGGGGTCACCACCATCCTGGTCACCCACGACCAGAGCGAAGCCTTGTCCTTCGCCGATCAACTGGCCGTGATGCGCCATGGCCGGCTGGTGCAGTCAGGCCATCCGCTGGACCTCTACCGCTACCCCGAAGACGAACAGACCGCGCTGTTCCTTGGCGACGCCGTGGTCATGCCGGCCCGGATCGAGGCGGGCTGGGCGCATTGCGACCTGGGCCGGATACCGGTCAACAATCATCGCAACAACCACTCGGCGCAGATCATGCTCCGGCCCGAACAGTTGCAACTGGCCAGCGTCTTGCCAGACGACACCGGTGTCGCTGGCTGCCGGGCAAAGGTCATCGACCGCGACTTCAGCGGAAACACCTGCACCTTGACCGTGGAGTTACAGCCTCGCGCCCCCGACCAGCCGATTGGCCGATCCTTGCTGGTGCGCAGCTCCGGCATGTATGCGCCGCCGGCGGGCAGCGCCGTGCAGGTCTCGACGATTGGCCACGCGCACGTGCTGAGCGAACCTTGAGCCAAGGCCCTCAAAGGTCGAAGCGATCTACCGCCCGACGCCGCTCGTTGTCATCGCGCACATCGTAGTTGGCCGTGGTCTGGATATTGCTGTGATGCGCCAGTTTTTGCGCGATGGACAGATCGTGTTCTTCAATCACCCGGGTGATGAACGAACGGCGAAAATCATGCGGCATGATTTTCACCCCCACCTGTGTGCCCCGCTGCCGGGCGATGTAATAGATCGCGTGCTTGGTAATGCGCTCACGGGTGATGTGACTGCCGCGCCGGATTCGGTTGAACAGGAACGGATCGTCCTCTTCGCCTTCCTTGAGCATCGAGCGGCGCAGTTCCAGCCAGGCATCGAGCTTGGCGAAAGCCCAGGCCGGGGCGTACTTGATCAACTGTTTGTTGCCCTTGGCCGTGACGCGCAGGCTGCGCTCATTGAAGTCGACCTGATTGAGGTCGAGGTTCACCGACTCCGATTTGCGCATGCCAGAACCGTACAGGATCGCAATGATGGCGGCGTCGCGCAGGCCTTGTGGCCGAGGATCGGCGGCGCAGACCTCCATCAATTCCTGGATCAATGAGCGCCGCAGGTTGCGCCCCTGGGACAGACGCGTGCCGGCGATACCCTTGACCGAGCGCATTTTCAACAAGTGTTCCTGGCTGATCAGGCTCATGCGCCACGCTTCGTTCATCACTCCGCGCACCGCATTGACGTACAGCGACGACGTGTTGGGCGCGTAACCGTCGGTGCGCAATGTCGCAACCAGGGCGATGACGTCTTCAGGTTGCAGGTCGTGCCAGGCAATCTCCTCGACATTCATGTCTTCGAAGCCCAGGCGGTCGGCGGCGTCCTGCAAGACGTAACGCATGGTCAATTGGCTGGAGGGGGCCAGTCGGGCCAGATACAGGGTCAGGGGATTGGGTTTGGCGGCTTTTGGATCAGCAGCAGGTAAGTCAGTCAAACGAAACGGCCTTGAATAAAGAGGAAGCAGAAAACGCTGTAAGACAGGGATGCCGCTACGCTGCCGGTCGTGGCCTGGAAAGTCAAATACTCTGCCGGCAAACACCGTATTGGCCGACGAACCGATAGACGAACTGAAACATGGCAATGCTAAACCTTGATCGGACTCGATCGGGGCAGGAGCAAGCCATGAGAATCAGTGTTTTGGGTAGCGGCTACGTCGGCCTGGTGCAAGCGGCCGTCCTGGCTGAAGTCGGCCACGACGTGGTCTGCATGGACGTCGACGAGAAAAAAGTCGAGTTGTTGCAACAGGGCCACGTGAGCATTTTCGAACCGGGGCTGGCCAGCCTGGTGCGCGAAGGCCTGGACGCCCGTCGTTTGCAGTTCACCAGCGATGAAAAACTCGCGGTGCAACATGGCCAGGTGCTGTTTATTGCTGTCGGTACGCCGGCGCGTGACGATGGTTCGGCAGACCTGAGTCAGGTGATGGCGGTCGGCGAGGCGGTGGCGCGGCACCGTGAGCAACCGCTGATCCTGGTGGAAAAGTCCACGGTGCCGGTGGGAACTGGCGATGCGTTGCGGACGCATATCGACAAGTGCCTGATCAAGGTCGGGCGCCTGTTGCAGTTCGATATCGTGTCCAATCCCGAATTTCTCAAGGAAGGCTCGGCCGTGTCCGACTGCCGGCGTCCGGACCGTATCGTCATTGGCTGCGAACGCGAAGACGTGCGCGAGGTAATGCGTGACCTGTACGCCCCCTTCAACCGCAACCATGAACGCGTCATGTTCATGGACCTGCGCAGTGCCGAACTGACCAAATACGCCGCCAACTGCATGCTGGCGACCAAGATCAGCTTCATCAACCAGATCGCCGAACTGGCCGAACACCTGGGTGCCGATATCGAATCGGTGCGCCTGGGCATCGGCGCCGATTCGCGCATCGGCTACCACTTCATCTACCCCGGCTGCGGTTATGGTGGCTCGTGCTTCCCCAAGGACATGCGTGCCCTGATCCACAGCGCCGAAGAGGCCAATTGCACAAGCGACCTGCTGCAAGCGGTGGAAGCCATCAACCAGCGCCAGAAACACAAGCTGTTCGAGCGCCTCAAGGCCTTCTACAAAGGCGATCTGCGCGGTAAGACCTTTGCCGTCTGGGGCCTGGCATTCAAACCCAACACCGACGACATGCGCGATGCACCGAGCCGGCCATTGCTGGAGTCGCTGTGGGCCGCTGGCGCCAATGTCCGCGCATTCGACCCCGAAGCCATGCAGCAAACCCAGCAACTATACCCCGATGAAAGCAGGCTGATGCTGATGGGTACGCCGGAATCGGTACTCAACGGTGCGGACGCGCTGATCATCTGCACCGAATGGCAACAATTCAAGGCACCGGATTTTGATCTGATCCGCCAGCGGCTCAATGCACCGGTGATCTTCGATGGCCGCAACCTGTACGATGCCGAGCGCCTGGCGCGCAATGGCTTCCTGTACTTTCCGATGGGCCGCGGCGAGTCGCGCAAGTTGCCGATTCCCTATCAGCAATGGCCTGCGGCTCAAGTGGTCGCATAACACGTCGCGATGGTCGCCAACGATGACGCTGGCTGCCTGATACCCCGCGGTGCCCGGAAATCCATCGCGAGCATGCTCGCTCCTACAGAAAACGTGCGAAGAAACAGCCATGGGCCAGACACAAGCAGAGCCCCATGGCGGTGCTGGCCATGGCGCTGGACATCCAATGGAAATGCGATTCCCGATACATCAGAAATTATGAACTGAAGCTTCATTAATATGAATTTGTCAGCATAGGAAAGGCGCGGCACACTGTCGCCGTTCCTCCCCCAACAGTTGGGAACAACTTCAAGGGCTTTCCGGGTTTCCCAGGCAAGCCCTTTTTTTTCCTCGGTTTTTAATGGAACGATGTTCATCATGCTTGCTCGCTGGTTGCCCGCCGCCATCAACACCCGCCCTTCGGAATGGAGTCGCGCTGCCATCGGCATGGCGCTGGGAACAATGTTCAGCGTCTGGCTGTGCGCTCAGGTATTCGGCATGCAAGTGGCGCAGCACCTGGTCGGTCCGCTGGGTGCCTCGGCGGTCTTGCTGTTTGCCGTGTCTTCCGGCGCGCTCGCGCAACCCTGGTCGATTCTCGGCGGCTACTTGAGTGCTGCGGTGGTAGCGTTGCTGGTGGCCCACGTGCTGGGTCGGACCCTGGGCAGCGCGTGTCTCGCGGCGGGCATGGCGCTGATCCTGATGTGCTGGCTGCGTTGCCTGCACCCGCCTGCCGGGGCACTGGCATTGCTGATGGTGCTGGCGGACCCCGCGACCATTGCCATGGACTGGAAAGCCCTGGGCCCGGTGATGCTCGCCGCATTGACCATGCTGTTCAGCGCCTTGGCCTACAACAACTTGACGCGCATCCGTTACCCGAAACGCGCCAGCGAACCGGTGGCCGTCGTTCCCGCCGACCACCCTCCTGTCGACAGCCAGGCGATCACCGCCCAGGACCTGAAACTGGCCCTGGCGCAGATGGAGGCCTTCATTGACGTTACCCCTGAAGACCTTGAACAGCTGATCCATGCCACTGAGTTGCAGGCCAGGCGGCGCAGTATTGGCGAGGTGCTAAGCCGTAGCGCCTGAACCGGACTGTTTTTCGTTTGCTTCTGCAAAAATGCAGAAAGCACCTGCACATTTTCCGGTTGTACGAGGCAAATTTGCACTGTTACGATCCTGCATCGCTCGCGCGCGAGCTTGTCTATAAAGAACAATAAAAGCAGGGAGTTAGTGATGACTGCTGAGGTTTTATCGAAAGGGACTTCGTCCATGGTTGCCACGCAAAATGAAGTGCTGGCCGAGGTCCGCAACCACATCGGTCACCTGACCCTCAACCGCCCCGCCGGTCTCAACGCCATTACCCTGGAAATGGTGCGCGACCTGCAACGTCAGCTCGACGCCTGGGCACAGGATGAACAGGTGCATGCGGTGGTACTGCGTGGCGCCGGCGAAAAAGCCTTCTGTGCCGGTGGCGACATTCGCTCGCTCTACGACAGTTTCAAGAGCGGCGACACCCTGCACCAAGACTTCTTCGTCGAGGAATACGCCCTCGACCTCGCGATTCATCATTACCGCAAACCGGTGCTGGCCTTGATGGACGGCTTCGTGCTGGGCGGCGGCATGGGCCTGGTGCAAGGCGCCGACCTGCGGGTGGTCACCGAGAAAAGTCGACTGGCGATGCCTGAAGTCGGCATCGGTTNNACATCGGTTATTTCCCGGACGTCGGCGGCAGTTACTTCCTGCCGCGCATCCCCGGGGAACTGGGGATATACCTGGGCGTCAGCGGCGTGCAGATCCGCGCGGCCGATGCGCTGTACTGCGGTCTGGCCGATTGGTATCTGGACAGCAGCAAGCTGGCCACGCTGGATGACAGACTCGATCAACTGCAATGGCACGACACGCCATTGAAGGACCTTCAGGGCCTGCTGGCGAAGCTCGGGGTGCAACAGTTGCCCGATGCGCCGCTGGCCGCCTTGCGCCCGGCTATCGACCATTTCTTCGCCTTGCCCGATGTGCCGCGTATTGTGGAGCAAATGCGTGAGGTAACGGTCGCCGACAGCCATGAGTGGGCGACGACCACCGCCGACCTGCTGCAGACCCGCTCGCCCCTGGCGATGGGCGTGACCCTGGAAATGCTCCGGCGCGGCCGGCACCTGAGCCTTGAACAGTGCTTCGCCCTTGAACTGCACCTGGACCGCCAGTGGTTCGAGCGCGGCGACCTGATCGAAGGCGTGCGCGCCCTGCTGATCGACAAAGACAAGAATCCGCGCTGGAACCCACCCACCCTCCAGGCGCTGGACGCCGAACATGTAGCGAGTTTCTTCAACGGTTTCGATGAGAGCGGGAGCTGAATCATGCACGACCTCGAATTGACTGAAGAACAAGTCATGATCCGCGACATGGCCCGGGACTTTGCCCGGGGCGAAATCGCGCCCCACGCCCAGGCCTGGGAAAAAGCCGGCTGGATCGACGATGCCCTGGTGGCGAAGATGGGTGAGTTGGGCCTGTTGGGCATGGTGGTGCCCGAGGAATGGGGCGGCACCTATGTCGACTATGTTGCCTACGCCTTGGCGGTGGAGGAAATCTCTGCTGGCGATGGCGCCACCGGCGCGTTCATGAGCATCCACAACTCGGTGGGCTGCGGGCCGGTGCTCAACTATGGCAGCGAAGAGCAGAAACAAACCTGGCTGGCCGATCTTGCCAGCGGCCAGGTCATTGGGTGCTTCTGCCTGACCGAACCCCAAGCCGGTTCCGAGGCGCACAACCTGCGCACCCGCGCCGAATTGCGCGATGGCCAGTGGGTGCTCAACGGCGCCAAGCAGTTTGTCAGCAACGGCAAACGGGCCAAGTTGGCCATCGTGTTTGCCGTGACCGACCCGGAGCTTGGCAAGCGCGGCATTTCAGCGTTCCTGGTACCGACCGATACCCCTGGCTTTATCGTCGATCGCACCGAACACAAAATGGGCATCCGTGCCTCCGATACCTGTGCGGTCACTCTGAACAACTGCACCATTGCCGAGGCCAATCTGCTGGGTGAACGCGGCAAGGGCCTGGCCATTGCCCTGTCCAACCTCGAAGGCGGCCGCATCGGCATCGCCGCCCAGGCGCTGGGCATTGCCCGCGCGGCATTCGAAGCGGCGCTGACCTATTCCCGCGAGCGCGTGCAGTTCGGCAAAACGATTAATGAACACCAGAGTATCGCCAACCTGCTGGCCGACATGCACATGCAACTGAACGCAGCGCGGCTGATGATCCTGCACGCGGCACGCCTGCGCACGGCCGGCAAGCCATGCCTGTCAGAGGCCTCGCAGGCCAAGCTGTTTGCTTCGGAAATGGCCGAGAAAGTCTGCTCGTCAGCGATTCAGATTCACGGCGGGTATGGGTATCTGGAAGATTACCCGGTCGAGAAGTATTACCGGGATGCGCGGATCTCGCAGATCTTTGAAGGGTCGAGCGAGATTCAGCGGATGGTGATTGCCCGCGAATTGAAGAATTACCCACTTTAAAGCTTGAGAGCTTCGCGAGCAGGCTCGCTCCCACATGGGACCTCAGCNNGGACCTCAGCGTGAATGAGATCCCTGTGGGAGCGAGCCTGCTCGCGAAGAGGCCCGCAGGCCACTACATCACTTGCCCTGGAACTCGGCCTCACGCTTGGCAATAAACGCCGCCATCCCTTCCTTCTGATCCTGCGTCGCAAACGCCGCATGGAACACCCGACGTTCAAAGCGCACGCCTTCGGACAAGCTCACTTCAAAGGCACGGTTCACGCTTTCCTTGACCATCATCGCAATCGGCAGCGACTTCTTGGCAATCAACGCCGCGACTTTCAGCGCTTCATCCAGCAATTCATCGCTCGGCACGATGCGCGCCACGATGCCGCAACGCTCCGCTTCCACGGCATCGATCAAACGCCCGCTCAAGCACATCTCCATGGCCTTGGCCTTGCCCACGGCGCGGGTCAGGCGCTGGGTGCCACCCATGCCCGGCAACACGCCGAGGTTGATTTCCGGCTGGCCGAACTTGGCGTTATCACCGGCCAGGATGAAGTCGCACATCAGTGCCAGCTCACAGCCACCGCCCAGGGCGAAGCCGTTGACGGCGGCGATGATCGGCTTGCGACGGTTGGCCACGCGGTCGCTGTCGCTGAACAGGTCGTCGATATAGATCTGCGGATAGGTCAGCTCGGCCATTTCCTTGATGTCAGCACCGGCGGCAAAGGCCTTTTTCGAACCGGTCAGGACGATGCAACCGATGTTCGAGTCGGCCTCAAAGCCGTCGAGGGCCCGGTTCAGTTCGCTGACGATCTGCGCGTTCAACGCGTTCAGCGCCTGCGGGCGGTTGAGGGTAATCAGGCCGACCCGGCCATGGGTTTCCAGCAAAATCGTTTCGTAGTTCATTAATTGACTCCTGCTAAGCACTCGGTCCCTGTAGGAGCGAGCATGCTCGCGATGAACCAGAGAACGCTGTGGGGTATCAGGCACCCAGCGTCATCGTTGACCACCATCGCGAGCATGCTCGCTCCTACAGGGGTTCCTTTTCAAAGATTGCGTGAAATCACCATGCGTTGAATATCGCTGGTGCCTTCGTAGATCTGGCAGACCCGCACGTCGCGGTAGATCCGCTCCAGCGGGAAGTCGTTCAAGTAGCCGTAGCCACCCAATGTTTGCAACGCCGACGAGCATACCTTCTCGGCCATTTCGGATGCGAACAGCTTGGCCATCGATGCTTCCACCAACGCTGGCTTGCCGCTGTCTCGAAGCGCCGCCGCGTAATGCACCATCTGCCGCGCCACGGCGATCTGGGTCGCCATGTCCGCCAGGCGGAAGGCCACGGCCTGGTGCTCGATGATCGGCTTGCCGAAGCTCTCGCGCTCACGGGCATAGTCGCGGGCCGCTTCGAAGGCGGCGCGAGCCATGCCCACCGATTGCGAGGCGATGCCGACACGCCCGCCTTCAAGGTTGGCCAGGGCGATCCGGTAGCCTTCGCCCTCTTCACCCAGGCGATTGGCCACTGGCACTTTCACCTCTTCGAAGAGAATCTGGCAGGTGTCCGAGGCATGCTGGCCGAGCTTGTCCTCGACCCGGGCGACTTTGTAGCCCGGCGAATCGGTGGGCACGATGAATGCCGTGATGCCGCGCTTGCCGGCCGACGGGTCGGTCACGGCGAACACGATTACAACCCCGGCGTTCTGCCCGGAGGTGATGAACTGTTTGCAGCCGTTGAGCACGTAGTGATCGCCGTCCAGGCGCGCGCGGGTTTTCAGGCCGCTGGCGTCGGAGCCGGCCTGAGGTTCGGTCAGGGCGAAAGCACCGAGCATCGCGCCACTGGCCAGGGGCTTGAGGAAGCGCTCTTTCTGATCGTCGTTGCCGTAGTTGAGAATCGGCACGCAACCTACCGAGTTGTGCACGCTCATGATGGTCGAGCAGGCACCGTCGCCCGCGGCGATTTCCTCCAGGGCCATGGCGTAGGCCAGGTAACCGGTATCGCAACCGCCCCACTGCTCCGGCACCAGCATGCCGAAGAAGCCCAGTTCGCCCATCTCGGTGATGGCTTCCTTGGGAAAGCGGTGTTCACGGTCCCATTCGGCGGCGAACGGTTTCAGCCGTTCCTGGGCAAAGTCCCGGGCCGCGTCGCGTATTTGCTGTTGTTCGTCATTGGGGATCATGACCATTCCTTGAAAAGGTAATCGCCCCCTGTGTAGGAGCTGACGAGTGAAACGAGGCTGCGATCTTTTGATGTTGCTTTTAAAGATCAAGATCAAAAGATCGAAGCCTGCGGCAGCTCCTACAGGGGTCGTGTTAGTAGAGGCATTCCACAGCCATGGCCGTCGCTTCGCCGCCACCGATGCAAATCGCTGCAACGCCGCGCTTCAGGCCTTTCTGGCGCAGGGCCGAGAGCAAGGTCACCAGGATCCGTGCGCCAGAGGCGCCAATGGGGTGGCCGAGGGCGCAGGCGCCGCCGTGCACGTTGAGTTTTTCGTGAGGGATTTCCAGCTTGGTCATGGTCACCAGGCTGACCACGGCGAAGGCTTCGTTGACTTCCACCAGATCGACGTCGTCCAGCGACCAACCGGTTTTCTTCATCAATTTCTCGATCGCGCCCACCGGTGCAACCGGGAACAGGCTCGGCGTATCGGCGAATGCCGCATGACCGTGGATCACCGCCAGTGGCTTGAGGCCACGCTTGCCGGCTTCGGAACGGCGCATCAGCACCAGTGCCGCCGCGCCGTCGGAGATGGAGCTGGAGTTGGCCGCCGTCACGGTACCGCCATCGCGAAACGCCGGTTTCAGCGAGGCAATCTTGTCCAGTCGGGCTTTCGGTGGCTGCTCGTCGTTGCTGATCGTCACCTGTTCCTTGCCGACGGTGACGGTCAACGGCACGATCTCGTCCTTGAAGCTGCCATCCTTGATGGCCTGCTGGGCGCGGGTGGTCGAGGCCACCGCAAACGCATCCTGGGCTTCGCGGCTGAAACCATTGGTTTCGGCGCAGTCTTCGGCGAAGGTTCCCATCAGGCGTCCCTTGTCGTAGGCGTCTTCCAGGCCGTCGAGGAACATTGAATCCAGCACCCGCCCATGCCCCATGCGATAGCCACTGCGTGCACGGTCCAACAGGTACGGCGCGTTGGACATGCTTTCCATGCCACCGGCGACTACCACCTCGGCGCTGCCGGCCACCAGCATGTCATGGGCCAGGATGGCCGCTTCCATGCCCGAGCCGCACATCTTGTTGAGGGTGGTGCAACGGGTCGATTTATCCAGGCCGGCGCCCAGTGCCGCCTGACGCGCAGGCGCCTGGCCCTGGCCGGCAGGCAATACGCAGCCGAACAGCACTTCGTCGACGGCATCGCTGGCAACGCCAGCACGTTCCACCGCGGCCTTGATGGCGGCGGCACCGAGTTGCGGCGCCGTGAGGCTTTTCAGTTCGCCCTGGAAGCCGCCCATCGGGGTGCGCACGGCGCTGACGATAACAATTGGATCGTTGGCAATAGTCATGACAAATCCTCCTTATTTGGCCGCCATGCGCAAGGCACCGTCGAGACGGATCACCTCGCCATTGAGCATGCTGTTTTCAATGATATGCCGGACCAGCGAAGCGTACTCGGCGGGTTTGCCCAGGCGCGGTGGAAACGGCACGCCGGCAGCCAGGGAGTCGCGCACTTCCTGGGTCATGCCGGCCATCATCGGCGTTTCGAAAATGCCCGGGGCGATGGTCATCACGCGGATACCGAAGCGCGCCAGTTCACGGGCGGCCGGCAAGGTCAGGCTGACGATCGCCCCCTTGGACGCCGAGTACGCCGCCTGGCCGATCTGGCCGTCGTAAGCCGCCGCAGAGGCGGTGTTGATGATCACGCCGCGCTCGCCATCGGCGTCCGCTTCGGTTTCGGCAATCGCCGCCGAGGCCAGGCGCAACATGTTGAAGCTGCCGATCAGGTTGACGTTGATCACCTGGCTGAAGCTTGCCAGCGCATGCGGACCGTTCTTGCCCAGAATCTTTTCGCCACGCACGATGCCGGCACAGTTGACCAGGCCATTGAGGCCACCGAAGGCCTTGACCGTTGCCTGCACCGCGGCCTCGGCCGCTACTTCGCTGCTGATGTCTGCCACCACGCTTTGCGCGCCCAGGCGCTGGGCCTGCGCCGCGACAGCCTCGGCATTCATGTCCACCAGCATCACCTTGGCGCCGGCCGCGACCAGCATTTCAGCAGTGGCCGCACCGAGGCCGGAAGCACCGCCGGTGACGAGAAAAACCTTGTTTTCGATCTGCATGATTGTTTCCTTGGATTCAAGCTGGAACGTTCTTCGCCGCGGCCTCTTGAGCCTTGGCGACTTCCTGGTTGCGCAAGATAAAGCGCTGCAATTTGCCGCTTGGGGTTTTCGGCAACTCGCTGACAAATTCGATTTCGCGGGGATACGAGTGCGCCGCCAGGCGCTTGCGCACGTATTGACGCAACTCTTCGGCCAGCTCCGGGGTTGCGCGGTATTGCGAGCAGATCACGACGAAGGCCTTGACCAGCTCGGTGCGCTCCGGATCGGGCTTGCCGACCACTGCGGCTTCCACCACCGCCGGGTGCTCGATCAATGCGCTTTCCACATCGAACGGGCCGACGCGGTAGCCGGAGGTGGTGATCACGTCGTCGCTACGGCCGACGAAGCTGATGCTGCCGTCCGGGTTCCACTCGACCGTGTCGCCGCTCAAGTAGTAATTGCCGACGAAGGCCTTGGTCGGCGCGCCTTCGTAGCCAGCGAACCAGCACATCGGCGATTGGGTACGGTCGATGGCGAGAATCCCCGGCTGGCCGACGCCCAGTTCCCGGTAGTCATCGTCCAGCACCACGATGCGGTGGCCGGGCGAGGCAAAACCGGCGGCGCCCATATGGATCGGGTGCTCCAGGCCATGGTGGTTACACAGCACCATGCCTAGTTCGGTCTGGCCGTAATGGTCATGGATGACCACGTCCAGGTTATCGGCGAACCAACGGATCACTTCCGGGTTCAGCGGCTCGCCGGCGCTGCTGACAATGCGCAGCTTGCCCTTGATCGACCTGGCGAATTCCTCGCCACCGGCGATCAACAGGCGATAAGCCGTCGGTGAGCCGGTGAGGTTGGTGATCCCGTACTTGTTGATCACCCGGCAGGTGCTTTCCAGGGTGAACGGACCATCGTAGAAAGTAATCGGATGCCCCATGGACAGCGGACCTGTCACGCCGAAATAGATGCCATAGGCCCAGCCCGGGTCGGCCAGGTTCCAGAAGGCGTCTTCGGGGCGCAGATCCACTGCGTCAAGGGTGTAGCCCTTGAAGGCGGCGATGGCCTTGAGCGGCACCGACAGCGCTTTTGAAGGGCCAGTGGTGCCCGAGGTAAACATCAGCAGGAACGGGTCTTCGCCGGTCAGCAGCACCGGTTCGCAATCATTGCCGTAGTTGGCCAGTTCGGCCCAGAAGCTGTAGTCACCACGGACAATGCCCTGCCCTTTGGCACCTGCGACGGTGACGATGGTTGGGCAGTCGGCGACTTCCGCGAGTTTCGAGCGATTGACCGCGTCGGTCACCACTACTTTGGCTCCGGAACTACCCAGGCGATGCTCGATGGCCTTGGGGCCGAAAGCGGTGAACAACGGTTGATACACCGCGCCGATGCGCCAGGTGGCAAACACGGTGATCAGCAATTCGATATTGCGTGGCAGGAGCCCGGCGACTTTGTCGCCTTTCTTCACGCCTTGGGCCAGCAGGAAGTTGGCGAAACGCGCGGCTTTGTCCTGCAGGTCGGTGAAAGTGTAGGTCGCGCTGGTGCCGTCACGTCCCTCCCAGAACAACGCGATACGCCCAGGGAGCGCATGCCGGTCGCAACATTCGATACAGGCGTTGAGAGCGGTCAGATTGCCTGCGAGTGCGGCATCGACGGTGTGTTGGTAGTTGAACTGTGAAACAGCAGACAAGTAATCGCGCATTGCCAGAGTCCCTGTATTTTTTGTTAGGTGGGGGAACCGTAACCAACAGGGAAATACTCGCTCCAGGCGGGGTGTGGGGCAATGGTCAAAGTTATCAAGTTGCTTGACTGGTTTGGCCAAAAACCAACCTGGGAACGCGATCCCTGTAGGAGCTGCCGCAGGCTGCGATCTTTTGATCTGTTTTTCAGCGGCCCCGAAAAGATCAGGATCAAAAGATCGCAGCCTGCGGCAGCTCCTACAGGGGGGTTAGGGAGATTCGTTGAGAATCAAACTGCGGTAATGCCCGGGGTTGGACCCCGACCATTTGCGAAATGCCTTGTAGAACGAACTTGTATCGGCAAACCCCAGCCGGGCGGCGATGTCGGCGAAGCTGATGGCTGGTTCCGCCAGCCAGGCGATGGCCAGTTCCTTGCGCACGCTGTCCTTGAGCCCCTGATACGTCTGACCTTCCTCTGCAAGGCGACGGCGCAGGGTCGAGGCCGACATGCACAAGCTTTGCGCCAGGGTTTCGGTCTCCGGCCACTGCTCGGCGGGTAGTTGCCGCAGGTCCTGCTTGATCCGGCTGGCCAGGCTTTGCGGGTCGCGGTACTTGACCAGGATGTTGGCCGGCGCATGGGCCAGGAAGCGCCGCAGCTCCTCAAGGCTGCGCTTGATCGGCAGGCCCAGGCAGTCAGCGGAAAAGATCATCCGTGTACGTGGTCGGTCGAAACGCAGGTTCTCGGAGAACATCACCTGATAGTCATGGCAGAAATCCGGCTGCGCACAGCGCAGCTCGATCGCCAGGATCGGAATTCGGCGTCCGGCCAGCCAACAGGCCACGCCGTGCACGATCATCCAATAGGTAAAGTAAGTGAAGGCCCGACGCGGTTCATGGTCGTCCTCGAGCAACACGATTTCCGCCAGGCTTTGCTGATGAACCAGCTCGGCAGGCATGCGCTCAAGCATCAACGACAGGAAACTCAAACCCGTGGTGAGCCCGGCGGCCAGGCTGGGCTGGACCATGGCGCAGCGACAGAGGAACTCCAGGCTGCCGGATTTGAGCTTGCGCGGGTCCATGCCGAAAAACTCGTCATCCCCACGCCGCGCCAGCAAGCGCCACAAGCGCGCATAAGCGCTGGCCGCAACACGGGCGTCGCTGCTGGCGAGCAATGCCGGATCAATGCCGACCTTGTGCAATACCTCATCGGTGGCTGCGCCCGGCTCGCAACTTTGCAGCAGCGCTTCACGCACCAACTGAATGGAAATGGTGTCTTTTTCCGACATTACGCGAGGCGAGCCCTGTTCTGGTTCGAGGAGGTGGGCATATTAACGCAGCCGCCTGCCTGGCGCAGATCCCTGTAGCAGGTGGCTTATCGGTGAAGGTGGCTGGTAGCCTATCTTTTGTTGACTGCGTACATATCCGTTCCTGCGGTAACGGCCGCTTATCTTTTGTTGACTGCGTACATATCCATTCCTGCGGTAACGGCCGCTTATGGTTTCGCTTTTACAGCGACTCCCTTTTTCAAACGCCAAAAAGGAAGCAAAAGGCTG
>CXWK01013949.1_pt1 | contig 76037 bp, 64 predicted proteins | sample 590851 | NCBI WGS metagenome assembly CXWK01 (sample SAMEA3498364, study PRJEB10139) | wastewater metagenome | biome: wastewater treatment plant; material: activated sludge | place: Denmark | collected 2014-08-01 | reverse complement strand
AGGTTTTCGGCGCCAATGCACCCGCCATATCCGCGACCAAATCGCTCACGGGCCATTCGCTCGGAGCAATTGGCGTCCAAGAAGCGATATTTTCATTGTTGATGATGAACAACGGTTTCATCTGCGAAAGCGCCAATATTGAAGAGATTGACCCGGCTTTTGCAGACATGCCGATTGCCCGGCAGCGGATCGACAACACAGCCCTTAACTGTGTGATGTCGAACAGCTTCGGTTTCGGCGGCACGAATGCCAGTTTGGTGTTCCGTCGCCACGATGGTTAACCGGCAAGGCCCGCTCTCGCCGGTATTTAGTGTTTCGCGTTATGTGAGTACGGTACCGGAGTATGAGAGTTTATAAACGTGGGGCCGGCTGGTTTGATGTTCACGCACGGTGTTCTAGACGTAATGCGAGGCTCCCAATGACTGACTTCGACATCGCCAAGCCCGGCCCGATCATGGCCGGCAAGCGCGGCCTGATCATGGGCGTCGCCAACGATCGCTCGATCGCCTGGGGTATCGCCCGCATTCTTGCCGGCCAGGGCGCGGAGCTGGCTTTCACCTACCAGGGCGGCGCTTTCGGCCGCCGGGCCGCGCCGCTGGCGCAATCGGTCGGCGCCAAGATCATCGAAGAATGCAACGTCACCGACCTTGCGAGCGTCGACAACGTGTTCGCCAAGATCAAGCAGGAGTGGGGCAGCCTCGACTTCGTGGTCCACGCGCTTGCCTATTCCGACCCCAAGGAACTCGCCGGCCGCTACGCCGATACGACGCGCGAGAACTTCATCAACTCGATGGTCATCTCCTGCTTCTCGTTCACCGAAGTGGCGAAGCGCGCATCCGAGCTGATGCCGAACGGCGGCTCGATGATCACGCTGTCCTACGGTGGCGCGACCCGCTGGGTGCCCTCCTACAACGTCATGGGCGTGGCCAAGGCCGCTCTCGAAGCTTCCGTGCGCTATCTGGCGGCCGACCTCGGGCCGCAGGGCATCCGCGTCAACGCCATCTCGGCCGGGCCGATGCGCACGCTCTCGGGCGCCGGCGTCGGCGACGCCCGCGTGATCTTCAACTTCCAGAAAGAAAATTCGCCGTTGAAGCGCACGCCCTCGCTTGATGAGGTCGGCGGCTCGGCGCTTTACCTGCTCTCGCCCATGTCGGGCGCGGTGACGGGCGAGGTTCACTTCGTCGATTGCGGCTATAACACCGTGTCGATGCCGAACCTGCAGAGCCTCAAAGAGCACGACAGCGAAGGCAAGGGCCAGGGCCGCTCGCCCTCGGAAGCCGCTGAATAACCCTCGCAGGACGTTGACGCGGCGGCCGCTCCCGTCGCAAACACTGCCTCCATGACAGCGGGGGCCCCATGATCGGCGTCTTTGATTCTGGCCTTGGCGGCCTCACCGTGCTGCGCGAGCTCGTGGCCCGGTTTCGCCATGCCGACTTCGTCTATCTCGCCGATCACGCCCACGTGCCCTATGGCAACCGCCCGTCTGAAGAGATCGTCGAACTGACACGGGCGGCGACGGAAGATCTGTTCAAGCGCGGGGCAAAACTCGTCCTGCTCGGCTGCAATACGGCGACCGCGGTGTCTCTGCGCCGGCTGCAGCGCGAGTGGCTTCCCGGCAGCCGCTGGGCCGATGGCGCGCACAACGTGCTCGGCATCGTCGCCCCCACCGTCGAAGCCGCGACGCAGACGCCCTGGGCCGTCACCTCGCCGCAGTATCCGCAGAAGTACAATACCGATACGATTGCCGTGTTCGGCACGACCCGCACCGTCACCTCCGGCGTTTATCCCGAAGAGATCCGCAAGCGCTGCCCGAAGGTGACGGTGGTGCAGCAGATCTGCTCCGAACTTGCCGGCGCCATCGAGGCGAGCCGGCCCGAGGCCGAACTCGAAGCGCTGGTCCGCAAGGGCGTTGCCGGTGTCATGTCACAAACGGCCAACATGCCGCCGCACCGCGCCATCCTCGGCTGCACCCACTTTCCGCTGGTCGAGCACCTGTTCCGCCGTCACCTGCCTCCCTTCACGCGCATTCTTTCGCAGCCCGAGGTGGTGGCCGACAGCTTCGAAGACTATCTGACGCGGCGGCCGCAGTATCTGGCCGGCAATGAGGGTGGGCGATTGAGCCTGCTCACTACCGGCGAGCCTGACGAGGTGAGCGCGCTCGCCGGCGTGTTCTGGGCCGGCGTCAAACCCTTCACGAAGGCTTGAAACGCCCCGCCGCTGACCGTGGCAGCCACAACCCTGAGGGGCTTTTCTGCCCCAATTGGCTGAGCTAGGCTTTGGCCGTCAACGCGGCTTTCGCGCAAGCGCGGGCACATTTCCCTGTCAACAGGAGTAGTAAAATCATGAGTTCGAAACTGACGCTCTCGGCCCTTGTCGCCGCGGCCGGCCTGATGGCCGCCACGCTGCCGGGCTCCGCCGCCGCCTTGAATGGCAGCTTCAATGGCCTCAAAGATGCCGCCGCCGCGCAGTCGCTCGTCGAGCAGACGCATGGCTGGCATCGCAGCTGCCGCCGTGGCCTCAATGGCTGGCACAAGCACGTGCCGGGCGTCGGCCGCATCCAGTGCGGCAACCATCGCTGCTGGCGCAACAAGTGGGGCGTGCGCCGCTGCATCTGGTACTGAGCGAACAGTCATACGCGATCTTAAAATGACAAAGGCCGCCGGGGATAGTTCCGGCGGCCTCTTTTTTGGCGCTTCCGACGCATTCTAGTTGGCGCTTCCGACTCTCCTTCGTCGAGCCGGCCGGAAGTCCTATCTAAATATCAACCCCGGTCGCGGCGCGGGCCGCCACGGCCACGGTCACGTCCACCACCGCCTTCACGGCGCGGCGGGCGCGACTCGAACACTTCTTCCGGCTCGCCCTCGGCACGCGGGATTTCCTGACCCGTCGCCTGATCGACGATCTTCATCGACAGACGGGTCTTGCCGCGATCGTCGAAGCCCAGAAGCTTGACGTACACTTCCTGGCCCTCCTTGACGACTTCGCCGACGGTTGCCGGCCGGCCGCTCGACAGTTGCGAGATGTGCACGAGGCCATCCTTGGCGCCGAAGAAGTTCACGAACGCGCCGAACTCCATGATCTTCACGACCTTGCCCTTGTAGATCTGGCCGACCTCAGGCTCCGACGTGATGCCGCGGATGCGAGCGAGCGCCTTCTCGATAGAGTCCCGGCTGGCCGAGGCGATCTTCACCGTGCCGTCGTCCGAAATGTCGATTTTGGCGCCCGATTCGGCGACGATCTCGCGGATGACCGAACCGCCTGAGCCGATCACTTCGCGGATCTTGTCGGTCGGAATCTTGATCGTCTCGATGCGCGGTGCATGCTCGCCCAATTCCGTGCGAGCCCCCGTCAGCGCCTTCGACATCTCGGCCAGAATGTGCAGGCGGCCCTGGTTCGCCTGATCGAGCGCGATGCGCATGATCTCTTCGGTGATACCGGTGATCTTGATGTCCATCTGCAGCGAGGTGACACCGTTCTCGGTGCCGGCCACCTTGAAGTCCATGTCGCCCAGGTGATCTTCATCGCCCAGAATATCGGAGAGAACGGCGAAGTCGTCGCCCTCCTTGATCAGGCCCATGGCGATGCCCGCGACGGGCGCTTTCAGCGGCACGCCGGCATCCATCAGCGCGAGCGAAGCGCCGCACACCGTTGCCATCGAAGACGAACCGTTGGACTCCATGATCTCGGACACGATGCGGATCGTGTAGGGGAATTCTTCCTGCGCCGGCAGCAGCGGGCGCACGGCGCGCCAGGCAAGCTTGCCGTGGCCGATCTCGCGGCGGCCGGGCGAGCCCATGCGGCCCGTCTCACCCACAGAGAAGGGCGGGAAGTTGTAGTGCAGCAGGAAGCGCTCTTTTTTCGTCCCTTCGAGGCTGTCGACGTACTGCTCATCCTCGCCGGTGCCGAGCGTGGCAACCACGAGCGCCTGCGTCTCGCCGCGCGTGAACAGCGCCGAGCCGTGGGTGCGCGGCAGCACGTGCACTTCCGACAGGATCGGGCGCACGGTCTTGAGATCGCGGCCATCAATACGGCGCTTGGTCTTCAAGACGTCGCCGCGCATGATGTCCATTTCCAGCGCCTTGAAGGCGTCGGAGAGCAGCACTTTTTCGTTTGGATCATCGGCGGGGATGGCGATGCCTTCGAACACGGCCTTCTTGGCGGTGCCGACGAGATCGTTGCGCTTGGCCTTCTCCTTGGTCGAGAAGGCTTCGATGAGCTTCGATTCGGCAAGCTTCTTGACCTGGTCCTTGTACTTGGCCTTGTCGGGGATCTGGATGTCCCAGGGTTCCTTGGCCGCCGTCTCGGCGAGCTTGATGATGGCCTGGATGACCGGCTGCATGTGCTTGTGGCCGAACATGACGGCTTCGAGCATCTGCTTCTCGGGCAGTTCCTTTGCTTCCGATTCGACCATCATGACGGCATCGTTGGTGCCGGCGACGACGAGGTCGAGCGAGGTTTCCATCATCTCGTCGACCATCGGGTTCAAGACGAACTCGCCGTTGATGACGCCGACGCGGGCGGCACCGATCGGTCCCAAGAACGGCAGGCCCGAGAGCGTCAGCGCGGCGGAAGCCGCAACCATGCCAAGAACGTCGGGATCATTCTCCAAGTCGTGCGAAAGCACGGTAACGACGACCTGCACTTCGTTCTTGAAGCCTTCGACGAACAGCGGGCGGATCGGCCGGTCGATCAGACGCGAGGTCAGCGTTTCCTTTTCGGTCGGGCGGCCTTCACGCTTGAAATATCCGCCCGGAATCTTGCCGGCGGCGTAGGTGCGTTCCTGATAATTGACGGTGAGCGGGAAGAAATCGACGCCGGGCTTAACGGAGCGGGCGCCGACGACGGTGGCAAGCACGGTCGTCTCGCCATACTGGGCAACGACGGCGGCATCGGCCTGACGCGCCATGTGGCCGGTTTCAAGCTTCAGCTTGCGGCCACCCCAGTCAATTTCCACGCGATGAATGTCGAACATGTGATCGGTCTTTCGTTTTCGCTTTTTCTCTTTTCATACGGACGGTCCGGGCGCCGCGTTCGCTTGTTGAAAGCCTGAACACAAACGCCTCATGCGCCAGCACTCGCGATGAGCGCCGGCGCACGGGTTGATCTCAAATTCCAGCGGATCGGGCGGCCATGTGAGCCTGCCTCTCGCTTCAAGACGACGCCTAGCGGCGGATGCCGTGCTTCTCGATGATCTTCTGATAGCGGGCGTTGTCCTTGCTCTTCACGTAGTCGAGCAACTGACGGCGCTGCGACACCATCTTCAGAAGGCCACGGCGCGAATGGTTGTCTTTCTTGTGCAGCTTGAAGTGATCGGTCAACTCGTTGATGCGGTGGGTCAGAACCGCGATCTGAACTTCCGGCGAGCCGGTATCGTTGGCCTTGGTGGCGTTGTCCTTGATGACAGCCGTCTTCGCCGCACGGCGGTGCGGTGCTACTTCCGACATCGGGGGCTCCTTTCGAATTGGAGTTGCAGATAAAGCGGCCAATAGCCGGGATGTCGTCCAGCCAGGTCGCACTGACGTTGCGCCTTGCTGCTTCCCTTCGGGGAGCCAGCCGCAAGGCGCGGCAGCTTTGTTGGGCGTTTCGGCATCAACAAAACAACCGCGCGGTCCCGTTGAGCGGGCCCGCGCGAATGGCGCTGTTATACACGAAACCAGGGCGAACGCGAGATGTTGGCCATGTAAAATATTGCTCCGTTATATCAATAGATTAACCCTCCACGGCCGATCATTTGGCCCGGATCAACGCGCTCACGCCGGAACGATAGAGCATGCCGCCCTTCCTTAGCGGCTGCGACGCAGCAGCCGGCGCAAGCCGGGAAAGAACATCGGAACCCGCTTCTGGTAGCTGGCAAACTTTTCGCCGCGGCTGCGCAACATCTGTGCTTCGCTGTGGGGCACGCCCGATCCATACACGAGCACAACGTACATCAGCGCCGGTGCAACGAGCGTCAGCCAGCCAATGGCGTAGCTGCCGTCCAGGCTGAGTGCCGAGAGGGCAATCGCCAGCCAGAACAACCACTCGAAAAAGTAGTTGGGATGGCGCGACAGCGACCACAGACCGGTCTCGCATATTGCCTGCGGGCTCGGTCGCGTCCTTTTGAAGGTCTGCAATTGCCAATCAGCGGCACTCTCGCCGGCGAGTGCGATCAGAGCCAAACCAAAACACGCCAAGTCCCATAATCCGACCGCGCCCGGTTTTGCAGCCGGCAGCAGGATGCAAACGACCAGTACGCCAGCAACGGCAGCCTGAACCTGTAGAAAACACCAAAGCCTCCAGCCCGCCGAGCGCCCCCACTGTTCGATGAGCGCGCGGTACCTGGGATCGTCGTTCACACGTAGTGTACGCTGGCCGATGTGAACCGCGAGGCGCGCCGACCAGGCCGCTATCAGCAGCACTATGGCCCAGCGGCGCGGCGTCATCTCTCCCGAACAGATGACGACCAGCGCGGCCGTCAGCCCCGTCGACAACGACCAGATGGTGTCGATCCATCCGCTATTTCGCGTTACGCGCTGGATCAACCAAGCCAGCGACATGGCCGCACTGAGCAGAACAAGCGCAAAGAGGATCAAGCCTCCATGGCCGGCGGCGTCCGCGGTCATCACGCCAGCTTTCGAAATGCCAGATGGCGAACGTTGGCGATGCCCGACAAAAACGCGGCTTCGCAATAGCAGAAGTAGTACAGCCATAACCGCCGGAATTTCTCATCAAACCCGAGCGGGGCGATGGCTGGCCATGCTTCCTGGAACGTGTTGCGCCACATCCGGCACGTCGTCGCGTAGTCGGCACCGAAACTCTCTTCATGCGTAAGTTCGAGCCCAACTTTGGCTGCAAGGTCAAGAAGCACCCGGCGCGTTGGCAGCATTCCCCCTGGAAAGATGTAGTGGCGTATGAAATCGAGTTCTTTGCGGTAGCGCGGAAAGAACTTCTCATCGATTGTGATGATCTGGAAGGCCGCCGTTCCGCCCGAACGCAGGCACCTCGCGACGACGTTGAAGTAGTCGGCCCAGTAGGCCTCGCCGACCGCTTCGAACATTTCAATCGAGACCACGCGGTCGTACGTTCCGCGTTCGTCGCGGTAATCGCGAAGTGTGGCGGCCGCACTGCCTTCAAGCCCAGCTTCTGCGATCCGACGCTGCGCGTAGGCGAGTTGTGCGGGAGAAATTGTAATTCCAGTAACATGCGCGCCAAGCCGCGCGGCATGTTCCATGTAGCCGCCCCAGCCGCAGCCGATTTCCAGCACGCGATCGCCCGGCCGCACATCTCCGATGCCGGTTATGCGCGCGTACTTCTGCTGTTGCCCTTTCGCGAGGCTGTCCTCGGGCCGGTAAGCCGACGAATACGTCATGCTGCGATCGAGCCAGGCTGAATAAAACTGATTTCCGAGATCATAGTGGGCCATGATGTTACGCCGGGCGCCTGCGGGCGTATTGCGTCGCAGACCGTGCGTTACCGACTGCATCAGGCGCCATGCGAGCCGCGCCTTGCTGCCATCGACGACCTGCTGGTTCTCCGCAAGAAATCGCAAGACACTTACCAGATCCGGCGTATCCCAATCGCCATGAATGAACCCTTCGGCAAGTCCGATATCGCCTGCCAAAAGCCTGCGGGCGAGGCGGTAAGACCGCACCTCTATCGTCGCACTCTGTCCAGCCTGCGGGCCACGATAATGAATTTGCCGACCGTCCGGCAGTTTGACAACGACCGATCCGCATTGGATTTTTGAGAGTGGCCGCATCGCCAGTTGCAAGAGCCAGGGTACGCCCGGCCGTTCCTGCAGAAGCGCTTGTTGATGTTCCATCTAGATCCTTTTTGTGCTTCTCAGGGTATCCGCTGGGATCGGGTGTAGCTGCCGGTCTCGCCGTAGCTCGCTGCCGGCGGGGGCGGCGGGCGAGGCCGCACATGATGCCCCTTCAGCCAAAGACGCAGCGCCTGGTAATGAATGGCACCGAGGATCCTCATCCCGCCCAGAAGTTGCTGCGACGCCAATTTCACAAGTTTCAGCGCGCGTGGCTCAATCCGGTGCGCCGACAATAGAGCCGTCAACACAACACCCTCGGCGTCGCGTTCGATGATCTTGAGATTGAGCGTCTCGCCCGGAGCGGTTGCGAGAAAGCGATATCGAAGTGCCATGTCCATGAAGGGCGACACGTAGAAGAGCTTGTCGCATTCATGAGGTGCCAGAGAGCCTCCGCCGCCTGCCTCTACGCGCATGACGTAGGAGTGACGCTCGCCGAAGGTGTTTCGCACCTCATAGACGACCGCGGCCAGTCCGGCCGGCGACCAACAGTAGAACACCGATAGCGGATTGAACGCGGAACCCAGCACGCGCGGCATGCACACAAGTTCGATCCGCTCAAGACCGCTGGTGACGCCTCCATTCCGCACCAGGGCCTCCACATGCTCACGCAGCGGCCTCGCCCCCCGCGCGCCATGGTCCGACGGCTTGAACGACATCAAGTTGAAAGCCCCGACGGAGAAAATCGGGGGTAACTTGCCGGCGTCATCCAGCCGGTCGATGTCCACGCATATCAGCGGCACGGCATATGAAAACCTGTGCGGGTGCGGCCGCACGCGCACGTGCGCGACGTGCGAACGATAAAACGACACAGCTGGTCGCGGATCTGGCCTCATGTCCGCTCCCAGGGCGCAATGCCGCCGAAAGCGCTGGCGGCGGCGAGCCCGGATCGCAGACCATCCTCGTGAAAGCCGTAACCGCTCCACGCGCCCGCAAAGGTGACCAGCGGTCCTTGAATAGAGGCAAGACCGGCTTGTGCTGCTATGGCTGCGGCATCGTAGAGCGGATGCTCGTAGTCGATTTGCGCCAACACTGTTCCAGGTTGCGGCAAGACGTGGGGATTGAGCGAGACGAAGATATCAGGTTCCGGCGGCAGATTTTGCAGCCGGTTCATCCAGTAGGTGACGGTCGCCGCTCTTTGCGAAGACGACGCCACAACATTCCAAGATGCCCACGCGGGCCTAGACCTCGGCATCAGGCGCGCGTCGGTGTGAACAACAGCCCGGTTGGCGCTGACCCTGAAAGCCCCGAGTATGTCTCTCTCGCGCGGTGACGGGCTGTCCAGCAGGGCCAGCGCTCGCGGCGCACTCGTTGCAACGACGGCCCGGTCGAAAATCAGTTCAGCGCCGCCGCGATCGGCGAGCCGAACACAATCCTGATCGCGGATGATGCTGACGATGCGCCGATTCACAACCAGACGATCCCTCAGAACCTCAGCCGTTCGCGCTACGTAGTTGCGGCTTCCGCCGGTGACGGTGCGCCATTGCGGCCGGCTCCAGTGCAGTAGTTTGTGGTTGTCGAAAAAAGTGAGAAACGAAGCCGCTGGAAATTCGAGCATCTCGTCTCGGGTCATTGACCAGATGGCGGCTCCCATCGGCAAAAGGTAACGCTCACGCAGCGATTCAGAAAATCCTGCCTGATCGAGATAGCGGGCCAGTGTCTCGCCTGGCACAGAGTTTGACGAAACGGCCTGCCGCGCCACGCGCTGAAACTTGACGATCTCGGCGAGCAGGCGCCAATGCGCGATCGATACGGCATTGCGGCGCTGCGCAAAGAACGCCGAGAGCGTGCGCTTCTGGCAGCCGGCCCATTCATAGGCCCCCTCGTCCAGCGAAAGAGCAAAGCTCATGTCCGATGGCTGCGTCACGACGCCCGACCAATCGAGAAAGCGGCGAAAATTCGGGTAATTGTCATCGTTGTAGACGATGAAGCCGGTATCGACGGCGCGCGTGCCGCCAGCGACATTCAAAGTGAGCGTATTGGCATGCCCCCCGGCGCGCGGGTCCTGCTCAAAAAGCGTCACGTCCACGTCCGGCAGGCCGTGCAAGGCCAGCGCCGCGCCCTGACCGGAAATTCCAGATCCGACAACGGCAATGCGCACGCGGTCCGCTCCTCCTCTGCGATCAGCGCACGACGATGTAGGCGGCGACGCCCGCACTGAAGGCCGTGAGCAACGTGCCCCAAGCCATATCGATCAGGCTCAACTTCATCGGCCAATCGCGCACCACGGCGAGAGCGGTCAGATCATAGGTCCCGTAGGCGACCAGCCCGAGCAGGGCGCCCGGCACGAGCGCATCGGTCCAATAACCGGATCGCAACGCGGGCAAGACCGCGAAATAGACGATCGCGCCGAAGTACATGAGATAGAACGCCGCCGCCGGCCCAACCCTGAACGACTGTGCCAGTAGCGAACCCATCTCCTTGCGGTAAAGATCTCTCGCGACGTACCCGAGCCAGATCAGATCGATGATGACGAATGTGGCGCCAGCCACGAGATAAGCGGCCAGTATCGATTTGATGGGCATGCGTGCATCCTCCGCCGGAGGGTTACGGCGCGGCCCACGGATTGGATCATCGAAGCCGCCAGGGCTTCAATGACCGGCCCGGTCTGTGGCTATGGCTCAGGTTTGCTCCAGACCAGCCGCGCCGGTCATTGAAGCCCCGGCGTTCTGCGATAAACTCCGCCGCTCAGACCGGGCCGATCAAACCACGGGGGCAGCATGGCCTTTGCCGATACTCTCAAGACACTCCCAAGCGTAACGCATCTTTCAGCGCTGATTCTGAGCGATGCCGCCAGCGGCGACCTGGTGCATACCATCGAGAACAAGCCGGGCCAGATCGGCTCGCTGACGGTCTACAGCCATCTGGCTCAGACGTTCGGCGCCATAACGCCCGAGGCAGCCCGACACGGGCTCGCGCTTTACGGCGAGCACACCGATGATGCCCGCGCCAATCCCGGTAAGCATCCCAACGTCGACCGGCTGATCGCGCTCATCGCCAGCGGCCGCAGCCTGCACGTCAACACCGTGCTCGCTGGCGCGGCTTGATCGCCGTCCGGCGCGAATACAATCTCGAACGCGCTTCCGGCGAGACAACCGGAAGCGCCGGCCACAAGCCTAACGCTCCAGCGCCTCCGGCCGGCTCTGCGGAGCAGAGCCGGTTGCGCAAACAAAAGCGTGAGGCGGCGACGACGGCGGGCCTCGATTTCTAGTCTAAGGGATGCGGCCTCGCCGTCATCGCCCGCGGTAGGAGGAGTGTTTCGCCCGTGAACCCTGTGCGGCATCCGTCTCAGCACAGGCTCCAGGGTCCGGCAAGCCCTATAGCGAGCGAGCCGTTTCTTCCCTGAAGGCGGAACGACCGGCAACGATCTGATGGCGCCGCTCGCTTCCTACGCCGCGCCTCGTGATGGAACTCAGCGGGTACCCATAACCCTCAACTGAGGCGCGTGGAGCGAGTATCGGCCGGGCCGGAGGGGCGGGGATAAGTTTGAGAGAAATGAAGTGGTGCCGGACTTTCAATGCTCCGGCGCAACCGGCCGGCTTGCGGAACGCTAACCGGTTGCGCCAAACAAATGAGCGGGCGGGGATAAGTTTTTTTAGAGAATTCTTGCCGGCACGGGGGCGCAACGAACGCAGCTGACTTCGGCCATCGGCCAATAGGCGACGAAACGCCGGCGGCTACCACCACCAGCCTTGTTGCACCTTTTTCCTGTTATCGTCGCGCCGTGTCCTCGCCGCTGCTTGCGATTTCGATCTGGGTTCACCCATGTAACCGAAGTTGAAAAAGCTGGAGCCGCCATACGACGGCTTGCTTCTTGCGACCGGGATATTGACCGTGGGCAGGCGTGTCTTGAAGCCGCCTTGTGGGTGGTTGCTCAAGACCGCAACAAACTCCGTTCGATAGTTCGTTTCCCGGCTCAGCGGCTCGTCGGAGATGATGATCGAGGAACGCGGCAACGCCGAGGGTGCAATGCGGCCCAGCACATCTTGCGGAATCGAAATCCTGTCGAGCGCGTTGCGGGCATTGTCGCCGCTGTCGATCGTGACCGCGCTCCAGCGCAGGCCCGAGTCAGTGCTCGCCATTGCGGTGAAGATGTGTGTGCCGATCGGCCGGTCGGGATCGCGGATGGCGATGGGAACCTCGATGCTCGAATCGAAGACTTCGCCCCCGTCCGGCCACGGCTTGCCCGTGGTGCGCCGCACGTAGAGCTTCTGCTTCGCCCGGCTGACATAGATTGCGACGGGCTGGAGCGCGAGTTTGGCTTCGTCCGCGGCTTTGGTCAGGTCGCTCAACTTGCCGGCGGCCGCTTGGGCGGCATCCTTTGCCTTGGCCGCGTCTTCGAGCTTTGACGACGCTTCCGCTTTTGCGCGGTCGAGCCGTGTTGCCGCTTCCGCCGCCTTGGCAGCCGCTTTGACCTTTCGGTCCTCGGCCCGCGCCTTGGCCCCTGCCTTCATGGCGGTCGCGAGCGACCTCTCGGCCGTTTTGAGTTCGGTGTCAGCCTTGGTCTTCAAGGCTTGGGCTTTAGAGAGCGACGCCTTGGCCTTGAACACATCCCGTTGCGCTTTTTCAGCGGATTTTCTTGCTTGAGCCAGAACCTTCCTGGCCTCCGGCGCATCACTGGTTCTTGCCGCATCAACGGCTAAGTCTGCAGCGGCTCTTACGGCATCCTTCGCCTTGGCCGCGGCCTCAAGTTTGGCCGCGACATCGCCCTTCGCAACGTTCAACCGTGTCTCCGCCTCCGACAACCTTGAAGCAGCCTTGAACTTGCGGTCCTCGGCCCGCGCTCTTGCTTCGTCATTATCTTTGGTCGCGGCCGCGAGCGTTCTCTCGACACTCTTCAGCTCGCCGTCGGCCTTCGTCTTCAGGGTTTGCGCTTTCGATAGCAAGCCCTTGTATTTTTCGGCCTCACGCTCGGCTGCCTTCAAAGCCTTCTTTGCTTCATCTGCCGATTTGGCGGCCTCAGCAACGTCACGATTGAGCGACGCGGAACGCGCCGGGGCTTCCGCAACGGTCTTTGCGTCCGGCACCAGCAACGCCGGATGAGTGAAGTCCACCGGAGTTGCGTCGTGGGGCGAAACGATCACGCGCATGCCGATCCGCGTCTTGTCGAAAAGCTCTTCCGCAAAATTGAACGGCAGGCGCACACATCCGTGGGAGGCGGCATAGCCCGGCAGCGGGCCCCCATGCATTGCAATGCCGTTCCAGGTGAGGCGTTGCATGTGAGGCATATGGGCGTCGTCATACAGGTTTGAACGATGATCCTCGTTCTTCTGCAGAATGGCGAAGACGCCCGCGGGCGTTTCGCGCCCTTTGACGCCTGTCGACACCGGCGCGCGCAGGGTCCACCCTTCACTGTCATAGAACGTGATGTTCTGGCTCTTGATCGATACGATCGCCATGACCGGTTCGTTTGCCGCGCGCGGCGCCGTCTCGTAGGCCGGCTTCGCTTTATTCGCATGGGCCAGGTCGACCGGTGCCGTCAGCATGGCAATGGCGGCAAGCGTGACGATGGCGGGTGATCTGGAACGAAAAAGGATGGGTCGCGCCATCGATGTCTGGTACGCCATACACTGCCCCAATTGCGATGCAAGTCCGTGGCTGCGTCAATAGCCTATCCAATCTCAACTTCCAACCCGGTCCAACCGGCAGCGAGCCAGGCTCATTGCCGAATTCCCGTTACGCCTTACCTGGTCGCGCGTCGCGGTGGCGGCTGGCCCGGTTCGCACGAGCTGACTTGGGGTGTTATTTGAGGATTGTGAGGTCTTAAGGATTTCCCGGCATGGCGCGCCTCACCGGTCACCGCCAAATCACATTTATGTTCAGCGGTCTGCTGTTCGACGGCACCCGCCGCCTGCGCCAGCGGCGCTGTGAAGGTGGACCGAGGCAGCCCCTACCCCTTCCGCCCCCTATCCGGCGAGAGTTCCGCGCCCAATCGTTTGAGCGCGTCCGAAGTGTCGTAGGTGTCGAGCATCAGCTCGATCAGCGCCGGGCCTTCGTTCGAATCGCGGGCGCGGGAGAGTGCGGTTTCGAACTCGCCTTCGGTCTTCACCCGCACGCCCCAGCCGCCGCCCATCACCTCAGGCAACTTGTGATAGGCCCACGGCTGTATATCGTTGTACGGCCCTTCGTGGATCATGCGCTCGGTGGTGTAGCCGCCGTTGTTCATCAAGAGGATGATGGCGTTGCTCTTGCGGCGGCAGAGCGTCGAGAGTTCCTGCGCCGTCATCTGAAATGCGCCGTCGCCGATGAAGGCCAGCGGCCGGCGGGCGGCATCGGCCAGCGCGGCGCCGAGCGTGGCGGGTAGCGCATAGCCGATCGACAGATAAAACGCCTGGCCGATGAAGCCGACATCGTGATGCAGGACGAGATCGGCTGCGGCGAAGAGCGAATCTCCCGTTTCCGCGATAACCGTCGTTTCGGGCCCCAGAAACGCGTTGATGCGGCTCATCACCCGGCTGACCGTCAAGGCGCGAGTGTCATCCGGCGTGTACTCGGCGCGCAGCAGTTCCGACACCGGCTTGAAGGCGGGGTGCGGCAAGCCTTTCTCTGGAAGGCGCGCCGTGAGCCCGCTCACGACATCGCCGATCCATACATCCTCGTAGACGTGTTGGCTGATTTTCAACCGCCCGGAGTTGGCGAGGATCAGATGCCGGCCCTCCAGGCGGCCGGTGTGGACGCCCAGATTGATGTCGCTGATCCAGGCCCCCAGGCAGAGCAGCACGTCGGCCTTTTCGACGATCGCGCGCACGTCCTGGCGTGACGACGCCCCCTCGTAGACGCCGATGGCGAGGGGATGACGCTCGGAAATCACGGTCTTGCCGAGCAGCGTGGTGGCGACCGGCAGTTTCGCCTTTTCGATAAGGGCGTAGAAATCCCTGGTCAGGCCGTAGCGGTGCAATTCGACGCCGCCGAGGATGACGGGGCGCTTGGCGGCGGTAAGCAGCGCCGATACTTCATCGAGCGCTTCGCCGAGCGCATCCGCGTTCGACGGCGGCCGCGGCAGCGGCTTGAAGGGAGCGGGTTTCACGCAAGGCTTATCGACCATGTCGGCCGGGATCTCGATCAGAACGGGGCGCTTTTCGGCAATGCATCGCGACAGCGCGTAGTCGATCCGCCGCGGCGCCTCGCCCGCGTCGTCGAGCAGAACGGATGCGACCGTGATGTGCGAAAAGGCCCGCCGCATGGTCGAGACGTTGCCGACGCCGTGATGCAGCAGCATCGAGGCCTTGAGCTGCGTGGTGCGCGGCACGCCGACGATGACGACAAGAGGCACCTGCTCTGCATAAGCGCCGGCAACCGCGTTCATGGCCGAAAATCCGCCCACACCCCAGGTGACGGCAATGCAGCCTATGCCGTTGATGCGGGCGTAGGCATCGGCCGCGTAGCCGGCATTCAACTCGTTGCAGGTGCCGACGAATTCGATGCCGGATGCGATCAGCCGGTCCATGAAGGTCAGCGCATAGTCGCCCGGCACGCCGAACGCGTGCTTCAACCCGGCCTCTTTCAGGCGCTGCAACAGATACGTGGCGACCGTCGCATTCGGCATGACCGCATGATGATCCGAGCTGCGGCGGACGTCAAACCGGCTGAAGTTGGTATGTTCCGCGCGGAACTGCGCACGACGGGGTGAGCTGTGAAGGTTCAGGCGAAAGGCTCTTTTTTCGGAGGAACCCACGTGGACAACATCATCCTCATCGGCGCCGCTGCGTTTCTGGGCACGTTCGCCGCAAACATCGTGTGGTCGTGGTGGAATTCCGCTCCCACGGCGCGAAGCCCGGCAACGGCGGGCGAAAGCGCCCCGAAGCGACCGCCCATCGTCGCAGTCATATCGGCCGGCGCGGTGCTGGGAATGACGGTGCACGTCATGAACAGCGTGTCCAGCGGCGATATGGCACCGGGAACCGGAGCTATTGCCATATTTGTTACCGCCATCACCGTGCTCCTCTCCGGACGGGCATTGAGGCGCTAGTGTTCCGGCTCCGACATTTGCTCGCGAGCGAACCGAAACGGGAAGCAAATGTCGGAGCCATAAGGAACACTAGAAATCCAGTGATTCTAGTGCAGCTTATGCATCTGACGTTTGGTTATTCAACCAGCCGCGGGCGGGGACCAAACGTCAGATGCGCTGCACTAGAGCCGGCCGGGACCGCGCCCAACCCGAGAGCAGCGGCGTCTCCTGAATATGGGGAACCAAAACCAGATTCGCGCGTCTAGAGGCATTGGGCAGGCGTGCGGGGAATGGAATGGATCTGACAACGTCGCAACTGGCCGCGATACTCATCATCGTGGCGATGCTGGCCGCCTTCATCTGGGACCGCTGGCGCTATGACGTGGTGGCGCTTGGCGCGCTGCTGGCGGCCATCACCGCCGGCATCGTACCGCAGGATGAGGCGTTCAGCGGATTTTCCGATCCCGTCATCATCGTCATTGCCGCCGTGCTGGTGGCAAGCAAGGCGGTGGCGAAATCAGGCATTCTCGACCGCATCGTGCGCAGGCTTTTGAACCGCATCGACAGCCTGACGTTGCAGATCGGCATTCTGAGCGCCGCGGTCGGCCTGCTGTCCGCCGTCATCAAGAATGTCGGCACCTTATCGATCTTCATCCCGATCGCGATGCAGATTGCGCGCCGCTCCAAACAGTCGCCATCGCTATATCTGATGCCGCTGGCGTTCGCTTCGCTGATCGGCGGAACGATCACGCTCATCGGCACGTCACCCAATCTGCTCATCTCCAGCGTGCGCAACGATGTTTCGGGCAAGCCATTCAGCCTTTTCGATTTCGCCTATGTCGGCTTGCCGCTGACGGGGCTGGTCGTGCTTTTTCTCGCGTTCGGCTGGCGGCTATTGCCGAAGGATCGAAGCGGCGCGCCGTCCGCGGAAGAGCGCTTCAAGGTCGAGAACTACACGACCGAACTGCTGCTGACCGAAGCGTCGCCTTTTGCCGGCAAGACGGTGGGCGATCTTGAGGCCTCCGGCGACGACATCGTCATTCTCGCCGTCATCCGCGACGGCGGCCACAACTACATTCCAAGCGCCACCTGGCCGCTCTATCCGGGCGATGTGCTGACCATCCAGGCTGAACCGGCGGCGGTGAAAGCGCTGATCGACGAAGCCAAGCTGACGCTCGATCAGGCGCGCGAACTGAAGAAGGACGACGACAGCCGCGACGAGTTGAGCACGGTCGAAGCCGTGGTGATGGCCAATTCGCCACTCATCGGCCAGACCATCCGCAGCTTGGCACTGCGCCGCAGCTACGACGTCAACGTGCTGGCCATCAGCCGTTCGGGCACGCGCCGCGCCGACCGGCTGCTGTCGCACACCTTCCAGGTCGGCGACCTCATCGTCTTCCAAGGCTGGGAAAACGGACTGCCTGCAACGCTCAAGGAGCTCGGCGTGCTGCCGCTCGCCGACCGCAGCCTGGCTCTCGGCAAATCGACAGACGGGCTGATCCCGCTCGGACTGCTTGCGGTTGCGATCGTGCTGATCGGCATGAAGTTCGTGACCGTCGCCGTCGGCTTCTTCGCCGCGGCGTTTCTGACAATCCTGCTCAAGCAGATCTCACTCAAGGACGCATATGAGTCGATCGAAGGGCCGGTGCTCGTGCTGCTTGCCTCGCTCATCCCGGTCGCCAAGAGCCTTCAGACCACGGGTGTGACCGATCTCATCGGCAAGGCGATCGCCAGCATCGCCACGCAGATTCCGGGCTCGGCGTCCGTTGCGCTGATGATGGCGGCGGCGATGATTCTGACGCCGTTCTTGAACAACGCCGCGGCGGTGCTGATGCTCGGGCCAGTCGCCGCCGTCGTTGCCAACACGCTCGGCTACAATGCCGACCCGTTCCTGATCGCAGTGGCGCTCGGCTGCGCCTGCGATTTCCTCACCCCCATCGGACACCAGAACAATCTGCTGGTGATGGGGCCCGGCGGCTACAAATTTACCGACTACTGGAAGCTCGGTTTGCCGGTGTCGCTGATCGTACTGGCAGCCGGAACGCCGCTGATCCTGTGGGCCTGGCCGCTCACATGACGGCAATCAACCAAGGTTGAACACCCGCGTCGGGTGCAGCGCGCCCTTGTCCAACTCTCCAAGCGCGATCAACCGGCCCTTCGACGTGGCGAAGGCGGGGCCTGAGAGCACCGGCGCATCGCGGCCGCGGATGAGCACGGCTTGTCCGCGCACCAGGCTCGCAGCGTCTGACGGGCTGACAATCAGCTCAGGCAGATCTTCAAGCGCGGTCTCGACCGGCGCCAGCAATTTCATCAGCGCCGCGCCGCCGTCATCGAGCTTTGCCGCCTCGTCGATGGCCGCGAGCGTGACCGAGCGCGGCTCATCGAATGGGCCGACCCGGGTGCGGCGCAGCGCGATGACGTGGCCGTGGCAGCCGAGAATGCGGCCCATGTCACGGGCGAGCGAACGGACATACGTGCCCTTGCCGCATTCGGCCTCGAACACGCTCGTCTCCGCATCGGGCTGATCGACAAGCTCGAGCCGCTCGATGATGACGGGACGGGCTTCGAGCACGACATCCTCTCCGTCGCGGGCGAGGTCGTAGGCGCGAGCGCCATCGACCTTGATGGCCGAGAACGTCGGCGGCACCTGCATGATTTCGCCGATGAAGCGCGGCAGGATCGCTTCAATCTCCGCCCGCGAGGGACGTTTATCCGAAGCTTTCGTTACCGGACCTTCTTCGTCGTCGGTCGAGGTTTCCGCACCCCAGCGAACGGTGAAGCTATAGGCCTTATCGCCGTCGACGGCATAGGGAACGGTCTTCGTCGCCTCGCCCAGCGCGATGGGGAGCAGACCCGTGGCGAGCGGATCGAGCGTACCGGCGTGCCCCGCCTTTTGCGCGTTAAACGCACGGCGCACCGCGCCGACGGCCTGCGTAGACGTCATGTTGAGCGGCTTGTCGAGAACGACCCAGCCGTGAACGGGATTGCCTTTTTTGCGTCGTGACATGTGATCTCCAAAGTCCTTCTCCCCTTGGGGAGAAGGTGGCCGAAGGCCGGATGAGGGGATGGGCTGTTGCCTAGATCGAGTGCCAGCCCCCTCACCCCAACCCTCTCCCCAAGGGGAGAGGGGGTCTTTACTTCTTCTCCACATCCCGCCTGACCCGCTCGCTATCGAGCAGCCGGTCGATACGGGTGGCCTCTTCGAACGTCTCGTCCTCGCGGAAGCGCAGATCGGGCGCATAACGCAGATTCAAGGTGTGGGCGACTTCGGCGCGGATGTACTTCTTGTTACGCGTCAGCGCCTCGATCACCGGCTTCACATCGTTGCCGCCGAGCGGCATGACGTAGACGGTGGCGAGTTTCAGATCGGGCGAAATGCGCACCTCGGGAATGGTGATGGTGTGGCTGGCGATGACGTCGTCATGAATATCGCCGCGCACCAGCATTTCAGCAATCTTGTGGCGGATCAGTTCGCCGACACGCAGCATGCGCTGCGACGGGCCCTTGGCGCCCCCGGCACTACTCTTCTTGGAACGTGTCATCGTCTGTCATCCTTGGCGGCGGTTGCGCCGTCCGTTTCTGCATCTTGATCCTCGCCGGCCTGGTCGCGGCCGAGGGCGCGCGCGGCGGCGGCAAAGTTGGCCATGTCGCTGGCGTCGCGAAAGGCGCGGAGCGGCAGGATGACCGGCGCGCGGCCCGGCTGAACTAAAAAGATATGGGCGGCGGTTTCGGTGATGTTGAGCTTGCTCCACGCATACGAACTCTGATCGCCGCTCTCGCCGGCAAAAAGCAGCTGCGGATAGGCATCGACGGCCGTCTGGCCAGCCGGCACTTGCGCCTTGCTGATGCGATGCCGAGTGCGCGCGGTCAGAAGAATAAGGCTCAACGCGTAACCGGCGGCAATGGCGGCGATGACGCTCAGGAGCTGCCCCAGTTGCGTATCGGTGTCCCAGGGCACGATGGCTTTCAAATTCTCATCGAAGTACCCGACGGCGGCACCGCACAGCAGGATCGGCCCGAACAGCCACAGTTTTTCCGCACCCACCAGCTCACGCGGCAGAAAGTGATAGGCGGCGACATCTTCGCGCGTGAGCTGAAAACGAAGTTGACGGATGGGGGCGTTGGGATTGTCTGTCATGATCTCTGACCACCGCGGGATTGGACCGCGTAGGGCCTCTTGTGCGCTTACCCTCTCCCCTTGGGGAGAGGGTCAGGGTGAGGGGGCTGCAAGCTTGCTAAGANNACATTGGGGAGAGGATCAGGGTGAGGGGCTGCAAGCTTGCTAAGACGCCCGCCCCCTCATCCGGTCCTTCGGACCACCTTCTCCCCAAGGGGAGAAGGAAATCACTACAGCGTCCTTGCGATGATCTCGACCTGGAAGCATTCGATCTGGTCGCCTTCGCGCAGGTCCTGGTAATTGGCAAACGACATGCCGCATTCCTGACCGGCGGTGACTTCCTTCACGTCGTCCTTGAAGCGCTTCAGGATCGACAGCGAACCTTCGTGGATCACGACGTTGTCGCGCAGCAGGCGAACCTTGGCGCCACGCTCGACCTTGCCTTCGGTGACCTGGCAGCCCGCGACCTTGCCGACCTTCGATATGTTGAAGACCTGCTTGACGGTGGCGTAGCCGAGGAACACTTCCTTTTTCGTCGGAGCGAGCAGTCCGGACATCGCCTGCTTCACGTCATCCACCAGATCGTAGATGATGTTGTAGTAGCGAATTTCGATGCCCTGCTGGTCGGCCGCCTGTTTGGCCTGGGTGTTGGCGCGAACATTGAAGCCCAGCACGATCGCCTTCGAGGCGTTGGCCAGCGCGACATCGGACTCGGTGATGCCGCCGACGCCGGTATGAACGATGCGGGCGATGACTTCGTCGGTGCCGAGCTTTTTGAGCGAGCCGACAATGGCTTCGACGGAGCCCTGCACGTCGCCCTTGACGAGGAGGTTGAACTCCTTCTGGCCGGCGGCGTCTTTGAGCGACTGCATCATCTGCTCGAGCGTGCGCGGCGTGCCGGCAGAACCCAGCGTTTCGCGGCGCTTGCGCAGACGGTAATCGGTGATCTCGCGGGCACGGGCCTCGTTCTCGACGACCGAGAACTGCTCGCCCGCTTCGGGTGCCGAGTCAAAGCCCAGGACTTCTGCCGGAACCGAGGGACCCGCCGACTCGATCGGCTGGCTGTGATCGTCGAGCAGGGCACGCACGCGGCCCCAGGCCATGCCGGCCACGACGATGTCGCCGACCTTCAAGGTCCCGCGCTGGACCAGCACGGTGCCGACCGGACCACGGCCACGTTCGAGCTTCGCCTCGATGACGATGCCTTCGGCCGAGCGGTTGGGGTTGGCCTTCAGATCGAGAATTTCCGATTGCAGATTGATCGCTTCCAACAGCTTGTCGAGGTTGGTGCGCTTCAAGGCCGAGACCGGCACTTCCAGCGTGTCGCCACCCATGCTTTCGACGACGATCTCATGCTGCAACAGATCGGTGCGCACGCGATTGGGATCGGACTGCGGCTTATCGATCTTGTTGATGGCGATGATCATCGGCACGCCGGCGGCCTTGGCGTGGTTCAACGCCTCGACCGTCTGCGGCATGACGCCGTCGTCGGCGGCGACGACGAGCACGACGATATCCGTCACCTTGGCGCCACGCGCACGCATGGCGGTGAAGGCTTCGTGGCCCGGCGTATCGATGAAGGTGACCTTGTTGCCCGACGGCGTCAGCACCTGATAGGCGCCGATGTGCTGGGTAATGCCGCCGGCTTCGCCCGAGACGACGTTGGTCGAACGGATCGCATCGAGCAGCGACGTCTTGCCGTGGTCGACGTGACCCATGATGGTGACGACGGGCGCACGCGGCTCGAGATGATCGTCGATATCCTTGTCGCCGACGAGACCGATTTCGACATCCGATTCCGACACGCGCTTGGGCGTATGTCCGAACTCCTGAACGATCAATTCCGCCGTATCGACATCGATCACGTCAGTGATCTTGTGCATCGCGCCCTGTTTCATCAGGTACTTGATGACGTCGACAGCGCGCTCGGCCATGCGGTTCGATAATTCCTGAATGGTGATGACTTCAGGAATGATGACCTCACGCGCGATCTTTTCACGCGTCTGCTGAATGCCCATGGCCTTCAGCTTTTCCTTCTCGCGCTTGCGCTTCAGCGAGGCGAGCGAACGCTGCTGGGCTTCGCGATCGAAATTGGTGATCGAAATCTTGTGACGCTGACGGCTGTCGTCAGTGTCCTTGACGGCGGGCCGAACGACCTTGGCGCCACCGGGGCCGCCGCGCTTGCGGACGTCATCCTCCTCCACGACCTGCTGCTTGGCGACAGCGGGACGGGCCGGACGCGACGGCTTCTCGAGTGACGGTTCGCCGGCTGCCGCACCGGGAGCGCCACGGCGCGGGATCGGCAATTCGATTTCGCGAGGACGGCCGGCAGCGCCCGGCATGTAGGCCGGTCCGCCACTTCCGGTGCGCGGTCCCCCGCGATTGAACGGCGGACGGCCACCTTCGCGCGGCGCACCCGTGCGCGGGCCATCTTCGCGCGGACGCTCGTCGCGGCGCGCACCATCACGGGGAGCACCACGGGCTTCAGCCGGCTTCGACTCGACCTTGGCTTGAGGGGAGGGCGCTTCGACGATTTGCGCTGTGACGGGCGCGGCGGCGGCTTCTTCAACCTTCGTCTCGGACGGCTCAGGTGCGCGCACGACCGGCTGGAACAGGATCGGCTCGCTGGCTGTCAGGGGTGCCGTCGCATCCCGGGCCCGGGCGGCGGCGAGCGCAGCCTTTGCGCGTTCGCGCTCTTCATTCGAAAGCGTGCGTTGGGCCGCGGCGCTGGAACGGGATTCAGCAGCCGCGAGCGGACCCTCTTCACGGGCTTGAGGCTCACGCACCGGCGCCGCGGGCTGCGGCCTCTCGGCGACCACCACGGGAGCGGGATCGGGCGCGGCCTCCGCGCCCGGCGCGGTCAACTTGCGCGTCTTCTTCTTTTCAACGACGACCGATTTCGAGCGGCCATGGCTGAAGTTCTGTCGCACATGACCAGACTCGACCGTCCGCTGCAGCGAGAGCGGCTTACGCGCCCCTGTGCGCAGGGTCTTGTCGGATTGGTCGTTCGATTCCGTCATGCGTTATCCGTTCAACCTTCGTTGGTGTGTTCAATGGAAAACGACTGATCGGAAACGCCCCTGTCGGAACGGTAGCGCGCCAGGCGCCCCGCCTCCTCCAGAAACCGCTCCGTCAGTCCTCCGGGTATGAGCCCAGCATGTACCACACTTGGGCGGCCCATGGCCAAGCTCATTTCTGCAATTGTCAGCACGTTTACGACCGGGGCCGGCGCCCCGCGCTCCCGCTGTATCGCCTTGAATTTGCGATCCAGTTTCTGTTGGCCGTCATCGGCGGCATCGGAGCCATGCAAAACGGCGGCAAGTGCGCCTTTTTCCAGCGCCGCATCGACCTGCTGGAAGCCCGCGACAACCTGACCCGCCTTGTTGGCAAACGACAGGTATTCGCCGACCCGGCGCGTCAGCAAGGCTTCTACTTTGTCCTCGAGCCCGGCGGGCACCGCCGCCTGCTGCTTAAGGCTCCTGGAGAAGGCCTTGGATTGAATTGCCTTTTTGAGGATTTCCCGTGAGCAGGAAAGCCACACGCCACGGCCCGGCAGGCGGCCTTCGACGTCGGGCACGATTTCGCCATCGGGCGACAGCGCAAAGCGGATCATCTCCGCCTGAGCCAGATTTTGACGCGTGACGACGCACAGCCGCTCGGGACCGGCCTTTTTCGAGCCGGCGCCCTTCTGCGGCGTCACATCGCTGTCGTCCGTTTCTGCCACGCTGTCTGTGATGGCGTCCTCCACATGATCCGTTAACCCTGGGCGCCGGCGTCATCGCCGGCGGCGGCTTCCTCATCGGCAGAGGCCTGCTCCAGGTCTTCCGCCGTGATCCAGCCGGCCTGGACGCGCGCGGCCATGATCATGGCTTCCGCATCCTTGCGCGAGACCTCGAAGCCATCGAGGTAGCCCTTGTGACGGACGGGCTCCGCATCCTTTTCCTTCTTGCGTTCGGTCCAGCCGACCAGTTCGTCGGTGGCGCAATCGGCGAAATCCTCGACCGTCTTGATGCCGTTCTCGCCCAAAGCGACGAGCATGGCCGTGGTGAGGCCCGGCACTTCAGCCAGTTCGTCGGCCACGCCAAGTTCGCGGCGCTTGGCGTCGCGCTCGGCTTCCTGCTGCTCCAGATATTCGCGGGCGCGGTTCTGGATTTCGGATGCCGTGTTCTCGTCGAAACCCTCGATGTGGGCGATTTCGGAAAGATCGACGAACGCGACTTCCTCGATCGAGGCGAAGCCTTCGGTGACGAGCAGCTGGGCGATGACCTCATCGACGTCGAGCGTTTCCATGAGGAGAGCCGTGCGCTCGGCGAATTCCTTCTGACGCCGCTCGCTCTCTTCCTGCTCGGTCAGAATATCGATGTCCCAGCCGGTCAACTGCGAGGCAAGCCGCACGTTCTGGCCGCGCCGGCCGATAGCGAGCGAGAGCTGCGCTTCGGGCACCACGACTTCGATGCGGTTTGAATCTTCATCAAGCACGACCTTGGTGACTTCGGCCGGCGCCAGTGCGTTGACGATAAAGCTCGCCGCGTCCGGGTTCCACTGGATGATGTCGACCTTTTCGCCCTGCAGCTCGTTGACGACCGCCTGGACGCGGGCGCCGCGCATGCCGACGCACGCGCCGACCGGATCGATGGAAGAATCCTTGGAAATGACGGCGATCTTGGCTCTGGAGCCCGGATCGCGCGCGACCGACTTGATCTCGACCACGCCGTCATAAATCTCCGGCACTTCGGCGCGGAACAGCTCGCGCATGAATTCGGGCCGCGCACGGGTGAGGAAAATCTGCGGACCGCGCTGCTCGCGGCGCACGTCATAGATGTAGGCGCGGATGCGGTCGCCGAGCCGCACGTTTTCGCGCGGGATCATTTCATCGCGGCGGATGATGCCTTCGGCGCGGCCCAGATCGACGATGACGTTGCCGTACTCGACGCGCTTGACGGTGCCGTTGATGACGGTGGTGATGCGATCCTTGAACTCGTCGAACTGGCGGTCGCGTTCGGCCTCGCGCACTTTCTGCACGATGACCTGCTTGGCGTTCTGCGCGGCGACGCGGCCGAACTCAAGCGGCGGCAACGTCTCGGCAATGAAGTCGCCGATCTTGGCTTCGGGATTGCGCTTCTGCGCGTCGGCGAGCGTGACCTGCGTCGAGTCGTTCTCGACCAGTTCAACAACGGCGAGCACGCGGGTCAACTTGGCTTCGCCGGTCTTGGGATCGATCTCGCAGCGAATGTCGTTCTCGCCGCCGTAGCGGGATTTGGCAGCCTTTTGGATGGCGTCTTCCATGGCTTCGATGACGATTCTGCGGTCAATCGTCTTCTCACGCGCGACAGCGTCGGCGATCTGCAGAAGTTCCAGACGGTTGGCGCTGATGCCGGCCGTGGCCATGGGTTAGTCCTCCGTTTCGTCTTGTACGATGTCGTTTTCGTCGAGCTCGGCGCCGTCGCCGGGATTTGCAGCATCCACCTTGTTGGCATGGCGCTCTTTGGCGCGGGCCAAGGCTTCGCGGATCAATTCGTCGGTCAAGACCAGCTTGGCTTCGGCGATCAGAGAAACGGGAAAGCCCAGATGCTGGATGCCGAGCGGGCCCAAGTCCGACTTGATGCGCATCTCGCCTTCCTCGAAGCCTTCGAGCACGCCCTTGAAGCGCTTGCGGCCGTCGACCGGCTCCTTCAATTCGATCTTGGCTTCGTGCCCGGCCCAGTCTTCGAAATCGGACGGGCGCACCAGCGGCCGGTCGATGCCCGGCGATGAAATCTCCAGCCGGTAGCGGCCGTGGACGACGTCGGCGACGTCGAGCACCGGTGAGATCGCCTTCGAAATCGCTTCGCAGTCATCGATCGAGATCGTGCCGTCCGGACGTTCGGCCATGATCTGGACGATGCGCTCATCCTTGCCGGCAACCGACACGCGAACGATGCGGAAGCCCAGATCCTCGATGACCGGAGCAGCAATATCGGCGACGTCCGCTGCAAGGCCCGTCTCCCGCATGAAACGCTCCGCCGAGGCGCGCGAAGTATCGGCACCTTGAGCGGTTGTATCAGCGGAACGCGTGGTCATGAAACGTCGTAACACCTGATCAAAGACCGTTTGGAGCGGGCCCGGCGGGTCCACTCGATCATCGATCTTTTGTTATTGGGATGCCGGTCAGATAAGCGAAGTGGCGGGAAATTGCAAGCGCGGCGCGCTTGACCGCTCAATCGCGGCCTGAGGTGGACGCGCTGGCACGCTCCCCAAAAGGCGCGTCGCGGCACATTGAGCCGTTAATCAATCGGCGACTTTGGGGAGGGAGAGACCGCGCGCCTCGATGGCATCGCCAAGCGCGTGGATGTGAGCCGGGCTTGCCGCAACGCTGTGATACCTGCCCTTGGAGGCCTTGCCGATCATGCCCCTGTCGACCATGCGCCCCAGGTTGGTGGTGATGGCGTTGTCCGACAGGCTCGCATCATAGCCGCGCACACGCTCGAACAGGGCCGAGGCCTTGAGCGGAATGTCCGATTTCGACAGGATCTTGAGGATCACATATTCCCGCTGAAGCACCGCGTCCTCACGGTCGCGCAGGCCATCGGCCATCGTGGTTTTAGCCGTCTTTTTCGAAGCCGCGTGTTCGTCGCGGTTGGCCAGGGTCTGCAGCTGCTCGTCGATGCGCGCCCTGAGCCGCTCGCCCACCTGCTGGGCCACGGTCTTGTCGTGCTCGGCCAGCGCCTGGACCGCACTGCCGATGCCGCGCTGGTAGCGGGCCGCAATTTCGTTGATCAAGTGTCCGGCGCTGATCTCGCCTTTGGTATAGGCGAGGCGGAGTTCGTCAAACTCGTTGGCCTGGAGGGCCTTGGCGATATCTTCCATGGCCCGCCGGGTCGCGGCGTCGTCACTGTTTGAGGCCATGGTTCCACCTACGCATCACCTGAGATCACCAGATCATACAACAGATTTTGCTGACCACAAGTTAACGGCAGTTCATATAATCGCTTGCCGCAAGACGCTTTCTTGCCATAATATCGGCCATTAACCAATAATTTTCCTCAGCATGCCAATCTAATGTGTTGACCGCATCGTGTTTCTGTTGTCAGATACTGACGTAGCCTGTTGCGTGAGTATCCGCCGCCATGACCTCAGATATCGCTTTTCTTTCAAGCGCCGTAGCCCCAACGGTCAAAAACAAGCGCCGGAAAACGGCCAAGGGCGGCAAAACCAAGCGGTCCACCAAATTTCAGCCGCCGCTGGTCTTCATCAACTACCGCCACAAAAAGAGCCTCGACATTGCCGGGCGTCTCCGCGACCGGCTGTTGGGCGTATTCGGCGGCGATCGCGTCATCCGGGACACCGAATCCTTCCCCTTCGGCGACGACTTCGATCAGACGATCAAGACGATGCTGCCCAAGTGCACGACGCTTCTGACCCTCATCGATGATGACTGGCTGAAGGAGATCAAGCGGCGCGCGAAGGCCAAAACGTTCGACTGGGTAGTGTTTGAACTGGAGCTCGCCCTCAATTTGGGCGTCAGGATCGTTCCCGTGCTCGTCAATGGTTCTGCAATGCCCGACGCGCGCAGCCTGCCGCGCGGATTGAAGGCACTGGCGACCAAGACTGCCGTGCCGCTGCGCAGCGGCATCGACTTTCACAACGATGTCGATCGCATCATCGCGGTGCTGGAGCAGGCCTGCGCTCAACGTGTGACGGCGACGCGCTCGAAGCGGAAATAGTAGCAGACGCGGCCCTCGCGCTTGGCCTTTTGCTCGTAGCGCGTTTCGGGCCAGTCGTCGGGACGGATGCGCCAGTCCTGGGGCCCACTGGCGATCCATTTGAAGCGCGGTTCTTGCTTGAATGCCAGCAGGGCTGAGCGCGCATAGTCGCCGATGTCGGTGCCGAACCTCAGCTCCGCGCCGGGCCTCATCACCCGCGCCAGGAGATCGAGCGTCGCGCCGTTCAAAAGCCGGCGCTTCTGATGCTTGCGCTTCGGCCAGGGATCGGGAAACAGAATGAAGGCGCGGCCGATCGATGCGCCGGGCAGAGAGCGCAGCACGTCGCGCGCATCCCCCATGTGCAACCGAATGTTCGAGAGCTTTTTCTCGTCGATGGCCGAGAGAACCTTCACCACGCCGTCCTCGAACGGCTCGCAGCCGATGAGCGTGACGGAAGCATTGTGCAGTGACTGCCAGACGAGGTGCTCACCCCCGCCGAAGCCGATTTCAAGCCAAGTTTCCTTTGCGCCATGCGACTCTCCTTCGTCGCGCCGGCCGCAAGGCGTTGAGACATCCAGCGCCACGCGTGGCAGCAGATCGCGCTTCAAAGCTTCCTGCCGCCCGCTCAGCTTGCGGCCGCGGCGGCGGCCGAAAGAGCGCAATTCGCGAGGGTCAACGTCGTCGGACATCACAGACACCGGAGAAGCGTACTCAAAACGTCATGGCCGGACCTGATCCGGCCATCCAGTGCACCCGGTGGCTCTTCGCCATCAAGACTGGATGGCCGGGTCGAGCCCGGCCATGGAGTGGAGACAAAGACGTCTAGGCGACCGCTTTCTTGATGGCTCCGGCGAGATCCGTGCGTTCCCACGAGAAACCGCCGTCTGCCTCCGCCGGACGGCCGAAGTGGCCGTAGGCGGACGTGCGGGAATAGATCGGCTTGTTGAGATCGAGCGTCGTGCGGATGCCGCGCGGCGTCAAATCCATGACGTTGGCGAGCGCCGTTTCAATCGCCGCTTCATCGACCTTCCCGGTGTCGTGCGTATCGACGTAGATCGACAGCGGCTTGGCGACGCCGATGGCATACGACAACTGGATGGTGCAGCGGTCGGCAAGACCGGCGGCCACCACGTTCTTGGCGAGATAGCGCGAGGCATAGGCCGCCGAGCGATCGACCTTGGTGGGGTCCTTGCCTGAGAACGCGCCGCCGCCGTGCGGGGCCGCGCCGCCGTAGGTATCGACGATGATCTTGCGCCCGGTCAGCCCGCAGTCTCCATCGGGACCGCCGATGTAGAATTTGCCGGTCGGGTTGATGTGCCAGACCGTATCCTTGCCGATCCAGCCTTCGGGCAGCGCCTTGCGCACATAGGGCTCGATGATGCCGCGGACCTTGGCCGACGACAGATCTTCGACGATGTGCTGATGGGAAACAACGATCTGCGTAACGCCGACGGGCTTGCCGTTCTCGTAACGCACCGTCACCTGGCTCTTGCTGTCGGGACCGAGCAGCGCCGCATCACCCTTCTTGGCTTTGCGGTCGCGGGCGAGGTCGGCCAGAATTTTATGGGCGTAGTAGATCGGCGCCGGCATCAGCTCAGGCGTTTCGTTGCAGGCGTAGCCGAACATGATGCCCTGGTCGCCCGCGCCCTCTTCCTGGTTCGTCGGCTGCTTGGCATCGACGCCCTGGGCGATGTCGGCCGACTGGCCGTGCAGCACCACATCGATGTTGCAGTTGGCCCAATGGAAACCGTCCTGCTCGTAGCCGATGTCCTTGATGGCCTTGCGCGCCACCTCCTGGATCATCTGCACCGTCACCGACTTCGGCGTATTCGAATATTCGCCGGCGATGACGACGCGCTGCGTCGTCGCCATGGTTTCGCAGGCAGCGCGGATGGCCCACGGGTCGAGCTTGGCGGCAAGAGATTCGCGGTAGAACAGATCCACCACTTCATCGGAGATGCGATCGCACACCTTGTCGGGATGGCCTTCGGAAACCGATTCAGAGGTGAAGAGATAAGATTTGCGTGCCAAGATGGCCCCCGTTTTTTGACCGTTCGAGAGGCCGACGCCCCATCAAAATCGCGGTCTTACGTGAAAGACGCGGGTTTGTTGCAGCCTTTGTGATGGCGGTCAAGAACGCGCGACGCCAGCAACTTGTGCGTAAGCTCAGCCGGCGCCGCCCAAATCCGTTATGACGCAGGGCCGCGTCAGGACGAGGCCGGTTCGTCGCCAGCGAGCGCGCGGACCATTTCCACGATCGAGCGGCGCACCTTGGGATCGGTGATGCGGGCGAAAGCCTTGTTGAGTTCAAGACCTTCGCGGCTGCCCAGGAATTCAACGACATAGCTCTCGCCGGGCTGATCGGCGAAACCGGGGGCCGCTTCTGCGCCGCGCATGCCCGAGGGCGCCTCGTCATAGAAGAACTGGATCGGAACGCCCAACACGCGGGCGAGATCGAACAGACGGCTGGCGCCGATGCGGTTGACACCCTTTTCGTACTTCTGGACCTGCTGGAAGGTGAGGCCCAAGTGCTCGCCGAGCTTTTCCTGGCTCATTCCGAGCAACATGCGGCGCAAACGAACGCGGCTGCCGACGTGTACATCCATCGGGTTGGCTCGTCGCGAACCCCGCGGCGCGTCATCGTCCTCCATGTTGCGCTCAACTCCGCTATTCGACATCTGTCACTGATCCCACACAAAGCGCCCCCCGGCCCTAGCACACTTCCTAGGTGCACTTTTCCAAATCGTCAACCTGTGGTCTCGGCCACGACAACCTGTCGTCGATCCGAATTACGAGCGGCGCCAACGAAACTTGCTCTTAACCGAGGTGAGCACAATCGTAACAATGCATAGGGCGCCAAGGAGCATATCGCCCATTCGGCTGTACAGAGTGGGCTTCAATGCGACGGGAAGCCTCGCATCGGCGACGCCGCGAACGTTGAGCCCAAGCTCTGCGCGCACCCGGCCAAGCGGGTCGATGACGGCGGAGATGCCGTTGTTGGCGACACGGATGATGGGCAAGCCCTCCTCAACGGCGCGCACGCGCACCTGATGGAAATGTTGATATGGGCCCGTCGTATTGCCGAACCAGCCATCGTTGGTGACGTTGACGAGAACGCCCGGGCGCTCGTCCGATTGCAGTATTTCACCGGGGAAGAGCGCCTCGTAACACACAAGGCCGACGAGGGCCGGCAGCCCGGGCACGCTGAGCACGGGCCGCGGCGTGGCACCCGGCGTGAACGCGCCATATTTGTTGGCGAGTTGCGACAGGCCGAGCGCGCCCAAGGCCGGTGCCAACGGCAGATATTCGCCGAACGGGACAAGGTGGATCTTGTCGTAGTTCGCGATCAACCGCCCTTCGCCGTCGAACGCCATGAGGCCGTTGAAGGCCTTGCGCATGCCGTGCGGCAGCGGCTGGCCGGCGCTGTCCGTCAATTCCCGGCGCAGTGCGCCCGTCAAGAGTATGCGGCCGTCGGGAAGCAGATCGGCGATGGCTTGGAGGGCATCTGGATGTTCCAACGGCAGAAATGGCATTGCCGCTTCAGGCCACACCACATGGGTGATGTTTGACAGATCATCCTTGATGCCATCTGGCGCCACAGCCGACATCGTCAAGTGCTCGCGAAAAATCCGGGCCTGATGCTCGGCCATCCATTTTTCGCGCTGCGGAACGCTGGGCTGCACGAGGCGCAGCTTGACCCCCGGCACATCGGCAATTTCCGTTTTGAGGGCAGCCGTACCATAGGCCCACAACAGCGCCAGCGGCACCGCCGCGCTGGCGAGCGCCACCGTCAGGCGGCGCGCCGGCGAGGACCAGCTCTTCTCGAACCACAGCACGAGGGGGGCTGAGAAAATCAGAATAGCCAGGATCGAGAGTGCGTAGACGCCGGCAAGCGCCGCGCTCTGCATCAGTTCGATCGGATAGGTAAGTGCATAGCCGGGAACATTCCAAGGCAGACCGGTGAACAGATGACCGCGCAGCCACTCGGCAATGCTCAAGGCAACGGCAAGGATGACGAGGCGTGCGTAGCCTGCGCGCCAGAACGCTTTCGCCGCGGCGATGGCAAGAGCCCAGAACACCGCGAGTGCGGCGGGCAACAGCGTGACGGCAAACGGCAGCAGAACGGCGAATTTTTCGGCTTCGACCAGAAAGGCTTCTCCGAGCCAGAACAGGTTGAAGAAGAAATAGCCGAAGGCAAACCACCAGCCGTCGCGCGCGGCGGAACGGCGGCAGGCGCTGGAGTCGATGAGCCAGACCAGCACCGGAAACGTGAGGAACAGAATTGGAAAGGCGAAGACAGGCGCGAACGCCAGTACCGATAGCGCACCGGCGGCAAAAGCGAGCCCGCCGCGCCCCCAGCCGGTGAGCGAGGCGACCCATGCCGCACCATAACAGACGCGCGTATCGTCTGCCGCGGGCATCACGTCGATTCAGTGGCCGGGGCCGGCTTGGCCACCGCCGGCCGCGGCGGGTGGATTTTGAGCTTTTTCACCCGGCGCGGATCGGCATCGAGAACCTCGAATTCGACGCCCGATGCGTGGCGGATCAACTCGCCGCGCGCTGGCACGCGGCCGAGCAGCGAAAACACCAGGCCGCCGAGCGTGTCGATTTCCGCTTCCTCGCCTTCGCTCAGGAGCTTCTGCTTTAAATGCTCCTCAAGCTCGCTGACCGGTGTACGGCCGCTGGCGATGAGACCCTGCTTGGGGTCGGCAAGGATGTTGGTCTCTTCGGTATCGTCGTGCTCGTCCTCGATATCGCCGACGATCTGCTCGACGAGATCCTCGATGGTGACGAGACCGTCGGTGCCGCCATATTCGTCGACCACGAGTGCCATGTGGATGCGGGTCGCCTGCATGCGGATCAGGAGATCGGCGGCGGGCATGGATGGCGGCACATAGAGCACCTGGCGGCGTATTTTGACGGACGTGATCGGCCGCGTCAGATCGACGGTGCTGAGATCGAGCTTGGACAAGGACGTCTGGTCTCGAGGCGCGCCCTTTTCACCGTCGCCGGTTGGCTTGGCGCCGCCATTGGCCTCCAGCATCAGCCAATGGAACAAGTCCTTGATGTGGATCATCCCGCGCGGGTCATCGAGCGTCTCGCGAAACAGCGGAATGCGCGAATTGCCGGCTTCGTCGAAGGTCTTGAGCAATTCCGACAACGGCTCGTTTTCGTCCAGCGCGATGATGTCGGCCCGCGGCACCATGATGTCGTCAACCCGGCTGGCGCCGAAGCGCAACAGACGCTCCAGCATGCTCTTTTCAGCATCGGAAAAATTCGCGGCCGGACCTGGCGCCTTCAACGCGTCTTCGAGCGTGTCGCGCAGCGTCTGCTGGCCGGAGAGGCCGAGCTTCAACCGCAAGACCTGCATCCAACCTTGAGCGCCAAGTGGCCGGGTGTCGTCCTGCGGCGGGGCTGCTGCTTTGTCGCTCGACTGGTCGGTCATGGTTCGATCAAACGGGGACTGTCCCCACTACTCCCTGATATTGGTTTGAAGTTCGCCGGTATAGGGATTGTCGATCCCCAGATCGGCGAGAATTTGTATTTCAAGCGCTTCCATGTCTTCGGCTTCGCCCGGCGTCTCGTGATCGTAGCCGATGAGATGGAGCAAGCCGTGAACGACGAGATGCTGCACATGATGGGCGAGCGGCGTGCCCTGCTCGGCGGCCTCGCGGATGATCGTCTCCTCGGCAAGCGCGATGTCGCCCAGCAGGCCCTCGGGGCTGCCGGGGCCAGCGGGAAACGAGAGAACGTTGGTCGGCTTGTCCTGCTGGCGAAATGCACTGTTGAGGCTTGCCACCGCTTCATCACAAGAGAGCGCGATCGAGACCAGCGGATTATCGACACCGGCATCGGCATGACGGGCGACGGCCGCCGCAGCCGCATCAATCAGCTCTTCGATATCCCGCAGAGCCGACCAATCGCCGTCGTCGTGGATCAGATCGACGGCGATTACGCGGGTCTTGGCTGGCTCGGTGGCAGGCATGGCCTATCAGCTTGCGCCGTCGTAAGCGTTCACGATTTTGGCGACGAGATCGCGGCGGACGATATCGCCGCCGGTGAAGCGCACGGCCTCGATGCCGTCGACGCCATCCAACAGGCGCACCGCCTCGTCGAGGCCGGACTTGGTGCCGGGCGGCAGATCGATCTGTGACGGATCGCCCGTCACCACCATCTTCGAGCCTTCGCCGAGGCGCGTCAGAAACATCTTCATCTGCATGCTGGACGTATTCTGCGCTTCGTCGAGAATGACGAATGCGTTGGCCAGCGTGCGGCCGCGCATGAACGCGAGCGGCGCGATTTCGATGATACCGGTCTCGATATCGCGCTCGACCTTCTCGGCCGGAAGCACGTCATAGAGCGCGTCATAGAGCGGGCGCAGGTAGGGATCGACCTTTTCGCGCATGTCACCCGGCAGAAAGCCCAGCCGTTCGCCGGCCTCGACGGCGGGACGCGACAGGATGATGCGTTCAACCAGCCCGCGCTCCAGACAGTGGGCGGCGAAGGCGACGGCGATATAGGTCTTGCCCGTGCCCGCCGGGCCGACGCCGAAGACGAGATCGTACTTCTCGATGGCCCGGATGTAAGTGCTCTGCGTCGGCGTGCGCGCCTTGACGACCTTGCGCCTCGTGACCACCTGCGCCTGTCCGTCGGCTGCAGGCCCGCCGGCGCGCGCGTGACGGATCAGCCCATCAAAATCGCCGGCGCCGATGGTCTCGCCCTTGCCGATGCGGGCATAAAGCTTTTCTAGCACATCACGGGCGATCTCGCACTGCGCCGCGGGGCCTGAAAGAATGATGACGTTGCCGTGGGCATGGGCGTCGATGCCGAGCCGGTCCTCAATGAGGGCGAGATGGCTGTCGTACTCCCCGAGCAGCCGGGTCAAAATCCTGTTGTCCTCGAACGGGACGACGACGCGGTCGGATTGAACGTCTGCTTTGGACTGACGGCGCGAAGCCGACGCGGGGAGGCCGCGGAATCCTGCCAAGTCTCATCACTCCTTCTATTCAGCCCCCGCCAAGGCCCTGCGGTTTCAACCGCTGCCCCGCGTGGAGCCGAATCGCTCGTCCTTAGAGCAAAATAGCACACGCGGCCGGTGGCCCCGGCCTCGCGCCGGAGAATTTACACGCAAAACCAGGGGTGGGGTAAACAGGAATTATTGGGCTTCGATGACACCGCGCAGGCTCATCTGCCGGGAGTCGCGGATGTTCACTGGCAAAATACGGCCAACCGCGTTCGCCCCGGCGGCGGCGTGAACCATTTGCAGTTGCGGCGTGCGGCCGACAAGGTAACCCTCGTCGCGCCCCCGGCGCTCGAACAGCACCGGAACCGTCTTGCCGACGGTTGCGGCGTTGAACGCCATCTGCTGGCTTTCGAGCAGGGCCTGCAGCCGGCCGAGGCGCTCGTCCTTTACCGCCTCCGCCACCTGATCCTCCCGCGTGGAAGCGGGCGTGCCAGGGCGGGGGCTGTATTTGAAGGAGAAGCACTGGGCGTATCCAACCTCGGCAACGAGCGCCAGGGTCGCCTCGAAATCCTCGTCCGTCTCGCCGGGAAAGCCGACGATGAAGTCCGATGAGAAGGCGATGTCAGGACGCGCCGCTCGAATCGCGCGGATGAGTTCGAGATAGTCCGCCGCCCTGTGCTTGCGGTTCATGGCCTCCAGAATGCCATCCGATCCCGATTGGACGGGCAGATGCAGGAACGGCATCAGCTTTTCGCAATTGCGGTGCGCGGCGATCAGATCGGCGCTCATGTCGCGGGGATGGCTGGTCATGTAGCGGATGCGCTGAAGTCCGGCGATGCGCGACAGCCGATCGATCAGACCGGCGAGCGTGGCCGCGCCCCCAGAGGCGTCGGCGCCGTGGTAGGCATTGACGTTCTGTCCAAGCAGCGTGATCTCGACCGCACCGGCGCCCACGAGCTTTTCGGCTTCCGCGACGATGGCCGCGACCGGGCGCGACACCTCGAGGCCGCGCGTATAGGGCACGACGCAGAAGGTGCAGAACTTATCGCAGCCTTCCTGGATGGTGAGAAACGCGGACGGCGACGACACCCGGCGCTCAGCGGCGAGTGCCGCAAATTTTTCTTCACCCGTAAACTCGGTCTCGATCACGGCGCGGCGGTTCGATTGCGACCGGGCGATCAGTTCGGGCAACTGGTGGTAGCTCTGCGGACCGATGACCAGATCGACCGCCGGCTGGCGGGCGACGATTTCCGCGCCTTCAGCTTGTGCGACGCAGCCTGTGACGGCGATGACGGTATCGCGGCCCAGCGCCTTGCGCGCCTCCTTCACTTGCCGCAAGCGGCCGAGATCGGAATAGACCTTCTCCGCCGCCTTCTCGCGGATGTGACAGGTATTGAGCACGACGAGGTCGGCGGCTTCGACTTGCGCCGTTTCGACGTAGCCGTCGGCGGCGAGCGCTTCCATCATCCGCTCGCTGTCATAAACATTCATCTGGCAGCCGAACGTCTTGATGGCAAACGTCTTGCCCTCACCGGCGCGGGCGAGCGCGCCGGCAACATCGTTTGGCTTGGCTGGCGTGGCTTTGATCGGCATCGTCGTTACGTGATAAATCCTGAACGTACGGTGTGAGCCCGCATATTCCATGCCGGCCGCATCATGTCCATGTCTGGCTTTCCGGCCGTTTCAAAGGCTTTTGCTGGCGGCGTGAATCGTCGCTCGGCTCAACCGGCAGAAGGGCCGGATCGTCGGGCCGGTGCCGCAGAAGGCCCAGAACCGCGCGGCGGATGTTGCGCTCGCTGGCGAGCGCCAGTTCCTTGCGCCCGGAGAAGTCCGACAGAGCCACCGGCGGTCCGAGCTTGACGGTGACTTCGATCGGACCCGACTTCAGCACGTTCCAGGCATGCGGCGGCATTTCCATATCGCCGTACCAGCCGATCCTAGGCCGGTCTGCTCGGCCAAGCGGAATGCCATGCAGATGGGTGTAAACCACCGCTGCCGTCTGCACCACCGCTTGAGACTCCGCAGGCTCAGAACCGGTTTTTACCGCGCCGAACAGCGACGTCTTGAACGGAAGCACGCGATTGCCATCGCTCGACGTGCCTTCGGCAAAGAGCACGATGGTGTCGCCCTTGCCCAGCCGGTCCATGATTTCGTTGGCCGCGCTGCCGGCGTCCTGCCTGCGGGTGCGGTCAACGAAAACGGTGCGCTGCAGGCGGGCGAGCGCGGACACGAACGGCCAAGAGCCGACTTCCTTCTTGGCGACGAACGAGACCGGCGCAACGGCCGACAACACCGGGATGTCGAGCCAGGACGTGTGGTTGGAGACGAGCAGCACCGGCACGCCTTGCGCCACCGCGCCCTCGACCCGGACGCGCACCCCCAGGATCCGGCAGACGTTCTTGTGATACCAGTGCGGGAAGCGCCGCGCCGCCTTGGGAGACAGGCGCACGAATGCTGCCTGCACCGGCATCAACGGCACGGTGAACGTGAAGAAGGCCGCGAGAATGGAGGAGGCGCGTAACGATCCCATGACGCCGCTCTAAAGCTCCTTCGCGTTGGCGCTGAGCAACACCTTACGACTTGCGGCCCGGTGTACGCGACTTCGCCAGCGGCACGCCGTAGAGTTCGAGACGGTGGCCGACGAGCTTGAAGCCCAATTCGCGGGCGATGCGCTCCTGCAGAATTTCGATCGCCTCGTTGGAAAACTCAATGACCCGCCCGCTTTCGACATCGAGCAGATGATCGTGATGCTGGCGCGGCGCCTCCTCGTAACGGGCGCGGCCGTCGCCGAAATCGTGGCGCTCCAGAATGCCCTTGGAGGAAAACAACTTCATCGTCCGGTAGACGGTGGATAGCGAAATTTTTTGATCGATGGCATGGACGCGGCGATGGACTTCCTCCACGTCGGGATGGTCGTTGGCCGCCGAAAGCACCTGGGCAATGACGCGGCGCGGCCCGGTCATGCGCAGGCCGTGCTCGCTACAGCGCGCTTCGATCCGTGAGGCTGTGACCGTGCGTTGTGGGGACATTGCTGTCTAACAGTCTGGCGCCGCGAAGATTTCAAATCCTGCTGCGGGTTATAGGCAGATGGCACCCGAGCGTCCAGATTAGGTAGGCCTTGCCAACAGGCGGTTAAAGGTCGAGCGCCAGATTAAGCGCATCGACGGCGGCGCCGGTGTCGCGCTGATAGTACTTCTTGCGGCGGCCGATTTCCTTGAAACCCATGCTTCTGTAGAGCGCGAGCGCCGCCGCGTTATCCTCCGCGACCTCCAGAAACAGACGCTTGGCCTCGCCGCGTTTGGCGGCGCGCACGAGTCCTTCGACCAGCTTGCGGCCGAGCCCGAACCGCTGCCATTCGGGCGCGGTGCCAACCGACAGGATCTCGGCCTCGTCCGATGCGAGCTGACCGATGATAAATCCAGCTATGATCTTGGGCTCGCCGGCAATCGCAATGAGCGAGGTGGCGGCCGGATGCTCCAATAGGGCCTTGATGCTGGCCTCGTCCCAAGAGGGATCGAACAGACGGGCGTGGAGCTCCGAGATTTCCGCGGCTCGTTCAGGCGCGGCCCACAACAGGCTGACGTGCTTGACATTGCGGAACGGCGTGACGTTGGAACTCATGCCGGTGCTCCGATCAACGAACTTTGTGCGGGCGGCTTGGCATCGGGCGGGCGCAGATAAAGCGGGCTGACACTCTCCTCAATCGCCATTTCCGAACTGGCAAAAAGGATGTCGATCGCGTCGGGCAGGAGGTTCGGGCAGATGGCAATGGCATCGCAACCGGCGCGGCGCGCGGCAGCTGCTGCCTTTTCAGCGCCGGAACCGGCGATCTCGATAGGCCCGGGCGTATTCAATGCGCCGGCAACATCCTCGAGTGCCACGACGGCGGGCGGAGCGATGGGCCGCAAGGCGAAGCGGGAAAAGAGCTGGAGATAAACTTCATCGCGCCTCGCGTCAGTGGCAATGGCGAAGATGGCGCCAGGTCCCGCCGGCAAGAGCGGATTGCGCGCCATCAGTTCCAGGCTCGTAATGGTGACGAATTTTGCGCGCGTGGCAAAGCCGAGCGCCCGGGCGGCGGCGACTGAGATACGGGTGCCGGTGAAAGTGCCGGGGCCTCGGGTGAGGGTTATCCGGTCAAGCGCATCGAATGATAGACAGGCTTGCGCCATGACCTGTTCGATCATCGGCATCAACCGTTCGGCATGCCCGGTAGCCATGGGCTCGAATGCCGATGAAATCGACGGAGAAAGGGATCGCAACCCCTTTCCGGCCGCCACGGAGCAAGCGTCAAAGCAAGTGTCAAATGCCAGTATGTTCATTCCAAAACATTGTTTAGATGATGCGGGCCATTTCGTCGAAGGTAAATCGCGGGGATCGTGAATGTAGGGCGGAACGGTCTCCAAAACCCAAATTGCACAGGAAATTCGACTTCACTTCAGTCCCTGAAAAGAAGGTCTGATCGACGGCCTCGCTGTCAAACCCTCCCATGGGACCGCAATCGAGCCCCAAGGCCCGCGCGGCGAGGATCAGATAGGCCCCTTGAAGCGACGAATTTTTGACGGCCACCGCCTCGATCGCTTTTGGCTTGCCGGCATACCAGGACCGGGCGTCTGCATAGGGATAAAGCCGCGGCAGATGCTCGTGGAATTCCAGATCGTAGCCGATGATGGCGGTGACCGGGGCCGCCTGCGTCTGTTCCCGATTACCCTCATTGAGACAGGGAATGAGTCGCGCTTTCTGTTCGGCCGATTTCACAAACACGATTCGCGCCGGTGAACTGTTGGCGCTGGTCGGCCCCATGCGCATCAGGTCGATCACGCGGTGCAGCAGCTCGTCGGACACATCTCGCGGCTGCCAACGCTTGAACGTGCGCGCGGTGTAGAAGAGCTGATCAAGCGCGTGGCGGTCGAGCGGCTCGGTCATCGGAACGTCACCTCATTCTGCGCATAGAAAAAACCCCGCGGAAAGCGGGGCTCTTCCACACGGTTCTGTACGTGGCCTCAAACGGCCTGGACCTCCTGAACGTCCGGGCAGAAGTGCTTCAAGAGATTTTCGATGCCGTGGCGCAGCGTGGCGGTCGAACTCGGGCAGCCCGAGCAGGCGCCGCGCATGTGCAGATAGACGACGCCGTCGCGGAAGCCTGAAAACGTGATGTCGCCGCCATCCTGAGCAACGGCCGGGCGCACGCGCGTTTCCAAGAGTTCCTTGATGGTCGCGACCGTCTCGGCATCAGCGGGGTCGAAGGTGCCCGCGTCGTCATCGTTGGCATCCTCGCCAGCAGCTGTGGCGTTGCCGGCGATGTAGTGCTCCATGATGGCGCCGAGGATCATCGGCTTCAGATGCTGCCACTCGCTTTCGCCCTTGGTGACCGAAATGAAATCGGAGCCCAGGAACACGCCTTTGACGCCGGTGATGTCGAACAGCCGGGCCGCGAGGGGAGATTGCGACGCCTCGCCCTTCGACTTGAAGTCGGCCGTGCCGCTCGCCAGCACCGTCTTGCCCGGGATGAACTTGAGCGTCGCAGGATTCGGGGTAGCTTCGGTCTGGATGAACATATGAGCCTCGTCTTGGGACCTCACTCCCTCGCGCAGCGCGGACGGATAGAGGTTAAGAATAGAATGGTTCTAATATAGGCCGCCCAAAGCGCGCCGTCGAGCCCTGATCCATCACAGATTTTAGACGGACCGCCACACCGCCGCATCAGGCCGGTTGAGCCGATCAGGCCAGCGCCTTGATTTTCTCCAGAGACAGGTGGCCAGGCACGATGGTGACCGGCACGGGGAAGCCGCCTGCGGCCTCACCGGCCGCGAACGAGGAAACAAGGGGCCCGGGGCCGGAGTTCCCATGCGCGGCACCGAGCACCAGAATGGCGATGTCCTCGTCCTCGGCGATGTGCTTTAGAATGGTCGGCGCGAGTTCGCCTTCGCGGATCGCTTCCTCGAATTCCAGATTCTCGAAACCGGCAAGATTGAGCTTGCGCCGGTAGAGACGGAACAGCGCTTTGGCCTTCACCGTCTCTTCCTCGGTCTGCTTCTGGCGCACGCCGACCCAGTGCTGATAGTCGCCGGGCTCGATCACATAGAGCATGACGAGCGAGCCGGACGAGCGCAGCACGCGGCTCGCCGCGTAGTAGACAGCGGTTTCCACCTCCGGGCTCTCGTCGATGACGAGCAGGAACTTGCGGCTGTGGCCCGATTCAAATGAGCGGCGTGGCTTCATGCGGCTTATGCTGCCATTCCTCAAGGTTTCCGGCAACGGCCTCGCAGACCCCCGGCCCCGTCATCCCCACATCAAGACCGTAGAAGGCCGACGATATCCTTGACTTTGTCCATCACCGGCTTGGCAATGGCATGCGCCCGCGCTGCACCATCGGCAAGCACGCAGTCGACATAGCCTTGTTCCGCCATGAGCCGCTGGGTCTCCGCGCCGATCCGGCCGACTTTTTCGGTTGCGACCTCGGCAAGAACCTTCTTGAAGGTGGAGAACTGCTGGCCGCCGAATTCAGAAAGCACGGCATCGACTGTTTTGCCGGCCAGCGCGGCGTAAATACCAACCAGGTTTTCGGCCTCTGGACGGCCTTCGAAGCCTTTTGCTTCGCTCGGAATGCCTTGGGTGTCGGTTTTGGCCTTCTGCACTTTCCTGGCGATGGTATCGGCATCGTCGGTCAAATTGATGCGGGAGAGATCGGACGGGTCCGACTTCGACATCTTCTTTGAACCATCCCGCAGGCTCATGACGCGGGTTGCGGGCCCGGTGATGACCGGCTCGGGCTGCGGAAAGAAGATGCCGTCGGCAAAGCCGTGGGCGATGATATCGTCTTTGAAATCGTTGTTGAACTTCTGGGCAATGTCGCGGGCGAGCTCCAGATGCTGCTTCTGGTCTTCGCCGACCGGCACGTGTGTTGCGCGGTAGGCGAGAATGTCGGCGGCCATCAGGTTCGGATAGGCATAGAGGCCAACGGAGGCCTGCTCGCGATCCTTGCCGGCTTTCTCCTTGAACTGGGTCATGCGATTGAGCCAGCCGAGCCGGGCGACGCAATTGAACACCCAGGCGAGTTCAGCGTGCTCAACCACCTGCGACTGGTTGAAGACGATGCTCTTCTTGGGATCGAGCCCGGCGGCGATGTAGGCGGCCGTCACCTGGCGAATTGCGGCGCGCAGCTCGGCCGGCGGCTGATAGACGGTGATCGCGTGCAGATCGACGACGCAATAGATGCACTCGTGCGTCTGTTGCATTTTGATCCAGTTGACCATCGCGCCCAGATAGTTGCCGAGGTGGAGTGTGCCTGTCGGCTGCATTCCGGAAAAGACGCGGGGCGTGATCAGCATGGGTCTGGCTCGAATTCGTGTGGTGAAGCGCTCGGCGCGGGTTATGGCGCGCGAGGCCCTGGGAGGCAAGGATTAAGCACGTTGCGTGCACCCGCCGCAGTGCTGATCCTAGTGTTCCGGCTCCGGCATTTGCTTCCCGTTTCGGTTCGCTCGCGAGCAAATGCCGGAGCCATAAGGAACACCAGACATCCAGTGATTCTGGCGCAGCTTATGCATCTGACGTTCGGTTGAGCAACCAGCCGCGGGCGGGAACCAAACGTCAGATGCGCTGCACTAGCGCCGGCGTGTGAAGCGGCCGAGTTGGGACAGCGACATCACGCCCGTTGCCAGAACGATTGCGGCAAACACCGCCATGCCGGCGAAGACCATGACGGCAAGCGCCGTCACCTCGGCCAGGAAACCCTGACCGGTGTGCATGTAGGGCGCCAGGGCCCTGGCAAGGACGATCAGCACCGCTGCCATGGCGAATGCCGCGAGCGCAATCCGCGGCAGGTTTCGCCGCAAACGGTCGTCGGCGACAAAGGCGCCGCGGCTCTTCAAAGTGCGATAGAGCAGCCAGGCGTTGAGCCAGCCGCCGAGCGACGTGGCAATCGCGATACCCAGTTGCGGCATCATGCCGAGATGCCGGAACAGGAAAAACAGCGCGATCGAGCCCAGGGTATTGGCGGTGAGGCTGATGGTGGCGTAGCGCATCGGTGTCTTGGTGTCCTCACGCGCGAAATAGACGGGAGAGAACACTTTGATCAGCACGAAGGCGGGGAGGCCGAGCGCGAACAGCGCCAAGACGCTTGCTGTGGCCGCCGTATCGGCGGCGCCGAACGCCCCACGCTCGAACAGCACGCGCACGATCTCGACCGGCATCACCGTCAGCGCCAGCGTCGCCGGGATGGTGAGCAGCATGGCGAATTCGAGCGAGCGGTTCTGGCTGTCCATGACGGCGGCGTCATTGCCGGCGCGCAAGTGCCGCGACACATCGGGAAGCAGCACGACGCCGACGGCGATGCCGACGATGGCGAGCGGCAATTCGTAGATGCGTTCGGCATAGTAGAGATGCGAAACGGCACCCGCCTGCATCGAGGCGATGACGGTGCCAATCGCAATGTTGATCTGGGTGACGCCGCCCGAGACGATGCCCGGGATGCCAAGCTTGATGAGGCGGCGCATATCGTCCGACATGCGCGGCCATCTGAGCTTGAGCGTCAGGCCGGCGCGGCGCATGCCCCACATCAACAATATGAGCTGCAAAAGGCCGGCGGCAAACACGCCCCAGGCCTGAATCATGCCGGCCTCGGGACCGGACCGGAAGCCGAGCCACAGAGCGATGAGGGTCGCCGAGATCATCGTCAAATTGAGAACGATTGAAACGGACGAACTTTCGGCGAAGCGGCCGACGGAGTTCAATGCGCCCGACATCAATGCGACCAGCGACATGCACAAGAGATACGGCATGGTGATGCGCGTCAGAAGAACGGCAAGGTCGAACTTTTCAGGTTGTTGATCGAAGCCCGGCGCCAGCGCGTACATGAGCACTGGCATGGCGAGTTCGGCAACGATCGTCAGCAGCAACAGAATGAAGACGAGCCCGGCCATCGCCTCCTCGGCAAAGGAGCGGGCCGCCTCCTTCCCCTCGCCTTCGATCTTCTTGGCGAAGATCGGGATGAAGGCGGAATTAAACGCGCCTTCGCCGAACAGGCGGCGGAACAGGTTTGGAAAGCGGAAGGCGACGACGAAGGCGTCGGCCACCCAGCCCGAGCCGAGCGTGGCGGCGATCAGGATGTCGCGCACGAAGCCGAACACGCGGCTTAAGAGCGTGAGGCCGCCGACAGTGGCAAAGGACTTGTAGAGTTTCATGGGATGAGCGAGTTAGCCGTGTTCCCTGAAAGGCGCAAGGCGCGGCTACTCACTAAGCTCGCAACCGGCGTCCCTGCTGCCGGTTGTCCCCAGCTGCCGGTGCGGCCCGCCCGCCGAAGCCCGCAACTCATGGCTTTGCCAGCGTTGTGCCGGTCTCCGGATTGAGCTTCCAATAGACCGTCTGGCCGCCGGCCGAATTGTATTTCATTTCCGTGAACTTCTTGGGCTTGCCGATCTTCTGTGCGCGGACCATGGGCGGGTCGGACTTGCGCTTGGACAAGAGTCCATGAATGTCCTCCAGCACCGGCTTTTCGAAGGCGAAAGCCGAATGATAGGTGCCGAAGTAGCGGTCGGTGTAATACCAAGGCAGGCTCTCGCCCGTGATATCGATCACGTCGACGCCATCGACCTCGATCGGGTAGCCGTTGTGGATGCCGCCCGCGCGCGGGACCTTGCCGCGCAGCATCTTTGAAATGTCGAGCGCGCCGTCGTTGGCGGAGGCATAGACCGTGATGCGGTCGGCGAAGCGCGACAGCATCGACACCTTGCGCTTGAACACCAGTTCCGACACGTCGGGCGCGGCGAAAACCACATTGGGGATGGTGACGCGTTCGCGCTGGCGGCCGACGTCGCGCCGGTCAAACACCGGGCGGATGTTCTCGATCGACCGCAGTAGAACCTGCGAACCCATGGAGTGGGCCAGGATATTGAGTTCCAGTCCATCGGCATCGCGCAGGATGGCGTTCAAGAAATACTCAAGATCGATCTCGGCCTGCTCGGCATAATCCATGTCGCCGATGTAGGCGAAGCGGCTCTCCTGCGACGGCCAGCTGAAGAGGTACACGCGGCCCTGATAGCCGGTTGCCGCCGCGATCTGCGCCACCCGCAACAACGCATCGGCAAAACTATTGTTGTAGCCGTGGATGAAGAGCAGGGCCTGCTGCGACCGCGTCTTCAAGCTATCGACGATGACGATATCGCGCTCCTCGAACGGGTTGACGGGTTTGACGAGTTCCATTTCCTCGACGTTGAACTTCGCCTTGGGATCGTTGTCCTTCGATCCGACCGCGCCACGGCCGATCAAGGCGCGCAGATCGGCGGCGTTCTTTGCGCTATCGGGCACCCAGACGATGGCGCAGCCGATGTGGAGTTTGTCGTCCCGGCTCAAGGTGTAGAGCTGATCGGCCTCGGGCGGCACTTTGACCGCCGCTGGCGCCACCCGGCTGCGATCGGTCGCATAGATGACAGGAACCGATGTGCCACCGGGGGCAGGTTTGCCGAGACACTCCTTGGCGGAAGCCTTTTCCCAGCCATTGGAAGAATCGAAACTGGATGTCATCAAATTCCACATGACGCGGGCGACGCGGCGCCAGTTGCGCACCGCCGGCGACTCCGCTTCAACTCCGCCGCCGGTTGCTGCGGCAGCTGCGGCCGCTGCTGAGTCTGTATCGGCATGGCGTGTGCTCGGCACATCCGGCAGCTGCGGCGGAGAGATGCCATCGGGAAGAGGATCGTAGGCAATCGACAGCCCGAGGCCCGACAGCTTGCCGTTGCGTTCCCAGGCCGTCGAATAAGCGAGATAGCGGCCGCGCTGGCTCTTGGCATTCGCCTCGATGGTAAAGTCATCGCCCGTCACCTCGAGAAACTCGAAGTTCAGATCCTTCTTCTTCTCGATCAGCCGTCCGGCCATGGTGATCGGTGAATTGGCCTTCTGCGAATGCTTGTACATGTGCACGCGGATCGTATCGTCACTGTTGGTGTACGTGGTCCAAGCCGCCGTATCGATGCCGGGCACCGGCGTGGCCCCCACCAGCGCCTTGGGCAGGAGTACCTTGCGGCCGGTCGCCTTGTCGTCGATGAGTTCGAAGCCGGCGAAGGCGCTGATCTCGGATTCGATTTTCTGCAGCGCGACCGTCTCCGCCGCCGTCACGTCGCCGAAGGACGTGCTTTTGGTTGCACGGCGGAACTTCTGCAATGCGGCGCGGATCGCCTGGGTCGGCGCCTCGCCAAGCTTGGCATCGAGGATGCCCGTTGAGATGAGCTGGCGCTGCAAGTCCGGACTTTCGACCCGCGCATCGAGCAGCCGGCGCATTTCAAGAACGGCCTTGCGATCGGCCAGCAGCGCCAATTCCGCGTCCGTCAGTGGTCCGGTTTCAGGCGAGGCAACCCAATGCCGGAACTTGCGGATCGCATTCGACACTTCCTTTTCCGTGTACGACTGGCGGTCGGGCAGCGCATAGACCGCGGCCAAAGCTTTGATGTGAGGCGACGTTTCGGCCTTGAGCAGTTCAGCGCGCAACGGCACGACGCAGGCAAACAGCACAACGACCGACAACAGTCCGACCAGCCGACGCATAACATCCCCCGTGGAAAAACGCTTGGGCCGCAAACCGGCGGCACGCTAGCACGGCCGTGAACCGCGCGGAACCGGCCAGACGCCCCGCAATTCAACTCTGCGCCGTGGCTATTGCGTGGCGGATTGTGGCACGGCCTCGGCATCCTTGAGCACGCTCAACAGACGCTCCTTGATTTGCGCCTGGCGCACGTCGCTCAAGATCTGTTTGCCCGTCAGATCGGTGACATAAAACACGTCGACTGCCTTTTCGCCGAACGTGGTGATGTGCGCCGACCCGATGTCGAGCGAGAGATCGGAGAGCGCGCTCGTCAGATCGTAGAGAAGACCCGTGCGGTCGCGGCCGGCGACCTCGATGACCGTCAATCGCTCCGACAGGGAATTGGAGATGATCACCTCCGGCTCGACCGGGAAGGCGCGGTTCGACCGGTCAGTGCCGCGGCGCTTCTGCAATAGATTGGCCAGTCTGTCCTTGCCCATCAGCAGTTGATCGATGGTGTCGCCTATCCGCCGGGCCCGGCGCAGTTCGTCCTCATCGTCGGGAAAGCCGCGATTGAGAAGGAACGTATCGAGCGCATAGCCGTCACGCGTGGTCGTGATGTGGGCGCCGGCGATGTTGGCTCCGGCGGACGCGCATGCCCCCGCAAACAGTGCAAGCAACCGGGCATGGTTGGGCGCAAACACCGTCAACTCGGTGATCGCGGTGAACGCGTTGGTCTTGACGCTGGTGGCGAGCTTTTGTCCACTTTCAGCAGCGCTTCGCAGCAATTTGGCATGCTCGACGGCGGCCGGCGTATCGATTCTCAGCCAATAGTTCGGATAGTGGCGGTCGATGAATTGATCGACTTCGTGCGCCGGCCAATCGCTGAGCGCGGCGCGGAGCGCTTGCTGCGCGGCCCCGATCCGTTCGCGCCGCTCGACCTGCGTATGTCCGCCGGTCAAGAGCGGCTCGGTTTCGTAGTAGAGCGTGCGCAAAAGCTGACCCTTCCAGCCGTTCCAAACACCGGGGCCAACCGCGCGGATATCCGCCACCGTCAACAGGAACAGTAGCTTCAACCGCTCCGGACTTTGCACCTTGGCGGCAAAATCCATCACCGTCTTGGGGTCGGAAATATCGCGGGTGTGAGCGACGTTGCTCATCGTCAGATGCTCTTCGATCAGCCAAGCGATGAGATCGGTCTCGGCCGCCGTCAGCCCCATGCGCGGACACAGGTGCCGGGCGATGCGAGCGCCGACGATGGAATGATCTTCCTTACGGCCCTTGCCGATATCGTGCAGGAACGCGGCAACCAGCAAAGCCCGCCGGTTCTGGATCGACTTGATGATTTCGGTCGACAGCGGCAGCTCGGCGGCAAGCTGTCCGCCTTCGACGGGAATGAGATTGCCGACGGTGCGGATCAGATGCTCATCAACCGTGAAGTGATGATACATGTTGAACTGCATCATCGCCACGACGCGGCCGAATTCGGGAATGAAACGGCCGAGCACGCCGGCGTCGTTCATGCGCCTCAGTGTCGCTTCCGGGTTCTTGCTGGAGGTGAGGATGCTCAAAAACAAGCGGTTCGCTTCCGGGTCCTTGCGCAGCTTGTCGTCGATCAACCGCAACGACTGACGCAACAGACGGATGGCGTGAGGGTGGAGAAAGCTCCCCGTGCTCTCGGCCTGCACGAAAAAGCGGATCAGGTTGACCGGGTCGCGCTTGAAAACATCCGGATCGGCGACGTTCAACCGGTCGTTGTCGACGCGGAAATCGGTGCGCTCGCGCACCTGGCGGCGGGCCGACCACGACAGCGGCTTCAAGAACCGCGACAGGCCCGGTGCCGACTTCAACTGCTGCATTTCGAGCGTGCCGCACAGAATGGTGGTCAGATCGCCCACGTCCTTGGCGATCAGGAAATAGTGCCGCATGAACCGCTCAACCGCGCGCAGACCCCCGTGTGCCGTGTAGCCCAGGTTCTGCGCCATCGCCGGCTGGACATCGAATGTGAGAACCTCCTCGGCCCGGCCCGTCAGGAAATGCAGAAAGCAGCGCACGCTCCACAGGAAGTCCTCGCAGCGCCGGAACGTCTGCGCCTCTTCGGGCGTGAAAATTCCGGCGTCGACCGCGGCCACTCCGACCTCCTGGCCGAACAGATACTTCGATAGCCAGTGGAGCGTGTGCAGATCGCGCAGCCCGCCCTTACCGTCCTTGACGTTAGGCTCGACCTTGTAGCGGCTGGCACCGGCGCGCCTGGTGCGCTCGTCACGCTCGGCCATCTTGGCGTCGATGAATTCGCGCGCCGTGCCTTTCACCACCTCGTTTCGGAACCGGTCTTCGAACTCGGCGAAGAGCTGGCGGTCGCCATGGATCAGACGCGCATCAAGCAGCGCGGTGCGGATCGTCATGTCGGAGGCACCGAGCTTCACGCACTGATCGACGGTGCGCGTCGCATGACCGACCTTGAAGCCCAGATCCCACAAAACGTAGAGGGTGTATTCGGCAACGCTTTCGCCCCACGGCGTCTGCTTGTAGGGCAGCAGAAACAAGAGATCGATATCGGACCCAGGCGCCAGCAGACCGCGGCCGTAGCCGCCGGTCGCGACGACGGCCATGCGTTCGGCGTCCGACGGGTTTGTGGCGCGGTAGACGTGCCAGACCGTGTAGTCGTGGATCAGATGGACAAGCTCGTCCTGAAACAGCGACAGGCCGGCAGCGCAGCGCCGGCCGTTGCCGTCGATTTCAAGCGCCTCGCGCGAATCCGCGCGCGCCTGCTTGACCAGCACCTTCAACCGGTCGACGACAGCGGAGCGCGCCTCGGACGGATCGCCAGATTTCTGGAAAATCGCCGTCAATTCCAGGCGCAAGGCCGCTGGATCGAAGAATGGTGGCGATTTCAGCATCGGGCTTTAAGCGTCCTATTTCGTCTGCGCCTCGATCAGTGCCTTGAGCTCATAGAGTTTGTCGAGTGCGGCCTTTGGCGTCAGCTCGTCGGGTCTCAGCGCGGCGAGCGCCTGCTCGGCTGCGGACGGCTGTGCTTCGGCCCGTTGGCCCGCCGGACGCTCTGCCGCAAAAAGTGGCAATTCGTCGAGCCCGCCGGTCTTGCTCTTGGAGCGCCGGTCGCCCTTTTCAAGCAGCGTCAACACTTCGCGGGCCCGCGCCACCACAGGCGCCGGCAGACCGGCAAGCTTGGCAACCTGAATGCCGTAGGAGCGATTGGCGGCGCCGGCCTTGACCTTGTGCAGGAAGACGATCTCATCCTGCCATTCGCTGATGTCCATGGTCACATTGGCAATGCCGCTCATGCGCCGCGCCAGCGCCGTCAGCTCATGATAGTGGGTTGCGAACAGACACCGGGCCTTGACCTTGTCGTGCAGAAATTCGACCGTCGCCCAGGCGATCGAAAGACCATCGAACGTGGCGGTGCCGCGTCCGATCTCATCGAGGATGACGAGCGAACGTTCCGACGCCTGATTGAGGATTGCCGCCGTCTCCACCATTTCGACCATGAAGGTCGATCGTCCGCGCGCCAGATCGTCGGATGCGCCGACGCGCGAGAACAACCGGTCGACGACGCCGATGTGAGCAACCCGCGCCGGTACAAATGAGCCCATCTGAGCAAGCACAGTGATAAGCGCGTTCTGACGCAAGAATGTCGATTTACCGGCCATGTTGGGACCGGTGACGAGCCAGATGAAGGCGTCCGCCGAGGTTTCATCGAAACCCGGCGGCGCGTTTGAATCCGACCGGCCAAGTACGCAGTCGTTCTCGATGAAGGCGCCGGACCTTGCGCGCGCCAACGCCTGCTCGACCACCGGATGGCGGCCGCCGCGGATTTCAAAGGCGTCGCTCACATCGATGATCGGGCGGACATAGGATTGCTCGACCGCAAGCGCGGCGAGCGCGGCGAACACATCAAGTTCGGCAAGTGCGGCGGAGGCATCCGTCAACGGCTGTTCTTCGGCCTGGATCTGCCGGACGAGATCGGCGAAAATATCCTGTTCGAGCGCTAGGGCCCGCTCCGTGGCGCTCGATATGCGGCCTTCGCAATCGATCAACTCATCGGTCGTGAAGCGCATCGCATTGGCCATAGTCTGGCGATGACGGAACAGCTGATCATGCGGCGGGCCCTGCAGCGGCCTGGCGTTGAGCTGGGTCACTTCGACGAAGAAGCCGAGGATGTTGTTGTGACGCACTTTCAGGGTCTTTACGCCGGTCGCCTCGACGTACTTCGCTTCCAGCGAAGCCATGACCGCGCGGCCATTGTCGCGCAGCGCCCGGGTTTGATCGAGATCGGTGCTAAAGCCCGGGGCGATGAAGCCGCCGTCACGCTTCAGATGCGGAGGATCATCGATCAGCGCCGAATTGAGAGCGTTTCCGAGTTCGCTCCTGGCAGCGGTCAACCTGCGGGCGATGCGCTCCAATTCGCGCGGCAGGCCGAGGGTCGCGCTCGCCGCTTTCAAGACCTTGGCAGCGGCGGCGGCGGCAAACAGTCCATCGCGGACGGCGGCCAGATCGCGCGGCCCACCACGGCCGAACGACAAGCGCGGCAGGGCGCGGGCCACGTCCGGCGCCGTTTGAAGGACCTTGCGAATATCCTCGATGAGCCGTGTGCGTTCGACCAAGTAGCCGACCGCATCGAGCCGCGCATCGATGGCGCCGACATCGGTCAAAGGACCGGACAGCCAGGCTTGCAGCACGCGTGCGCCGGGACCCGTCACCGTCCGGTCGATGGCGCCGAACAGGGTCGATGACTTTTCGCCCGATGAGGAACGCACGAGCTCAAGGCTTGCCCGGCTGGCCGCATCGATCAGCAGCGCATCCTTGACGCCCGTCTTTCTGGGCGGGCGGATGACCGGGCGGCGGCCAAGCTGGGTGAGATCGATGTATTTGAGAAGCGCGCCGCAGCTCGCCAGTTCGGCGCGGTCGAAGCCGCCGAAGGCGCTCAGGTCGGCGACCTTCAAGTGTTCATTCAAGGCGCGCTGGCCCGACATGCTGTCGAAGAACGGCGCAGGCACGGGCGTCGGCTTCGCACCGGCGATTTCCAGCCACTTGCAGAGCGCCGCATCGGCAAGCATGGCATCGGCCGCGATCACCTCGCGCGGCGAGAGGCGCACAAGCTCGCCGGCGAGATCGCTGCCCGCGACCGAACCGACCTCGAATTCGCCGGTCGAGATATCGACCGAGGCGATGGCGATGACGGCATCCGGTGTCATGAGTGACGCCGCGGCGTTGGGAGCGAACAGCGCGGTCAGGAAGTTGCGTTCACGCGCTTCAAGCAGCGCGTCCTCGGTGATGGTGCCGGGCGTGACGAGGCGGACCACATCGCGCTTGACGACGGCCTTGGCGCCGCGCTTTCGCGCTTCCGCCGGGTCTTCGAGCTGCTCGCACACGGCGACGCGATAGCCCTGTTTGATGAGCCGCTGGAGATATTCATCCGCCCGGTGCACCGGCACACCGCACATGGGAATGTCCTGGCCCTGATGCTTGCCGCGCTTGGTCAGAACGATCGACAGCGCCTGTGAGGCGGCGACCGCGTCCTCAAAGAACAATTCGTAAAAGTCGCCCATCCGGTACCAGAGGATGCTGTCCGGATTGGCGGCCTTGATTTCCAGATACTGCGCCATCGACGGCGTGGCCTCCGCCGGATCGCGCTTATCTTCAGCAGCGGAATGTGATGTGGACACAACAACGCCTTCCGCCAATTCGTCTGGCGGCGGCGTTGCGTCCTTTTGTGCCTGACGCGGTCGAGCCATTGCGCGCTACAACTCTTCTGCTTTGAGCCGTTTACCAACTGGAGGATTTGACTTCCAGTCCCGCGGTCCCTTCGCACATATGCACACCAAAGATGTAGACTGGCTAGGTTGCTGCGCTGCGTTCCACAACCTATCGTGCCGGCTTCGCGATTTGGCGCAATCAGTTCATGACTTCAATGCGGCTGGAGATTAGCTCCGCAGCCGCGTTACAACCCATATCCAGCGGTATCCATTCGAATGGCCACACAATTCCGAGCTGCCCGTTTCACGGCGCAAGAGGCCCTGCAGTTCCATGCCAATGGCAAGCCCGGCAAACTTGAAATTACGCCGACCAAGCCGCTCGCCACACAGCGCGACCTCTCGCTCGCCTACTCGCCCGGCGTCGCCATTCCTGTCAAAGCCATCGCCCAGAACCCATCGGATGCCTATGCGTACACGAGCAAGGGCAACTTCGTCGCCGTGGTGTCCAACGGCACGGCCATCCTCGGCCTTGGCAATCTGGGCGCGCTCGCCTCCAAGCCGGTGATGGAAGGCAAAGCCGCTCTCTTTAAGCGTTTCGCCGATATCGACGCTATCGATCTGCTGGTCGATACGCCCGAGGTCGAAGCCTTCATCAACTCGGTGCGCTATCTGGGCCCGTCGTTCGGCGGCATCAACCTGGAAGATATCAAGTCACCCGACTGCTTCATCATCGAAGACAAGCTCAAAGAGCTGCTTGATATTCCGGTGTTCCATGATGATCAGCACGGCACGGCCATCGTCGTGTGCGCCGGCATGCTCAACGGTTTGAAGGTTGTCGAGAAGGATATAGGCAAAGTCCGCCTCGTCTGCGCGGGCGCGGGCGCAGCCGCACTTGCCTGCCTCAATCTGCTCTGCAAGATCGGCATGAAGCGCGAGAACATTCTCGTCGCTGATATCGAGGGCGTGGTCTACGAAGGGCGCAAGAGCCTCATGGACCCGTGGAAAGAGCCTTACGCCCGCAAGACCAAGGCGCGGACGCTGGATGAAGCCATCAAGGGCGCCGATATCTTCCTCGGCCTTTCCGCCGGCGGCATCGTCACCAAGGACATGGTGGCGTCGATGGCGGAGAAGCCGCTGATTTTCGCCATGGCCAATCCGGACCCGGAGATCAAGCCGGAAGACGTGCACGCCGTCCGCAGTGACGCCATCATCGCCACCGGACGTTCCGACTACCCGAACCAGATCAACAATGTCTTGTGCTTCCCGTTCATCTTCCGGGGCGCGCTCGACGTGCAGGCGACGACCATCAACGATGCGATGAAGATTGCCGCGGTGGAAGCCATTGCCGCCCTTGCCCGTGAGGAAGTGCCCGATCAAGTCGCGGCGGCGTTCCATGGCGAGCGGCCGACATTCGGCCCAGGCTACATCATACCGGCGCCGTTCGATCCCAGGCTGCTGACGCACGTGCCCGCCGCCGTCGCCAAAGCGGCGATGGATTCAGGTGTCGCCAGAAGCCCGATCGTCGACGTGGAGGCCTATACCGCGCGGCTCAAGGGCCGGCTCGATCCGGTGGCAAGCTGGCTGCAGTCGACGTTCGATTCCGTCCGCAACGAGCCAAAGCGCGTGGTTTTCGCAGAGGGCGAGCATCACCACGTCATCCGCGCCGCCGTATCCTACTTCAACCAGGGTTTCGGCCAGCCGGTGCTGATCGGAACGAAGAAGATCGTCCAGGAGCGGTTTCGTGAACTGGGCGTGCCGCTGCGCCACGACTACGAACTCATCGACATCAAGGCTTCGCCCTACATCGACGAGTTCACGGATTACCTCTACGCGCGGCTGCAGCGGCGTGGCTACCTGCGCCGCGACTGCGAGCGCCTGGTTATGAACGAGCGCAACGTGTTCAGCGCGCTGATGGTGGCGCATGGCTATGCCGATGCCATGGTATCGGGCGCCACGCGCAACTGGACCAGCGTCTATGGCGACGTGCACCGGGTGATGGATCAGAAGCCCGGCCGCCACGTCATCGGTGTTTCTCTCGCCATCAACCGCGGCCGCGCCGTGGTCATCGCCGACACCAGCATTCACGACATGCCGACCGCCGAGCAGCTTGCCAACATCGCGACGGAAGCGGCGCGGGCCGCCCGCAACTTCGGCATCGAACCGCGCGTCGCGCTACTCGCCTATTCGACCTTCGGCCAGCCGAGGGGCGAGCGCTCCGATCAGGTGCGTGAAGCCGTGAAGATTCTCGACGAGCGCCAGGTCGACTTCGAATACGATGGCGACATGGCCGCCGACGTCGCGCTCAATCGCGACCTGATGGCCCACTATCCGTTCTGCCGGCTGTCGGAAACGGCGAACGTGCTGATCATGCCGGCATTTCACGCCGCGTCGATCTCGACCAAGATGCTGAAAGAGCTGGGCGGCGCCACCATCGTCGGACCGATCATCGTCGGCCTGTCGCATTCGGTGCAGATCTGCCCGTTCGGCGCCACGGACGCCGATATCGTCAACATGGCGGTGCTCGCCGCCTATGGAGCGGGCCGGACATAAACGCAAGCCGCTCAGGCGTCGACGGCGACACGGCTCTTGGTTTCGTCCGGAGCGCCGTAATGCTCGAAATAGCGCGGATCGATCTTCTCGACCGGTAGGATGATCAGCACGTCGGTTGTGCCGAATTGGCGGTCGATCACCGCGCCGTCTCCGACGTAGGCGCCGAGCCGCAGATAGCCTTTGATGAGCGGCGGGATGGCCTTCAACGCCGCCTTGGTATCGACCGCGCTCTTGTCCAGCATGTTCATCGGTACGGCGAGTTTCGCGTGGGCCGAACAGCGCCACTCCTCGGGCGCGCGGGCATGATGATGGAGAAAGCTCAGCGCCATGGCGTGCGCCTTCGGATCAGTGCCTTCGAAGCTGGCGCAACCGATCATCACATCGATACCGTGTTCGCGGACGTAGGTCCAAAGCCCATGCCACAAAAGCTCGACGCTGCGTTTGCCGCGATAGGGCGCAAGCACGCATGAGCGGCCAAGCTCCATGAACCGATAGTTGGGAGATTTGGCGCGAAGCAGTGGCGCGATGTCGTATTCGCCTGCCGTGTAGAAGCCTAGCGATCGCTCCGCAACGTCCTGGCGCAGAACCCGGTAAGTGCCGACGACCTTGGGTACCGCGGGCCGGCCGTGCGGCAGGCGGCGCGCCGTCTTGTCCAGATCGACGACGAGCAAATGATCGCAAACGGCGTCGTACTGATCCTCGTCGCGGCGGCGGAACTTGGCGAGCCGGCTCGGAATGGCCGACATTTCTTCGAAGAACACCTGATAGCGTAACCGCTGGGCAAGCTTCACATCGGCGCGGCCCCGCGCCAATCGCACTTCAAGATTGCCGATGCGGCCATAGATCTTCGGTTTGACGGTGCGGGACAGGACCTTGAGCGCCGGCCTGGCGGAACGAAATCGCGAGAGCGCGCGCGGAGCAATGGCGCGGTGCGAATGCAATTGAACCGCAGGCTCGCGATCCACCCTCAAATCCGACATGAATGCTCGACCCTTTTCCCCGCACGTCCCTCTGCGGCAACGATTCTTGCCCCAGTGCGGAGAAAACTACAACGATTCCATGACGGTTTTTCAATGACGGCCAAGGGCCGTTAGTGGTGGAGCACGGCCGGTGCAGAAATTTCACTGCCGGCGGTGCGTCTTCGCGCATAGACCCAGCGATCGAGCAACTCAGCCAGCTGTCCGGCATCGAACGGCTTGGCAAGATAATCCACCATGCCGGCACCCAGGCAACGCAGCCGGTCTTCAGCAAAGGCATTCGCCGTCAGCGCCACGATGGGCGGCAACTCGTGCGAGGCGACGCCTAGCGTCGTCTCGAACCCCAGAATTGTGCGGGTGGCCGAAATGCCGTCGAGCTCGGGCATGAACAAATCCATCAGCACAAGGTCGAAGGCGGGTCCTTGCTTGGCCAGCGACTGGGCCACGGCGGCAACCGCCGCCCGGCCAGTGGCGACGGCGGTGACCTCGCAGCCCGACTTCTCGACCATGCGGCGGGCCAGAAGCGCGTTGATCTCGTTGTCTTCGGCGATCAGCACGCGTGGCGGATCGTTTTCGCCAACCGGCCGTGCCCGCAAGAGCGGAAGCACCACGGCCTCGATCTCTGCCGCTTTGGCAACGGGCGCGCGCTGGCTGGCCACTGGCGCGTCCACCGAAACCTCTTGCGCACGAATGAGCCGGACCGTGAGCGTGAACGTTGCGCCTGCGCCCGGCATGGCGTGCGCGGTGATATCGCCGCCCATGGCCCGCGCCAGCCGCCGCGAAATGGCCAGACCAAGTCCGGTACCGCCTTCTGCCCGTCCGATCGCAGCCTCGGTCTGCTCGAACTCGTTGAACAGCTGTTCGGCGTCACTGGCGCTGAAACCGATGCCGGTATCCTGCACCTCGATGACGATGTCGGCGACGCGCCCTTTGGGCTCGTGACCAGGCGCCGTGGCGCGCACCGCGATCTCGCCTTTGTCGGTATACTTGATCGCGTTGGAAATGAGGTTCAACAGAATCTGCCTGAGGCGGACAGCGTCGCCCACGACGCGGTCGGGACACTCAAGAGCAATCTGGCAATCGACCGGCAGGCCCTTGGCCAGCGCGCGCGGCTGCAAAAGGGCAACGGCATCGCCGATGCAGCCCCGCAACGAGAAACTCTGCTCGGCAAGGCGCAGCTTGCCAGCTTCAATACGCGAGAAATCCAAAATCTCGTCGATCACCGCTAGCAGAGCCCGGGCCGATGACGTAATCGCCGCCGTATAGGAGGCCTGCTCGCCGGTCTGCTGCGTTTCGCGCAGCAGACCAGCCATGCCGAGAATTCCGTTCATGGGCGTGCGGATTTCATGACTCATGGACGCCAGAAACCTCGATTTGGCGCGGCTGGCCGCTTCCGCTTCATCGCGCGCCTGGCGCAACGCATCCTCGTGCGCCCGCTCCTTGCTGACATCGCGGCCGATCGAAAGCGATTCAAGACTGCGATTCGCGCCGGTCACGGTCTGGCGTTCCCACAAGATCCACTTTGGCCCCTGGAACGTCGCCACAAGTTGCACGGTCGTGCGGAACGGCTTGCCGAGAGGGCCGGTAGTCGTGTGCTCAAGCTCGGAAGCCAGCACGCGCGGTTCGAACGCGGCGCCGATGATCTCGTCGGTCTTGAGATTGAATGTGCGGCAGAAGGCGGCGTTGGCAAACAGGATGTGACCGGTGCGATCCCGCCTGACGATCAGATGATCCTGCGAATCGAGAAGCTGACGGAATTGCGCTTCACGCTCAGTGAATGTCCAGTGAGCGTCCTTTAGAGTTTCAATGCGCGACAGCGAGTCTTCGGCCGCGGATATGCCGAATTGTCCCGGCTGCGGAACAGCGCGGCCGGCGAGGTCTTTCAAATATCGAGAGACCTTACGCGAAATATCGTTGAACCGGCCGTGCACCCTGAAACACTCCGAGACGTGTTCGGGGACCTGATCACGGACGAGCTTTACGAACGCTTTACGAACTTAGTTAATGGGTAAAATGCCACCGAATTGGCGCAATTGATTCTTGCCAAAGTTAATTCGTTCCGGAGCAGATGGCATGGAAATTTTAGCGCTAATCGATCAGATCTGATTGCGGCCTTCGATTTCCTCATCGCTCAAGCGCCGCGCCGCATCCTCGATCATCAGCGGCACACCGCTGCGGATGGGAAACGCAATTCCCGCCGCGCGGCTGATCAATTCCTGGCGCGCCCGATCATAGACAAGAGTCGTTTTGGTCAATGGGCAGACCAGGAATTCGAGAAGCTTGGGATCGACCGACGTTTCATCGGCCGCCGGCGGTTTTTCCTTTTCCTCGCTCATCGCCGGCCCCGCGTCATTGCAACGTCGTGCCGCTGCCGCCGTTCGACGCCAGCTCGATCTCGGCCAGCGCGACCAGAACGTCGGCGCGGGTCTTGAGATCGGCGGCCTCGAGCAGCGCCTGCTTTTCTTCAGGCCCGTAAGGGCACATCACTGAGAGCGCATTGATCAGGAATTCGTTGGTGGCGCGCTGGATCGCGTCCCAGTCGGTCTTGAGCCGGTTGGCTTCGAGATACGCTTTCAACACGCGCAGCAGGTTGTGACGGTCGACGCGCTCTTCTCCAAGACCTTCGGTCAGATCCTGGGCAAAGCGATCATAGCTGACGCTCATGATCCGGTAGGGTGTATCCGTCAGCGCCTCATCGATGCATTCAAACCGCATCACACCCGTCAGCGTGATGAGCAGCCTGCCGTCGTCCAGCTCCTGATAGGACGTGACGCGGCCGGCGCAACCGACCCGCTTCAACGCCGCCGTCTTGCCGCTCGGACTTTCCGTGTCCTCATCATCGCCATCGCCGTCGGGCTGCAGGATCCCGATGATGCGCGATCCCGACATGACGTCATCGAGCATGGTGAGGTAGCGCGGCTCGAACACGTTGAGCGGCAGCGTAGCCCGCGGCAGGAGGATGGCGCCACGCAGCGGGAAAACGGGAATCCGGGGCGGCAGATCAGCCGGGCGGTGATAGCGTGCGGTCAAGCTCACGTCATGCTTCTCCTTGCCCTGCGGCGACGCCCCTCCAGATGTATCAGCTGAACAGGATCGACGACAGGCGGCGGCGGCCTTCCGCGACCAGCGGCTCCTTGGGGCCCCAGGCGTCAAACAGCTGGAGCAGTTGCTTGCGGCCTGCCTCTTCATTCCATTTGCGATCGCGCCGGATAAGTTCAAGGAGCTGATCGAGCGCTTCCTGCCGCTGATCGCGCGCGGCAAGGCCGACGGCGAGATCAAAACGGGCCTGATGGTCCTGCGGATCGGCGTCGAGCCGGGTCACGAGTTCGGCGAGGTCGCCAGCACTCGCCGCCTTTTCCAAAAGCTCGATGGTGGCCAGCACGCTCTGGACCGCGGGATGCCCCTGCTTGTCGGGGGGTACGAGCTCGATGGTTTGGCGGGCGCGGACCGCATCGCCGCTTTTCAGATAGCACTGGGCAAGGCCGGCAAGTGCATCGACATTGGAGCGGTCCTCGCTCAAAATCGCCGCGAATACCTCAACGGCGCTCTGCAGGTCCCCCTGTTCGATCAGCTGATTGCCGGTTTCGATGACATTGGCGAGTTCGTCCTGCGCACCACCGTCGCCAACGAGGCGCTCAACGAAGGCACGGACGGTCGATTCCGGCTGCGCCCCCATGAAACCATCGACGACTTGACCGTCGACGAAGGCATAGACCGTCGGCAGGGACTGAACGCGCAGCTGCGCGGCAATCGCCTGGTTGGCATCGACATCGACTTTGACGAGCCGCACCTTGCCGCCGAAGCTTGCCACAACCTTTTCGAGTACCGGTGCCAGCTGTTTGCACGGATTGCACCAGCCGGCCCAGAAATCGACGATGACGGGCACCGTCCGCGATGGTTCGATGACGTCGGCGGCGAATGTCGCCGTGGTCGCGTTTTTGACGGTCGCGTCTGCGCCGCCGGTATTGCTCGCTTTAGGCCTGCCGAATTCCATCACGTTCGTTTACTCCTTGCGGTTATGCAGGCCCCTCGGCCGCCGTGTGGCGGACCGCAACCGGTTCAACCGGCCGTCAAGACCACAACCTGTGGGTCATGACCGGTTGAGCGAATGAACCGCAAAAGATCGTCGCGTGCAATGTTCGTCGTCGCCGTGTTCTCAAGCGGATGACAATTGACGCTGTCGAAGGCCATCAATTCCTGATCGACGATGACGCGCACCCGCTGGCCGGCGTCGTTGATCACCGCGAATGCCGTCACCGAACCCGGTTCGACGCCCAGCATTTCCATGAGAAGGTCTGGTTTCCCGAAGGAAAAGCGGCCGCATCCGATTTTCTTGGGCAAAGCCTTGAGATCGACCTGGGTCGAGGTTTTGGCGATGACGAGAACAAGGTTGCCCTTGTCGTCCTTGAGGAACAAGTTTTTGGTGTCGGCCCCTGGCAGGTCGATGTGGTGACCTTCAGTATCCGCGACTGTTCTGACCGCCGGGTGATCGACCGTCTTGGTCGCAATGCCGAGCGCGGCGAGCCGGTCGAAAAGCTCCAAGCGGGTGATCGGCATTCGGTGGACTCCCTTGCGGCCTTAGCGGCCGTTCTGACCATGCAAGCGATCTTAGCGCCTCCCCCGAGGCACCTGTTAGAGGGCGGCGAAGCGGCAATTTGGCCGTGCCGGATTATCCGTCGACCGGGCCCTTGCAAAGCGGTATCAGTTGCGCCATAAGGCGGGTCTCGCGGCGCTGCAAGGCGCTGACCCCATATGGATGCGGGTGTAGCTCAGGGGTAGAGCACGACCTTGCCAAGGTCGGGGTCGAGGGTTCGAATCCCTTCGCCCGCTCCAGTTTCTTCCAAACTTTATCGCAATTCTGAAAGCCGCAGAAAAGGCGCCTCCGCGATGGAAGCGCCTCTTGCGATTCGAAGCCTGCGTGCCGGCCGATTACCTGCCGTGATGGCCAAAAAGCCCATGGCTGCGCTGCCAGCTGTAGCCGCCCTCACGCACCAGAACCCGCTCGTGCACCACGCCGACGACGGGCGCATGATTGACGACCCGTTCCGTGGCCGGCTGGACCACGACCGGACGGCTGACGACGGCGGTGACCGGCGGCTGGTAGACATGACGGACCGAGGCCCGCTTCACGAGGACCTGTCTCTGCACGTCCTGGTAGACGGCAGGCGTGGTGTGCGCCACGCGGCGGGCCGGAGCCACGACGACCTCACGCGAGACCGTGCGCGTGACGGCCGGCGTCGCGACCTTGCACATGCGCTCACGGCCAAAGAGGCCGCGGCGGTGCTGCCAGCTGACGGAAGCGGGAGCAACGACGACCGTCTCATCGACGCGCTTCGTGACTGCCGGGACGACGGAATAGGTGGTCTGCGCCGGGGAGACGAGGACGCGCTTGGTTTCAAGGCCATAGACGGCAGGGGTTTCAACCGCGCGCCAGTGACCGGGGGAAACCTCAACCCGCTTTGGCCGGTTCATGATCACCGCCGGCGTGCGGATGACTTCGCTATAGGCCGGGCGGACGAGAACGGGACGGGCACGCGTTCCGTAGACGTCGGGATTGCGAACCTTTTCATAGCACTCGACGGCATGGCCGCGGCAGCCGGAGCCGAAGGCCGCAGCCGGTACGGCCAGCGCAACCGGCGCCAGAACTAGGGCGATCGTGGCAAGTGAAACGTGACGCATCATGAGACTCCTGGCCCGCTGTTGGGCAACCCGCTTCATCGTGACTCTTGGGCAAGCCCGCCTGGCTCGTCGGTTGGCGAGGAGAATCGGACCAGCCAATACTTGCAAGCGCCCTCAGACCACAGAATAAGCCAGTGGCGACTCGGGCCGAAGTCTTCTGTTCTTCCTTGGTAAATCTGTTAAGCGTTGTAGATGGGCCAAGATTAACGCATTCGTCTTGCGCCTGCCGCGATGACCCCATACCTAATGCGGCCGGCGGCGCTCTGTTGACGCGACCCGCCGCTATGAGGCCCGGCCGCAAGATCCGCGGCCGGCACGTTGGAACAGGAAAGCCCGAGCCATGTCGAACTCGTCCACCTCTTCTGCCATGAAGCCCATCGCGCTCTTCGCAGCGCTTCTCTCGGCGCTGATCCTCGCCGGCTGCGGCATCAACAATATTCCGACCTACGAACAGCAGGCGAAGGCGGCCTGGAGCGAGATCCAGAACCAGTACAAGCGCCGCTCCGATCTGATCCCGAACCTCGTCGAGACCGTCAAAGGTTTTGCCGAGCAGGAGAAGTCGGTTCTGACCGAAGTCGTGGAAGCGCGCGCCAAGGCAACCCAGGCGCAGGTGAACCTGCCGGCCGACGTGCTCAACAATCCGGAAGCGATGAAGCAGTTCCAGGCAGCGCAGAACACGTTGTCGGGCGCACTCGGCAGACTGATGGCCGTGATCGAGAAATATCCCGACATCAAGTCCGGCCAGAACTTCCTCGCCCTGCAGAGCGAGCTTTCGGGCACCGAAAACCGCATCTCGATTGCGCGGCGCGACTACATCGAATCGGTCCGCGTCTACAACACCGAGCTGACCACGATTCCCGGCCGCTGGTGGAAGGCGTTCATGTATCCCTCGTCGAAGGAAATGGCGACCTTCGAGATCCCGGCCGAAGAACAGAAGACGCCGAAGGTCGATTTCGGCACGGGTGACAAGAAGTAGTCCGGCGGCATCCGCTCAAGGATTCTTCGACATGGCCGGAAACGTGGCCGGAAACGTGGCCAGAGCACCACGCTCATATATCGGCTCCGTCGCGAGTCCCATGCCGGGGGCTGGACGATCACTCGTCCTGCCCCTCGGCGTTGGTGCGGCGGCGCTGCTCATTGCGCTCATCGTCTCCTGGCTTGCGGCCGCCGCGCCGGACTATCCGGAACTCACCGGCCGCATCGTCGATAATGCCAACCTCATCTCGTATGAGGACAAGGCGGCGATCGAAGCGGAACTCGCGGCGCTCGAGACGCAATCGACCGATCAGATCGCCGTCGTCACCGTCAATTCCCTCGACGGTTATGAGATCGAGGACTACGGCATCGGCCTCGCCCGCAAGTGGCAGATCGGCCAGAAGGACAAGGACAACGGCATCCTGCTCATCGTCGCGCCCAACGAGCGCAAGGTGAGGATCGAGGTCGGCCGGCGGCTCGAACCGCTGATGACCGACACCATGTCGCGTCTCATCATCGAGAACGCTGTTCTTTCCAAATTCCGCCGTGGCGATTTTTCGGGCGGCATTCGTGACGGCGTGCGTGACATCAAAGCTGTCCTGCTGGGTGACGCCGAAGAGGTGAAGAAGCGCGCCCGCGGCGGCCGCACGCCTGAGGACGATCCGACCGCGCTCATTCAGATGGTGCTGTTCTTCCTGATCGTGCTCTTCATCTTCTGGCAGATCCGGCGCGCGGCGATCGCGCAGCAGGAATACGAGGCGAGCCTGACGCCCGAACAGCGCCGCCAATTGCGCCGCAGGCGCGGCTATGGCGGACCGATCATCATTCCCGGCGGCTCCGGCGACTGGGGTGGCGGCTGGTCAGGCGGCGGCGGTGGCGGAGGCGGCTGGTCGGGCGGCGGCGGAGATTTCGGCGGCGGCGGCGCCACCGGAAGCTGGTAGAAATGCGTAGGACAGTTTCGGGATCGATCAATTGGTCATGAGAACGCGAGCAATAACTTTCTTATCCGCCGAGGATGAGGAACGGATCTCGAAGGCGATTTCCGATTCCGAGCGCAAGACCTCGGGCGAGATCGTCGCCGTCGTCGCCGATATGAGCGACCGCTATTACTACGTACCGTTTCTTTGGGCGGCGCTCGCGGCCTTGCTCGTACCCTGGCCGCTGATCCATTTCACCTGGATGACGGTGCAGATCATCTACATCATCCAGCTCATCGTGTTCCTCGGTCTGCTGGTCGTGCTGTGGCCGCGCAACATCCGCGCCGGGATGGTGCCGCGCCGGATCCGGCGGGCTCACGCCCACCGCCGCGCGACCGAGCAATTTCTGGTTCAGAATCTGCACACCACCGAAAGCCGGACGGGCGTGTTGATTTTCGTCTCGCTTGCCGAACATCATGCCGAAATTCTCGCCGACACCGGGATCGACGCGCGGGTGCCGGCCGGCACGTGGCAAAAGATCGTCGACCAGCTGACCGACGATATCGGTCACGGCAAGCCGGCGGACGGGTTCATCACCGCGATCAACGAAGCAGGGCGGCACCTCGCCCAGCACTTCCCGCCGGGATCGCACGATCCCAACGAGCTGCCCGATCATCTCATCGTGCTGCGGACCTGATGGGGCCGGCGCGCCAAGTTTGCATTTGAGGTTGCCAACTGCGGCAACCGGGGGAAAACGCCATGACGACAACAGCCACCGCGCCGGGCGGGGCGATCCAGGACGTCGAGCGGGCGCCGCTCAGGGCGCGCGTATCTTGGATGCTGTTCGACTGGTCGGCACAGCCCCACTACACGTTGGTGCAGACGTTCTTGTTCGCGCCCTACTTCGCCAATGCCGTGGTGCAGAACCCGGTGTGCGGAACGCTCATCGCCGAAGGCAGCGAAAAGGCTGCGTGCGGCCAGACATTGTGGGGCTACGCGGCCGCCGTCGCCGGCCTGCTGATCGCGATTCTCAGCCCCCTGCTCGGCGCCGTCGCCGATGGACGCGGCCGCCGCAAGCCATGGATGGCGTTGCTGTCGCTCGTCTTTCTCGCCGGCCTTGCGGTCCTCTGGTTCGCGGTGCCGGGATCCAGCACCGCCACCATCGCGCTCGTGCTGTTGGGCTTCATCGCCGCTACGCTCGCCGCAGAACTGATGGGCGTGTTCTCCAACGCCATCATGAGCGGGCTCGTCCCCAAGGACGAACTCGGCCGCCTGTCCGGCACCGGCTGGTCGGTCGGCTATTTCGGAGGGCTGGCGAGCCTGGCGCTTGTCGCCGGTCTGCTGGTGCCGCTGCCGGGCGAAACCAAGACGCTCATCGGTCTCGATCCGCTGTTGCAGTTGAACGCCGCAGAGCATCAGGGCGACCGCCTCACAGGCCCCTTCGCAGCCCTGTGGTTCGCACTCTTCATCATCCCGTTTTTCCTGTTCGTGCCCGACCGCAAGCCGCCGCTGCAGCATGGCCGGAAATCGGCGCTCGCCGAGTTGGGCGACACCATAAGGTCGCTACCCTCCATGCCGAGCCTTCTGGTGTTCCTGATCGCCCGCATGATCTATACCGACGGTTTGACCGCGATCTTCACCTTCGGCGGTATCTACGGCGCGTCCGTGTTCGGCTGGGGACCGCTCGAACTCGGCATCTTCGGCATCGTTTTGACGCTGGTCGGCGCATTCGGCGCGCTGATCGGCGGCCGGCTGGACGACAAGCTCGGACCCAAGACGGTCATCATCGCCGCTTTGCTCATTCTGCTTGTCGCGGCGGCCGGCATCTTGTCCGTCGATAAGACCCACATTCTGTTCGCAACCGAAGTCGCGCCGAAGGTGGAGGGATCAAAACCGTTTTCATCGGCGGGCGAACTGGTGTTCCTCGGCTTCGCCGTTATCGTCGGCCTCGTCGCCGCGCCGGTCCAGGCGTCGAGCCGGTCGCTGCTCGCCCGCCTGGCGCCAGCCGGCAAGATCACGCAGTTCTTCGGGCTGTTCGCATTCTCGGGCAAGGTCACGGCATTCGTCGCGCCGTTCCTGGTCGCCATCGTCACGCAGCAGACGGGAAGTCAGCGCATCGGCATGACTGCGGTGCTGGGCTTCCTGCTGGTCGGACTGCTGCTGATGCTGTTCGTCAGGACCAAGCCGCGCGTACAAGCCTAGTGCCGGACGCCTACGCGCAAGCAAGGCCGCTGGCCCAATCCATCAGTGGCGGAAGTGGCGCATGCCGGTGAAGACCATGGCGAGTCCCTTGTCGTCGGCAGCCTTGATCACCTCGTCGTCGCGCATCGACCCGCCCGGTTGGATGAGCGCGGTGGCTCCCGCTTCGGCAGCCGTGATGAGACCATCGGCGAAGGGGAAGAACGCGTCGGACGCGACCACGGAGCCCGCGACCGGGATACCGGCCTGCTGGGCCTTGGCGACCGCGATGCGGGTGGAGTTGACGCGGCTCATCTGACCGGCGCCTACGCCGACCGTCGCCAGATCCTTGGCGTAGATGATGGCGTTCGACTTGACGAACTTGGCGACCTTCCAGGCAAACAGCAGATCCGCCATTTCCTTGTCGGTCGGCTTGCGCTTGGAAACGACGGAGATTGCCTCGCTCAACTTGAGATCGCTGTCCTGTACCAACAGACCGCCGTTGACCTTCTTGTAATCGAGACGCGGACCGGGCTCCTTGGGCCAGGCGCCGGTCACGAGCAGACGCACGTTTTTCTTTGCCGCCACGATCTCTTCGACTCCGCTGCCGACGGCAGGCGCAATGATGACCTCGACAAATTGACGATCGACGATCGTTTTCGCCGTCTCGCCATCAAGTTCGCGATTGAAAGCTATGATGCCGCCAAAGGCGGATTCGGTGTCGGTCCTGTAGGCCCGGTCGTAGGCTTCAAGCAGCGTTTTGGCCATGGCCACGCCGCACGGATTGGCATGTTTGACGATGACGCAGGCCGGCTGATCGCCCAGCTCCTTCACGCATTCGAGCGCCGCATCGGTATCGGCGATGTTGTTGTAGGACAGCTCCTTGCCCTGGAGCTGCCGTGCCGCAGAGATCGAGCCTGCTTCAGGATTGCGCGACACGTAGAACGCCGCGTTCTGATGCGGGTTCTCGCCATAGCGCAGGCTCTGCGCCTTATTGAACTGAACCGTGAACGAGCGCGGGAAGCCCTCTGGCTTGCCGTCCGGGTTATCGAGGATTGCGCCCAGATAGTTGGAAATGGCGCCATCATAGGCGGCTGTGTGGGCAAAGGCCTTGAAGGCCAGTTCGCGGCGCAGCGGCTGTGTGGTCTCGCCGTTGTTGGCCGCCATCTCGGACAGCACGCGCGCGTAATCGCTGGCTTCGACGACGACGGTGACGCTATCGTGGTTCTTGGCCGCGCCGCGAATCATGGCCGGGCCGCCGACATCGATGTTCTCGATGCAATCGGCAAACGGCGCGCCCTTGGCCACCGTCTGTTCGAACGGATACAGATTGACGATCAACAGATCGATGGGCGCGATGCCGTGATCGGCCGCCGCCTTGTCGTGTTCGGCATTGCCGCGGATCGCGAGAAGGCCGCCATGCACCTTCGGATGCAGCGTCTTGACCCGGCCGTCCATCATCTCCGGCGAGCCCGTCAGCTCCGACACATCCTTGACCTTGAGGCCAGCGGCCTTGAGCGCCGCCGACGTGCCACCGGTCGAAACGAGCTCGACGCCATGCGCGGCAAGCGCCTTAGCGAGATCGACGAGCCCCGTTTTGTCAGATACCGACAACAGTGCGCGGCGGATTTTCTGATTGGTCATGGCGGGCTCCCTGAAGTGCTGGATACCGTATCGGTTCTGGATCGGGCCGTTACCATGATCGCCGGGGGCTGAACATCCCACCAAGGGGGCTCAGCGCCGACGTGCCGCGCTCTCGCCCACTTATTCCGACCCGCCTAATCCGGGGCCTTGGCGGCAAGCCGCCAGCGCACTTCCGATTCGCCGAAGGTCGCGGCCCTAAGCACGATCTGCAGCGAGGGCCGGGGTCCGGCGCTATCGACGAAATACAGGCTTTCCTCGATCGTGAGCGCGGCGCCATCGGCTGCGAACGCAAACTGCTGGCCGTCGCGGGCGGTGATGGTGACACCGGCATCGCCGCCACGGGTACATTTGCAGTCGGGATGCAGATGGAAATGAACCGAGAATGGCAGATCGGCCTTGAGCCGGAGACGGCCGGAGGGAGGCTCAAGACGGTCGAGCCCTTCAAGCGTCATGCCATCGGCCGACAACAGCATACGCCTCGAGTGCATGAGGCCGTAGCGCTTCAGGTATCCGTCGTGACTGGCGGCGAGAACGGCGACGCCATTCTCATCGCTGAGCTTGGAGGCGACGAGATCGGGTCCACGGATCGGCAGACCGCCGACGATGGTCTCGAGCTTTTCGTGGCGGACCAGCCGGGATGACGAGCTTTCCGCAAGGCACAGCGTATTGTGGCTGGCGGTAGCCCGCGCCGCGCCATCCCAATCGTGGTCGGCAGGGCCGGGATAGCCGCCATTGACAAACAGCAGACAGGCATTGAACGACATTTCGAATGACAGAGCGCCTGCCTGTGCCTCGGCCGCGATTTCCAGAGACGGCGGCGAGCCGACATCGGCGATAATGACCGCTGGCCCGCGCTCCATACGGGCATAACCCGACGACTCGGCGGCCGCGACGGCTTCAAGCTCGCCGTCGCAATAGCCAAGCACGGTGGCAAGCGTTGCCGGCGATCCGGCACTGACGCCATTGAAACGGGCCAGCATGCCGTCGCCCATGCGCATGAAGCGCAGGAAGGCGAGCGCTTTTTTGACAAAGCCCGCGATTTCCTGGGGTGGCTTGCGGCCGCGGGCCTGGAAGCACTGACTTAACGGCAGAAGATCGAGCACCAGATCGGCCAGCACACTGGCGTTGCGGCTGACATGCCCGCCGTCGTCGAGTATCTGCCGGCGCAATTCGTCGATCAGCGCGTTCTCGGCGTCCTTGATCTGCCGGTCATGGCCCGAGACGGCAAGATCGGCGAGGACAAGGCCGATCAGGCTCACCATGCGCGGCACGCCGTCCGGCGCGTTGCGCCAAGTGGCGTTGAGCGTCACCACCTGCTCGCCTAGGCTCGACATGATGGTGGTGTAGGTTTTCGCGTCCGTGCCTTCGAGCAGCATGTTGGCTTGCGCGATCCACGACATGAGCCGGCGGCCGATGACGGCAGGCTCGAACGCCACACCGCGCGGCGCGCGCTGGATTGCGATCCACTCGAGCACCAGCTGACGCGCGGCTTCTGCCGCGTCGTCCTCTTCTGTCGCCGCGAGATGGCGCAGCCAACCGAAGCCGTGAAGCTCCCGCTCCCATGACACGCTCGGCGGCGCGATGCGAAAGGGAGACGCGCCCTTAAGGTCGGCAATTTCCGACGCGAGACCGAAGTGCCCGTTATCGATCTCGTTCCAGAAGCTTGGGTCGGCGGAGCGCAATTCCTGCGGCACGATCAAAATCTGTTCGGCCTCGGCCCGGCCATAGCGCCAGCGGACGAAGGGTGAAGCCAGCGCAAGCGTCAGCACCCGGCGGCGCCTTTGCTCGGCCGACAGAGCGCGGATCTTCAAACGTTCTGTTAGGCTCAGATCGGTCATGCGCTTTATTGGAGGCGGCGCCCCCGCCACGTGAGGCGCCAAGGCCAATCCGACTAGCCGCTTCCTGGAGCCAAAACAAGGCGAGGCCTGGCTTTGGCTGTTGAGACATGACTTCAAACGGATTTTTCGAGCCGGGCGAAGTAAAATCCATCCAGGCCGCGCAAGCCCTCCGCAAGCTCGTCAACGTGGAAGGGCAGCGTCCGCACATCGCCCGCGTCCGTCAGCCAGGTTGGATCGATCCCGGCTTCACCAGCCACGACCGGCAGGCGGCGGAACCTGGGCTGTGCCGACAGGAAGGCTGCTATCTGTTTTGGACCCTCATCGGCTTCGAGCGAGCACGTGCAGTAGACGAGCCGCCCACCGGGCCGCAGTAAATCCGCCGATCTTGCGAGGATGCGCGCCTGGACGGCGGCGAGAGAGGCAACGTCTTCCGGACGCTTCAAATGCAGGATGTCGGGATGGCGGCGGATCGTTCCCGTCGCGGTGCAGGGCGCATCGACCAATATGGCATCGAATGCGCGGCTGGGTGCGTAAGTCGCGGCATCACCTACTGCCGTCTCGACGGACAGTTGCAGCCGTTCCAGATTTGAGAGAAGCCGCTTCAATCGTCCGGCCGACTTGTCGAGCGCGGTGACGCGAGCCCCGGCCGTGGCAAGTTGCGCCGTCTTGCCGCCCGGCGCGGCGCAGACATCGAGAACGGCTTGGCCTGCGACATCGCCCAGGAGTTTGACGGGGAGCGCGGCCGCGGCATCCTGCACCCACCACTCTCCTTCAGCAAAGCCCGCCAATTCCTCGATACGGCCAGCATCGGCAAGACGGACACTGCCCGTCGGCAGCACAATGCCGCCAAGCGCCCCGGCCCATCGCGCCGGATCGGCCTTGACCGTCAAATCAAGGGCCGGTTCTTCCATCGAGGCGAGTGCGATCCTGCGAGCGTCCTCGGCGCCATAGGCGCCCTGCCAGCGTCTATAGAGCCAGGATGGAACATTCAGCGCCGCCGGATCGAGCCCTGCGACGATAGCCTCGCCTTCGACACTGACGCGGCGCAGGACGGCATTGACGAGCTTGGCGAAGCGCTGTGCCGAGGTATCGTTGTGACATTGATCGACGGCAAGCGATATCGCCGCGTGCGGCGGCGATTTCAGAATCAATAGCTGGGCCGCGGCTGACAACAGAATCGCATCGAGCCTCCCCTGACGTTCGGGCAGCGGCTTTTGCAGGAAGCGGGTGATAACCGCTTTCAATTCGCCGTGCCGGCGCAGCGCCGCCGAGGCAATAGCGCGGGCGAAGGCCCGGTCGCGCGGCGCCATGGGCCGCGTCTCGGCCGCACGCGCAAACGCATCGTCGAATGCCCGGCGGTCAACGATGACCGAATAGATGGCCGACACGGCCAGATCGCGCGCGGCAAGACCGCTCGGCGGCGTGGCCGCGCGCTGCGGCGCACGCCAGCCGCCGCCAACCTTTTTCTGAAACGGGCGTTGGACCGGCTTCACATCCCACGCCCCTGGCGGTCATGCCTGCCGGTTACGATGTCGTGCGCTGGTATGACGACGATGAACCTGAGTTTCACGCCCATGGACCACGCGGATTGGAATACTTGCGCCCGCCGATCCACACGCCGCCGTCTCCCTGCGCTTGACCCTCAGCCTCGCCGCCGCGGCCGACCGGCTGATCGGCATTCGAATCCATTCCAGTGATACCCATCTCGCGTGCCAGCGCTTCGAGTTCGGCAATGCGATTGTCGACATTGGGATGGGTGGCGAACATGCTGTCGACACCGCGGCCGTTCAGCGGATTGACGATGAACACATGGGCGGCGGCGGGAACGTTTTCCGCCCGCGGGTTCTGGATGCGGCGGGCGGCGGCGTGGATCTTGCGCAGCGCCGAAGCGAGCCACAATGGATTTCCGGCGATCATCGCGCCCATGCGGTCGGCCTGATATTCGCGCGAACGGCTGATGGCCATCTGAACCATCATGGCCGCCAGCGGCGCCACGATAACGGCGAACATCGTGCCGATAAAGCCCATGCCGTTGCCATCGTCGCGGCGGCCGCCGAACAGCATGCCGATCTGGAGATACTGAGCAAACATCGAAACGGCGCCGCCGATGGTGGCGGCAACCGCCATCGTCAGCGTATCGCGGTTCTTGATATGGGCAAGCTCATGCGCGATGACGCCTGCCAGTTCGTTACGGTTGACCGTCTCGAGCAGGCCCGTGGACGCGCAAACGGCGGCGTTGTTCGGGTTGCGGCCGGTTGCAAAAGCGTTGGGTTGCGGATTGTTCATGATGTAGACGCGCGGCATCGGCAGCTCGGCCCGCTGCGCCAGTTCACGCACCAGGGCGACCAGTTCGGGCGCGGTACGATCATCCACCTCCTGGGCCTTGAACATCTTCAGCACCATGGTGTCCGACTTCCACAGGCTGAAAGCATTCATGACCATGGCGATGATGAAGGCGACGATGAGCCCGCTCTGCCCGCCGACCGCCGCGCCCATGGCAACCAGAATGGCCGTCAGAGCCGCAAGCAGAAGCGCGGTCTTGGCATAATTCATTGGCAAGACAAACCTCCATCGCGTGGCGTAAGGTCCCAAGGACGACTGCCAGTGCGCCATATATATGGTCAATCCCGCGTCTGGTTAAGAGGCGCACCGCACAACACCGACGCCAACTGAGCCTTGTTTGACCCATGCCGACGCCGAAGTCGTCAGAAAACGCCGAAACGGGACAAAAGGTTCTGACGCCCGAAGCGCAACGGGCGCTGGCCGAGGCAGAGGTGCGGCGCAGGCAGGCGGCCGATGCGGCCAAGTCCACGGCCAAGGAAGTCGGCGGCAGGGACGGCCCCGATCCCGCCCGGTATGGCGACTGGGAATCGGGCGGCATCGCATCGGACTTCTAGGACCGTCTTTAAAGCCCCCGGCTGCGGCCGACGGCACGGTTTGCGCACCTCAGGTCAGGCCGTAACGCTTTAGAAACCACAAACGCGATCCGCCGGGGCCAGCCACCGGCGTTAACGCCTTGCGGCACCCCGGTTGCATCTCAGCGCTCATCGACACGTCGTTGTATCGCGGAGAGACAGATGCGCAGCCGTATTAACCTCCTGGCTAAGTCGTTCGGCAAGGACGAGCAGGGCTCAGTCGCCATGATCTTCGGCCTCATGTCCATCGCACTCCTGTTCATGGCCGGAATGGCCGTGGACTTCAACCGCATCACCAACATGCGTCAGCGCGTCGCCGACGCGGTCGACAGCGCCTCGCTCGCCGCCGGACGGGCACTGCTCGACGGCAAACTCTCCGACAGCGAAATCGAGGACTTGGCCAAGCTCTACTTCACTGAAAACGTCAAAAACGCCAAGCGGATCGGCAGCGTTGAAGATCCCAAGGTGATCGTCGACCGCCAGGCCGGGTCGGTGACGATCGATGTCAATTCTTCGGTGCCGATGACGCTGACGCGTCTTGGCGGCTTCAAGGATGTCGACGTCCCGGTGTCGTCGGCCGCGGTGTTCCAGCAGAAGGACATCGAGGTCGGAATGGCGCTCGACATTACCGGCTCCATGAGCCGCGCCGACGCCAAGGGCAAGAGCAAGCTCGCCGGTTTGAAGCAGGCTTTCGCCTCTTTCGCGGACCGTCTCATTCCGGAGCAGCCCAATCCGGCACAGAAGGTGCGCATCGCCCTGGCGCCCTACTCGGCCAGCGTATCGCTTGGTAACTATGCCGGTGCGGTCTCGCAGGGCCGTAGCCAGGATGGTTGCGTGACCGAGCGCAAGTCGCTTGCCGCAACCGACAACGTCGAAACCTTCCTTGTGGCCGAAGACGGCAAGAAGGACACCGATCCGACCGAAGGCATCCCGGTAAACGACGCCTATCTGTGCCCGACCTCCGACATCGTGCCGCTGTCCGATGATAAGGACCTCTTGATCGCCAAGGTCAACGCCTTCTCGGCCAACGGGTGGACGGCTGGACATACCGGCATTCAGTGGGCCTGGAACCTCGTCTCGGATAAGTGGACGTGGACCGGCAGCGAGCCCGACAGCTACGAACGCATCAAGGACGGCAAGCTCATCAAGGCCGTGGTTTTGATGACGGACGGCATCTTCAACACGGCCTACCATGGCGCCAAATCGTCGAAGCAGGCGATTGCACTCTGCGACGCGATGAAGGCCAAGGGCGTGATGGTGTTTGCCGTCGCATTCGAAACGCCTTGGGATGCGGCCGATAAGGCCACGCTTCAGGCCTGCTCGTCGGGCAGCGAATACTTCGCCAATGCCAGCAGCGCCGAAGAGCTGACCGCGATCTTCGACAAATTCGCAGCCAAGCTGACCGAGCTGCGGTTGGCGAAATAAGCTCCTTAAGTCTCCTGCAGGGCTGAGGGCGTGCCGGCAACGGTGCGCCCTTGGCTATTTTCCGGGGACGGAATGCCAAATGCGCCGCGACGCACCGGCTTAAACCCGACTCCGCCATTTTCTATTCCTAGAAGGCCCGCATGAGCGAGGCAGAGACCACACTTGGCGCCGCGCCGAAGCGGAAGCGGCAGCGGCGTCAGAGATCGACGACGCCACTTGCGCTGTTGCTGCTTTCGGCAGGGGCCCTTGCCGCCTTTTGGGCCGGCGCGGTGCCCCACAGCGTTAACCCGCTCGCCCCGCTTGATCTCTCCGTGCCCCGCCCCTGGTTCCTCGACTGGCGTCTCGCGGCTTTGAAACACAGCCGCGCCCAGTGCGAAGCAACCTTGCGGGGGCCCGAAATCGAAGCCGTCACAATTCCCGACCAGCCCTACAAGACCGGCTGCGGCTGGCTGAATGGCGTTCGCCTCGCCTCGGCCGGTGGCGCAAAGGTCCGTGCCGATGCCTTAACGTGCGAAACAGCCGCCGCCCTGGCGATGTGGATGGAGCACGACGTGCAGCAGGCCGCGCTTCAGCATTTGGGAACGCGGGTGGCAGCCGTTCAATCCATGGGAACGTATGCCTGCCGCAACATCGTCGGCAGCAGCCTGTGGAAGGATTTCCGCAGCCAGCACGCAACCGCAAACGCCATCGACATCGCGGGCTTCACGCTCGCCGACGGCCGGCGCATTTCAATCCGCAAAGATTGGACGGGGTCGGGGCCTGAGGCCCAATTCTTGCGTGACATCCACCACGGCGCCTGCCGCACGTTCCGTGTGGCCTTGGGTCCGGATTTCAACGCCGCCCATCACGACCACTTTCACTTCGACCGCGGCTATTTCCGATCCTGCAAGTGACGTCCGGCCCCGCATCGGACCGGCGCCCCGATCCGGCACCGGGCTTCACTCGCCATTCACCAATAACAGCCATTGGCGAAAGCCGATGTAAAACCGGGCATTCAGTTAGGAACAATTTAAAGCAATTTCGGGTTTCCATGGGCTGTTGGATCTCCATGGGATTGTTTCGATGGCTCAGGTAACGGCACGGCTCAAACGCTTTTCCCGCGACGAAGGCGGTGCGGTTGCCATCCTCTTCGGACTTTCGTGTATCTGCCTGATGCTCGTGGCCGGCCTGGCGATCGACTCGGCGCGCTTTCACAACATCTCTTCCAAGGTCCAGGATTCGCTCGACGCCGCCACGCTCGCCGGCGCCAAGATGCTGGCCGACGACAACAATTCCGATACCGAAGTCCGCGATGCGGCGCAGAAGTATTTCGATTCCTCGATCGCAACCGCCGGTATCACGCTTCAGAACATCGATACTCTCGACGTCGCCATCGACCGGACCAACTCAACAGTTTCCGCCACCGTCAATGCCACGGTGCCGACCTTCTTCGGTGGCCTGGCGTTCCAGCCCAAGCTGGCGGTACTGACGCAGAATTCCAAAGTCACCTACGACATGAAGCATATCGAACTGGCCCTGGTCCTCGATGTCACCGGCTCGATGTGCGACACACCGCCCGCCGCCAACCAGCCGCCCTGCAATTCCGGCGCGAAACTCAGCGCGCTGAAGGCCGCGGCCAAGGACATGGTGGATGCGCTGTTCGAGAGCAATCCTGAGGTCGGCTTCGTCAAGGTTTCGCTCGTTCCTTATTCGGCCTCGGTCAATGCCGGTGGCTACGCGTCATCCGTCAGCGGCGGCGCCTCGGGCGACGGCTGCGTCGTCGAACGCTCCGGCGCCAACGCATATACGAACGCGACCGTCGGCTCAGGCGGCGTCATGGGCACGAGCGATTCGGGAACAACTCCGTTTTACAGCTGCCCGCTGGCCGCCGTCCGGCCGCTCACCGACTTGAGCAACGGCAACAGCCGCAGCGCCTTCAAGAACGCGATCGACAACCTGTCTGGCATCGGCGGCACCGCAGGCCACATCGGCACGGCCTGGGGCTGGTACACACTCTCGCCGGAATGGAATTCGCTTTGGGGGTCGAGCACGGCACGGCCCTACGACACCGACAAGACTTTGAAGGTCGTGGTGTTGATGACCGACGGCGCATTCAACGTTTCCTACGCCAACGGCGGGGAATCCGTGCCGTGGCCGGACCCGGCCTCATCGGATCCCGCGGTCGCCGGCTCCTCGGCATATCAGGCGCTGCAGCTCTGCTCCAGCATGACAAACCCTGGCGATTCCGATCGTAAGATCATCATCTACACCGTCGGCTTTCAAACCCCGTTGGCGGCCGAGGCAATGCTGAAGCAGTGCTCGGGCTCTGACAACTACTACGATGCCAATACTGCCTCGCAGTTGAACGACGCCTTCCGCGACATCGTCGAAAAGGTGTCTAGCCTGCGCATCTCGAGCTGATGCGCCTCTTTGCATCAGTCGAAAAATTAAGGGGCGCGAAATCGGCGCCCCTTATTCATTGCGAAGTCTTCGCCGGCGCCGGCCTTAGCCAGCCTTCTTGTTCTGCCGGTTGGTGATAAGATCGTCGACGACCGCCGGATCGGCAAGCGTCGAGGTATCGCCCAGGCTCGAGAACTCGTCCTCGGCAATCTTGCGCAGGATGCGGCGCATGATCTTGCCGGACCGCGTCTTCGGCAGGCCCGGCGCAAACTGAATGAGGTCGGGCGAAGCGATGGGTCCGATCTCCTTGCGCACGTGGGCGACGAGTTCCTTACGCAGCGCGTCATCACCCTGCAGACCGGCGTTGAGCGTCACGTAGCAATAGATGCCCTGACCCTTCAAATCGTGCGGGTAGCCGACGACGGCGGCTTCCGCCACCTTGGGATGGGAGACCAGCGCACTCTCGACCTCGGCCGTGCCCATGCGGTGACCCGATACGTTGATCACGTCGTCGACGCGGCCGGTGATCCAGTAGTAGCCGTCGGCGTCGCGGCGGCATCCGTCACCGGTAAAATAGACGTTCTTGTAGGCCGAGAAATAGGTCTGCTCGAAACGCTCATGATCGCCGTAGATCGTGCGCGCCTGACCGGGCCAGCTGTCCTTGATGATCAGATTGCCCTGATTGGCGCCTTGAAGTTCGACGCCCTTGTCATCGACGAGTTCGGGTTGCACGCCGAAGAACGGCAGAGTGGCCGAGCCCGGCTTCAAGGCGACGGCACCGGGCAGCGGGGTAATGAGAATTCCGCCGGTTTCCGTCTGCCACCA
>CXWK01000019.1_pt1 | contig 79107 bp, 76 predicted proteins | sample 590851 | NCBI WGS metagenome assembly CXWK01 (sample SAMEA3498364, study PRJEB10139) | wastewater metagenome | biome: wastewater treatment plant; material: activated sludge | place: Denmark | collected 2014-08-01 | reverse complement strand
TGCTCCCCTCGCCGAGGATGGGACGAAGACGCCCGGTCTCGACCCGTTCGAGCTGCTCCCGAAAGGCGGCGGCGTTGATGGTCAGCTCCGGCAGCACGCGCTCGGCCTGGGCCCGGAGCGACCGGGTGACCGCCCGCCACTCGGTGTCGCTCAGGCGCTCGAGGTTGCACTCGGACGGTTGCTCGACCACGTGGACCGTGACCGGCATGCCCCGGCGCTCGGCGTAGAGCAGCAGATCGCCGAACTCGTCGTAGTTCTGCGACATCAGGCAGTGGAACAGCCGAACCTCGGTGCCCACCCGGTCGGTGTATGCCTTGAAGCGGTCGATGTTGTCGAAAACCTGGTCCCGGTCGGCGCCCACGCGGACGGCTTCGTAGACGTCCTTGCTGTAGCCGTCGACCGACACGTTGACGTACGTGCGCAGGGAGTCGAGGACCGCTTCGACCCGCCTGTTCCACTGGGTGCCGTTCGTGGTCACGGTGTTCTTGATGTCCGGAGTGAGTGACGCGAGCAGATCCCAGAGGCGGTGGTTCTCGCTGGCCAGGAAGGGCTCGCCACCGGTGAAGCTGACTTCGGTGAGGTGGGGGATGAACGTCTCGATGTCGGCGAAGAACTCCTCGCCGTACACCGCGGGCAACGGTGCGCGGTGCTCCCGGTGGATGCGGATGGACGACGAGAGGTCACCGTCGCACATCGTGCACTGGAGGTTGCAGGTGTTGCTGATGTTGAATTCGATGCGCTTCGGGTAGGGGGGCTCGGCCGAGTCGGGGGGGACCTCGTCGTAGAAGCGGGCCTGGGGGCGCAGTCCGCCCGTGATGCGCCGCTCGCAGTACCCGCAGCCGAGCGAGAAGTCGTCGGCACGGAGCGCCACTCGGAGGGCCGCCAGGCGCCCGCCGGACCAGATCTCGGGCAGTCGCTCTCGGGCGATGTTGCCCAAGGGGTAGCCGATGCTGTCACAGCACGTGTAGACGTCGCCGAGCGTGCCGAGGAACAGGTTGGAGAACGGTGCGTAGCACGCTGACCGCACGACCGGGCCGGGCGCGGCGTGCGGGGGCGTGGCCCCCAGGGTCCGCGGGCTTGGCTGTAGCCGGCGGCCCAACTTCGGGAGCCGCATCCTTGCCATCTGCGCCTCCCCGCTGTCTGGCCCGAACGCCGGGGCGTCATCGGTGCTCATCGGTCGCCGGTCGCCGGACGGTAGCACGGGCGGGTGACGGCTACCGTCCTCTCATGAGGCCTCGCGTGACCGGTCGCCTGAGGAGGCTGTTCCCGCCCGCTCTGCGGTGGCCACGTCGGGCCGGAGGGGGGTCGCGAGGGCTGGTCCTGCTCTACCACCGGGTGGCCGACGAACCGACCGACCCGCTCGAACTGGCAGTCTCCCCCCGTCATTTCGGCGAGCATCTGGAGGTTCTCCGTCGACTCGGCCAGCCATGCACGCTGTCAGCGCTGGTCGAGGGACTGCGGCTGGGTCGGGTGCCCGGGCGGGCGGTGGTGGTGACCTTCGACGACGGGTACGCCGACGTCCTCGGCAACGCCAGCGGCATCCTCGCCGACCACGACGTGCCTGCGACCGCCTACGTCACCGCCGGCAGCGTCGGGAGCGGCAACCCGTTCTGGTGGGATCGTCTGGCTCGGGCCGTGCTCGGGCCGACGAGCCTGCCGGACACTCTGCATCTCGACATCCGGGGCGTGAAACGTCGCTGGCGACTCGGTGACGCCTCTGACGGGACGGCCGCTGCCGTGGGTGCACGAACCTCGATGCACCGCGACCTGCAGCGCCTCCTTCGACCCTTGCCCGGCCCCGAGCGCATCGCTGCCCTCGATCGTGTCGTCCGGTGGGCCGGGCCAGAGGCGACGCGGCCGGGTGGGCCGTTCCCACTCACCGTGCCGGAGCTGGTCACGCTGTCCGACCACGGCCTTGTCGAGATCGGTGCCCACACGATGAGCCACCCGGTGCTGGCAGGGCTCCCGCACCCGGCGCAGGTTGCCGAGATCGCCGGCAGCAAGGCCCGCCTCGAGGACATCATCGGACGACCGATCACGACCTTCGCCTATCCCTATGGCGACCATTCGGACTACGGGTCGTTCACGGTGGACACCGTCCGCGCCGCCGGTTTCGAATCGGCCTGCTCGAACTTCGCCGGGCTCGTGCGGGCGGGGGCGGACGCGTTCCAGATCCCGCGATTCCACGTGTCCGACTGCGATGGCGACGCGTTGGAGGTGCGGCTCCGGGCCGCATTGTCGGACTGACATAATCCCGGGATGCGGATAGCGGTCATCTCGCTGATGCAGGACGTCAGTTGGGGTGGCAGCGAGGAGCTGTGGGCGGCCATGGCACGACGGGCGCTCGAAGCGGGCCACGAGGTCGCCGTCTTCGTGAAGGCGTGGGAGCAGGTGCCGCCCAGGCTCCAGGAGCTCGAACAGGCCGGAGCCACCGTCCATCGCCGGAGCGGCCGCCTTGACCGCATTGACGACGTCGAGGTGGGGTCGTCCGAGGGGCGAGACGTGCCGCGGCGGCCGTGGTGGCCACGAAGGGGAGTGGTGAGGGCGGCGTTGCCGGCAGCCGAGGTCCCGCCGAGCTTCACCGGCGAGTCGTCGCCGCTCCTGAGCTTCGACGCCGACGTCGTCTGCGTCAGTCTCGGCGTGAGCTACGAGGCCGGCCGACCAGGCGTGGCGCGACTCCTGGCCGAACTGGACTGCCCGTACGTCATCCTCACCCACGGGGTGGACGACCGCCACGACATGGATGACGACGAGCGCGGCCGGGTCCGAGCGGTCTTCGATGGCGCGGCGGCGACCGGGTTCGCCTCGGTCACCACGCAGCGCTGTGTCGAGCGGCAGTCGGCGGCAAGCGTGCAGGGGCCGTGGCTGTTCACCAACCCCTACCGGTTTGCGGCCGACGCTCCCGTTCCCTGGCCGTCGCCCGACATCGTCGAGATGGCCTACGTGGGCCGGGTCTCCCGGGCGAAGGGCATCGACGGGCTCTTCGAGGCGCTCGCCACCGACGACTGGCGCAGGCGCCACTTCCGCCTTCGGCTCCACGGCGACATCCTCCGGCCCCGATACTTCTCCGAGCTGTGCCGCTACTACGGCCTCGGCGATCGGGTCGAGTTCTGTGGGTTCGCGCCGAGCATCCCGGACGTGTGGTCGGGGAGCCAGCTGCTGGTGTTCCCGTCGCGGATGGAGAGCATGCCGTTGACGCTGGTCGAGGCAATGCTGTGTGGCCGCCCGGCAGTCGCGACCGCCGTGGGCGGGATCGCCGAATGGTTGACGGAGGGCGAGACCGGGTTCGTCGCCCCGAGCCCCCAGCCCGATGATCTGCGCGATGCGCTCGATCGTGCATGGATGGCTCGGGAGTCCTGGCCCCGGATGGGAGCGCGGGCCCACGAGGTGGCCCGGTCCAGGGTCGACCCTGACCCCGGGGCCAGCCTGTTGCGGCGCCTCGAGGACGTCGGCGCGCCGTGCGCCGCTCCGCCGGCGGCGGAGCTCCTCGCTCAGAGCCCGAACGGATAGGTGTCGGCACCGCCGGTGAGGCGGTGCGCAGCGACGGGTGAGACGGGGGTCGTGGTGTCGAACCACACGTATTCGTCGAACTGATGGGGGAGCGACGCCTGGAAGTAGTGGCTCGCCAACTCGGTCTCGGGACGGTAGATGACCCCGATGGCGCGCTCGAGGCGGGGCACTGCCAGCTCCTCGCGGACCTCCGGGCGGACGGGCTCGCGGAGGTGCAGGAGGAATGCGGGGGTACCGGTGTCGTGGCACAGGCGCTCGTAGCTGTCGTGGTGCGACGGGCGAATGGTCTTGCGCTCCATGGGGCCTCCCCACTCGGAGGCGGCCGCCACGCTGCCGTGGTCGGTGCCGAAGCCGACGAGGAAGGCGTCGTCACCGAACTCGGCCCGGGTGAGCAGGCCGACGTTGTGCTCGCCACGCGCCCCCATCTCGGTGGCCGACGCGTCGCCGATGTGCGAGTTGTGCTCCCAGACGACCACCTTCGCCTGCGGCCCGCGGTGGGCGCGGACGACTTTCAGGGTTTCGAACATGTGCTGGTCGCGCAGGTTCCACGATTCGCGTGAGCCGTAGTACATCACCCGGTAGTACTTCTCGGCGTTGGCGACCACGGCCGCGTTCTGGGCGGCGTCCACGAAGGCGCGGTCGTCACCCTCGGCGTAGGCGAGGCGCTGCTTCAACAGGTCGGTGAGGGCGGCGACCACGCCCTGCTCGCAGCCCCGGAACGCACCGGAGACGACGGCCTCGCCGTACCGCGCCGGGTCGTGCTCCCAGGGGGTGAGGCACCCGTACCGCCGACGGGCGACCTCTGCCGCGGGTGGGTCGACCTCGGCCAGGTAGGCGAGGACCGCATCGCGTGAGGTGAACATGCTGTAGAGGTCGAGCCCGTGGAAGCTCACCTGCTTCGACGGCTCGCGCACGCCCGTGTTGTGGTCGTGCAGCCAGTCGATCAGCGCGCTCACCTCGCGGTTGCGCCACATCCACGTGGGAAAGCGTGAGAACGGCTCGAACGGCGGACCGCTCGGGTGGCGGTTCCGGATGTGCGCGTCGACCCTGGCGGCGTCGGGCCAGTCGGCCTCGACGGCGACGGCCGTGAACCCCTTGCGAGCAATGAGCTCGCGGGTGATGCGGTCGCGCATCGCGTAGAACTCGGACGTCCCGTGCGATGCTTCGCCGAGCATCACGACCGAGCAGTCACCGATCCGCTCGAGGAGGGGCCCGAGCTCGGCGTCGCCGATCCAGCCGAAGGGCTCGGCGGCCTCGTGGACGAGCGCAACGGTGCCGTGCAGGCCGGTTCGGCGCGGGTGGCGGACGACACGGGTGGGCGGAACCGCTTCAGCGGGCTTCGCCGGCGTCCATGCGGGCAGGGCGACCGGCTCAGGTGCTGCGCCGCCGGCGGGCCATCCCTGGGCGCCCACGAGGGGCACGAAGCGCACCGGCCCGAGGTCCTCCTCGCGGAACTCGTCACCATGACGTCGCACGCGCAGCAGCTCCTGGCCGCGGGACTCGGGCCCGACCGGGATGACCAGACGGCCCCCGGAGGCCAGCTGCTCGAGAAGGGCCTGGGGCACGGTCGGACCGCCGGCCGTGACGACGATGCCGTCGTAGGGACCGTCCTCGGGCCAGCCCAGGGTGCCGTCGCCGACCACGACGGTGACGTTGTCGTATCCGGCCTCGGCCAGCCGGTCGCGCGCCTGGGTCGCCAGCACCCGGTGGCGTTCGATCGTCCAGACCGACCCGGCCACGCGGCTGAGCACGGCCGCGCCGTACCCTGAGCCGGTGCCGATCTCGAGCACCCGGTCGTCCGGGCCCAGTTCGAGGGCCTCGGCCATGAGGGCCACGATGAAGGGCTGGGAGATCGTCTGACCGGCATCGATGGGCAGGGGGTTGTCCTCGTAGGCGAACTCGGCGAGCGCCGCCGGGACGAAGTGCTCACGCGGCACCGAACCCATGGCGGCGAGCACGGCAGGGTCGGCGATGCCCCGACCGCCCAGGTCGCGGGCAACCATCTGCTCGCGCCGACGGGCCTGGTCGGGTTCGGGGGACGAAGTCGTCATGTCGGAGCCAAGCGAACCCTTTTCGAGCGCCCGGGCACAGGGTCCTTCGTCCCTATTCGTGCACGGTCATTCCTGCCGCGTCACCGCCCGGCCGGGGTGCCCACCACCGCGGCCCGGTCGGGCGGCAGGTGAAGGAACGACCCCTCCAGCTGCACGTCCTCTGCCGATGCCACGAGCAGGTCGGACCCGGGAGGCAGGGCGACCCGTGTGGTCCTGTGGCCCAGGTTGGCGGCCACGATGACACGGTCGTCGCCCGCCTCGCGCTCGAAGGCGACGACGTCCGGGCCCGGTCCGGTGAGGAAGCGGAGCGTGCCGCGGTGCAGGGCAGGACGATCTCGGCGAACCCGCAGGAGGCGCCGCTGGAGCTCGAGCATCGACCACGGCTCGCCGGCCTCCGCGATCACGTTGCGTGTGCGGTGGTCCGGGTTCACGGGGAGCCAGGGCGCGACGTCGGGCGGGCAGAACCCGGCGTGCACCGTGCCGTCCCACTGCATGGGGGTGCGCACCTCGTCGCGGTTGATGCGCTCGGGGAGGCGCTTGGAGACGAGCTCCGGAAGCCACGAGAAGAACTGCTGCACGATCGGGTCGAGCGCCTCGCGGAGCGGGAGGTAGGTGTTGCGCATGCCGATCTCCTGGCCCATGTACAGCGTCGGGACGCCGCGGACGGTGAGCAGGATGGTGGCCAGCACCCGGGTCTTCTCCTCGTCGCCGCCGACGCGGTCGGGGCTTCGGCCGCGGTCGTGGTTCTCGAGGACGTAGGTGGGTTGGGCCGGCGCAGGGAATGCTTCTTCGAAGCCCTCGATGACGGCGCGGAACCAGGCGGCGTCGTAGCGGAACGTCAGGAACTCGAAGAGGAACACCAGTTGCAGGCCGTTGCCTGCGGGACCACCGGTGAAGCGCTGGAGCACCTCGGCCGATCCGAAGATCTCGCCGAGCAGCACCCGCTCGGGCTCGTACTCGTCGCACACCGCCCGCAGCTCGCGCGCCAGGGTCACGTTGTCCGCGGTGTTCTCGGTGTGGACGCGTGGCCACAGGCGGGGGAAGACCCGCGAGGGCGTGGGCCGGAACGGGTTGTCCCGCCAGTCGGGGTCCTTCATGATCGCCCCGAACATGTCGAGCCGGAAGCCGTCGACTCCACGGTCGAGCCAGAACCGCACAACGTCGAACATCGCCGCCTTGACGTCGGGATTCCGCCAGTTGAGGTCGGGCTGGCACGGCAGGAAGCTGGCCAGGTACCACTGCCCGCGCTCCTCGCCCCACTGCCAGGCGGTCTTCACCTCGAGGGCCGACCGCCAGTTGTTCGGCGCCCTCCTTCCGCCGGGCCCGCGACCGTCGCGCCAGAGGTACCAGTCGGCCTTGGGGTTGTCGCGTGACGAACGCGACTCGACGAACCAGGGGTGCTCCTCGGACGAGTGGTTGAGCACGAGGTCGAACATCACCCGCAGCCCACGCGCGTGGGCCTCGTCGATCAGCTCGGCGGCGTCCGCGAGCGTGCCGTACTCGGGGGCGACGCCGCAGTAGTCGCTGATGTCGTAGCCGAAGTCGACCTGGGGGCTGGTGAAGAACGGCGACACCCAGATCGTGCCGACGCCCAGGTCGGCCACATGGTCGAGCCGGTCGATGATGCCGCGCAGGTCGCCGATGCCGTCGCCGTCGCTGTCGGCGAACGACCTCGGGTAGACCTGGTAGATCGTCGTCTCGTGCCACCACGGCACCGGTGCTTCGTCGATGGGCACGAACCTACCGTTCGGGACCCTGGTCACACCGACGCGGTAGAACCACCCATGTGAGGAGAGCGTCGGCTACCTGGGTCGCGCTCGTCGTCACCATGGCTGGTTGCCTCACCGCCTGCAGCGGCGCCGGAACGCCCGAGACCGGCCCGGCCGCCGCTCGAAGCGATGGTGTGCGGGTCACCGGCGTGACGGACGGCGACACGATCGACGTCGTGGTCTCGGGGCGCCCCGAAACCGTCCGCCTCGTCGGCATCAACACGCCCGAGACCGGCGAGTGCTACTCCGGCGAGGCCACGGCGGCCCTCGACCGCCTGGTGGGTGGTGAGACCGTGCGGTTGGTCCGCGATCGAACGGACCGGGACCAGTACGACCGGCTGCTCCGCTACGTGTACATCGGTGACACCCTCGTGAACCAGGTGCTGGTGCGTGACGGGTTCGCCATCGCCTCCCGTTACGAGCCGGACACCGCCCGGGCCGATCAGTTCGACGCGTCCCAGCGTGCGGCCGAGGCGAACGAGGTCGGGCTGTGGGCCCCCGACGCGTGCGGTCGTGCGGGGCCGCGCGCGGGGGCGGTGGTGATCTCCCGCGTCGAGGCCGACCCGCCCGGCGACGACACGCTCGACCCGAATGCGGAGTGGGTGCAGGTGCGCAACGGGGGCACGGTCGAGGTCGACCTCACCGGCTGGGGGCTGAAGGACGAGTCGTCGAGCCACCGGTTCGTCTTCCCGTCGGGCTTCGCGCTTCGGGTCGCCGGCGTCGTCACCGTCCACACCGGCTGCGGGGCGCCGACTGCCACCGACCTGTACTGGTGCAACGAAGGCTCGGCGATCTGGAACAACGAGGGCGACACCGCCTTCCTGTCCGACCCTCGCGGCAACGTGGTCGACAGCCGCTCGTACTGAGCCCGCCCGCTGCACCACCTGAGCCTGGGCAAGCGCCGGGGCTGTGGCTGGCGTAGCGTCCGCGCGGTGAACGAGACCGTGGCCCCCTGGGTCCGCATCGGGGTCTTCGTCGTCCTGGCGGTGCCCCAGTTGCTCGTCGGCCTGTGGGCGCTCGCGGCCACCCGGAACTGGTACGAGCGCTTCCCCGGCGCGGGACCCGACCTCGTGGCGGCCATACCGCCGTTCAACGAGCACCTGGCCGCCGACGCCGGCGGGGGGTTCTTCGCCACCGGGGTGGCACTTGCCCTGGCCACGGTCTGGCCCCGCCGCGACCTCGTGCTCCTCGCCCTGGCCACCTATGCGGCCTTCACCGCACCACACGTGCTCTACCACGCCCTCAACGAGGCCCCCGGTCTCAGCGCCGCGGAGGACATCTACAACACCGGCCTTCTCGGCGTCAGCCTGGTGTTCGCCCTGGTCTTCGCCTGGGCGGTCTGGCGGCAACCCGGCCCGTCCACCGCTGAGGGGCGTCCGGCTTCCGGGTGACGCTCACCGACCGCTTGCCTACGGCGACGTTCCCGGAACGCCAGGGGAATCAGGCAGCGATGACGACCGGCACGCCGACGGGCACGGGCAGCTGGTCGACGAGCTGTCGGATGTCGTCGTTCCTGACCCGGATGCACCCGTTGCTGACCCGCCGGCCCATGACGGCATCGTCGTAGGTGCCGTGGATGGCGACCTGGGGTGGGCCGCCTGCGAAGCTGTCGAGGGTCTCGGAGAAGGCCGACAAGCCGAACGCGGCGATGCCGTAGGCGCTCGGCTGGGGGTACCCCTCGAGCAGCGTCGTGGTGAAGAACTCGCCCTCGGGTGTGGGGGTGGCGTCGGCGCCGACCGCGACCGGCACGTCGAGCAGCAGGTCCTCACCGTCGAACAGCTTCAGGCGGAACCACGACAGGCTCACCTCGATGTGGAGGGCGGTGGTCGCCATGGTCATGCCGTCGGCCCTGATCCAGCCCGTGCTGCCGTTGGGGCGGACGGGCAACCGAACCCGGAGCCAGGCGCCCCGTTCCTGTTCGACGACGAAGGCAAGCGGGTCGTCGGGCGCTTGGAGGCTGGGCCCGGGCCGCTCGACCGTGAGCGCTGCTGCTGCCGCGTCGGGCTCGGGGAACACCTCGACCGAGGCTGCCGGCGTGGTGGCCACGGTGGTGGTGAACGAGGGCCCGTCACCGGTGGTCGTGGCGGTGGTGACGCCGAGCGTGGGCTCGCCGACCGCTTTCGCCGCGGCGACAGCGGGCCGGTCGGCGCTTCCGCAACCGGCCGCCACGGCGGCGGCCGCGAGCAGGGCGGCGACGGCCGCGACGCAGGGGCGGCGGGAACGCGGCACGGTCGCTGATGTTACCGAGCAGGGCCGCTCGTCCCCGGGCAGCCCGTACGATCGTCATGTGCCGAGCGATACGCTCATCGACTACATCCGGGACTCGGTGATCGGGCTCGACGAGGTGGTCGACGGGCCGTTCGGGCCCCGACCGGTTATCTACGCGGACTACACCGCGTCGGGCCGGTCGCTGTCGTTCATCGAGGACTACCTGCGCGCGGTGGTGCTGCCGCTCTACGCGAACACCCACACCGAGTCGTCGGGCACCGGCCTCCAGACCAGCAGGTTCCGGGAGGACGCCCGCCAGATCATCCGCCGCTGCCTGGGGGCCACCGACGATCACGCGGTGCTGTTCTGCGGCAGCGGCGCCACCTACGCGGTCGATCGCCTCATCGGCGTCCTGGGCCTGCGCATCCCCTCGGCGCTCGACGACCGGCACCACCTGAGTGACCACATCGCTCCGGACGAGCGCGCCGTGGTCTTCGTCGGGCCGTTCGAGCACCACTCCAACGAGTTGCCGTGGCGCGAGAGCATCGCCGACGTCGTGACCATCGACGAGGACGCCGACGGCCACGTCGACCTCGCCCACCTCGAGGCCGAGCTCGTCTGCCACGCCGACCGGCCCCTCAAGATCGGCTCGTTCTCGGCGGCCTCGAACGTCACCGGGATCATCACCGACACGGTGGCGGTGGCGACTCTGCTGCATCACCACGGGGCCCTGTCCTTCTGGGACTACGCCGCTGCCGCCCCCTACGTCGACATCGACATGGGCTCGCCCGCCGACGGCCCCGCCTACCTCGACGCGATCTTCGTCTCCCCGCACAAGCTCATCGGCGGCCCCGGCACGCCCGGTCTCCTCGTGGCCCGCAAGGAGCTCTTCACCAACCGGGTGCCCGACGTGCCCGGCGGCGGCACCGTGCGCTTCGTCAACCCGAGCGAGCACGACTACCTGACCGACGTCGAGCAGCGGGAGGAGGGCGGCACCCCCGCCATCGTCGACTCCATCCGGGCCGGTCTGGTCTTCCAGCTCAAGGAGGCCGTCGGGATCGACGAGATCCGCGCCCGCGAGGAGCGCTTCGTGCGCCTCGCCATCGAGTCGTGGGAGGGCAACGAGCGCCTCGAGGTCCTGGGCAACCACAAGGCCGAGCGCCTCTCGATCGTCAGCTTCGTGGTGCGCCACCCCATGGGCGATGGTCAGGAGGGCTACCTGCACCACAACTTCGTGGTGGCGCTGCTCAACGACCTGTTCGGCATCCAAGCCCGCGGCGGCTGCTCGTGCGCCGGCCCCTACGGCCACCGATTGCTCGGCATCGACCTCGACCGCTCCCACGAGTTCGAGCGCGAGATCGACCGGGGCTGCGAGGGCATCAAGCCGGGCTGGACGCGGGTGAACTTCAACTACTTCATCGACGACGACACCTTCCGGTACCTCCTCGATGCCGTCCACCTCGTCGCCGACGAGGGCGGACACCTCCTGCCGTGGTACCGCTTCGAGCCCGACACCGGCCTCTGGCGCCACCGCGACGGCCCCACCAAGCCCCCGATGAGCCTGCACGACATCTCCTACGCGGGCGGGTCGATGTCGTACCCGAGCCGTCCCCACGAGCACGCCGTGGTCGACTTCGCCGCCCTGCTCGACGACGCCCGGGCCATCCTCCGGCACGCCGCCGGCGACGAGCGCCCCGAGCCCTTCGACGGCCCCGACCTCACGTCGGACTTCGAGCAGCTCCGCTGGTTCCCCCTCCCCGATGAGGCCCTCGGGACGCGCTGAGCCTCGGGGTCTGACGCCCCAGACCACAGACTCGGCGCACTTACTCCGCCGTGAGGGGAGTGGATGCGCTGAGTTAGGAGGGGGAGCGGGAGGGGGAGGGCGACGGGGCGGTCACGTTCTCGGCTCGCTCGACGTGAGGGCCCACTCGCCCGTCTCGGAGTAGGTGACGGCGCCCACGACCGAGTCCGAGGTGGCCGTCGTCGTGCGACGATTCCGCAAGGGCAGGCCGTCGCTCACTCGGAACCACATGTCGGACCGGTCGTCGCCCTGCTGGGCGCCGGACAGGACCCGGTGCTGGCGGTAGTGGAGGGCGGGGATGGTCTCGTCGCCCACCCGGAGGTCGTCGCGGCCCACGAAGCGGTACGGCCCGGCACTGACGGTGGTGCCGTCGACGGAGTCGCTGGTGCCCGTGCAGGCCTGGTCCCAGGTCTGGCCCGGCTCGGCGCCGGGCCGGATGATCACCGACCGGTCGCCGCAGCGGAAGGTGGAGGTGGTGCCGAGCTGGGTTGCCAGCAGGTCCCAGCTCTGGAACGTCCTGCCCCCGCGCTCGACGAGGAGGCGGCCGTCGATGCAGTAGTGCCACTCCTGCCAGTGGTCCTGGTGCAGGTCGATCCGGAAGTTCCAGCAGCCGTTCGGGCGGTGCGTGACCGTGGCCGGCATGCGTGGGCCCTGGGAGCGGTCCCCCGGGAGGATCGAGAGCGACTCGGAGCCCGAGCCCGTGAAGACGTAGACGCCCTCGTCTGGGCGCGTGCTCGACCCGCGCCCGCCGTCACCGCCGGCGAAGTCGGCGACGGCCTCGTCGATCGACGCCGGCCCCGGCTCGCGCTCGAGCAGGGCGATGCCTGCGCCGAGCCCGACCATCGTCACCACCGCCGCGACCAGGGCGATGACGAGGACCCGCCGCCGGTGGCTCGTCACGCAGGGCTGACCCTGTCGGGGAGCGCTCGGTCCCGCGGGTGGTTCCACGAGCGCAGGGTGCGGCGGTAGTTGGCCCGCTCGAACGCCGAGGGGTCGTCGGCGTTGTGGTGGCTGACACTGCCGCGCAACTGGTCCACGCTGTCGTAGCCGCCGGCCTCGAGCCAGGCGCTCAGTTCCTCGTGCATCTCGCGGAGGTGACCGGGCCCGTGGCGCAGCAGCGCCGAGGTGGTCATGGCCACGTCGGCGCCCACCAGCAGGGCCTTGACCACGTCGAGCCCGGAGTGCACACCCGATGTGGCGGCCAGTCCCGTGGCGCCGCCCAGCTGTGGCCGCAACATGGCGATCCAGCGGAGCGGTAGCCGCAACTCCCAGGGAGCGCTCAATTCGAGCCGCGGCACCACGTCGAGGGTGTCGAGGTCGAGATCGGGCTGGTAGAAGCGGTTGAACAGCACGAGGCCGTCGGCGCCGGCTTCGACCGCCGACCGGGCGAAGCTGCTCATCGACGAGTAGAAGGGGCTGAGCTTGACCGCGAGCGGCAGGGCGACGGCGGCGCGCACGTCCCGGATGAGGGCGAGGTCACGCGCCTCGACCGCCGCGGCGTCATGGTCGGGGTCGGCGGCCACCCGGTAGAGGTTCAACTCGAGCCCATCGGCGCCGGCGTCCTCGAGCAGGCTGGCGTAACGCACCCAGCCGCCGCCGCTGGTGGCGTTGAGGCTCGCGATCACCGGTGCCTCGGTGGTGGCCTTGGCCCGGCCGAGGAGCTCGACGTAGCGGTCGACGGCACTCTGGACGTGCGGGATGGCCGGGAAGTAGTCGAGGGCCTCGGCGAAGTGCCCCGAGCCCTGTTCGAGTGCCTGGGTCAGCTCCAGCTCCTCCTCGAGGATCTCCTCCTCGAAGAGCGAGGGCAGCACGACGGCGCCCGCGCCCGCCTCGTCGATCTGGGCGAGCGAGACCGGGTCGCCCGTGAGGGGGCTGGCCGAGGCGACGACGGGTGACCGCAGCTCGAAGCCGAGGTAGGAGGTGCGCAGGTCGGTCATCGGGATCCTTCCCCGTCGTAGCGGTAGCCGGCATCGGTCGCGACCTCGGGCTCGATCTGCGGGTCGGGCTCGTGGGGGATCGTCCGCTCGATGTCTGCGAGTTGCTCGTAGTAGTGCCACCGTTCGTCGATGTCCGCCTGGGCCAGGGCCTGGAGGTGCTCGGCCTGCTCCGGGTGGGTGCGGGCCAGCACGGCGAAGCGGGTCTCGGTGGCGGCGAACCCGCGTAACGGGATCGACGGGCGCTTCGAGTCGAGCCGGAAGGGGTGGCCACCGTCCTCGGCGCTCGGGTGGTAGCGGTAGAGGGGCCAGTAGCCGCTGCGCACGGCGTCGTGTTGGTGGGTCATGGACTTCGACATGTCGATGCCGTGGGCGATGCACGTGCTGTAGGCGATGAGCAACGACGGCCCCGGCCAGGCCGCCGCCTCGAGGAAGGCCTTGGTGGCCTGTCGGTCGTTGGCCCCCATCGAGATCTGGGCCACGTAGACGTTGCCATACGAGCGGGCGATCGCCCCGAGGTCCTTCTTGCCGCTGGCCTTGCCGGACGCCGCGAACTTCGCCACCGCAGCGCGGGGCGTGGCCTTCGAGGCCTGCCCGCCGGTGTTCGAGTACACCTCGGTGTCCAGCACAAGGATGTTGACGTTGCGGCCCGACGCAAGAACGTGGTCGAGCCCGCCGAAGCCGATGTCGTACGCCCAACCGTCGCCACCGACGATCCACACGCCCTGGTCGGCCAGCGAGTCGATGAGGGCGAGCAGGTGGCGGGCGTCCGGGTCGCCCGCGGTCACGGGCCCGACGAGGGCTGCCTTCGCAACCTCGATACGCCGGCGTTGCGCGCCGATGGCCTGTTCGGTCGACTGGTCGGACCCCAGGAGCTCGGCCGCCAGGTCGTCACCCAGGGTCGTCGCCAGTCGACCGACGAGCACGGCAGCCTGGCCCATCTGCGCTTCGAGGCCGAGGCGCAGGCCGAGACCGAACTCGGCGTTGTCCTCGAAGAGCGAGTTCGTCCACGCGGGCCCGCGTCCGTCTGCGCCCACCGTCCACGGCGTCGTGGGGAGGTTGCCGCCGTAGATCGACGAGCAGCCGGTGGCATTGGCCACCACGATGCGGTCACCGAAGAGCTGGCTGAGCAGCTTCAGGTACGGGGTCTCGCCGCAGCCCGCGCAGGCGCCGGAGAACTCGAACAGGGGCTCGAGCACCTGCGACCCCTTCGCCGTGTCGTGTGGGAGCAGGGACCGGTCGAGGGGCGGGATCGACGAGAAGAACCCCCAGTTGGGCCGCTCGATGTCGCGGTGGTCGACGGCCGAAGCCATGTTGATGGCCTTGTGGCGGACCTCGCTCTTGTCCTTCGCCGGGCAGACATCCACGCACACGCCGCAGCCGGTGCAGTCGTCGGGGGCCACCTGGATCGTGAGCCGGTGGCCCGGGAGGTCCTTGGAGCGGAAGTCCTTCGAGCGGAAGGTGGCGGGGGCGCCCTGCAACGCGTCGGGTGCGAAGACCTTCATGCGGATGGCGGCGTGCGGGCAGACGATGGCGCACTTGGCGCAGTCGATGCAGATCTCGGGGTCCCAGATCGGGATCTCGGTGGCGATGGCCCGCTTCTCGTAGCGGGCGGTGCCGGTGGGGTAGGTGCCGTCGACGGGGAACGCGCTCACCGGGAGCAGGTCACCGTCGCCGGCGAGGAGCCTGGCGGTGACCCGTTGCACGAACGGGGGGGCGTCCCCGGTGATGGTGGCCTCGGGGAGCACGGCGGCCACCGCACCGACCGACGCCGGCACCGGCACCGGTCGCAGCTCGGCGAGCGACTGGTCGACTGCGGCGAAGTTGCGCTCGACCATGGCGCGTCCCCGTCGGCCGTACGTCGACTCGATCGACGCCTTGATGTGGCCGATGGCCTCGTCGGGGGGCAGCACCCCGGCGAGCTGGAAGAAGCAGGGCTGCATGACGGTGTTGATGCGCGTGCCCATGCCGGCGTCACGTGCGACCTGAAAGGCGTCGATCACCCAGAGGTCGATGCCCTTGGCCACGATCTGCTCCTGGATCGAGCGGGGCAGATGCTCCCATGTGTCGTCGGGCGGGAAGGGGCAGTTGAGCAGGAACGTGGCGCCCGGGCGGGCCCGGTCGAGCACCCGCATGCCCTCCAGCAGGCCGAACTGGTGGCAGGCCACGAAGTCGGCGTCCTCGACGAGGTAGGTGGAGGTGATCGGCTCCGGCCCGAACCGCAGGTGCGACACGGTGGACGACCCCGACTTCTTGGAGTCGAACACGAAATAGCCCTGCGCCCACCGGTCGGTGTGCTCGCCGATGATCTTCACCGACGCCTTGGTGGCCCCGACCGTTCCGTCGGACCCGAGGCCGAAGAACAGCGCCTGTACCTCCGCGTCGGGCCGCGACGGCCGGAAGTCGTCATCGACGGGGAGGCTCAGATGCGTCACGTCGTCGACGATGCCGACCGTGAAGTGCGGTCGCGGCCGGTCGAGGGCGAGCTCGTCGAGCACGGCCTTCACGTGCGCCGGGCGCATCTCCTTCGAGGACAGCCCGTAACGGCCACCGATCACCGTGGGGGTGGTCGCGTGGGCAGGCGCCCCACCCTGGCGGTCCTCCGCGAGTGCCGCGACCACGTCGAGGTAGAGCGGTTCGCCGATCGAGCCCGGCTCCTTGGTCCGGTCGAGCACGGCGATCGCCCGGGTCGTGGGGGGGAGGGCGGCGATGAGCTGCGGTGCCGGGAAGGGCCGGTACAGCCGGACCGTGACCATGCCGACGCGCTCTCCGGCGGCGACGAGGGCATCGACGGTCTCGCGGGCGGCACCCGCGGCCGAGCCCATGAGCACGACCACCCGCTCGGCATCGGGCGCACCGTGGTAGTCGACCAGTCCGTAGTGCCGGCCGGTGCGCTCGCCGAGCGCGTCCATGGCCTCCTGCACGGTGGCGGGCACCGCTGCGTGGAAGGGGTTGGACGCTTCGCGTCCCTGGAAGAACACGTCGGGGTTCTGGGCGGTGCCCCGGAGCACCGGGGCATCGGGCGTCAGGGCGCGTGCGCGGAACGCCAGCAGGTCGTCGTCGCCGACGAGGGCCCGGAGGTCGTCCTCGGCCAGCAGTTCGATCGGGTCGATCTGGTGCGAGGTGCGGAAGCCGTCGAAGAAGTGCAGGAACGGCACGCGCGACCGCAGCGTGGCGGTATGGGCAACGAGCGCCAGGTCGTGCGCCTCCTGCACTGAGCCCGAGGCGAGCATCGCCCAGCCCGTGGTGCGGGCGTGCATCACGTCGCTGTGGTCGCCGAAGATCGACAGGGCGTGGGTGGCGACGGTGCGCGCGGCCACGTGGATGACCGCCGGCGTGAGCTCGCCTGCGATCTTGAACATGTTCGGGATCATCAGCAGCAGGCCCTGCGACGCGGTGAACGTGCTGGCGAACGCCCCACGCTGGAGGGCCCCGTGAAGGGCCCCGGCCGCACCGGCCTCGGACTGCATCTCGATCACCTCGGGCACGAGACCCCAGAGGTTGGGTGTGCCGGCAGCCGCCCAGTCGTCGGCCAACTCGCCCATCTTGGTGGCCGGGGTGATGGGGTAGATCGCCATGACCTCGCTGAGCGCGTAGGCGACCCGGGCCGCGGCCTCGTTGCCATCGACACAGGCGCGCCGGCTGGACGTCGTCCGGGAGGAGGTGTTCGTCTGAGTCATTGCGCCCAGCATTCCTCATTCGCCGCGCTCACGGGAGGGCCGAACGTCCCTTGTCGCGGGCGTGGGACCAACGGCCCTTGGCGGCAGGGGTGCCAAGGGTCACACTGTCGTCGTGGCAACCATCGTCGAGCCGTCGTTCGAGCAACACCTGGGAGCGTCGGACGCGGTGCTGTGGGACATCGAGAAGGACCCCGTCCTGCGCTCGACCATCACGGCGATCGCGTTGCTCGACCGGCTCCCCGACTGGGATCGACTCGAGCGGCGCATTCACCACGGCTCGGTCCAGGTGCCCCGGCTTCGCCAACGGGTGATGGTGCCGCCCCTGCGGCTGGGCCCACCGCGGTGGGTCGATGATCCTCGCTTCGACCTCGGCTACCACCTGCGACGGGTGCGCGCGCCCAAGGGCCGGAAGCCCGACGCCATGCGGGCCGCGCTCGACGTTGCCCAGCCCCTGGCCATGGCGCCTTTCGACCGGGCCCGACCGCTCTGGGAGTTCACGCTGGTCGAGGGCCTGGCCGGTGGACGCGCCGCGCTCATCCAGAAGGTGCACCACACCCTCACCGACGGGGTGGGGGGCATCCGGCTCGCCTTGATGCTGCTCGACGACGAGGCCGACACGCCCGAGCCCGAGCCGCTCGTCCCTCGGGCCGTTTCGGCCGGTGACGGGTCTGCGTTCTCGTTGATCACCACCTCGATCGCCGACCGTGCCCGCCTCGCGAACCATGCCGCCTCGTCCATGCCGCGCCTGGCGACGGGGGCGCTGTCGAGCTTCGCCCGGCAACCGGTCGGGTCGGCCCGCGACGCCGTGCGCATGGGTCGGTCGGTGGCCCGTCTCCTGCGACCGGTCACCGATCCCTGCTCGCCGATCATGCGCGAGCGAGGCCTGGCCCGTCGCTTCGAGGCCTTCGAGGTGCCCTTCGAAGGGCTGCGCAACGCCGGCCACGCCGTCGGCGGCAGCGTCAACGACGCGTTCCTTGCCGCGGTGGTGGGCGGACTGGCCGACTACCACCGCCATCACGAGGTCCCGTTGCGCGAACTGCGCTTCACCATGCCGATCAACGTGCGTCACGAGGGTGACCCGCTGGGCGGCAACCGGTTCGTGCCCGCCCGCTTCGCGGTGCCCGCCACGGTGCGGGACCCGGGTGCCCGCATCGGGGTGGTCGGTCGCGTGGCCCACGCCTGGCGCTCGGAGCCGTCGCTCGCGCTCACCGAGCCGATCGCGGCCATGCTCGACCGGCTGCCGGTCAGCCTGACGACCGCCATCTTCGGCGGGATGCTGAAGGGTGTCGACGCCGTGGTCACCAACGTGCCCGGCCTGCCGAGCCGCTGCTACCTGGCCGGCGCAGAGGTGGTGCGCGAGTGGGCGTTCGCCCCGCCGAGCGGCGCTGCTCTGAGCGTGGCGCTGCTGTCGCACGTGGGCATCGGGTGCGTCGGCCTCACCATCGACACGGCTTCGGTGCCCGATCCCGACGTGCTGACGGCGTGCCTGGTCGCGGGTTTCGACGAGGTGTTGGCCGTCGCCGACGGCGGCACGAGCCGGTGACCCGGACCGGACTCCGGACGAACAGCCGGACGAACAGCCGGACGAACAGGAGGACACCATGGATCGCCTGAGCCCGCTCGACGCCGAGTTCCTCCATCTCGAGGACAGCGTCGCCCACATGCACATAGCGGGGCTGTCGGTCTTCGCGGGGCCGGAGCCGACCCTCGATGACCTCACCGGCCTGCTCGAGGCCAAGGTGCACCTCATTCCCGGGTACCGACGGCGCGTCCGGCCGGTGTCGTTCGAGCTCGGTCGGCCGATCTGGGTCGACGACCCCGACTTCGACCTCACGAACCACCTGCACGACCGGGTCCTTCCCGAGCCGGGCGATGACGCGGCGCTGAGCCGTCTCATGGGCGAGCTGATGTCGCAGCCACTCGACCGGGATCGACCACTGTGGGAGACGACGCTCGTCCGGGGACTGGAAGGTGACCGCTGGGCGCTCATCTTCAAGATCCACCACTGCATGGTCGACGGGATCTCAGGCGTCGGCCTGCTGGCGGTCCTGCTCGACCTCGAGCCTGACGTGGCCCTGCCGGAACCCGAGCCGTGGGAGCCCGAGCCCGAACCGTCCGCGGTGGCCCGGGTGGTCGACGCATGGTCGGGCCTCGCGGGAGATGCCCTCGCGCTGGCAGGGCAGCTGCCGCGGACGCTCCGCGACCCGTTGGGTTCCGTGCGGTCGCTCACGCACACGGGCGAGGGCCTGGTGGACTGGGGCCGCCACCTCGGCGCCACCGACCCGCTCTCGATCGAGGGGCAGATCGGGCCCGACCGGAGCTGGGCGCACTCGTCGGCCTCGCTCGACGAGGTGAAGGCGATCGGCAAGGCGCTCGGAGGCACCGTGAACGACGTGGTGTTGGCGGTGGTGAGCGGCGGCTACCGCGCCCTGCTGGCCTCGCGCGGCGAGGACCCCGACACTGCGGTGGTGCGCACCCTGGTCCCCGTCTCGGTGCGGGGCGAGAACGCCCAAGGCGTCTTCGACAACCGGGTGTCGGGGATCCTCTTCGAGCTCCCGGTGCACCTGGGCGACCCGGTCGACCGACTGGGTCGGGTGTGCGAGGGCATGACCGAGTTGAAGGGCTCCCACATGGCCGAGGCGGGTGAAGCGCTGACCACCCTGGGCGCGTTGGCCCCGCCGATGCTGATGGGCACGGCCAGCCGCCTCGGTGCCCGGTTGATGCAGCGGCTGCCGCAGCGGTCGGTGAACACGGTCACCACCAACGTGCCGGGGCCGCAGTTCCCGCTGTTCTGCCTGGGCCGCGAGATGCTCGAGTACCGCCCCTTCGTGCCCATCAGCCACGGGGTGCGGGTGGGCACCGCCATCCTCTCCTACAACGGTCGCCTGGCCTTCGGGGTCACCGGCGACCTCGCCACCGCCCCCGACGTGGGCCTGCTCGCCGACGCCACCGCCGCCGGTGTGGACGAGTTGGCGGCGGTGGTCGCCTGACGACGTGGCTCCGGGAATCGTTGTGGGACCTTCGGCCCTGGGAGGTGCCCGCCACCAAGCAGATCATGAGGCCATGAGGTCAGATCCCGGTCGGCAGAAGACGGCGATCGACGCCGACATCATCCAGCTCTACGACTACGTCGACCGGGCCTTCGAGGAGATCGTGGCGGAGTTCGAGGCCGAGACCGCCCAGGAGCGCTTCGAACGGGCCCTCGAGAAGGTGACCGGCCTGCCGGCCGAGGTGCGTCGCATCCAGAGTGCCGTCGTGAGCAGGCACGTGGCCCGCTTCCCCGTGGCCTGGCGTGCCGGTGAGTTCGAGGGCGTCGCCACCCTCACCACCATCGTCCTGCACGGTGGCAGCCATCCGATCACCGAGTTGCTGGTGCGGGTCAATGCGCCGGGAGCGGCCGAGGCGAGTGGCCTCGGCGAAGAGGGCGCCATCCGCCTGCTCCGGAAGTTCCTGGAGGTCCTCACCGTGGATCTCACCGAACCACCCCGTCGGCACGCCTGACCGACCTGTGCGACGGCGGGCGGGTCGGGCGACGCGGCGAATGACACCCGTGTAACTGTCGGAGGCCTCGGTCAAGCTGTGCTCAGACGGATTCGGCCCTTCACGGAGGGCTGGGAGGAGCATCGATGACCGGTGACGACAGAGACAGGATCGCGTGGCTCATGCATCGAATGGCGCACGGTGACGAGTTGGCGCCGTTCGTGCTGTACGGCGAGTTCGGGGCCCTGTTGGCCGCGGTGATGCGCCGTCATCTGGGTGCGGTGGGAGTGCCGCGGGCGACGCGGGCCGAGGTCGACGGTCTGGTCATCGACGCGTGCCTCGAGCTGGCGTCGTGTGCCGCTGCCTGGCGGGCTGACGGCGGCGCCTTGCCGTGGACGTGGGCGGGCCGGCGGCTTCGTGCGCTGGCGGTCGGCTTCGCCGGCATCCACGCCGACCAGCTCGACCCGGAGACGCTCGACGAGCACTCCTTCGACTCCCGGGCCGCCGACCGAGCGATCCCCGCTCCCGGTGGCGCCGACCCGTCCGCCTACGAGGCACTCGTCGCGCTGGCCGAGGGGAGACCGATGGCCGCGCTGCTGCTCGACGCGCTCGATCGCGTGGGGACGCCGCGCGACCAGCGGATCGTCCTCGAGCTCACGCTGCAGGCCGACCTGGGCGACCCGTCACCGGCGCGGACGGTGGGCGCCGAGCTGGCGGTGGCCCCCGAGGCCGTCCGCAAGGTGGGGTCGAGGATGCGTCGCCGCCTGCGCGACCTGGCCGCCACCGACGAGCGGTTCGCACCGCTGGCCGAGCTCCCCCTCGTGGCCTAGCGCGGTGACGACACCATCGTTGCCGGGCCGGGCAGTCACCGAGGCGCGGTCCCGCCACCCGTCGGCGGGCGGGTGGCGACCCGACTGGTCGCGCCTGATCGAGCGGAGGGCGGCGCGGCGAGAACGAGCGGAGACGCCGGTGGTGGAGCCGCCTCGACCGGCGCAGTCGAGGTGCGGACAGCCGGCCGGAACGTCGGGGGCGCCTTTGGTGGCCGAGGTGTGAGCTGGCAGGATGGCGCCGGTCATGGGCTCTTCGTTGCGCGACATCCCGGGGGCGGGAGGCGGCCGTCGCCGCGACCGGCTCCCGAGCGCAGCCCGCACGCCCCGGGTGCGCCGCTCGGAGCGACGCGCGCAACCGGGACGACCGCCGGCACCGAAACGACAACGCCCCGCTGTCGCCATTGCGGCCAAGGGCCGCCGCCGGTCGTTCGGTCGCCAGGAGCGCCTCGACCGGGTCAACATCGCCATCGCCCTGTCCTTCGTGGCGCTCGCGCTCGTGGGTGCGCTCTGGCTGCGGAGCATCAACCAGGTGTCGGTGACCGCCACCGGCGTCGAGCAGGGGGCCACCATCACGCCACAACAGGCGGTCGGGCTGACCATCGAGCTGAAGGTTTCGCCCACCTCCCGCCTCGACAGCGCCACCCTCTCGTTCGACGGTGAGGACGTCACCGGCGACGTCAACGTCGAGCGGACCGACGGCGGCTTCGCCTGGCATTCGCCACCCGGCCGGGGCCTGGACAACGGCCGCCACACCATTGCCCTCGAGGTGCCCCGCGTCATCCACGGCACCGCCGACTGGCAGCTCACCTTCGGGGTCGAGCCCCCCACCTGAGGAGCTCGGCCCCGCCTCAGGGCTCCGGGACCGCGACCGAGGCCATGTCGTCTGCCAGGGTGCTGAGCAGGAAGTCCGCGGTCGTGGTGCGGGCCCGTGCCTTCGTCTCGGCGTAGGCACCCGTGCGCAGCTCGGCGAGCCGGGCGGCATCGGCGACGGCGGTGGGGAGGACCTCGTCTGGAGTGACCACGACGTCGAGGTAGCCGGCGGCAACCGCGTCGGTGGGGTCGTAGATCCGGGCCTGGATGGTCGCGGGTGTGAACTGCGACGGGGTGAGCCGGTCCCGGGCCAGTTCGACGGCGAAGATCGGCAGCTGCATGCCGATGGCCACCTCGTTGAGCCCGATCTTGAACTCGCCGGCCGCACCGACCCGGGTGTCGCCGACGAGCAGCACCAGCGCGCCCGCCGCCAGCGCGTGCCCGGTGCATGCCACCACGACCGGGAGGGGCAGGAGGTACACCCGCAGGAGCAGCTCGGCGCCGGCGCTCACCAGCCCGCGCATCTCCGCGGTGCCTGCCGTCATGGTCGGCAGGTGGAAGCCCGCGGAGAATCGGCCGTCGCGGCCGGCGATCACGACGGCTCGGGCGTCACGCTCGGCGCGGTCGAGCGCTTCGTGGAGGGCGTCGAGCACTTCGTGCGAGATGGCGTTGGCCTTGCCGTCGTCGAGGCGGATCACCGCCACGTTGCCGTCGAGCTCGTAGGTGACGGGTCCGGGTGTCATGGGTGCAGACGCTACCGGTGGGGCCGGGGTGCGGTCGCCCCAGGGCCCGTGCTCGTGGAAGCCGGATGGCGGTCTCGAGGTCGGGAACGGCTTCGGTGGGCCGGGTGAGGGCACGGTCGATGGTGCCGACAGGCGAGCCCTCGTCGGCGTCCCAGTCGCTGCTGAGCGAGACAGGGGGCCGCTCGCTGAAGGCGAGGACGAATCAGAGGTAGGGCTGCGCCGCCGCCGAATCGTAGAGGGCCGACACCTTGGCGCCGTCGAAACTGCGAACGGCAGCGCGCACGCCGGGGTCGAGCAGGTCGAGGACTCGGAGGGTGCCGTCGCTGCCTCTGGCCACGGACACGACGCGGATGAAGCGGCCGCCGTGGCTGTCGGCGAAGTCGGCGAGGGCGCGGAGCTTGGCCTTGGCATCGGCGAGGTGGTCGCCGTGGGGGTCGACGATCGAGGCAGCGAGGGTGCCGTCGTCTCGGCGGGAGATGACGACGAAGTCGACCTGGAGGCTGGCCCAGCGGCCGGCGTCGTCCTGGTAGGCGATGCGCAGGGCGTTGGGGGTGGCGCGCGACGGGTTGCGGTACCAGGCGACGAACGACGGGCGTTCGGTCTCGGCGGTGATGACCTGGGTCTCCCAGTCGTTGAGCTGGCCGGGGTAGCGGCCGTCGGGGTCGGCGTAGAGGTGGCCGGGGAAGGTGGGCAGGTCGTCGCCGGTGCCGTCCTTGGTGGCGGCCTTCTCGTTGGCGCGGAGCTCGATGGTGACCGCTTCGGGGGCGGTGGTCTGCTCCTGCACCTTGCGGTAGGCGTCGCGGGTGGCGCCGGTGGTGTTCTTGATCTCGACGGCGAAGCGGGCCAGGTGTTCCTGAACGAACTCGGTGGCGGCGGCTTCGATGCTGTCGACCACGCCGTCGAGGCGGAGCAGCGCCGCCACCTGCACACGCAGGTCGAGGCGGTCCTGTGATGTGTCGGCGCCGGCGGCGCGGTGGGCGTAGTAGCCGTTGCCCCCACCCTCTCGGATCGAGTTGATGATCTTGCGGGTGTCCCGGTCGATGTCCCTGCGGTGGGTCTCGATCAGCCGTGAGGTGACCTCGCCGGCCTCTCCCGCCGGGGTGACGCCTTCGCGTCGGACGATTGCGGTGCGTAGGTCGTCGACGGCTTCGGCGACCTCGTCGGCGCGCTCCGCGGCAAGGCCGTCGAGGCGGGCGTTGAGGCGCTTGGCCAGTTGGGCGCCGGCGTCGGGAACCAGCGCGGGGCCGGTGCCGTCGTCGACGAGCAGGCGCACGAGGTGCTTGGCCCGGCGCATGGGGCTGGCGGCGGCGTCGGGGGTGGGGACGCTGGGCAGGGTCTCGACGAAGGTGAACACCTCGCCGTCGAGCTGCGGGTTGCGCTCGAACACCGCCGGCGCCCGGATGACCTGGGGGCCGACGGCGTGTTGGCCGTCGTCGCCGCCCTTGCCCTCGAGCTCGTCCTTGATGGCGGCCAGCGTCTTGGAGTCGAACAGCGGGAGATAGCACGACACCGAGTTCAGGACGTCGTCGGTGGCGACCCGGTGGGCGAGGGGCTGGCGGACCATGCGCCCGATGACCTGGGCGATGTGGGTGGCGTCCTTGGCCGGCCGCTCGGAGTAGAGGACCTCGGCCCGGGGGCAGTCCCAGCCGGTGGAGATGGCCTCCTTGGCCAGCACCACGCGGATGTCGGTGTCGCCCTGGATCGACTCGGCGGGCACCCAGTTGATGGTCCGCCCGCCGAGCAGCACCGGCTCGTGCTCGCCGAAGACGTGGGCGATGGCCTCGGGGGCGAGGTCGGGCCACTCGGCCTCGATCACCGCCACCATCTCGGCCAGCTTGGCTTCGTCGGCCTTGTCGGGCACCTGCACCACCAGCGCCGGGAGCACCTGTGGCTCGTTCTCCGCGGCGGAGTAGGCGGCCCAGCGCTGTTCGAAGCCGAGGGTGCTGCGCACCGCGTCGCGCAGCAGGGTGGTGGAGAAGGTGCCTTTCTCGTCGGGCTGTTCGAGGCCGATCTCGTCCTTCACCAGGCCCGACACCCGCACCTTGTCGATGTCCACCACCACGTGGGGGTAGCCGGTGCGGTCGGGCGTCTCGCCCATGGCGGTGGTGAAGCGGTCGATGGTGGCCGAGATGCCCCACACCGTCGGCACCGGCGGGTTCGACCCGGGCTCGCCGTGGATGAGGCGCTGCACGATGGTCTTGCGGTCGGTGGCGCGCTTCATGCCCCGATGCGCTTCGTCCAAGATGAGGTACAGGGTGGTGGCCTCGGCCCGGACGGTGTTGGCCAGCAGGTCCCAGAACGACACCTGGCGCAGGTTCGTGCCCGACTGCACCAGCCGACTCGACCTCGACAGCTTCTGGACGTTCAGGAAGTACACCCGGTTCGGCCGCAGTGCGCGGTCGAGGTACCCGTCGTCGATCTCCACGAGGGTCTTGGGGGCCAGCAGATCGGAGGCGTCGAGCATCCGGTTGCGGGTCTGGCGGTTCAGCGCCGGGTCGTCGGTGATCCACAGGAAGGTGGCCTGCGGGTCGGGGTCGGTCCCCAGGTCGGCCGAGCCGAACAGCGTCGCCTCGATCGCCGCGGTGGCGATCACCGTCTTGCCCGACCCCGTGATGGCCGACAGCGCGAACGACGACCGGTACCCGTTCGCCCAGTCCCCTCGGGCCCGACGCAGCCGGTCCAGCACCTCGATGGCGGCGGCCCGCTGGTAGTCCATCAGCTCGTAACGCATCAGCCCCCGCCCCCGTCGACGCGGAACGTCGTCAGGTAGTTCTCGTACAGACGCACCACGTCGAGATGGTCGGGCAGCTCCGCCGCGATCCCCGCGAACGTGGCCTGCGAGTCCGTCACCACGAACGCCGCCGTGGCCGACCCGGGCCGCTCATCGACGAACGCCCGCCACCGGTCGGCGTCGAACAAGATGCCGTAGCGGTCCGTCCACTCAAACCGCTTCGGCTCACCGGCCGCGTCCAGGCACTCGTCGATCACCGGTCCCTGCGCCCCCGCCCGCAGCCACAGCAACGGCGCCACACCGGCGAACGCCAGATCCAGCTCGACGTCGTCGGAGTCGAGGTAGGTCAGCTCGACGAACTCGACGTTCTCCTCGAACCCGTCCGCCATGGGGAACTCGTCGGTGAACTTGTAGTCCCCCTTCACCGGCTCGCCGTCGGGCGTCAGCCCCGTGACGGCGGCGGTGATCCTCGGCCGGGTGACGTGCTCGAAGATCCCCAACGCCTCCCACTCAGCATCCCCCGGCCGATGGCCGGCCTTGCGGAGCGCATCGGCCTCCGCGGCCGACACCTCGTTGTTGGTCACCACGATGGACTGCCGGCGCCCCCCGTCCTGCTTGTTGAGGCGGGCGACGGCGTGGGCGGTGGTCCCCGACCCCCCGAAGAAGTCGAGCACGACGGCGTCCGGCTTTTCGGCGACGAAGAAGCGCAGGGCGTCCTCGACGGCGTACAGGGACTTGGGAAACGGAAACTTGCGGCCCGCCATCAGCTCGTTCAGCATCCGTGTCCCGTACTGGGTCGAGTCGTGCCCGGCGACCCGCCACTGAGTGGACGGGACAATTCGCACCGAGTCCGAATCGGAGTCGGCGACGATGATCGAACCGTCTTCTCTTTGGCCGACTATCTCGAACTCCCCATTCAAGACCTTCTGGAACTCCCCACCTTTCAGGGTCGAGATCGTGTAGCCGCGCTCAGTCGAACCGGTTACGCGCACGCGACCCTCATCGATCCGTTCACGAAGGGTCGACGGTTGCGCCTGCCAGTTGCCTTCGGAGCCGTCCTGGCGAATGGGCAGCAGGGCCACCAGACCTTCTCGGTGCGGAGCAACATGCACGTCGAGTGCGAGTGGTTCTCCGACGCTTGCGATCCTCGGACCGTCCGGGTCGATGTAGATCGGGTAGAAGAGCCCCGGTCGGTCGGCTCGAGCAGCGTTGTTGTGCCCTGATCGACGGAGCAGATCCCAACGGATATTGCCGGTGAACGTCCGACCCTTGCGTCCAGCGATCCACTCCCTCGGTAGCTGTACCCGCTGCGGCACCGCCAAGCCGAACATCACGAAATACACGTACTCATCGCTGCGGCCGAAGGAGCCCGATCGTGCCCCACCGGCCGGGTTGATGAGGATACTGATCATCTGGATGCGCCCATCCGGAAACACCTGCTCCAGCAGCATTCCGAGTCGGAGGTACTCCTTCTCGTCGATGGTGACGATCAGGACGGAGGCCGCCGGGTTGAGGAGCTCTCGAGCCCGCAGGAGGCGCCGCTCCATGAAGGCGAGCCACTTGCTGTGGCGGTAGGCGTCGCTGTCGTCGACGTAGTTGTTGTCGTACTTCCAGTCCCGGGCACCGGTGTTGTAGGGGGGGTCGATGTAGATGCAGTCGACCTTGCCGGCGTGGGTGAACTGGAGGGCGCTCAGGACGTGGTGGTTCTCGCCCTTGACCACCACGTGCGCCGGCTTGTCGCCGCCGTGGTCCACCGACCCCAGCCGCCGCAGCCCGGGGTAGATGGGATCGCCGAAGTCGGAGATCACCACGAGGTCCTCGACCAGGTGGGCCTCGACCACCGACTCGGCCCGCTCCTCCAGCGACAACCGCGAGCCGTCGGCGTGGCGCACGGTGCGCACCGCGACACGACCGGATTCGACCCCGAGAACCTCGTAGGTCGGGCTCTTGGGGTCGTCGCGGAGGGCGACGCTTGCGCCGACCCGAACGGGATGCTCGGGCAGGCGCACCCGCTCGGGCAGGTGCGATTCGAACACCAGTCCGAAGCTGCGCTTGGAGCGGAGACGGTCGATGTTGGTGCGCAGGTCGGCACGCAGGGCGGCGTCGTCCACCCGCGCCAAGAGTCCGTCCAGCTCGTCAGCCATCCCGGGAGGACACTACGACAGCGGCGACCCTGGCTCCGTTGGAGCCGTTGAAGGCGGTTTGTCGACCGGGCTTCCTCGGTTCTCTGCCTGGCTCACCACCTCGACCAGCCGGTCGACGCTCGCCTCGAACTCGATCAGGTCGGAAGCGACCGTGCTGGTGATGATCTGGCGGTCGACGTAGAAGTAGCCGTGCGCGATCCGGTTGCGGACGCTCCAGATCGCCGACCAACCGGTGCCGAACTCATCGACTCGCAGTGCCTCGTCCACCGCCGCGACGCTCTCGATCGCCGCCGACAGTCGCATGCACACCGCGTCGAACACGGTGTCGTCATCGAGTTCGCCTCGCTGGAGGTGGCCCCGGAGGCGACGGAGGTGTTCCTTGGCGTTGGTGAGATGCACCGAATCGGGCTGGCTCACAGCGGAACCGCGTCGAGGTCGGCGGTTCCTCGGACTTCGGGCTTCAGGAGTCGGGCGGGCGCAACATCGACCGGCGCACCGATCGTGTCGGCGATCTCCTGTTCCATTCTGGCCATGGTCAGGAGGCCCATGTCCTCGGGGATGTCGACGAGCAGGTCGATGTCGCTGCCCGGTCGATCCTCACCTCGTGCCACGCTGCCGAACACCGCTACGTCGCCGCACCGATACGCGGCGGCGATGCGTTGCACCTCGCTTCGGTGCGAGGCCAACAAGTAGCCGAGCTCACTCGTCGGCACGAACCGGCCCCGGTGGGCCGCGACGACCTGCGAGACGAACGGCTGGCTCACGCGGGCGCTGGTGGCGATGGCTCGCTGTGGTGCGCCGGTTCGGGCGGCCTCGACGATGGACGCTTCGAATCTGGCCCGGGCAAGCCCGGCCACCCCCCGTGCCCGCTCGAGCTGCTCGCGTGCCGCGCCCACCTTTGCCAGCAAGCCGTTCGGTTCGGCAGCCATGACACACCTCCTCGGTGATCCCGGGTCATAAGTAATGTTATCAGCCGGTCCTTCGGCGGTGATCACCCCATCATTCCTGTCACAGGCCCTTCGTAAGATGAACGCATGTTCGATCCGGTTGCCGAGCTCGGGGTAGCGGTGAAAGAGGTGGCCGCCGAGCGCCGTGACGGCTGGTCGCGGCTGGCGCTGTCCGACCGTGTGGCGGGCGTGGCGGCGGAATCCGGGCGGCTCCAGGTGCAGGTGGTGCGGGCGCTGGCCCAGTGGGACGGGGTGGCGGCCTGGGCCGAGGACGGGTTCCTCTCGCCGGTGGGGTGGCTGTGCCAGCACCTCCCGGTGACCGAGGGCGAGGCCCGCTCCCTGGTGAAGGTCGCCGGCCTCTACCGGCGGTACCCGGCGGTGGCCGCCGCGCTCGAGGGCGGCGAGATCGCCATGGCCCACGCCCGCGGGCTTCAGCGGGCCGAGCACGGCCACGAGCAGGCGTTCGACGCGTGCGTCGACGGGCTGGTCGATCTCGCTCGCGACCATCCGCTGCTGAAGGACTTCGCCCAGGTGATGAACGAATGGGCCAAGTTGGTCGACGAGCGTGAACCGGCGGACGACTCGAAGCGGGCCTTCCGGTCATCCGACACCTTCGGAGGCCATGCCCACACCGAGATGTCCGGACCGTCCGACGACGCAGCGATCATGCGGGCCGCCATCGAGGCGCTCGACACGCCGGATGCGCCCGACTGCCCCGAAGGCCCCCGCACCCGGGTCCAGCGCCACTACGACATCGTCATGGACATCTTCCGCCGCCAGTTGGCCGACGCCCTGGGCGCCGATCCCGATTCCACCGGTACGGCCGACGTCGTGCTCGACGCCGACACCGCGGCGGCGCTGATGGCCGACCCCGACGGCGAGCAGGGCGCCCTCGACCTCGATGACGACCCCGACCCGATCGACGACTTCTTCGACCGCCACCGCAACCACGACCACGACCACGAATGTGACCGCCACCCCTCCGGCGGCGACGCTGGCCTCGGCGACGACCATGGTGGTTGCTGCCACGACCGCGTCGCCCATGGCGGACCGCACTGCGAATTGTCCACTGGCGCCCGGGTCACCCTCACGTTCGCCGCCGTGCTGTTGTGCACCGGATGGGTGCGCCGCCTCACCCGCGACCCCATCACCGGCAACATCGTCGACGTGGGCCGTCGCCAACGCCTCTTCTCCCGGGCCCAGCGCCGGGCGCTGGTCTACCGCGATCGCGGCTGCGTGTTCCCCGGCTGCGACCGTGGCCCCAAGTGGTGCGACGGCCACCACCTCAAGCCCTGGGAGGACGGCGGTCTCACCGACCTCATCAATGGGGTCCTCCTCTGTAGACGGCATCACCGCCTGGTGCATAGAGGCTGGCGGCTCGAACGCGACCACCTCACCGGCATCGTCACCGCCACCTCACCCGACGGCCGCACCTTCCACCGCCAGCCCGACAATCCCCTCAGCCCCCACGTCCGATGTTGAAGCTCACCGACTCGCCCAGGGTCAGCCAGCAGGGCTCGGAGCGTGGCGGCGCCCTGCGCCGTGGCGTCCCGCCGGCCGTCACCGCGGCCAAGAGGCCGAAGGCCGAGCCGGACCCACATGGTTGACCTTGAGGGCACGATCTGGTCGGGCAGGCGATGACGACCGCGACCATCGCCAGCGGTATCCATCGTCGGAGGGCGCTACCGATCGCGTTGGGGGTCTTCGTAGACCGTCCGCCCGCCGACGGCGGTGAGCAAGACGTTCGTGTCGCTGATCTGGTCGGGCTCGAGGTCGAACAGGTTCTGGTCCAGGATCACGAAGTCGGCCTGCTTGCCGACCTCGATGGTGCCGGTGCGGTCGTCCTGCCCGAGGGCGTAGGCGGCGTCGATGGTGACGAGGCGGATGGCGGTCTCGAGGTCGGGAACGGCTTCGGTGGGCCGAGTGAGGGCGCGGTCGATGGTGCCGACAGGCGAGAGCTCGTCGGCGTCCCAGTCGCTGCTGAGCGACACGTCCGCGCCAGCGTCCAGCAGAGTGCGGGTGGGGATCAGGTGGTAGGCCCGGTCGCCGATGAGCTCGCTCAGGTAGTCGGCATAGTCGGTGCTGATCGACTCGGTGGCCATCTGGAAGTCGGCGATCACGCCGAGCTCGGCGAAGCGGGACACGTCGGCGGGATCGACCAGGTAGGTGTGGGTGGTGCGGTGCCGGTGCTCGACCGCGTCGGGGTTGGCCGCCACGGCCGCCTCCACCGCGTCGAGGGCCGAGCGGGTGGCTGCGTCGCCGATCACGTGGAAGTGCAGCTGGAATCCGAGGTCGTCGAGGGCGATCGCGTACGTGTCCAGGGTCTGCTGGTCGAAGTAGGCGAACCCGGACGGGTAATTCGGATCGGGCGGCTCGTCGTAGGGGGCGAGCAGGTGGGCGGTGCCGAGGTCGAGGATGCCGTCGAGGTAGATCTTGGCGGTGTTGGTGTGGAGCAGGCTCTCGGGGTCGTTGCTGTACAGGTCGGCGAAGGTGGCGAGCTGTTCGTCCATGGGCTTGTCGGGGTAGAGGTAGAGGGCGTTGAAGGCACGCACGGTGAGCGTGTCCTCGGCGAGCGCCCGCTCCCAGACCGCGGGGAAGCCCTGGGGCCAGTACCCGCCGGCGTCGCTCATCGAGGTCACACCGTTGCGCCCCAGCTCGGCGAGCGAGGTGAGCAGGCCGGCGTAGGCGGTGTCGGGATCGACCGCAGCCACGTCGCGCACCTGGTGCTGGGCGTTCTCGAGGAGCAGGCCCGTGAGCTCGCCGCTCTCTGGGTCTCGGAGGTAGACGCCGCCGGGCGGGTCCTCCGCGTCGGCGGTGATACCGGCCTCTTCGAGGGCGAGGGTGTTGACCCAGACCGCGTGGCCGATGTCGTCGAACACGAGCGCCGGCCGATCCGGGACCACCCGGTCGAGCACGTCGATCGGCGGCTCGTCGGTGTCGCGGAGGTCGAACAGCGAGGCGCCGGCCGCACGGACCCAACTGGTGCCGGGCTGCTCGTCGACGCATCCGGCGAGGGCCTCCTCGTAGGCGGCGAGGGTCTCGTTGGGCTCGAGGAAGCACAGGCCCTCGTTGATGCCGGCCTCGGGCGCGTGGACGTGGGTGTCCTGGAACCCGGGCAGCACCAGGTTGGAGCCGGCGTCGACCTCGGTGGCGTCGGCGCCCGCGGCATTGCGCACGTCCTCTTCGGTCCCCACCGCGATGATCACCCCCTCGGCGTCGAAGGCGAACGCCTCGGCCCGCGTGTGCTGATCGTCCACGGTGTAGACGTCTGCGTTGGTCACGACGGTGATGTCATCGCCCGACGACGCCTCCCCGTCGGGCCGCGCCGGCGTCGCGTCGTCGGCGCATGCGGTGGCGACGAGGCCGAGGCTCACGATCACCGCCAGGGCCGTTCGCCTGGTGCGAGCACCGCGGCTCATCGTCGTCTCCGTGCTCTCGTGTGTGGCGGGGTACTCGCGAAGCTAGTTCCCGACCCCATGGCCGCCGGTCGAGGTACCGGGGGCGCGTCGAATGGGTGAAGATGAGTGGGTGCTATTCACGCCTGCGTCGATCGCCCGTGGTGGGCTGACCCGGTGAGACGAACGCTGCTGCTCGCACTCCTCGTCCTCGTCGGTGCCGGCTGCGGGGTCGAGAACGGGCAACTGGCCTTCCAGCGCACGCCCCGGGGGAGCCACCTCGAGTCGGTGGCCTACCGCGTGGTGCTCCAGCCGAGCGGCGACCTCCGCGTGCGCATGCGGGCCGAGTTCCTGAACGACGAAGGCGGCATGCTCCCCGTCCCCAAGCCGCTGTTGGGCGGGATCGAGGACCTGCGGTTGGACGGGCGGCCGGTGACGGGACAGAGCGACTTCGAGACCGTGAACGTGCCCGTCGAACAACAGGGCGCGGTCGCCACGTTCCTCATCACCGGTGCGGTGAAGGCCGGCACCGACGTCACCGTCATCGACACACCGCTCGTCGCGGAACCCAGCGACGCCAGTCGCCAGGACCCGCCGGTCGACGTGACCGGTGTGCTCGTGCTGCCCGAAGTGGTTGCGGCGTCCGATATCGACTTCCATTGGGTCAACGGGCTCGACGAACGGGTGCGGGAACGGCCGCGGAAGGTGAAGTTCGGCGGTCGGTCACCCATCTGGACCACCTCCAGCCTGCTCGTCGGGCTGCCTCCCGGCCTTGCCCCCGGTCTGGCCGGAGCGGGTTTCGGGGCCATCACCACCCGGTCCGCGTTCCAGTCCCAGGTGGCGACGGCCGAGGCCAACAGCCGGTCGCTCGAGTCCACCCTCGACGACCAGGACCTGCAGCAGCGGCTGATCACCTGGATCATCGTCGGGGTGTCCGCGTCGGTCTCGCTGCTGATCTTCGTCCAGTGGTACCGGCTCCAGACGTCGGATCGGCGCGCCCGCGAGCGCTACCAGGCCACGTTCCCCGACCAGCTCGCCGACCCACCCGACACCGTCGACCCGGCGATCGTCGGCTTGTTGCTCACCGATGCCAAGCGCCTCGACCAGGACGCCGTGGCCGGCACCGTGCTCGACCTGGCCCATCGGCGGGTGATCGCCATCGACGGGTACGGGCCCGACCGTTGGGTGCTCCGTGTGCCCGCGGGAGCCGTCGGCGCCACGCCGGCCGAGCAGACGGTGGTCGACGCACTGCGCGCCCAGGCCCCCACCGGCGAGGTGGTCGGGCCGCCGATGTGGGCCGACAAGCGCCCCGGCTGGTGGAAGTCCTACCGTGCGGCCGTCTTCAAACGGGCCAAGGACGAGGGCCTGGTGCGTCGGCGGTTCCGGGTCCTCTACGTGGGGCCGTTCGCAGCAGGCCTGGTGGGCGTCACCTGGCCGCTGTGGGCCGACCTCAGCAGTCTCTGGATCGTTCCGGTCGCCTCGATCGCCCTCGGGCTGGTCTTCGCCCTGCCCCTCGGCGGCGGTTTCGAGCCGACGCTGAAGGGCGTGAGGTCGGTCGGTCACTGGAAGGCGTTCGGCCGCTACACCGAGGCGCAGGGCCACTGGGACGACGTCGGCCCCGCCGGCGTGGTGGTCTGGGGCCCCTACCTCGCCTACGGCACCGTGCTCGGCACCTGCCCGTTCGCGACCGCCCAGCTCGCGCCCCGGGGCGGGCACGAACGGGCCCGTCGCCGCGAGGCCCAGGACCAGGTCGATGCCGAGGAGACCGCCGCCGGTTCCCTGTGAGCCGGCGTGTCGGGTGCTGCACCCGTGGGGCTCGATGGTGCGGCTGGTTCCCGATACGGAAGCTGCCGCGGTGGCCTCAGGCGCGAGCGCGGTCGACCAGGTCGCGGAAGAGGCCGAGGTGCTCGGGCCGGTGGCGCAGCAGCTCGGGGTGCCACTGCACGGCGAGGAAGTGGTCGCAGCCTGCGAGCTCGATGGCCTCGACCACCCCGTCGCCGCTGGTGGCCACCGCCCGGACGCCGTCGCCCAGGCGGTCGACGCCCTGGTGGTGCAGCGAGTTCACTGCGAACTCGCCGTGGCCCACGAGGCCGGCGAGCCGAGAGCCGGCGACGACCTCGACCAGGTGGGCGGTGTCGCTCGCCAGGTGGTCGGCCTCGTGGTCGTCGAGGTCCTGGCCGAGCGTGCCCCCGAAGGCCACGTTGGCGACCTGGAGCCCGCGGCAGATGCCGAGCGTCGGCACCGCACGGTCGACGACCGTGCGCAGCAGCCTGGTGTCGTAGGCGTCCCGGGTCGGGTCGGTGTGCTTGGTGGCCTCGTGCCGGTCGGCGCCGTAGGCCGTTGGCTCCACGTCCCCGCCGCCGGTGAGCACCACCCCGTCGACCAGGTCGAGAAGCTCGTCGAACACCTCGTTCCCGGCCACCGAGTCGTCGCCCAGTGGCAGCAGCACCGGCAGGCCGCCGGCGTCGACGACCGACCGCACGTAGTCGTGCGAGAAGGTGTCGCATCGCTCCGGGAACCCTTCGTACTCCACGTCGCGGGGCCACGACGTGATGCCGATGCGGGGGCGCACGCTCACGGCGTCGAACCTACCCGCGCCCGACCGAGGTGGCGTCAGAGGAGAGAGCCCGCTCAGAGGCACAGCAGGTCGAGCACAGGGGCGTTGTACTCCCTGGCCGAGCCGGGCATCTTGCCCGACTCGATGGTGATGGGCGCCTGGCCGGCGATGTCGACCTGGTACGTGTTGCTCATGGCGCCGATCTTCACGGGCGTCCGGTGCAGGTGCACCTGGTTCCGGTTCCACACGCGGAGGGCGTCCTTCACCTTGATGCTCGTGCCCCTCGGCTTGAAGTCAAAGACATAGACCTGCTCGTCGGTGACCGCGACCACGAAGTTCTGCGGTAGGCCGTCGGCCTTCCCCTTGTCCATCTGGCGCTTCACCACCCCGGCCAGCGGGGACACCTTGCCCAGCCCGAACGACCCCATGGAGCCCGACCGGCTGAAGGTGCCCACGGCGAGCAGCTCACCCCGGACATGGGGGGCGACGGCCATCATCTGCTTCTCGCGGTAGGCGTCGTACTTGTCGACTCGGCTCATCTCGGTCACCGACCTTCGCGGAGGCCGGTGGCGCCGCCGTAGACGAGCGTCGTGCCTGCGGCGCCGCTCAGGTACCCGAGCCAGCGGGCGGCGAAGAAGCCGGTCGTGACCCACGCGACGAGGAACACGCCGCAGAGTGCCAACAGGGCGATGCCGGCGACGAGGGTGGGCCCGGGCTTGTCGTGCCAGGGCACCGTGGCCGTGGGGGTTGGTCTGGTTTCCATGCCCCCAGTGGACCCCGCCGGGTCGGCTCCGTCATGAGTAGGCACTACTCAACTGCCGTTCGCACCCGGTGGGGGACTACTCCCGTGAAGGCCGCCGACGCAGCGGGAAGGGCGATCCCACTGCATTACAGCGTCGGCAGCTTCGTCCGCGCTCTCGATGTGCTGCTGTCGGAGCACCTGCACGACGGCGCCTTCACGAACCGGGTGCATTGGCTCTGACGGTCTGGCCGTTTCGCCCGCCCGGCCCGGGTTGCCTGCGATATCGTCGGATCTGCATCACTCGGGAGTTGCCGCTCCCCTCCAGAACGCTCACCGGATGGGACGGCCCGACCATGTTCGACGAAACCGCACGATTCGAGTTGCATGAAGGGGTCCGGGAGGCGCTCGGTGAGTCACGAGGCGACACCTTGATGAGCATGCTCCCGCCCGTGGGCTGGGCCGACGTGGCGACGAAGCAGGACACTGATGCCTTGCGGGTCGCGACGAAGCAGGACATCGACGCCTTGGGGGTCGCGACGAAGCAGGACATCGACGCCTTGGGGGTCGCGACGAAGCAGGACACTGATGCCTTGCGGGTCGCGACGAAGCAGGACATCGACGCCTTGCGGGTCGCGACGAAGCAGGACATCGACGCCTTGCGGGTCGCGACGAAGCAGGACATCGACGCCTTGCGGCTCGACGTCGAAGCCTTGCGCGTCGCGACGAAGAAGGATCTCGAGGTCCTGCGCCTGTCCTTCGAGAAGAGCATGGCCGACCTCGAGTCCCGGCTGCATCAGGAGATGAACCGCCAGACCTGGTCGATCATCGGCGCCCTCATAGCGATCGCCGCCGTCCTCACGGCCAACAACGTCCTCTGACGCACAGACCGCGCTTTTCGGCCCGACCTCATCGAATGCCCGGGCTGGAACCCGTTGCGAACAGGCGTTCGGTCAGCTGCGGTTGGCCAGGGCGTTGCGGTCGATGCCCCACACCGAACGATCGATCACATCAGAGCGTTCACGGACGGGGGTCCACCGCGGCGGTGAACGCCCAACCCACTGCGAGCCCCACAACAAGCACAAAGAGACCATCGACCGCCGCCAACGGATGGTTCGGCGAAGATGATCGAGCGGCCCATATATCCTCTCTCACCCACAGGGATATACGATGCGCTCATGAGCAAACGACTGGTCGACATCGACGATGAGCTTCTCGAGGCTGCGAAGGCGCTGCTCGGGGCGGCCACGATGAAGGAAGCCGTGAATCGGTCGCTCGAAGCCGTCGTGCTGGCCGACCGCCGTCGGCGGCACGCAGACCGACTCGAGGCCATGCGCGGCCTCGAGCTGGACGATCCCAACGTCATGTCCGGCGCGTGGCGCTGAGCGCGCGGTACCTCGCCGACAAGAGCGCCCTGGCACGGTTCCCGCTGCCTGCGGTGGGCCGTCGACTTCGGCCCCTCATGGAGGAAGGGCTCATCGCCACCTGCGCAGTCGTCGACCTGGAGGTGCTGTACAGCAGCCGCAACCCGGCCGAGTACGAGGCGATCCTCGAGGAGCGCCGCAGCCTCGATGCGGCACCCATCACGCCCGAGGTGATGGACGTGGCCGTCGGTCTCCAACACCAGCTCGCCCGTCGGGGACAACACCGTCTGGCGATCCCCGACCTCGTGATCTCCGCTGCCGCCCGAGCCGCTGGTCTGGTGGTGCTGCACTACGACGCCGACTTCGAGCGCCTTGCCGCCGCCGGTGGCGCCCCGCACGAATGGGTCGTGCCCCAGGGCACGATCTGATGTCACCGGCCCTTGGTAGGTTCGGACGGTGAACGACCCCGAGGTCATCGCCCCGGCCACTCGGTCGCCGAGCGCGCTCTTCGCCAGCTACCTCGACGAGCATGACGAGGCCGATGCCGAGGTGGCGGCCCTGTTCGCCGAGCTGCTCGACGAGGCCACGAGCGTGGAGGAGGACCGATGAGGCCCCTCGAGCTGGAGCTCGAAGGGTTCACGGCGTTCCGCGACCGCACCATCGTCGACTTCCGCGGGGTTGACCTCTTCGCGCTCTCGGGCCCCACCGGCGCCGGAAAGACCAGCGTGATCGACGCCATCACCTTCGCCCTCTACGGTGCGGTGGCGCGCCACCGCGAGCAGCGGCTCACGGCTGAGGTGATCAGTCAGGGTGAGGTCGAGGCGAGGGTGCGGCTCGACTTCACGATCGGGCCCGACACCTACCGCGTGGCCCGAACGGTCCGCGCAACGTCCGAGAGCATCGCCGTCACCCACGAGGCGCGCCTCGAGCGCCTCGGCCCGAACGGCGAGGGCGACGAGTGCCTTGCGGACGGTGCCGACGGTACGAGCGAGTCGGTCAGCACGCTGCTCGGGCTCACGTTCGAGCACTTCAACACCTGCGTCGTGCTGCCCCAGGGCGAGTTCGCCCGCTTCCTGCACGCAGAACCGGCGGTTCGCCAGGGGCTGCTCGTCGAACTCCTGGGCCTCGGCGTCTACGACCGCATCCGCGAGCTGGCCGAGGCGCGGTCGCGTGCCGCGAAGGTCGAGGTCGAGGCGACCGAGCGGCAACTCGCAGATCTGCCCCACGCCACGCCCGAAGCCCGCCGCGACCTCGATCGCCGTCTCGGCCTCCTGGGCAAGTTGACGAGCCGGATAGAAGAGGCGCAGCCCACGCTCGATGGTCTCGAGGCCGATGCCGTGCGGTCACGAGACGAGGCGGCGGGCGCGGCGGCGAGGTCGGCCCTGGTCGCAGGTTTGGCCGTCCCCGCCGATGCGGAAGCGGTGGGCCGCAAGTTGGCCGCAGCGACCCACGAGTGGAACGAGCAGACCGCCCTCGCCGAGGTGGCCGCCCTTGCCCTCGAACAGGCCACGGCGGCCTTCGACGACAGTGTCGACCGGGTCGGCCTCGAAGTCGCCGTTCGTGATCACGACGCCCGCGAGAAGGTCGCGAGCCGCCTGTTGGCCCTCGAGGCCGAGCAGGTGGCGACACGGACCGCGGAGGGCGAGGCCCGAGAAGCGTTGGCCCGTTCGGCCGCCGCGCTCGAGGTGGCGACGCGACAAGACCTGGCGCAGGCTTTGCTCGTCGACCTCGCGGTCGGCGAGCCCTGTCCGGTGTGCGACCAGCAGGTCCTCGCCCTTCCCGAGCACCGCCCGACCGACCTGGCCGGCACCGCCGCGGCACGCGAGCGCGCCGTTGCGGCGTCGGCGGAGGCGAGCGCCGACCATGCCGACAAGATCCGGGCACTCGACAGGACCGAGGTCATCCTGGCCGAGATCCGTGGCCAGTTGGCCGACCTCGACGAGGCGCTGGTGGGTCACCCGCCCATCGCCGTCGCCCGCGCGCAGCTGAGTGCCCACGTCCGGGCCGAGCGCGACCTCGCCAACGCCCGATCGGCCGATGGCGAGGCGCGAGACCGTCAGACCAAGGCGTCTCAGATCCTTGCCGGTCTGCAGCAGAACGAGCGCGACCTCCGTCGTCGCTTCGACGAGCAGCGCGACGCCCTCGCCGCCCTCACGCCACCTGTGGCGGTCGGCGACAGCCTGGCCGACGACTGGCGCGACCTGGTCGCGTGGGCCAGTGGGCAGCATCCCGAACTCGACGATCAGGTCAGCGCCGCGAACGAGCGGGCGCTCGGGGCGGACAAGGAGCGCGCCGAGTTGGTCGAGCGCATCGACGAGTTCTGTCGAGGGGTCGACATCGACCTCGCGGGGCGCGAGCCGTTGGTGGCCGCAGTCGAGGAACGGGCTCGGGTCGAGAGCCGGCTCCGTGCGCTCGACGAGGCGCTGGGTCGGCGCACCACGCTCGAGGCCACCCGTGCCGAGGCCGTGCAGATGGTCCGTGTGGCCGGGTCGCTGGCCACCCACCTGCGGCCCGACCACTTCGAGCGATGGGTCCTCGACGAGGCCCTCGATCGCCTCGTCGCCGCGGCCACCGCCAGGTTGGCGGAGCTGGCCGGCGGGGCGTACTCGCTCGCGGTCGACGAGCATCGCAACTTCGCGGTGATCGACCATGCCAAGTCCGGCGCTGTTCGCTCGGCCCGCACCCTCTCGGGTGGCGAGACGTTCCTCGTGTCGCTCGCCCTCGCGCTGGCGCTCGCCGACCAGATCGCCGGGCTCGCCACGGGCGGCACCGTCGAGCTCGAGTCGCTCTTCCTCGACGAGGGTTTCGCCAGCCTCGACCCCGGCACGCTCGACGCAGTGGCCGCCGCCATCGAGACGCTCGGCGCGCAGGGCCGGATGGTCGGTGTGGTCACCCACGTGCCGGGGCTGGCCGACCGTCTTCCGGTCCGTTTCGAGGTGCGGAAGGGGCCGTCCACGTCCACCATCGATCGGATCGTCGACTGAGGCTTCCCCCGGCAGGGTGGTGGCGACCGTGCGCACCGCTTGTAGCGTCCGACCGATGACCGGCGCAGCGGTGGTGTGCGAGGCGATCGAGCGCAGCTACGGCGACAACCTGGCCGTCGCGGGCGTGGACCTCGCGGTGCAGCACGGCGAGATCTACGGGTTTCTCGGGCCCAATGGCGCCGGGAAGTCGACGCTCGTGAAGGTGCTGTGCACCTTGATCGCGCCGACCGGCGGCTGCGCCAGGGTGCTCGGTCACGACGTGGCCACCGAGGCCGACCAGGTGCGCCTGCGGATCGGTGTGGCGTTGCAGGACGCAGCTCTCGACTTGAAGCAGACAGGCACCGAGCTCCTCAAGCTCCAGGGCCGGCTCTACGGGTTGACCAGGTCCGAGGCCGACCAACGCATGCACGAGGTGAGCGGCCTCATCGACATCGGCTCGGCTCTCGACCGCCCGATCGGCACCTACTCGGGTGGCATGAAGCGCCGTCTCGACCTTGCCGCGGCGCTGATCCACAATCCCGACCTGTTGTTCCTCGACGAGCCGACCACGGGTCTCGACCCGGTCAGCCGACTGGCCGTGTGGGAGGAGGTCCGCCGCCTCAACGACGCGCTCGGCATGACCATCTTCCTCACGACGCAGTACCTCGAGGAGGCCGACGAGCTCGCCGACCGCGTCGGCATCATCGACCACGGGAAGCTGGTGGCCGAGGGCACCCCCACGGCGCTCAAGCGGTCCATCGGCTCCGACGTCATCATCGCCCGAGTCGACGGCGATGCCGCCGCCGCCTGCGGTGCGGTCAAGGTCGTGGTGGGCGTGGAGAAGGCCGAGATCCACGGCGACACGCTCACCATCTCGACCGAGGACGGCCCGGCAACCCTGAGCCCCGTGGCGGTGGCGCTGAACGGCTGCGGCGTGCGGGTCAAGGAGCTCACGCTGCGCACGCCCACGCTCGACGACGTCTTCCTCGAGCTCACCGGCGGCCACATCGGGCAGGGCGAGAGCCTCGAGGAGGCGTCGTGAGCCAGCCGATACGGGCCCGCAGGGCCGGGTTCGCGTCCGACATGGTCGCCGTGGCCGGACGGGCCGTGCGGTCGATCCCCCGCGAGCCCGAATCGGTGATCCCTGCCCTGGTCGTCCCCGTCTTCTTCTTCGTCGTGAACATCGGGTCGCTGCAGGACGTCACCGAGGGGCTCGCTCCCGGCTTCGACTTCAAGGCCTTCCAGCTCCCGGTGGCCATCATCTTCGCAGTCACCGGCGTGTCGCGTGCCTCGACGCTCGTCACCGACATCCAGGACGGCTACTTCGACCGGCTCATCATCACCCCGGTGAGCCGGTCCGCCCTCCTTCTCGGGCTGATGGTGGCGGACTTCGTGCTGGTCGTCGCCCTGTCGATACCGGTGGTTGCGCTCGGCCTCGCGGTCGGGGTGCGCTTCGAGTCCGGGCTCCTCGGCATGGCGGTGTTCATCCTGATGGCCGGCCTCTGGGGGGTGGTGTTCACGGGCTTCCCCTACGCCATCGCCCTCAAGACCGGAAACCCCGCGGCGGTCAACGCCAGCTTCATCCTGTTCTTCCCGTTCGCGTTCCTCACCACGTCGTTCGTGCCCCAGGAGGCTCTCACCGGCTGGCTCTCCACGATCGCCGACTACAACCCCGTCACCTACCTGCTGGCGGGGCTGCGCTCGCTGATCTTCGTCGGCTGGGAGGCCGAGGCCCTCTTGAAGGGCCTCGGTGCGGTCGCGCTGGTGGGTGTGCTGAGCCAGTCGCTGGCGTTGGCGGCCCTCCGCGGCCGGGTCGCCCGCAAGTAGCCCGAGCGCTCAGGCGGCGAACACCTGGGCGCCGAGGAGCACGTCGCGCCCGACGCTGGGGTCGCCCTCGACCCGGTGGGTGATCTCGTCGGGCCCCAGCCGCTGCGCCGCCAGCCGGCAGAAGTCGACGACGTCGGCGACGAAGGTGGCGTCGGGCTCACCCGGCTCGGCGCCCACGGTGAGGGGCTGGAGCCATTCGCCGCCCCCGGCGCCGGTGAGCACCATGCGCACCGTGCGCCCCGAGTCGTCGATGCCGGCAAGGAGCAGACCGAGCGGAAGCGCGCGCACGGCGAGGTTCGACATCAGGCGGAGGCGGTCGGTCGCGGGTGCCTCGACGGCGCGGCCGATGGCCCGTCGGATGTCGTCGGCATGGGTCCAGACCTCGAAGATGCGGGTGCCGATCATCGATCGCACCGAGAGGTCGAGGCCGTGCAAGGTCACCCGCGTCGTCAGGCCATCCTCGCCGAGGGCGGCGAGGTGGGCCAGGTTGGCGTCGACCAGCCGCCGCCATTCGGCAACGGTGTCGGCGGGGTCGTCGCCGGCGTGGGCGGCGACGGTGGGCTCGGTCATTGCTCGGTGGTCGTGCTCGGTGCCCTCGGGTGCGACGAAGGCCACCTGTGGTGGCGGGGGATCAACCCCGAGTCGGTTGGCGACGTAGGCCTCGATGGCCAACAGGTGGGCGACGAGGCCGTGCACGGTGAAGCCGGTGACGGTCGGTGCCGCCCAGTCGGCGGGCGCGAGGGTGCCGAGGAGCGCGCTGAGTTCGTCCATCTGGCCGCGGTACGCGGCAATCGGCCCGCTGCCGCTGCCGCTGCCGCTCCCGCTGCCGCTGCTGGCAGTGCCGGGTGGCCGCCTGGCGAAGGCGGTCGCGAACGTGCGGGCGGCAAGGTCCGCGGGGGGCGCGCCGGCCTCGGTGGCTCCCAGCAGGCTCGCCGCCTCGAGGAGCTCGCCCACCAGCGTGAGCAGGTCGGGGTCGCGGGCCAGGTGCTGTTCGAAGGCGGCGCGCTCGTCGTCGCCGAGGGCATCGAGCACGTAGGCGCCTGACAGCTCGTGGGCTTCGGTGCTGGTCAGTTCCACTGGTTGATCCCTTCGGGGCCGAGGGCGGCGGCAAGCCGCTTGAGGGCGAGGCGCAGACGGGACTTCGCCGTGCCCTCGGGGATGCCGAGCACCTGGGCCACCTCGACGTAGGTCTTGCCCCCGAAGTAGGCGAGCTCGACGGCGTCGCGTTGCTCTGGCGGCAAACTGCGGACGGCGTCGCGGACACGCTGGGCGACGACCATCGACGTGGCGGCCTCGGCGATGTCGGGCGGCGTGTTGCCCGGGAGCGACGCCTGGCTGGCCTCATGGCGGCGAGCGGCGGTCTCGCGGCGCACCCGGTCGACCGCCCGGCGATGGGTGAGGACACCCAGCCACGAACGCATGGTGCCGCGTTCGGGATCGAAGGCGTGTGGCTTCTCCCAGAGGCTGACGAAGACCTCCTGGGTGACGTCTTCGGCCAGGGTGGCGCTGGCGGTCACCCGACGGGCCAAGCCATAGACGAACGACGAGAACTGCTCGTAGATCTCGACCAACGCGGTCTCGTCGCCGGCGACGAGACGCGTGCTCAACCCGGTCTCCCACCCGCCGACCGCGTCCTTGCGTTGCGTCATCGTCGAAACCGTAGTCATCGAGGGCTCTTCGTCTGCGCCCGGCGGCTCGGATCACCCCGGTACCATGGGGACGGTGACCGACACCAGCACCGAGACACACGCGCAGGACCCCGAGGAGGCTGCGGTGGTCCTGGCCGTCTCCGATACGGCGCTTGACCAGGTGCTGTCGCTCCGGGCCGCAGAGGAGGACGCCGAGTCCCTTGGCCTGCGGGTCGAGATCACCGGCACGGCCGGGGTCGAGTTCACCTACGACCTCTCGTTCGACCCCATCGCCGACGCCGACGTCTCGGCCGGCGACTCGGTGGTGCAGCAGGGTGATCTGGCGGTCATCGTGCCTGCTGGGAGCATCGACCGTCTGCGTGGGGCGACGCTCGACCTGCCCCGCAACGGCAGCGATGGCCTCGTCATGCGCAACCCGAACCGACCGAACCCGCTCGCCGGGATCGACCTCGACCTGAGCGGCGACGTGTCCGAGCGCATCGTCCAGTTGCTCGACCAGTCGGTGAACCCGGCGCTGGCGGCTCACGGGGGATACGCCAAGCTCGAGGGCGTCAAGGGCGACGTCGCCTACGTCACCATGGGCGGGGGGTGCCAGGGGTGCGCGGTCAGCGCGGTCACGCTGCGCGAAGGCATCGAGGTGGCCATCCTGGAGGCCATCCCCGAGATCACCAAGGTCGAGGACGCCACCGATCACACCGCGGGCGACAACCCCTTCTACTGATCCGGCGGTTCGTCCGACCGTCACCCCCGATCGACGTGACGGATGTCACTGGCTATGATGATCCCCTCGTCCTCTCCTGGGGGCGACTGGGGGGAGAGGCCCGGGAAGCGCCTTTGCGGCTGCTCCCGGGCCTCGTCGCGCCGTGGTCGCGGACGCTCAGCCCAGCGCGGCGAGCGACCGTCGAACCTCGCCCACGATCCCGTCGGGGTCGAGGCCCAGGTCGGCCAGGATGGCATCGGGTTTGCCGTGGGCCAGGTACGCCGACGGAACACCGAGCACCCGCACGGTCGGCGGATCGGCGCCCAGGGTGCGGTCGGCCACCTGGTCGGCGACCGACGAGCCGATGCCACCGTCGCGCAAGCCGTCCTCCACGGTGACCACGAGACGGTGTGCAGCAGCGTCGTCCAGCAGGATCGGGTCGAGGGGCTTCACCACTCGAGGGTCCCAGACGGTGGCACTGACGCCCTCACCGGCCAGCGCTTCGGACGCGGCCTCGCAGGCCGCCAGCATCTTGCCGACCCCGACGAGGCAGACGGTGGAACCGTCGCCCTCGCGCACCTTCCGCGCCCGCAACCCGTGCCCGACCTCGGCGGGGGTGACGGTCGGCGCCGCGGTCTTCGCCCAGCGGATGGTCACCGGCCCGTCGGTGATGTCGAGGGCGTCGTGCAGCATCACGCCCAGCTCCTGGTAGGACGACGGCGCGAGCACCGTCATGCCGGGAACCTTCGTGCAGAGGACCATGTCGAGGATCCCGTGGTGCGAGGGACCGTCGTCGCCGGTGATGCCGGCGCGATCGAGACAGAAGATCACGGGCATGCCGTGCAGGCCCACGTCGAGGTTCAGCTGGTCGAACGCCCGGCTGAGGAAGGTCGAGTAGATCGCGCACACCGGGCGGAGGCCGCCCATGGCCATGCCCGCCGCCATGGTGACCGCGTGCTGCTCGGCGATGCCCACGTCGATGCACCGGTCACCGAAGCGCTCGCTGAAGGGAAGCAACCCGGTCGAATCAGGCATCGCGGCGGTGATGGCGACCAGCTCGGGATGCTCGTCGGCCTCCTTGATCAAGGCCTCGGTGAAGGCGGCGGTGTAGCTCCCCGGCTTCACCCCGCCGATGTCGTGCATGTGCTTGATGGGGTCGTCCTCGGCCGGGGCGTGGCCCTTGCCCTTCTGGGTGATCACGTGGACCACCACCGGTCCGTCGTCGAGCTCGGCGGCGTTGCGCAGGGCACGTTCGAGGCCTTCGATGTCGTGGCCGTCGAAGGGGCCCGAGTAGCGGACGCCCAGGTTCTCGAAGAAGGCCGGCGGCTCCCACATCTCGCGGACCGCGGCCTTGGTGGCCTCGACGGCCCGCTCGAGGCGCTCGCCCACGATGGGCATGTCGTGCAACAGCCGCTCGACCCGGGCCTGTCGTCGCAGGTAGGACGGGTTGAGGCGCAGACGGGCCAGGCTCTCTCCGAGGCGGGAGACCGTGGGCGCATAGGACCGGCCGTTGTCGTTGAGGATGATGATGACGTTCCGGCCGCTGTGGCCCAGGTTGTTCAGGCCCTCGAAGGCCATGCCGCCGGTCATCGAACCGTCGCCGATCACCGCCACGATCTGGCGGCGCTCGTCACGGTCGACCCCGTCGCCGCGGTCGGGGCCAGGGCCGAGGGTGCCCGAGTCGCGGGCGGTGGCGAGGCCGTGGGCGTAGGACAGGATCGTGGACGCGTGGCTGTTCTCGACCCAGTCGTGCGGCGACTCGCTGCGGCTGGGGTACCCCGACATGCCGCCCGCCTTGCGCAGGGTGGCGAATTCGGCCTGGCGGCCGGTGACGATCTTGTGGACGTAGGCCTGGTGGCCGGTGTCCCACAACAAGATGTCGTGCGGTGAGTCGAACACTCGGTGCAATGCCAGCGTGAGCTCGACCGCTCCGAGGTTCGAACCGAGGTGACCGCTCCCGGCCCGGTCGACGGCCTCGACGATGAACTCGCGGATCTCGGCGGCCAGCGCGTCGAGCCCGTCGTAGGTGAGCGGGCGCAGGTCGGACGGGCCCTGGATGAGTTCGAGCATGCGCACTGAACGCTACACGGGGCTTTCGGCTTCGACGATGGCGGCAGCGTGCCGACGCTCGTTGAAGCGCGTGAGCCGTGAGCCGAGCAGGTAGCCGACCGCGAGGATGAGCGCTCCCCCCGCGGCATCGAGCCAGTAGTGGTTGGCGGTGACCATGATCGCGAACAGGGTGAGCCACGGGTAGGCCGCCACCGCGACCTTCGCCGCCGGCGACTTCACGTGTCGGTACAGCACCAGGAAGCACCAGGAGGACCAGGCGAAGTGCAGGCTGGGCATCGCCGCGAACTGGTTCGAGACCCGTGACATGGCACCGGAGTCGAACGACCAGAGCCCCCCGATGGTGGCGAGCGAGTCGGTGAACCCGTAGTGGGCGCAGGCCCCGAACGGACCACAGCTGTCGAGCAGCCGGGGCGGCATGAGGGGGAAGAGGCTGAACCCGATGAGGGCGAGGCCGGTCGTGAAGGCCAGCGTGTTGCGCCAGAGCTGGTACCGGCCCGGGTACTGGCGGTACGTGTGCACCATGGCGAAGATGGTCACCACGAAGTGGAAGGTGCCGTAGTAGATGTTCCAGAACTGCATGAAGCGGCGATGACCCAGGAAGACCTGCTGGATGCTCTCCTCGTGGAACAGCCCGATGGCGCGCTCCATCGCGATCAGCGCCTTGGCGTTGTTGAAGGCGTGCTCCACCCCCACCGTGGCCGAGCCGAACTTGTTCCGGATGTACGAGTAGACGAAGTAGAAGGCGAGCGCATAGAGGACCTCGCGCCACCAACGGAGGCCGAGCCGGTCTCTGATGGCCTGGGCGGCCGTGCCATCGCTCACGCGGCGACCCGCGCCTGGCGCGTGGCGTTCCTCGGCCCGCCCATGGCGAAGGACGGGGCCCCGGCCAGGCTGGCCACGAGGTTCAGCAGGTACAGCACCAGCCCGAACGCGATGGCCTGCTCATTCGGCACCCCGAGGGGGTGGAGGAAGAGCACGAACGCGCCTTCTCGGATACCGAGGCCCGAGATGCCGATGGGGAGCACCTGCGCGATGAGCACGGCGGGCAGGAAGACGAGGAGGGCGGTGAAGCCGACGTCGTCGGCGATGCCGATCGCGTGCGACGCCATCAGCGCGGCCAGCACCAGGACCAGTTGGTAGGCGAGGCCGGCGACGAGCACGTGGGCTGCGGCCGCCGGGTGGTGCCGCAGGCGGTCGAGGCCCAGGTGGACCGCACCGGCGAACCGGCGCCAACCGTCACGGTCGGCGAAGCGGCCCCCCACGTGCTGGTTGCCGACGGCGACCAGCAACACGACGAGTCCCAGCAGCGTGGCGACGGCCACGGCGACGGCGACATGGGTGGCCGCTCCCAGGTCGCGCAGGCCCGGGTTCAGGACGAAGCCGAACAACGTCATGATCGGGAGCACGACCCAGCCGGTCATCCGCTCGAGCACCACCGACGCGAACGTTCCGGGCGACTCACCGTTCTCACGTGAGAGCCGCGACACCCGCACGACATCGCCTCCGATGGTGCTGGGGAGGGCGTTCGAGACGAACTGGCCGGCGAAGTAGTACGGCACGAGGTGGCGGAGCGGTCCTTCGAGGTCGAGGGCGTGGAGCACCTGCTGCCAGCGCACGGCCGACATCACGATGCTGATGACGGTGAGCAGGGCGGCCCCACCGAGCCAGGCGAAGGTCGCGGGCGACCACTCCGGCACCAGTTCACGCAGGCTGAAGTCGGGTATGCGCGAGAAGAGGAAGCCGAGCATGAGGACGCTCGCCAGTATTCGCACCGGGAGCACCCAGCGTCGTTGAGCCTTCTTGGGGTCCTCTTCCACGTGTCCTCAGCGCCACCGGTCCTCTGCACCACCGGAAAGTAGGGTAAGTGTAGGTGTGGGTCGCCTCGGTCGACCCTCAAGGTCGGTGCCTGGCTGGTCGATCTCGCCCTGACCAGAGGAGGTCCTGATGTCCGCCAGGTTGCGTACGAGTGGTTTGGCCCTGGCCGCGGCCCTGGCCGTGGCCCCCGGCCTGACGGCCTGCGGCGGAGGTGTCGACGACTCCGGCACCGAGGTGCGGGCAGGCGCGGCGTCGGGCGTCACCGACGACTCGACCGCGTCGTTGCTGATTGGGGCGGGGCAGCGGACGAGCGACGCCGAGACCGGTCGATACGAGATGACGATCGCGGGCGGCCCTGGCGAGCCGGCCGACGGCGGGGCCACCGACTTCCGGGCGACCGGCGAGTTCGCCGACGGTGGCGCCCGGGTCCACCTCGCCTTCGACGGGCCGCCGGGGGCCGGGTCGACCGAGCAGACCATCATCGACGGCGTGGCCTACGTGTCCTTCGGGGACACGTGCACGAGCGCCGATCTCTCGGACCTCCTCGGCGACACGGCCGCCACGGGCGCCACCGACCCTTCCGCACTGTTGGACCTGCTCGGGGGTGTGGGCGACGGTGTCACCGAGGAGGGCCGCGAGGACGTGCGGGGGGTGGCCACCACCCACCTCTCCGGCACCTACACCACACGGGACGCCCTCGACGCCGCGATCGGCGACCAGGCCGACACCCTCGAGGACGCGGTCGGCTCCTTCTCCGACGAGATGCTCGATGCGGAGTTGGCCGTGGACGTCTTCGTGGACGACGACGGACTCCTCCGACGCGTCGAGATCGAGACCCCCGGTGGCTCGGCCGCCGGGGCCGAGGTTCCCTCCTCCTTCACCACGATCGACTACTTCGACTTCGGCGCCGACATCGACATCGTGGCTCCGGCGGGCTGCGATGCCCTGCCCACGATCCCCGGCGTCACCGACGGCGTCGAGGGCCTCGGCGGCAGCCTCCCTGATCTCGGTGGCCCCGAACTCGACCAGCAGTTGCAGGATCTGTGCGACCAGGCCGCCGACACCCTCGCCGACCTCCCCGCCGAGGTCCGGTCGCAGGTGGAGGAAGAGATGACCGCCGTGTGTGACGCCGGAGGCACCACCAACTGACGGTGGGGTGGCCTCGTAGACTCCCGGCCAGGACACCGGCAGGGGAGGCAGGTCGTGGACGTTCGCATGATCCAGGTGGGTGAGGTGACCCTCGCGGTCGCCGAATCGGGACGAGGTGGCCACCCGCTGCTCCTACTGCACGGGTTCACGGGCGCCAAGGAGGATTTCACGCCGTGGCTTGACGCGCTGGCGGCGAGCGGGTTCCACGCAGTGGCCCCCGACCATCGGGGGCACGGTGCCAGCGACAAGCCCGACGACGAGGCGGCCTACTCGTTCGACGTGTTCGCCGGCGACACCCTCGCCCTGGCCGACGTGCTGGGCTTCGAGCACTTCCACCTGATCGGCCATTCGATGGGGGGCATGATCGCCCAGCACGTGGTGCTGGCCGCCCACGACCGCGTCGAGTCGTTGGTGCTGATGGACACCGGCCACGGCACCGTCGAGATGGATCCCGAGCTGGTCTCGTGGGGGCTCGACCTCGTGCGGGCCGAGGGCATGGACGCCCTGGCCGACGTGCTCGTGTCGATCGAGGGCCCCCTGTACACCGAGGCGTACCAGCGGCTGATCGACTCGGACCCCGAGCACGAGGCGTACGGCGAGCGCAAGCTCCGCGCGTCGTCCGGCGCCATGTACGCCGCCATGGGCAGTGCCCTCGTCGCCGACCACGACCGTCTCGACGCCGTGGCCTCCTTCGCGATGCCCACGCTGGTGGTGGTGGGCGACGAGGACGCACCCTTCATCGGCCCCTCTGAGCGCCTGGCGGCGGCGATCCCGTCGGCCGAGCTCCACGTGGTGCCGCAGGCCGGCCACTCGCCGCAGTTCGAGAACCCGCCCGCCTGGGAGAAGGCCGTCTTCGGCTTCCTGGAGGCCCAGACCGGCGGGCACCCGGACGGCGTGCCCGAGCCATGAAGGGCCACGGCGGCGACCTCGCCCTCGCCGCGCTCACCCCCTTCGGGGTCGACACCCTCTTCACGCTCTCGGGCGGCCACGTCTTCCCGCTCTACGACGCCGCGGTGAAGACGGGCGTGCGCATCCTGGACGTCCGCCACGAGCAGACCGCCACGTTCGCCGCCGAGGGTGTGGCCAAGCTCACCCGCAAGCCGGGGGTCGCGGTGCTCACTGCCGGCCCTGGTGTCACCAACGGCGTCAGTGCGGTGACGACTGCGAACTTCAACGGGTCGCCGCTCGTGGTGCTCGGTGGGCGCGCGCCCCAGGCCCGGTGGGGGTCCGGCTCGCTGCAGGAGTTCGACCACGTGCCCGTGCTGGCGCCCATCACGAAGCACGCGTCCACCGTCACCGCGACTTCCGCCATGTGCCGCGACGTGCACCATTCCGTCGTCACCGCACTCACCCCCCACCAGGGCCCGGTCTTCCTCGACCTGCCCCTCGACGTGGTGTTCGGCGAGGCCGAGGCCGACGTGCCCGATGCGGTCGGACCGGTGGTCGTCGAGCCCGACGCCGACGAGGTCGCCCGGGCCGCGGCCCTCATCGCAGGTGCAGAGCGCCCCGCGGTCATCGCAGGGAGCGATGTCTACTGGGGTGGAGCGTGGGAGGCGTTGCGCGCGTTCGTCGGGGCGTTGCGTGTGCCCACGTTCCTGAACGGCCTCGGCCGGGGATGCCTCCCAGCCGACCACGAGCTCGCGTTCAGCCGCACCCGCGGTCTGCTCAAGACCGAGGCCGACGTGGTGGTGGTGGTCGGCACGCCGCTCGACTTCCGCCTGTCGTTCGGCTCGTTCGGCGACGCCCAGGTCGTCCACGTCGTCGACACGCCGGCGGGTCGGGCCGGTCACGTGGCGACGGCGGCCTCGCCGGCCGGCGACCTGCCCACGATCCTGTCTGCGTTTGCCGACTGGGCCGGTCCGCGGGCCGACCACGAGCCGTGGATCGGCCGCCTGCGCGACGCCGAGAACGCGGCGCTGACCGCCGACGAGCCGCTGCTGGCGTCCGCCGCCGGCCCGATCAGGCCCACCCGCATCTACGGCGAGCTGCGGTCACGGCTCGACCGCGACGCGGTGGTGGTGTGCGACGGCGGCGACTTCGTCTCGTACGCCGGCAAGTACATCGACTCCTACGAGCCGGGGTGCTGGATGGACCCCGGGCCCTACGGGTGCCTGGGCACCGGGCTCGGCTACGCCATCGCGGCACGGGTCACCCATCCGGGCCGCCAGGTCGTGCTGCTCCTCGGTGACGGGGCATCGGGGTTCTCGCTGATGGACGTCGACACGCTCGTACGCCACCGGCTGCCGGTCGTCATGGTCATGGGCAACAACGGCATCTGGGGGCTCGAGAAGCACCCCATGCAGATGCTCTACGGCTACGACGTGGCCGCCGACCTGCAGCCGGGTTGCCGCTACGACCGGGTCGTGGCCGCTCTCGGCGGTGCCGGCGAGGTGGTCGAACGGGCGGCGGACATCGGCCCGGCATTGGATCGGGCCTTCGCGTCAGGGGTGCCCTACCTGGTGAACGTCCTCACCGATCCGACGGACCAGTACCCCAGGACGTCGAACCTGGGGTAGCGGCGGCGAGCCTCTTCGGCACGGAGCGTGAGAGCCGCGTCGCTGCCGGACCCCGATTCCGCGCTGTTCCGCCCGCGATGCGCCGTTCGAGAGTTCGGATAGGCGCCGGACAGCGGTGGCTCCGGTCAGATGCCTCCGCCGACTCCCGATGGGACACGCCCGCCGTTGTTCGGCCGCCCGTGTGGCCGGCGAGTGCGGTGCCGGTTCGCCTCCCGGCGCCGGAGGTTGGCTGTCAGTGGTGCTCGGTACGTTCGGTGGATGGACGTGTTCGCCCATCTGCCCGAGCGCATCGAGCTCGATCTCGGCGAGGTTGCGGTCCTCTTGGCGGCACTCGACCGGGGAGTCGAAATCGCCACGGATGACGATGTGCGGCTGTTCGATGACGGCGTCGAGATGCTGACGGCCAAGCTCTGGCCCGAGCTCGGCGACCTGTTGGGAGGGGAGTAGCATGAAGGTCGTGGCGTACGAAGGGCTCACCTCGGTGGAGGCCGCTCGGCGGCTCGGCATCACCCCCGAGGAGGTCTATCGCCTGCTCTTCGCCGGCGAGATCGACGGCGGACCGGACGCGCGGGGCCACGTGCGCTTCCCCGAAGCCGAGATCGAGCGCATCGCGGCAGAGAAGCTCCCCGCTTCATGACCGTCCTCGCTGTCATCACGTAGGTCCGGTGTACGGACTTCGATGCTGCGTTCCTGGTCGAGCTGACGCTGATCCAGGTCTGCATCGGCGAGAACGAGATGGTCCTCGGCTTCACCGATGAGCGCCATCCGTCTGGCATCGTGACCGCGGACGTTGTCGTCGGCCACCGAAGCGAGACGGTGCGTCAGGTCGACGCCAGAACGGCAGGAACCGGGCTCCTCACCTTCCCGGGGCGGCCGACAACTGCGGCGGTGGGGCACTGATGGCGCCCTGCACCCGGACTTCGGGGACGAGTGCATCGAGATCTTCGACGTCTGGCAGCACGACGAGAGCTCTGTGATCGAGGCGGCCGACCAGACGGTGGTCGTCTGAGCGACTGGGGCGATGGATCAATCGCTACGGGGTCGAGGAACCTCCGGGAATCAGGCGCCGGCGGCCTTCTCCATGAAGCGCTCGAGATCGACGATCACGCGGGTGATCTTGCCGGCGGCCACCAGGCCGCGGGCATCGTTGACGGACACCGTGAAGGTGACCCGCCGGCCGGCGAAGCTCTCGAGCGTGGACTCGCAGACCACGGACTGGCCAACGGGTGTGGGCGCGAGGTGGTCGAGTTGGATGCGCATGCCGACGGTCGTGCATCCCTCCGGGAGGTGCCCTTGCACCGCCTTCACCGACGTCTCCTCGCACAGCGCCACGACGCGTGGGGTGGCGAGAACGGCCACGTTGCCCGAGCCGATGGCGATGGCCGTGTCGGCGTCCGTGACGGTGAGCTCGACCTCGGCGGAGAGTCCGGGATGCAGAGGCACGCCGGTACGATAAGCACCCATTTGCCGGTGGGCCAACACCCGATCGACGCCCTCGAACCCGGCCGACCATCACCGGAGGCTCCAGCGTGCTCGATCAGGCAGTAATCCAGCGGACGATCGGGGCCGCGCTCCGCACGGGCGGCGACTTCGCCGAGATCTTCGTGGAGGACAAGCGCTCGTCGTCGGCGGTTCTCGATGACGGCAAGGTCGAAGAGCTCACGTCCGGTCGTGACCGGGGCGCCGGCATCCGGGTGGTCGTGGGTGAGACCACGGGTTTCGCGCACACCGCCGACCTCTCCGAGGAGGGACTGCGTACGGCGGCCGAGGCGGCAGCGGCAGCGGCCCGCGGCGGCACCGGTGGCACCCGCATCGTCGACCTCACCCGCCACACGGCCCCTCGCCCCAACGAGGTGGCCATTGCGCCCGCCGATGTGGCCAAGGCCACCAAGGTCGAGCTGCTCACCCGGGCCGACCAGGTGGCACGCGAGCAGGGGTCGGCCATCACCCAGGTGATGGCCCGCTACGGCGACAGCCACCGAAAGATCCTGGTGGCCAACAGCGACGGCCTGCTCACCGGCGACGACCAGGTGAAGACGCTCTTTTCCGTGTCGTGCGTGGCGGTGGGCGACACGGGCATGCAGACGGGGCGCGAGAGCGTCGGCCACACCGTCGGCTTCGAGCTGTTCGACCAGTACGACGTGGAAGACCTCGCCCGGCGCGCCGCCGAGCGGGCACTCACGAAGCTCAACGCCCGGCCGGCCCCCAGCGGCACCCTGCCGGTGGTGATCGGCAGGGGCGGCGGCGGGGTGCTGTTCCACGAGGCCTGCGGCCACGGGCTCGAGGCCGATCTGGTGGCCAAGAGCGCGTCGGCGTTTGCGGGCAAGCAGGGCGAGCTTGTCGCCAGCCCGCTCATCACCCTGGTCGACGACGGCACCATCGCCGGCGAGTGGGGCTGCTTCGCCATCGACGACGAGGGCCGGCCCGCCCAACGCAACACCCTCATCGAGGACGGCGTGCTCACCGACTACATGTGGGACTTCCTGCGGGCCCGCAAAGAGGGCCGTGCGAGCTCCGGCAACGGTCGGCGCCAGAGCTACCAGCACCTGCCCATGGTGCGGATGACCAACACGGTGATCACCAACGGCGACACCGATCCGGCCGACATCATCAGCTCCACCGACTCGGGCGTCTACGTGGCCCAGCTCGGCGGTGGCCAGGTGAACACCGCCACGGGTGACTTCGTGTTCGGGATGACCGAGGCCTATCTCATCGAGAACGGTGAGGTGACGGACCCGATCCGTGAGGGCAACCTCATCGGCAACGGGCCCGAAGTGCTCACCAGGGTCGACGCGCTCGGCAATGACTTCGCCATGGGTTCGCCCGGCATGTGCGGCAAGGACGGCCAGGGCGTGCCGGTCGGTGACGGTGTCCCCACCCTTCGGGTGACCGCCCTGACTGTCGGCGGCACCGCGGCATGAGGCCGAGGATCGAGGCCGGGGCCCGAGCGGCCCGGCGAAGCCAGGAGCGGGGAACATGAGGCCGAGGATCGAGGCCGGGGCCCGAGCGGCCCGGCGAAGCCAGGAGCGGGGAACATGAGGCCGAGGATCGAGGCCGGGGCCCGAGCGGCCCGGCGAAGCCAGGAGCGGGGAACATGAGGCCGAGGACCGAGGCCGGGGCCCGAGCGGCCCGGCGAAGCCAGGAGCGGGGGACATGAGGCCGAGGATCGAGGCCGGGGCCCGAGTGGCCCGGCGAAGTCAGGAGCGGGGAACATGAGCAGCTCGCCTGACCTGCTCGACGTGGGCGACCGGGTCGTGGCCCTCGCCCGCGAGGGCGAGCAGGTCGAGGCCGTGGTCGTGCACTCGCGCGACACCGAGGTGCGTGTCTACGAGGGCGAGATCGAGTCGTTGGCGTCTGCCGAGACCCAGGGCGTCGGCGTTCGGGTGGTGGTCGACGGCCGTCAGGGGTTCGCCTACGCCGGCACCCTCGACGGCGAGGTGCTGGCCGAGACCCTCGCCGAGGCGCGTGACAACGCGGCCTTTGCCACGCGCGACGAGTTCAACGGCCTCGCCGGGCCCGACGGTGTGGACGGCGCCGAGCTCGACCTGTTCCGACCGGGCCTCGGCGCCGTGCCCACCGACGCCAAGGTCGAAATGGCCGTAGAGCTCGAGCGGGCGGTGAAGGCCGCCGACCCCCGGATCACCGGTGTCGAGTCGGCCGAGTACGTGGACTCGCTGGCGGACGCCGCGGTGGTCACGAGCACCGGCATTCGCACCAGCGGCCGTGAGACGGCCTGCTACGTGGCCGCCTACGTCCTCGCCGAGGAGGCGGGCGACACCCAGACCGGGTTCGGCTTCTCGGTCGGACGCGAGCCCGGTGACCTCGACGTGGGCAGGGCCGCGGCCGACGCCGCCGATCGGGCCACCCGCATGCTGGGCGCCACCAAGCCCGGCAGCGGGCGGGTCGCCGTGATCCTCGATCCGTATGTCACCGCCCAGTTCCTCGCCATCCTGGGCTCCACGCTCAGCGGCGAGGCGGTGTTGAAGGGCCGCTCGCTCTTCGCCGACCGGATCGGCGACGCGGTCGCCGCCCCGCCGTTCACCCTCGTGGACGACCCCACCGAGCAGCGCGCGTTCACGGCCACCCAGACCGACGGCGAGGGCCTGGCCACCCGTCGCAACACCCTCATCGAGGGCGGCACGCTCCGCCAGTTCGTGCACAACACCTACACCGGGCGCCGATCGGGCACGGCGTCCACGGGCTCGGCCATCCGTGGTGGCTTCAAGGCCACGCCCGGCGCCGGGTGCCAGGCCGTGAGCCTGCTTCCCGGCGATCAATCGCAGGACGAGTTGATCGCCCGGGTCGGCGACGGGTTCCTGGTGCAGACGGTGTCGGGCCTCCACTCGGGGGTCAACCCGGTCAGCGGCGACTTCTCCACCGGTGCCGAGGCCCTCCGGATCGTCGATGGGTCCGTTGGCGAGCCGCTGCGCGAGTTCACCATCGCATCCACGATCCAGAAGATGCTCCACGACGTGGTCGCCGTGGGCAACGACCTCGAATGGCTGCCCATGAGCGCCGCCGGGGTCAGCCTGGTGATCGCCGACGTCACCATCTCGGGCGCGTGACCGGAGGGCTCCTGGCCCTCGCTGAGCGGGTGGTGGCGCAGGCCCGGCACGGCGAGCAACTCGAGTGCTACGTGGCCCGGAGCAGCGGCACGTCGGTGAAGGCCTACCGGGGCGAGGTCGAGTCGCTCACCCAGGCCGATGCCTTCGGGTTGGGCATCCGGGTGATCGTCGACCACCGTCAGGGCTTCGCCCACGCCGGCTCGCATGCCCCCGACGTGATCGCCGACACGTTGGCCGAGGCACGCGACAACGCGGTGTTCGGCGCTCCCGACGAGTGCAACGGCCTCGCCGCGCCCGACGGCGTGGTCGTGGTCGAACAGGACCTGTGGCACCCGGCGCTGCTCGAGGTCTCCACCGCCCAGAAGGTCGAGCTCGCCATCGAGCTGGAACGGCTCGTCCTGGGGGTGGACCCGCGGGTCGGGTCGGTTCGTGCCGCCGGCTATGGCGACTCGTCGGGAGAGGCCGCCGTGGCCACGAGCACGGGCATCGCCGTCGAAGGGCGCAGCACCTACTGCAGCGCGTCGGTGTCGGCCCTCGCGACCGAGGGCGACGAGACGCAGATCGGGGGCGGGGTCGACGTGGGTCGCGAGCCCGGCGACCTCGACCTGTCGAAGGTCGCGGCCGACGCCGTCGAGCGTGCCACGAGGATGCTCGGTGCCTCGCCGGCCCCGTCGCAGCGCCTCACGGTGGTGTTCGAGCCCCGCATTGCCGCCACCCTTTTGGCGCTGGTGGGCGGCACCCTCACCGGTGAGCGGGTGCTGAAGGGACGATCACCCTTCGCCGACCGTGTCGGTGAAGCCATCGCGTCACCCGTGCTCACCCTCGTCGACGACCCCACCGACCCCCGGTCGATGGCTGCCGACAGCCACGACGGTGAGGGACTGGCCTGCCGCCGGAACCCCCTCATCGTCGACGGTGTGCTCGACCGCTTCCTGCACAACAGCTACACCGGACGGCGGGCCGCCCGGGCGTCCACCGGCTCGGCCGTGCGTGGTTCTCGCAGCACCCCCGGCGTGGGGTGCCAGGCGCTCGCCGTGCTGCCTGGGGACCAGTCGCTCGACGAGCTCGTGGCCGGCGTCGACCGCGGCCTGCTCGTGCAGTCAATGAGCGGCATCCACTCGGGGGTCAACCCGGTGAGCGGCGACTTCTCGGTGGGCGCCGAGGGCCTGATGATCCGAGACGGGGCCAAGGCCGAGCCGGTGCGTGAGGTCACCCTCGCCTCCACCCTCCAGCGCCTGCTGCTGGGGGTGTCGGCGGTGGGTGCCGACCTCGAGTGGTTACCAGGCGGCACCGGGAGCGCCACCCTCGTGATCGACGACGTGTCCCTTGGTGGCCGTTGAGCGAGCGTCGTCCGAGGCCTCGCCGGACCGGTGCCGCTGTCCGTCAGCCCGAGGTCGAGAGCGCGAGGGTGATGGTGGCCTGCGTGAGTGCGGTGGCGACCAGCGGGGCCTCGGCGTCCCGGACCGCAACCGTGACGGTCTCGTCGCTCACGTCGACGACCTTGGCATCGCTCGCGACGACCCGGGTGGACCCGTCGCCGTCCGGAGGCTGCACGCCCCCCGTCTGGCCGCTGCCCTCGACCGGCGTGCCGGCGGCGGGGGTGGGGGCGGTGGGTGTGGGGGCGGTGGGTGTAGGGGCGGTGGCGAAGCCCGCCGTCGCCAGCACGTCGACCAGGTCGCCGACCGCCACTCGGAGCCCGCCGGTGCCCGTGGGCACGGCCATGGCGAGGGTGCCGCGCGGCAGGAGCGCGGCAATGCCCCGGAGGCCTTCGGGGGCGAGGCGTTGGGCCAGAAGCGCCTCACCGGGATAGAGCGGCGACAGCACGGTCTGGCCGACGGGCGGGGAGGACAGCGCGCCGTCGGGCACGAAGGCACGCGGCACCCGCACGAGTCGGACGCTACCGGCGACCACCTCGTCACCCGCCCCGAGGGCACGGTTCGCGACCACCACCGGTCGGAGCCCGCCGTAGCGCGCCGAGGCGTGCTCGGCGCGGGCGGTGAGGCCCCCGATCACCGTCGCGGTGGTGAGGGCGACGAGCGCGGATACGAGCCAGTAGAGGATGGGGCGACGGCGCAGCGCGAGCCGGGAGAGCAACAGGGACTGGTGGCGCATGAGCGCCTCCTCACGGTGGGACCGACGTGAGGGGGAAGTCCGCCCAGCATAGGAGGGGTCCCAGCGGTCGAGGGTCCTGGTGCCGACTCCGTGATGGCGTCGGGAGCTGCCACACTTTCGGACTTGTCGGATTCACGCGAGCCGTACGCCACCAACTCCGATCGGCAGCCGGCCCCGCCTTCCGACGGATCGTGGCGACGGGAGGTCCTCCACAACGCCCTGGTCATCCTCGGCCTGTCCGGCATGGCGATCACGCAACCCCTCCTGGACCTCTTCGGCAAGAACGCCGAGTACTTCGTCGTCGGGCGCCTGACGCGCACCGAGATCATCGCGGTCGGTCTGGTCGCCGCCTTCGCCGTGCCGGCGGTCCTGATCCTCGTGGAGCTCGCGCTCTACCGGTTCCGGCGCACGGCCGGGGTGGTGTTCCATGGCGCTGCAGTCGCGCTCCTGGGTGCGGCATTCGGTGGTGGCATCGCCCGTCACCTGACTGCCCAATCCAGCGTCGTCACGGGCCTTCTCATGGTCCTGAGCGGCGCGCTCGTGCTGTGGGGCGCGCTCCGTGTGCCGAGTGCGAACCTGGTCATGCGGTACCTGGCGGTCACCCCCGTGCTGTTCCTCGCCGTCTTCCTGTTGTCGTCGGCGTCGTCCCGCCTCGTCCTCTTCGAGCGGGAAGCAACCGCGGCCGGGGGCGTGCGGGTGGGGACCCCCGCTCCCATCGTGATCCTGCAGATGGACGAGCTCCCCCTCGCCTCACTCCTGACGACGGACGGCCGAGTCAACCGCGACCGCTTTCCGAACTTCGCGCGGCTGGCTGACGGGTCCACCTGGTACCGCAACGCGCTCTCGGTCTCAGGCGACACCACCCAGAGCGTGCCGTCGGTCGTCACCGGCCTCATCCCGAGGCAGGGGGCGCTGCCCACTTCGGCCGACTACCCCGAGAGCCTCTTCACCCTGTTGGGGGGCCTCTACGCGGAGGACGTGCTGGAACCGATCACCGACCTGTGCCCGCCCAGTGTCTGCGAGGAGGCACAAACCGGGACGACGAGCACCGAGCGGGTCCGGACCGCGCTCGGTGATGCGGCCGTGGTGTACGGGCATCTCGTCCTTCCCGAAGATCTCCGTGCGAGCCTGCCGCGTGTCAACGATTCCTGGGGTGGCTTCCTGACCGGAGCCGCCGAGCCGCCGGCTGGCAGGTCGAGTGGATCGCCAGGACAGAGCAGTGGGGGTGACCCGTTCGCGCAGTGGGGTGAGGCCAGCCCGGAGGAACAGACGCCGCAGGGTCAGGCGGGCAGCCTCGGGCGCTGGATCGCACGGATCGGGACGGACCGGGCCCCGCACCTGTCCTACGCGCACACCGTTCTGCCCCACCAACCCTGGGTCATGACGCCGGCCGGTGGCCATCACTCGGATGCCGGACCGATACCCGGTCTCGATGCCGACGGTCTCTGGAGCGCGGACGAGTTCGCGGTCCGCCAGGGCCAGCAACGGCACCTGCTCCAGGTCGGCTTCATCGACACCTTGCTCGGTCGGATGATGGACCAACTGCAGCAGACCGGCATCTGGGAGGACGCGGTGGTGGTCGTGGTGGCCGATCATGGGGTGGCGTTCACCCCGGGGCGCAACGACCGAGTGGCGGGGGCCGAGGAGACCCTGCACGAGATCTACAACGTGCCGCTGTTCATCAAGTATCCGGGCCAGCGAGCCGGTCGCCTCGATGAGGGCGACGCCCGCCTCATCGACGTGATGCCGACCATCGTGGATGCGCTCGACGTGAGCGTGTCCTGGCAGTTCGACGGACGGTCACTGCTCCCGTCCGACGGCGTCTCAGCGGACGACTCATCGGCCGGTCCTGAGGTCCCGTCCGGTGTTCCCGTGGGCTTCGCCGGTGTTCAGGCGGTCATCGAGCGGAACAGACAGCGGTTCCCCTACGGGGACGACTGGGCGGGCGTCGCGGCGGTGGGGCCGTACGGCGACCTGGTCGGTCGTCCGGTGAGCGAGTTGGCCGTCGTCGGCGCGAGCCCGATGACCTACGTGACGTACCGCCCGGTGTCGGCCCGTGACGTCACCCCCGTGCTCCAGGTCGGCACCATCGATCTGGCGGGCCAGGCCGCGCCCGACGTCGCCCTCATGGCCGTCAACGGTGTGGTGGCGGGCATCGCAGGTGGATTCTCCTGCCATGACGGCGTGTGCGACTATTCGGGCCTGCTCGACGAGGGCCGGCTCGACCCGGGCGGCGACAACCGGATGGAGCTCCTCGTGCCGTCCGTGCTTGGTGGCCGCCGCTTTCAGATGGTGACGCCGGAGGGCTGAGTCGGCGCTTCGCCGACCGGTCAGAGCGTGCTCACGGGCCTATGGGGCGAGGGGGGGTGGGGGCTCGGGCTCGATGCCGTTGGGGCCCGCCGCACAGGCGCAGCCGAGCTCGGTGGGCACCTTGGCGATGGCGTCGAACAGCAGCGCCCGCACGCGCTCGAGGTTGTCGTCGAAGAACTTGAAGATCTGCTCCTGGGTGACCGGCTCGATGCCCTCGACGCCCTCGAGGCCGGTGTCGTAGTCGGTGATCAACGCGACCGCGGCGTAGCAGAGCCCGAGCTCTCGGGCGAGCGCCGCCTCGGGGTACTGGGTCATGTTGATGACTTCCCAGCCCGCGGCCCGGTACCAGCGCGACTCGGCCTTGGTGGCGAACCGGGGGCCCTGGATCACCACGACCGTGCCGCCGTCGTGCACGGTGATGCCCTGCGACCGCGCCGTCTCGAGAGTCACCGCACCGAGCTCGGGGCAGTAGGGGTCGGCCATCGAGACGTGGTTGGCGGTCGGCCCTTCGAAGAAGGTGTCGGCCCGCCCGCTGGTGCGGTCGACGAACTGGTCGCAGATCACGAACTCGCCGGGGTGGATGTGGGGTTGGAGCGAACCGGAGGCGCACGGGGCGAGGATTCGGGTGACGCCGAGCGACCGCATCGCCCACAGGTTGGCGCGGTAGTTGATGCGGTGGGGCGGGTACTGGTGATTGGTGCCGTGGCGGGCGAGGAAGGCGACCCGGCGATCGCCGATCGAGCCCAGGTGGAACGGTGCCGACGGTCGCCCGTACGGCGTGTCGATCTCGATCTCGGTGATGTCGGTGAGGAATGAATAGAAGCCGGAGCCCCCGAACACCCCGATCTCGGCCTGGCGGTCTGTGTCGGTCACGGCCGACACGTTAGGACTTGTCGCCGCTCTTGGCCGGGGACGATGCCGTCTTCTTCTCGGACGACTTCTCCGAGCGGGTCGACGCCGACTTGTCCGCCTTGGCGTCGGCCTTCTTCTCGGTCGCCGTGTCGGCCTTGGTCGACGAGGAGTCGCCAGCGCCCGACGACGACTCTCCCGACGCATCGGAGGACGAGCCGTTCGCGATCGTGGACTTGGTGGAGCCACGGCTGTCGTTCTTGTAGAAGCCGCTGCCCTTGAACGAGATGCCCGGAGCAGCGAACACCTTGCGCAGCGACCCCTTGCAGGAGGGGCACTTCGTGAGTGCGTCGTCGGTGAACGACTGAACGACCTCGAGCTCCTCGTCGCAGTCTCGACAGCGGTATTGGTAGGTGGGCATGCGTCGGCCTCCGCCGCGGTTAGCACTCGGACGTTGCGAGTGCCAGCGTACCCGATGGTGCCGTCGCTCGAACCGGTCGGTGGCCCGGCCCGGTGGCCCCGCCCGCGCCGGCCCTACGCTGGGCCGGTGGATCCGGCGGCGCTTCTCGTGGTGCCCGCGTGCCTGGTGGGCACCTTTCCCACCGGGCTGCTGGTGGGTCGGCGGTCCGGGCACGATCCGACCGCCGAGGGCTCGCGGAACCCGGGCGCCACCAACGTCTACCGCGTGGCCGGCCGGGGTGCCGGGGTCGCGGTGCTCGTCGGCGACTTGGCCAAGGGGGCGGTGCCGACGCTCGTGGGCCTGGCGGTCGGCGGCCGCGCCCTGGGCCTGGCGTGCGGGGTGGCCGCGGTGCTCGGTCACATTGCGCCGGTCACCCGCCGGTTCCGGGGTGGGAAGGGGGTGGCCACGGCGGCGGGCATGTCCCTCGTGCTCTATCCCCGGGCGAGCCTGGTCATCGGCGTTCTGTTCGCGTTGACCGCCTTGGCCACCCGGCGGGTGTCGGTGGCATCGCTCGCCATGGCGGTCGTCTTCCCCCTGCTCGTGGCTGCGGCCGGCCACCCGTGGTGGGAGGTCGCCGGTGCCGCGGGCGTCTCACTGTGCGTGATCGCGCGCCATCATGAGAACATCGCCCGCCTCCTCCGCCACCAGGAGCCGGCGTTCACATCCCCCCGTCTGTCCAGGAGAGAGCCATGACCACCCCGATGGGCACCGTGCGCAAGGCCGTCATCCCCGCGGCAGGCCTCGGCACCCGCTTCCTCCCGGCGACCAAGGCCCAGCCCAAGGAGATGCTGCCGATCATCGACCGGCCGGCCATCCAGTACGTGGTCGAGGAAGCGGTGCGAGCCGGCATCGACGACATCTTGATCATCACGGGCCGCGGGAAGCGCTCCCTCGAGGATCACTTCGACCGCAACTTCGAGCTCGAGTACTACCTGGCACAGAAGGGCAAGACCGACGACCTGGCCGACATCCGCGAGCTGGCGGACCTGGCCGACATCCACTACGTGCGCCAGGGCGAGCCGCTCGGCCTCGGGCACGCGGTCGGGGTGGCCCGCAAGCACGTCGGCGACAACCCGTTCGTGGTGTTGTTGGGCGACGACATCATGGACGAGCGGTCCCGGGTGCTCGAAGGGATGATCGGGGTGTACGAGTCCCGCCGGCGGTCGGTGGTGGCCCTGAAGGAGTTCCCGATCGACGAGATCTCCTCCTACGGCTGCGCTCGCCCCAACCCCGTCGACGGCGAGCCCGGGCTGGTGCAGATCCTCGACATCGTCGAGAAGCCGAAGCCCGAGGCCGCGCCTTCGAACCTGGCGGTGATGGGGCGCTACGTGTTCACGCCCGCGATCTTCGACTGCCTCGACCGGGTCACACCCGGGGTGGGCGGCGAGATCCAGCTCACCGACGCCATCGCCCTGCTCCTCGCCGAGCAGGACGTCTACGGGTACGTGTTCGACGAGGGCCGATACGACATCGGCCAGAAGCTCGACTACCTGCGGGCGACGGTCGAGATCGCGATCGACCGCGACGACCTCGGGCCCGCCTTCCGCGAGTTCCTCGCCGACCTCGTCGAGCGCAAGAAGATCGTGTAGCAGTGCTCTCGCTCGACGAGGCCCGGGGCTACGTGCTGGCGGGGTGTGCGGCCGGTCACCCGAAGGCCATCCCGGTCGCCGAGGCCCTCGGCCTGGTGACGTCGGTCGACATCGACGGCGACGAGGCGGTGCCGCCGTTCGACAACACGGCCATGGACGGCTTCGCGGTCCGGTCGGCCGACACGGTCGATGCGGGCGCCGGGTCACCGGCGCGGCTCCGGATCGTGGGGACGCTGGCCGCAGGCGCCTCACCGGGGCGCCCGGTCGGACCGGGCGAGGCGATCCGGATCATGACCGGCGCACCGATGCCGCAGGGCGCCGACGCCGTGGTGATGGTCGAGCGCACCTCGGTCGAGGGCGACGAGGTGTCGGTGCTGGTGGCGGTCGAGCGGGGCAACCACGTGCGCCGCGCCGGTGACGACCTCCGGGCCGGTCAGCGGGTCTTCGACGCCGGGACGGTGCTCACGCCGGCCCACCTGGGGGTCCTGGCCAGCGTGGGCGTCCGGCGGGTGCCGGTGCACCCCCGGCCCCGCGTCGGGGTGTTGTCGACGGGCGACGAGCTGGTGGACGGCCCCGAGCCGCTCGCGCCGGGCCAGATCCGGGACTCCAACCGGGCCATGTTGCTCGCCCTGGTCGCGCGGGCCGACGCCGTGCCGGTCGACCTCGGCCGCATCCCCGACGACGAGGCCGCGATCACCGACGCCATCGAGGCGGGCGCGGCGTCCTGCGATGCGCTGATCTCGAGCGGCGGCGTGAGCATGGGCGACTTCGACCTCGTGAAGGTCGTGCTCGACCATCTGGGGGCCATGGCGTGGATGCAGGTGGCCATCAAGCCCGCCAAGCCGCTGGCGTTCGGCACGGTGGGCACCACTCCCGTCTTCGGCCTGCCGGGCAACCCGGTGTCCTCGCTGGTCTCGTTCGAGCTGTTCGCCCGCCCCGGGTTGCGCCAGATGATGGGCCACCCGATGCTCGACCGCCTCCGCGTGCGGGCAGTCACCGACGACGGCCTCGTGCGCCGCCCTGACGGCAAGACCCACTTCGCCAGGGTGGCGGCTGCGTACGGGCCCGGCGACGCCTTCCACGTCCGGTCGACGGGCGCGCAGGGGTCGCACCAGCTCGCCGCCACGGCCGCAGCCAACGCGCTGGCGGTGCTCCCCGACGGTGACGGCGTCCGGCCCGGCGGTGACGTCGAGATCATGCTGCTGGGTGGCGTCGATACGCTCACCGGATGACCCCGCTGGTCGATTCGTACGGGCGCGTGCACCGCGACCTCCGGATCTCGGTCACCGACCGCTGCAACTTCCGTTGCACCTACTGCATGCCCGAGGAGGGCATGGTCTGGCAGCCGCGGGACGAGCTCCTCACCTTCGAGGAGATCGAGCGGGTGGCCCGTGTGCTGGTCGGGCACCACGGCTTCGACAGCATCCGCCTCACCGGCGGCGAGCCGACCGTGCGGGCCCACCTCCCCGTGCTGGTGGCCAAGCTCGCCGCCCTCGACGTGGACCTCGCCCTGACCACCAACGGGGCATCGCTCGCCCTCCTGGCCGATGACCTGGTCGCGGCGGGGCTCGGGCGCATCAACATCTCACTCGACTCGCTCCGTCCCGACCGCTTCGAGGCGCTCACGCGCCGTGACGAGCTGGCCAGGGTCGTCGAGGGCATCGACGCCGCGGTGGCGTCGGGCCTCGACCCGGTGAAGGTGAACGTGGTGATGATCCGGGGCGTCAACGACGACGAGGCGGTCGACTTCGCCACCTTCGGCCGCGAGCACGGGGTCACCGTGCGCTTCATCGAGTTCATGCCGCTCGACGCCGGCCGGGGCTGGACCAGCGACCAGGTCGTCTCCCAGGCCGAGATCGTCGAGGCCATCGGAGCGGTCTACCCCCTCGCTCCCCTGGCGCGGGGCAGCCAGCCCGCCGAGCGGTTCCGCTACGCGGACGGGGCAGGAGAGATCGGTGTCATCGCCAGCGTCACCGAGCCCTTCTGCGGGTCGTGCGACCGCGTCCGGCTCACCGCCGACGGCCAGTTGCGCAACTGCCTGTTCGCCGTCGACGAGTTCGACCTACGCGGCGTGCTGCGGTCGGGAGGCTCCGACCACGACCTCGCACGGGTGGTCGCGGACGCCGTGGGGGCCAAGTGGGCGGGCCACGCCATCAACCAGGTGCACTTCATCCGCCCCCGTCGATCGATGTCGCAGATCGGCGGTTAGGCAGGCTCAGGAAGGGTCGGCTTCGGCGCGTCGGTAGCTGCCCGAACGGCCGCCCGTCTTCTCCCAGAGCGCGATGTCGCCGATCACCATGGCCTTGTCGGCCGACTTGCACATGTCGTAGATGGTGAGTGCGGCCACCGAGCACGCGGTGAGCGCCTCCATCTCGACGCCCGTCCGATCGACGGTCTCGACGTGGGCCTCGACCTCGATGTAGTTGTCGCCGATCTGGAAGTTGACGAGCACCGCGCTCACCAGGAGGGGATGGCAGAGGGGGATGAGGTCGGGTGCCCGCTTGGCCGCCTGGATGCCGGCGACCCGGGCCACCGAGAGGACGTCGCCCTTGCCGATGGCGCCCTTGGCGACCAGCGAGGTGGTCTCGGGCGTCATGTACACCCGGCCGCGGGCGACGGCGCGTCGGTGGGTCTGGTCCTTCGGCGTGACGTCGATCATCCGCGCTCGACCCAGCGGATCCAGATGCGTGAGGCCACCTTCAGGCATGGGCGGAGTGTAGTGGTCGCCGGCTGTCCCACGACCTGGCGGTCGTCGGCAGCGAGGGGGATGCGTCGGCGGACATGACGCGTTTGTTAGCGTTCGCGTGGGTTTCGTAGTAGAAACGTAACGTCCGTTGCTCCACCGACGCGGTGGGTTTGATCGTTCGGGCGAGTGAAGCAGTCAGGCCCTGCCCCCTCCTCAAGGTGTGAATACTCGTTGACTCCCATCGTGCTCTTGGTCTTGGTCGTGATGTGGGTGGCCGTTCTCCTGCCGCCCTACCTGCGCAACCGCGGCGGTAGCAGTTCCGGCAGTTCGATGAATTCGTTCCGGCGGAAGCTCGACACCCTCGAGCGGGCGACTCCGTTCTCGGGGGCCAATGGGCACGTCTCTCCCTACCTGCCGACGGGCAGCAGTCAGATCAACGGACCCCAGCCGCTCGACGGCCCGCTGCCCGCCGGGTCGCGTCACCCGCTCACCCGCGGTGGGCCCCGACTCGTACCGCTCGGTCGCGACGGGCTGCCCGTCACTGCGCCGTTCGACGCCGGGCGAGGCCCTGACCCCGACGCCGCGTACCTGCTCGCACCCGCCGCCGACACCCCACGTGCGCCGACGCTCGATCGTGGCCGTGACGGGGCCCCGCCGGCGGTGGTGGCCAGCCGGATCGCCCGGAAGCGTCGGCGTGACATCCTCCACACGCTGCTCGCCGCCTGTGGCATCACCTTGGTCTTGGGACTCGGCCTCGGTACCCCCGTGCTGATGCTCCACCTGCTCTGCGACGTCGCGCTCGGTGCCTATGTGTTCCTGCTGGTGAGCATGCAGAAGAGCCGGGCCGAGCGTGAGATCAAGGTGGCCTTCCTGCCCCACCAGAACAGCGACGCCGAACCGACGCGTCTGCTCGAGGACGGCGGCGGGTTCCAGCCCGGCGACCTGCTCCGCCGCTCCGCCAACTAGTGCCGCCAACTAGTGCCGCCAACTAGTGCCGGCAGCGCCCGGCGGGTGAGGGCGCGACGCCGTGCGCGCCGTGGGGCGAAGTAGCCTCTTGAGTGCGTTGGCGGTTGTTCTACCGAGGGCGAAACACTGGGAGTCTTGATGCACCGCATGAGTTGCAGGCCATGAGGAGAGGGTGGATCGCCGGAGCGCTGGTGGTCACCGGAGCGCTGGTGGTCCTCAGCACCGCGTTCGCGAATGCCCAGGGTGACGACACTCCGAGGGGCACCGACCCGCTCTCCGCGGACGAGGTGCAGGCCGCAAGGGACGCGGCCCTCGCCGACGAGGGGGCTTCCACCGAGTCGCTCGGCGCGAACGGCCTACCCGACCGGGTCGTGCTGATGGTGGAGCGCCACGAGGAGGCCAAGACCCAGGACGGCGCCGAGCGCCGGCGGGCAGATGTCTACGAGTACTCGTACCCCGACAACACGCTCACGCGGTCGGTGATCGATCTCGAGAGCGGGCAGGTCGACGACACGAACTCGTCGCAGGGCACGCAGCTGCCGCTCGTCCAGGTCGAGGCCGATCGTGCCGTCGAGGTGTTGTTCGCCGACCAGGCCTTCGCCGACCGGCTGGCGTCGGAGTTCGAGGCCGCCTCGGGAAGGGCACTCGGCGACCCGAGCGCCGACCTCCAGATCGAGCCGATCACGTTCCGGGCCGACTCGATGCCCGTCGTCGCCCAGGGCAACGCCGCCGCCTGCGGGGTCGACCGGTGCGCACAGTTCCTGATCCAGACCACTGATCACGTGCTGATCAACTTGTTCCCGCTCGTCAACCTGTCCAGGGGCGAGCTCATCGCCACCGACAGCGTGTTCCAGGGGTGATGGCCGTGCCGCAGACCAAAGCAACCCACCCCGGCCGTCGCCGCCGAACGGTCGTTGTCGCTGCGTTGGGCCTCCTGGGGATGGTTGCCGCGCTCGTGCCCGCCCTCACGGCTCCTGCGGGAGCGGCCGACCCGGCCGCGTGTTCACGCGCCTTCCAGATCGATCAGACGCTGGCGACCGGTGGCAGATGGCAGATGTGCTGGGAGATGCGTCCGCTCGAAGGTGTGGTGCTTCACGACGTCACCTACACCCCGCCTGGCGGCACGGCCGTCCTGGTGCTCGGGGCGGCCAACCTCGCCCAGATCCACGTTCCCTACGACGACGGCGCGTTCCGGTTCCACGACGAGTCCGACTTCGGGATCGGCAACAACATCAACGACCTGCAGCCGGGCGACTGCCCCGGCCCCGGCAGCACCCGGTTGCTGCTCGGCAGCACGCACGTGCTCTGCCAGCAGGTGAAGGCGAACGGGTACGCCTACAAGGACTACGCCCAGCAGACCCAGGGGTCGTCGCTCAGCCTGTTCAGCGTCGCTCACATCGGCAGCTACAACTACGTCATCGCCTGGAACTTCGATGACGACGGCACCATCCGTCCCGAGGTCGGGGCCACCGGATCGCTCCAGCGCTACGGCGGTGGCCGCACCACCGGCTGGGATGTCGGCCAAGGCCGGTATGCGGTCGCGCACCTCCACAACTACTACTGGCGCCTCGACTTCGACATCAACGGCGCCGACGGCGACCGCGTCCAGGAGCTGGCGGCGCAGATCAGCAGCGATCGTCTCCAGTACACCAACACGCGAGCGTCGTTCTTCAACGAGGTCGCCCGAAGGGTGCTGCCCGGAGGCTTCCGGTCGTGGCGGGTCCGTGACCGCACGGCCACCAATGCCGACGGGCACTCGATCTCCTACGAGGTGGTCCCCAACAACAACAACGTCTTCCGGGGCTCATCCACCTTCGAGCCGTTCACCCAGAACGAGTTCTACGTCACCCGGAACAACAGCTGTGAGCGCTTCGCGTCGCACAACCCGACCCTCGACGGGGCGTGCGGGGACAACCTGGCGGACTTCGCCAACGGCGAGAGCACGAGCAGCTCGGACCTGGTGGTCTGGTACGGCACCTCGTTCCACCACCTGCCCCGCGACGAGGACGAGAACCACATGGACGTCCACTGGAGCGGTTTTTCGATCGTGCCACGGGACCTCACCGCCACCTATCCGATCCCGTAGCCGAGCGGGAACGACCGTTCAGTACTGCATGAACACCTGCACGGTGAACACGCGGCTCCCCCGCCAGGCCACACCGGTCCCCATGTAGTTCCAGCGGGGGTCGAGGATGTTCTCGCGGTGGCCCGGCGAGTTCATGTAGGCGGTGTGCACCTGGGCGATCGAGCCGCCGTAGCCCACGTTTTCGCCGAGCGCCCGCCAGTTGTACGAGATGCCATCGGGCAGGTGCGAGTGCGCCAGCGAGTTCAGGCGCGCCAGGTGCTCGGCCCAGGCCTGCGCCTTGACGTCGAGCTGCTGGTTGTCGTTCAGGACGCTGCGCCCGTACTGCACCCGCGTCTGGTTGACCAGCGACGCCACCTGGGTCTGTTCGGACGAACGGCACGCAGTCAGGCCCATGCTCATCACGGCGATCAGGAGAGCGGCACCTCCCAGCCGGACGATCGTCGATCGATGCTTCGTTTCTCCCAGTCGCATGATTCTGCAACGGCCGTTCGGGCCACGGGCTTTAGTGGCTTCCGGCCCCGGATCGGGTGCAAGGACCCGTGCCTCGCTCCGCTACGCTGAACCTTCCCTCGGGGGTGTAGCTCAGTTGGCTAGAGCGCTACGTTCGCAACGTAGAGGCCGGCGGTTCGAGTCCGCTCACCTCCACTCGCTGTTGTGGAAATCACAACGATTCGCCGCATCACCCCTGGTCGGAGGCAGGGTTTGAAGCACGAGACGAAGGTTCTTGGGGCCAGATCGGCACCACAGGGCAGTTGTCACCCGGTCGTACAGCAGTCCCCTGGTTGCTTCGGATTCCGTGGCGTCGGACAACTCGTGACGTTCATCACCGTGGGGTACGGCGACCCCGTACCGCGATGGGTCGGTCCGTCGCCGTCACGCTCATGATCGGTGGTGTTGGCCTGCTCGCCGGTTTGCTCGCCGAGTTCCTGACCGAGTCCGACGACACGGACATCGATCTGGCGGACAGCACGGACGCCTCCGCAGTGAGGACCGACGACCGAGTGCTGCAGGAGCTCCTTGCGCTCCGCGCCGAGCTCCGCCCTGCCCTCTCGCGGGCGGCGCCGGCAGCAACTGAGCGGAAGCGACGCTCCGGTCAGCGGTGCGATCGGCTGGACGGGGCGCGCTGCGGGCTCAAATCCTGTTGATCGAGGTCAGCGGCGGGCGAGGCTGTCGATGAGGAGGCGGAGGCCCAGGTGGAACTGGTCCTTGCTCACGATTTCGATCGGGTTGGGTTGGACAGCCGCGGTGTGCGGGAACACATCGGCGGGGAGCAGTTCGTAGGCCTTGTCGAGCTCGGCTTTGGTCAACTCGGGCTCGCCCATGCGCGGCACCTCGAGGGCGACGAAGCCGAGCGTCCACACGAGGACCACGTTCAGGGCACGATCTGCGTCGGCCGGCTCGAAGCCGCCAGCCAGCAGGACGCCGAAGGCGTACTCGCCGATGCCGATGGCCGCGAGCCCAAGGTTGGGGCGGTTGACGATGAGCCCGGTGATTGCCGGGTGGTCGATCATCGTCGCTCGGATGTTGGTGGCGAGCGCCGTGAGCCCGGCCTGCCAATCGAGGGACGGGTCCGGGATCGGGACCGACGCGACCGCTTCGTCCATGACCCCGTCGAGCAGGTCGTCCTTGTCCTTGACGTGGCGGTAGAGGGCGTTCGGGACCACGCCGAGTCGGTTCGCGAGGTTGCGCATCGTGAGGGCGTCGAGGCCCTCTGCGTCCAGCAGCGCAAAGGCTTCACGGACGAGCAGGTCTCGGTTCAGGTGCTTGTGGAACGTCGATCCGGAGGCCATGGCGACACGGTAGCGCGAGAAGTGCTTGACATGTGTACGTCGTACACTTATCTTTCATGTGGACAACGTACACATCGGGGAGATGTTCACATGAAGCAGCAAGGATTCGATTGGAAGGGGTACGGAAGGTGGGTGGGAACCTTCATCGGGTTCCCCCTCGCCGGGGTGACCGCCCGGGTGGTCGCCGGCAACATCGACTCGGCGTCCGCCGCAGCTATCGGCGGGCTCGCCGGCGGTGCGGTGCTCGGCGCCGTCCAGGTCGGCATCGCCGGCATCGACTCGGGAGACCGGGCCCGCTGGATCGGCGGCACCGCCGTCGGCCTGGCGGTTGGCCTCACCGCTGGTGTCTCCAGCGTCGGCTTCGACACCGACACCGCCAGCCTCATCGCCATGGGTGCCGTCAGCGGCGCCGTCGTCGGCCTCGCCCAGGCGATGTCCGTGCCGATGGGCCTCCGCGACCGGGTTCTCTGGGCCCTCGCCACGCCGGTCCTGTGGGTCGGCGGATGGGCGATCACCTCGCAGGTGATCGTCGACGCCGAACGGCAGCACGCCGTGTTCGGCGCGTCCGGTGCGCTGGCCGTGAGCCTCGTCGCCGGTGTCCTGTACGCCCTGCGGGAGCGCAGCGTCGCGGCCACCTCGGCCGCCGCCTCCGTGCCCGCCACGAGCGATCGGATGGCTGCGTGATGAAGCGCTTCGCGAACTTCGTGGTGCGCCGCCGGCGCGCCGTCATCGTGTTCTGGGTCGGTCTCCTCCTGGTGACCGCCGCCATTGGTAGCTCGGCGTTCTCGGTTCTCTCGACCGACTTCGGCGCCGGCACCACAACCGAGTCCGGGCGGGTCGCCCAGGAACTCGACGACATGGCCGAGACCGGCGGCAAGCTGGCCATCGTGGCCGACGGCATCGACACCGATTCGCCCGAGGTCCAGGCCGCGGTCACCGAGGGACTGGCGCCGATCGCACAGCTCGATGGGGTCATCAGCGTGATCGACCCCTGGTCCACCGGCATCGACGAGCTGAAGGCAACGGACGGTCGAGCCGCCCTCGTGGTGGTGACGCTGTCCGGGGACCTCGACGACGAGGAGCAGGCAGCCGTCGCCACCAAGGTGGAGGACCTGGCACATGAGGTCGACGCCGGGGAGATCCTCGTCGGTGGCGACGTGCTGGTCAGCGAGACCTTCGCCGAGGCTTCCGAGGCGGACCTGCTGCGCGGCGAAGCCATCGCCCTGCCCATCGCCATCATCATGATGGTGGTCCTGCTCGGTGGTCTGACCGCCGCCGGCATGCCCCTGCTGGTTGCCATCGGTGGCGTGTTCACCACCCTGGCCGTGCTGGTCGGCGCCACCTACTTCGGCGACGTCTCGATCTTCTCGGTCAACGTGGTCAACATGCTGGGCATCGGCCTGGGCATCGACTATGGCCTCCTCATGGTCAACCGGTTCCGCGAGGAACGCGGTCACGGGTTCGAGCTCCACCAGGCCGTCGTCAACACCGTTGCCTCGGCGGGTACCACCGTGGTGTTCTCCGCTCTCACGGTGGCGGTCGCCATGTCGGGGCTGTTCGTGTTCGGCGTGCCGCTGCTCACCTCGTTCGGCATCGCCGGACTCTCGGTGGTGCTGATGTCCATGTTCGCCGCCGTCACCCTCCTGCCGGCCACCCTGGCCTCGGTCGGTGGGCGCATCAAGCCGTCGCTTCCGGTCGCTGAGACCGAGGGTCGCTTCTACCGGCTCACCCGCTGGGTGCAGGCCCGGCCGGTGATCGTCGGTGGCGCCGCGGCAATGGTGCTGGTACTGCTCGCCATCCCGTTCCTCAGCGCACGGTTCGAGAACGGCGACGCCCGCACGCTGCCCCGGTCCTCTGAGGTGCGGGCGACCGCACTGCTGCTGGCCGACCGGTTCCCTGCTCGGGGCGCCGATCCGGTCACCGTCCTCGCGGCGGCCGACGCGGAGGACCCTGCGTTAACCGCCTGGCTCGGCGACGTGGCCGTCAGCACCGGCGTGGTTGGTCACTCGGTCCGCGAAGGCACCCCGGCCGGGACCACCGTGGTGGACCTGGTGGCGGCGGGCACGTCGCAGGGGGCTGCCGCCACGGCCCTCGTCGACCAGATCCGCTCGGCCGACACCGACTTCGACATCGAAGTTGGCGGCCCGGCCGCCGAGCTCCTCGACGTGAAGGCCAAGCTCAGCGCACGACTGCCCTACGCGGCACTCATGGTCTGCCTGGCCACGCTGGTCCTGCTGTTCCTCATGACCGGCTCGATCATCGTGCCCATCAAGGCCGTGCTCATGAACATCCTCAGCCTCGGCGCCAGCTTCGGGGCCATGGTCTGGATCTTCCAGGAGGGGCACCTGTCCGGCCCGCTCGGATTCACCTCCGTCGGGGCGCTCGACCTCTGGATGCCAGTGCTGATCTTGATCTTCGCCTTCGGCCTCTCCATGGACTACGAGGTCTTCCTCCTGTCCAGGATCAAGGAGGTGCACGACGAGACTGGCGACAATGACCTCGCCGTCGCCGTCGGCCTCCAACGGTCGGGGCGGATCATCACCTCGGCCGCCGCCCTCATCGTGGTGGTGTTCGCCGGATTCGCCGCCGGCGAGGTCCTGGCCATAAAGCAACTGGGTGTCGGCCTGGCGATCGCCGTCATCGTCGACGCCACCCTCGTCCGCACCCTGCTCGTGCCGGCCACCATGAAGCTCCTCGGCGAGCGCAACTGGTGGGCGCCCGCTCCCCTGCGGAAGTTCCACGACCGCTACGGGCTCCACGAGGCACCCTCGGCGCCGTCCGCTCACGTGATCGACGTGACCGAGGCTCCGTCCTCGACCGACACCAGCGCTTCGGCCGACGCCCACGGCGCCGACGACGAACTGGTCGCGGCGGGCGACCGATGAGTCGACACGTGGTGTTCGGCGTCGGCCAGGTGGGAAGCCAGGTGGTGACCCAATTGGTCGACGCCGGCGAGGAGGTGATCGCCGTCAGCCGAAGCGGAGCCGTGTCGTTCGACGGGGCCACCAACGTGGCGGGCGACGCCACCGACCCGACGTTCACCGTGGGCGTCTGCGACGGAGCCGACACCATCTACTTCTGCCTCGACGCCCCCGACTACGACCGGTGGCCCGAGCAGTTCCCGCCGCTCCAGAGCGGTGTGCTCGCCGGCGCTAGGGCATGCGGGCCGACCACCCGCCTCGTGGTCCTCGAGAACCTCTACGGCTACGGCCCTGTCGGCGGGGCACCGCTCACCGAAGACCTGCCCCTGGCCGCCACCTCGGCGAAGGCCCGCACCCGGGTCGCCATGACCGCGGAACTCCTGGCCGTCCATTCGGCCGGCGAGGTCGACGTGGTGATCGGCCGAGGCAGCGACTACTTCGGCCCCGGCTGCAGCCACAGCGCCCTCGGCGAGCTCGTGTTCAACACCGCCGTCACCGGCAAGACCGCCCAGGTCATGGGCGACATCGACACCCGGCACAGCTACTCGTACACCCCCGACGTGGCCCGGGCGCTCATCGCCCTCGGCTCCGCGGGCACCGATGTGACCGGCCAGGTCTGGCATCTCCCCGTTGCAGATGCGTGGACGACGAGGCGGATCATCGCCCGCGTGTACGGCCTGGCCGGTCGCAAGCCCAAGTCCTTCGCCGCCGGGCGCACCACGCTGCGCCTCCTCGGCCTCGTGAAACCGGCCATGAAGGAGTACCTCCACACCCTCTACCAGTTCACCGACGACTGGATCGTCGACGACTCCAAGTTCCGCGCCCGCTTCGGGTTCCCGGCAACGCCGATGGACGAAGCGCTCCGGACGACGGGCGCGTCGTTGGACGAAGCGCTCCGAGGCTCCCGAAGCCCAGGCATCGGATAGGGAGTTCCTCGCTAGGCGTGACGACGGGGGGCGTTGTCCCTGGCGAGATGGACTGGGGTGATCCACCGGTGAGGTGAGGTGGGACTGTTGCGTTGAGCGTGCACCGGCTCTTCGGCCAGGCTGGCGGTTGTGCGTTAGCTCGACCTTCACGGCGACTCCCGACGGTCCAGGCCGGGGTTTGAAGGAAGGGACATCAGGTCCACTCGGTGTTCCCGCTGGTAGGGCGGGGTTCTGCGGTTGAGGCCCTGCACGAAGCGGTTCACCGCCAGGGCTGACAGACACGAGCTCATCAGGACCTGGGCGTCCGCGCCGGGCGAGGTGCTCGGCGAGAACGTCCATCACCTCAGCCGGGACGCCGACGGTGTGGCGCGAGGTCTGTGTCTTTGGCTCAGCGAACACGAGCCGTCCCTCGACCTCCGCAAGGGTCTCTGCGACGGTCAGTGCGCGGCGGAGGAAGTCCAGCCTCCTCACCCGTAGGCCCGCCAGTTCGGACCAACGCAGCCCGACGATTGCAGCCACGTACACCGTGGCTCGGTACTCCACGGGCATGGCGTCGGCCAGATCGTGGAGCTCGTCGATCGAGAGGAATCGGGGCTCGGAGGGCCTCACCTTGGGTAGATCGATGTGTCGGCACGGACTCCAGCCGATGACCTTTCGCTTCACGGCGGTGGACAGGATCGCGCGGAGCACGGGACGGCCGCGCCGTAGTTGGTACGAACGGTGGCCGGCGCGAGCACGGTTTCCATGTCATCGACCAAGTCCTGCACGGCATCAGAGGTGATGGCGCCGATGGGTGTCGACCCGAGGCGGGGAAGGAGCCATCGTCGGATTACGGCTCGGTCTCGGGCTTTGGTGGTTTCGCGCTTGCGGGAACGCTTCTCGTAGCCGGCCACGGCGCGCCACGGACCCGCGCCAGACCCGCCCCACCCAACCCGCCACTCCGAGAACCCACACCAGCGCGCCCCGAAACCAACACCGTCACACCGAGCCAACCCGCCGAGGTTCTGAGACGGCCTGCATGCGAGTGTCAGAATGTTGACAATGTCGGAGTCTTCCCGAGGGCCGGCCCTTCTGGACCCGGCCCCGACGCAAGGCACCGGTCGCGCCGACCGGCAGGGCTCTGAGTGGCGGGCCGATGTACAGGGCCTGCGGGCGCTGGCCGTGTTGTTGGTGGTGGCCTTTCACGCCGGCCTCGACCTGCCCGGTGGGTTTGTCGGCGTTGACGTGTTCTTCGTCCTCTCGGGCTTCGTCATCACGACGTTGCTGCTGAGCGAGCTCGACGGCAGCGGGCACGTCCGCCTGCGCACGTTCTATGCGCGACGGGGACGGCGGCTGCTGCCAGCCTTGGGCGTGACCGTTGTGGTGGTCGTGGTGGCGGGGCTGGTGCTGCTCAGCCCCCTGGGCCCGCGGCGCCAGACCGCCGCGACCGGCGCCGCCGCCTCGGTGTTCGCCGCCAACATCCAACTGTCCAACGCGTCGAGCGGGTACTTCGACGTGGCCCCCGATGCCAACGCTCTGTTGCATATCTGGTCGCTGTCGGTCGAGGAGCAGTTCTACTTCGTGTTCCCGATGATGCTCGGGCTGGCATGGCGGGCGAGCCGCCGGCGGCCGCGGCGGGCCCTAGCCGGGTGGCTGTTGGCGGGGCTCGCCGCCTCGTTCCTGCTGTGCTGGTGGTGGACCCGCGTCGACGCCTCGCGGGCGTTCTACGCGTCCCCCGCTTGCGCCTGGGAGTTCGCGGCAGGCGCACTGGTCGCCGTCCTGCTCCCTCGATGGCGCACCCTCGGTCAGCCGGCGGCGAACATGATTGGCCTGGCCGGACTGCTGGCTGTGGCGTACGCCGCCGTCCGCTTCGGACCGACCACCGCGTTCCCCGGTTCTGCCGCAGCCATCCCGGTCCTCGGGACCGGTGGCCCTCCTCGTCGCCGGCGCCTCCTCCTCCCCGTCGTTCGTGTCCCGCACCCTGTCCGTCGGGCCTGCCACCTGGCTGGGTGACCGGTCCTATGGCTGGTACCTGTGGCACTGGCCCGCCATCGTGTTCGCCCGCGCGACGTGGGCGACCGAGGCCTGGTGGGTGCTACCGGCGGTGGCGGCTGCCGCCCTGGTCCCGACGTGCCTTTCGTACCGCTGGTTGGAGTGGCCGCTGCGGCGCAACCCGGGCCTGGCGGGCCGGCGGACCCTCGCCCTCGCTGCGGTCTGCATCGTCGTCCCGCTCACGGCGTCCAGGCTCGTGTGGTCACTGGGCAACGCCGTCGCCGATTCCGGGATGGTCCGGGTCAGCGAGCAGTTCGCCCCCCCACCTCGGGGACGTCCACGCGTGCAATGTCGGTGACGTCAACGCGACACTGGCCAATCCAGCGTGCAGCTGGACGGTCCCCGACGCCCGCGGCCGCATCGTCTTGGTGGGCGACTCGAACGCGGGTCACCTCGTCGAGGGCCTGATGGACTCGGCGCAGGACGCCGACTACGACCTCACCGTCGCCACCTATGACGGTTGCCCCTTGGCCACCCTCACGCTGATCGACAACCACCCGGCCTTCCGGGTGTCTGCGGCCCAGTGCCGCGGCTACGTGGACGGCGTCATCCAACGGCTTACCGCCGACCCGCCCAGCCTGGTCGTCATCGGCTCGGTTTCCGACATCTATGTGCGCGACTCCGGCATCGAGTTCGCTCGGTCCGACGGCAGCTTCTACGCCACCACCTCGGAGGACAAGACCCGGCTCTGGCAGGAGGGCCTCGGCACGGTGCTCGCCGCACTGACCGACGCCGACGTGCCCGTGGCGGTCGTGCACCCGGTGCCGCACTTCCTGGACTGGGACCCGCGGGGCTGCGGCCCTGATCGTCTGAGTCGTGGCGATTGTGGGCGCGTGCTCAACCGTGACGAGACCGAAGCGCTACGGGCCGGCGTAGTCGCCGCCGAGGTCGCCGCCGCCGCCGACGCGCCGGGCGCGACGACAGTGGATCTGGACCCCGAGCTCTGCCTGGTCGACGGGTGCGCGACCAACGACGGTGGCCGGTGGATCTACCGCGACGGCCTCCACATCACCGTCGGGGCGTCGCGGCGCCTGGCCCCTCGATTCGCCCAGCTGATCGAAGAGCACGCGCAACCCCGGCCCTAGGGCGGATGGTTGCCGGGCTGGCGGGCGACGCCCGCATCTGGAATCAACGCCAACTGCGCACGCTTCTCGGCGACCACATCGTGCACCACGTCGGTCACCACAACGCCCACCGGCCTGATGGCGGCCTCGACCAACGCGCCCCGGGCGACCGCACGACACCGAACCAGCGCCGGGCTCATCAACGACAACTCGGCAACATCCCCATCGCCCATCTCTCCGCGATCAGCGTCGGCCTCCCACTGGTCGCGACCGCGGTCAGCGGGCTCGCATCGGGCAGGGAACCGGTCAGCCTCGTCGGATCAAGGACCGAGTAGCAACGCCCTCATCACGGGCTACCACGTCGTTCGGACAGGGCGGCTCCTCACCACCGTGACCGCCGCCTCTCGCTGATCCTCAGCCAGGCGCTCGAAGACCGACCGCGTCCGGCGCCGCTCTGAGATGTCACACGTGCCTGGGAGAGTTGAGCTGTGCCCGAAGGACAACTCCGCTTCAGCGAGGATGAGGTCGCCCAGATCCTGTGGGCGTTGGCGGAGTCGCTCGAGATGGCCGATCAGCTCGATGCCCTTTCGACGCTGGTCTTGGTCGAGGAGACCTTCGCCATGGTGCGAAGACGATTCGACCAACGAGGTGAGGAGTAGCTTGGTGCTGATGGACGACGAGCGGATCTCGATCCCCGAGGCGGTACGACGTACCGGCGTGGCCGGCGACCGGATCTTTCTGGCCATCCGCCACGGCGAGATCACCACGGTCCCCAACGACCGCGGCGTGGATCAGGTGAAACCCGATGAGGTCGTGCGTTTGGACACCCAACAAGCCTGATCGAGGCGACCTCGAGAGACTCAGGCCGAGCCGTCCAACGGCAGTTCGGGGTTCGAAAGAAGGGACATCAAGTCCACCCGTTGTGTCTTCTACAACGTTCCCGCTGGTCAGACGCAGCGTGACCCGTTCGGTCGCTCGGGAACCTGATGACGCTCTGCAAACCCTGCGCGTTGACGTCCCGCCGGTCTGCACCTCCGCGAGGTCGCACATTGCATCGGCGATTCGAGTCCACGGGCCCGGTTCCGGGAACCAGTGTGCATAGCCCTCGATCTCAACTGTGGTGGCGCCCGGCATCGAGCGAGCGAACGCGCGGCCAGCGTCGGTCATCTCGTCCTGATCACCGAACATGACGATCGTCGCGGTCTCGCTGGGGGTGAACGACGCGATGCCAGGGAGCCCGACCAGCGAGGCGGCGAGATGCGCGACTGGTATGCCCCACCAAGCGAACTCGTCCACCAACCTCGCTGCTGTCAATGGCCAATAGGTTCTGCCCGGGGGCGGACAGTGGAACTGCCCGCTGGTGGCCAACA